>Ga0193752_1002629_pt1 | contig 13210 bp, 10 predicted proteins | sample H1c1metaG_FD_144924 | JGI IMG/M metagenome (GOLD analysis project Ga0193752, IMG submission 144924) | Soil microbial communities from a riparian zone of the East river system, Colorado, United States - H1c1 | ecosystem: Environmental > Terrestrial > Soil > Riparian zone | place: USA: East River... | reverse complement strand
CACCCGGCGTCGCGTTGGACGGCGGCGCACCGTTGGGTACCGGCGGCGCGTTGTCCGGCGGCGGCGCGGCGGGCTGCCCGGCGTTGCCAGGAGACGGCGTGGTCGGCGGAATCGCGGCGCCGGGCGCTGTATTCGGCGCGGGCGTGGTCTGCGGCGGCAGCGCGGGAACGGCGCGCTCCGGCACCGTGGGCGAGGCGGTCGGATTGACGCTTTGCACGACGACCCGCAGATTCTCCACGTCCGAGTCCACCAGCTCGAGCGAGAAGTTAGGCCGGCCGCGCGGGTCCGTCACCAGCACGTTCGCGCCCTGCCCCAGCTGCACGTTGAAACGGTCGCGCGCGAGCTGCGTGCTCAGCGCCTGGCGGATATCGCGCGCCACGCCGAGGTCGTTGGTGCCCGAACTCACGGAGACCGTCACTTCCACCGGATCGCCGCCATCGCCCGGTGTCATGCGAAACAGCAACTCACCGCTCGACGCGGCGCTGCCCGTCGGGGCGATGTTCCACGCGCTCGACAGCGGCGTATTGTTAGCGGCGCTCGCGCCCGCGCACAACGCGAGCGAAGCCAGGAATGCGGCTGTACGTTTCATGTTCGTCCCACCTTTCGGCCCGCGGGCAGGCGCGCCCCGGCGGATCCCGGGGCGCACGGCTGTCGAGGACTATTCGCCTTCGATCTTGATGCTGACGTTCTGCACGCTCGACTCGAGCAGTTCGAGCGCGAAGTCGGGCTGGCCATCCTTCTTCTTGATCAGGATGTCCTCACCGTCGTCCACTTCGATGCTGTAACGCTCGGGGTTGAGTTTGGCGGCGAATGCGTCGCGCACGTCCTTGGCGACATTGTTCTCGGCGCGGCCGCTGCGGATGTTCACCGTGATGTCGGTGGACTCGCCCTGGCGCGGCGTCACGCGAAATTGAATGTCGCCCGTCTTGAGCGCCTGACCATCGAGCTCGATGCGCCACTTGTTGGCGGTCGGCGCGGCGTCGGCGAAGGCGAGCGCGGCCAGCATCAATGAAGAGGCGATCGCGGCGGAAATTGCACCCAGTTTCATGGCTACTCCACAGGTCCGTTGTTCGATAGTTGCGATCTTGCGGCGCCGCTTCGCACGGGCATGCAGGACGCCGGGTGCATCGGCCGTAAGACGCCAGCCCTCGAAAAGCCGCGATTTCGCCCGGTCAGCGTGTCGTCCGGCGGCTGAAAGCGGCCGCCAGCGTGACGACGTTCGCACTCCAGCCGCTGCAGCTGCAGCAAAACGCCCCTGCGCCGATATTCACGTGTTGGAGAGGTCTGGCTGGAGAGGGAGTGGGCGCGATGTCGAATTTTCCGGAAGGCGAAGTTGAGGGTGGCACCACGCGTGTTCGCCTGAACGCGGAACTCCAGGCCGCCCAATCGGCGCGCACTGACCTCGCGACCGCCCTCGCGCATGAGCGCACCTTGTTGCGCACGATGATCGACCTGATCCCGGCGTTCATCTACGCCAAGGACGTCGGCAGCCGCTTCGTCGCCATCAACGCCCACCTGGCGCGCAGCATGGGCACGACGTCCGACGAAGCGATCGGCAAGTCCGACTTCGATTTCTTTCCGCGCGAGCTGGCCGAAAAATTCTTCAGCGACGAACAGGCGTTGATCAAATCGGGCACCGCGATCCTCGAGCTCGAAGAGCCCGGACTCGACAAGGTGACCGGCGAGGAACGCATCGTCGTCACCTCCAAGGTGCCGTTGCGCGATGAAAACGGCATGGTCATCGGCATCATCGGCTTAGGGTTCGACATCACGGAACGCAAACGTGCCGAGCAGCGTCTCGCGGCCGGCGAGCGGCTCGAATCCATCGGCCGCCTGGCGGCCGGCGTCGCGCACGAAATCAACACGCCCATCCAGTATCTGAACGACAGCGTGTATTTCATCCGCGAAGCCATGCAGGACCTGATGGTCCACAACCAGAAGCTGCAGAACGCGCTGCCCGTGCAGCCCGAACCCGACGAAGACATCGAAGATCTGAAACAGGAACTGCCGCCCGCGCTCGATCGCGTGGTCGACGGTCTCGGGCGAATCGCCGAGATCGTGCGCTCGATGAAGGAGTTTTCGCACGTCGATCAGCGCGAGATGAGTCAGGTGGACCTGAACCGCGCGGTCAACAGCACGCTGGTCATCGCGCGCAGCGAATACAAATATGTCGCCGATCTCGAGACCGAGTTCGGCGAGCTGCCGCCCATCACCTGTCACGGCGGACAGATCAACCAGGTGATCCTGAACCTCGTGGTCAATGCGTCACACGCCATCGGCGATTCGGTGAAAGGCACCAACAACAAGGGCCGCATCACCGTGCGGACCTACGTGGACGACACCCATGCCGTCATCAGCATCGCCGACACCGGCGGCGGCATCCCCGAGGCGATCCAGAAACGCATCTTCGAGCCGTTCTTCACGACCAAGGAAGTCGGCCGCGGCACCGGCCAGGGACTATCCATCGCCCGCGGTGTCATGAAGGCGCACGAGGGCTCGCTGCATTTCGAGACGGTGCTGGGCAAGGGCACGACGTTTTATATTCGTTTGCCGCTGGCGGCGAAGGAAAGCGCGACCGTCGCGGCGTAGCCCGCTCGAGGCCGAGGCCCGCTCAAAAACAAGGCAGCCTCACGGCTGCCTTGAGGAAGCGCGTATCAAGATCCCGCATGGTGCCGGGAGGCAGGCGGGGAACCCACCAATGACACGCGTATTTTAGTTTCTTCCCCTGGCTACAGGCTCACCCACACTTCGAATCGCCGCAGTTCAGGCAGGTCATGCAGCCGTCCATCATGACGGTGGCGGCGGTGCTGCACTTGGCGCATAGCTGCGCGCCTTCCGGAAAATGCGATTTGGCGAATGCGTCGGTCTGCTTCGTGCGCTGCTCGAATTCTGCTTTCTTGTCGGCAATCAGCTTCTTCTCGTTGTCGCCGAGTTCCACCTTCTTCAGCAGACCGATCGTCTGCAGGTGTTTCTCGATGACATAGCCCAGCTCGGCGATGATCGACGGCATGAACTTGCCGCCCGCCTGCCAGTATCCCCCGCGCGGATCGAAAACGGCCTTGAGCTCATCGACCAGGAACGTGACATCGCCGCCCTTGCGAAACACCGCGGAGATGATGCGCGTCAGCGCCACGATCCACTGGAAGTGATCCAGATTCTTCGAATTGATGAACACCTCGAACGGCCGGCGCTGCTCGTAGGGCGTGCCCTCGTTCAGCACGATGTCGTTGATGGTGACGTACATCGCGTGATCCGAGACCGGCGTCTTGATCTTGTAGGTAGAGCCCACGAGCATCTCGGGGCGCTGCACCTCTTCGGTCATGCGCACGACTTTGGACGAGCGCCCCTGCTTGTCGTGCGTCATCTCCACGGCGGGCTCGAACTTCGCGACCGCGGCGGCGACGGCCGTGGCCATCGCGGCGGCGCCCGCGGCTTCCGCCGCCTTGTCTTCGGGCTTCTGCACGCGATACTTCGCGATCTTCTTGTCGATCTTGATGGCTGACATGGTTTAGTCCTGGCTCAAAACTTGCCGTAGTAGCCTTCCTTCAAGGCGTCGTACAGATTTGCGGCGGAATGTTTCTCGCCGTCGTACTCGATCTCTTCGTCACCCTTCACCGAGACTTCGGAACCGTCTTCGAGCGTGAACACATAGGTGGTGTTCTTGAGATCTTCTTCCTTCACGAGCACGCCCTGGAACGCTTCGGGGTTGAAGCGGAACGTGGTGCAACCCTTCAGATCCTTCTCATGGGCATACAGATAGATGTCTTTGAAGCTCTCGTATTTGTAATCCGTAGGCACGTTCGCAGTCTTGGAGATGGAGCTGTCCACCCACCTTTGCGCCGCCGCCTGGATGTCGACATGTTCTCGAGGCGAAATGTCATCTGCCGTCGTGAAATACTCAGGCAGCTGTTCGGCCGGGTTCGTTGAATTCGGCATCGCACGCGGATTGATGAGCTCGCGATAGGCGAGAAGCTCGAATGAGAAGACATCTACTTTCTCCTTGCTCTTCTTGCCGGTGCGGATGACGTTGCGGAAATAGTGATGCGCGAACGAAGGCTCGATGCCGTTCGAGGCATTGTTGGCGAGCGACAGCGAGATGGTGCCGGTGGGCGCGATCGAGCTGTGGTGCGTGAATCGCGCGCCCACGTTCGACAGCTGGTCCACCAGCCACGGCGCCGTTTCGGCGACGCGCTGCATGTAGCGGCTGTACCGTGCGTGCAGGATGCGCCCGGGAATCAGGTCGCCGATCTTCCAGCCGTCCTTTTTCATCTCCGGGCGCTTGCGCAGCATCTCGGCGGTGACGGTGAACTCTTCTTTCATGATGGGCGCCGGGCCCTTCTCTTTGGCGAGATCGAGCGCCGCTTCCCAGCCGGCCACCGCCATCTCGCGCGAGACGTCTTCGGTGAACTTGATGGAATCCTCGTGGCCGTACTTCATGCCGAGGCAGGTGATGGTGCTGCCGAGCCCCAAGAAACCCATGCCGTGGCGGCGCTTGCGCATGATCTCGTTGCGCTGCTGCTCGAGCGGCAGGCCGTTGATCTCGCAGACGTTGTCGAGCATGCGCGTGAAGATCTTCACGACTTCGCGATATTCATTCCAGTCGAATTCGGCGAAATCGGTGAACGCGTTCTTGACGAAGCGCGTGAGATTCACCGAGCCCAGCAGGCACGAGCCGTACGGCGGCAGTGGCTGCTCACCGCAGTTGTGCGCATGCAGGCCGTTGGCGTCGAACTCGTTGATGCCGGGGATCTGCACGTCGTACACGTCTTCGCTGCCATCCTCACGCACGCTTTCGACCGTGGCGACGAAGCGCTCGCGATTGAGCGTGCGCTTGTAGCTGCCGAGCAGGCCCGCGAGGCGCGCGCGCTTGACGGTGTCGTTGAAGCCGATGGTGTCGGAGAACCGCGCCACGTTTTCGCCCGTGACCACGAGGCCGGGCTGCGCGCGATTACGGTAGATCGTCGAGGCGATGCCGAGACGCAGCAGCATGCGCTGCACGCCTTCGAGCATCATGACGTCCGACTGCGCCAGGCGGATCGACACGCCCTTCATCTGCGTGCCCTGCACGCTGCCGTCGGTGTCGAACAGACCGCGCAGGAAGCCGCGGTAGAACTCGCTCGAGCCGCGCTCGATGGCCGGGGTCACGGTCTGACGACCGGGACGCAGGCCCAGGCCGCGCGCGAGCTCGGTGATCGCGCCCGTGCCCAGGCGGAATTCGCCACGGCGGCCGACTTCGTGCCAGCCGGCGCCATCGCCGGTGGTGTCGCAGCGGCGCGCGGCATCGAGCGCCGCGGCCATCACGGAATTCGGACCGCCAACGCCCACGTCGCTGTTGCCGACCGCGGGTCGCGCCCACACCGACAACTGCGCGCCGGATTCGTTGACGGTGCCATCGCCGACCAGCAGGCCCATGAGGTAACCCTCGTTGCGCCCCCAATCCTTCGAATTGACGGCGCCGGCCCAGGAGGGCGCCTTGCGATGATCCTGCAGCAGCACCTTGTCGCCCGTGGCGAGATCACCGGCGGCGCACCACTCGGTGGCCATGCGCCAGCGCGTGAGCGTCGAAATGCGGCGCACCTTGTGATCGGCCGTGAGGCGCAGCGAATAACCTTCGCTGGTCGTGAGGTTCACGAGCGGCTTCAATCCCGTGCGGAAGAAGCCTTCGGGCGCGCTGGCGTGATCGACGCCATCGATGCGCGCGTTGAACTGCTTGCCGATCAACTCGGCCACCTGGCGCGGGCCTTCGCCCGTCTGGACCCAGGTATCCGCGGTGACGCAAGGATTCGTGGCGCGGATGTTCTCGCACCACCAGTTGTTGTTCATCTCATTGACGCGGTCGATGAGGATGAACCCCGGCTCGGCGAAGTCGTAGGTGGACGTCATGATGACGTCCCACATGCGGCGGGCCGGCAGCGTCTTGTAGATCTTGCAGCACACCAGGCCGTCTTCGCGCGTGACGTAGTTCTTCGTGGTCGGCCATTCGCGCCACACGAACTTGGTCGCGTCATCGAGCTTGTGCTCGGCCGGGTCGTATTCCTTGGTGAGCAGCGGGAAGGCGAGGTGCCAGTCCTTGTCCTGCCGCACCGCGTGCATGAATTCGTCGGTGATCAGCAGCGACAGGTTGAACTGGCGCAGGCGGCCAGCCTCGCGCTTGGCGCGGATGAATTCGAGCGCGTCGGGATGGCCGATGTCGAACGTGCCCATCTGCGCGCCGCGACGGCCACCGGCCGACGACACGGTGAAACACATCTTGTCGTAGATATCCATGAACGACAGCGGACCGGACGTATAGGCGCCGGCGCCCGACACGTACGCGCCGCGCGGACGCAGCGTGGAGAATTCGTAACCGATGCCGCAGCCGGCTTTGAGCGTGAGCCCAGCCTCGTGCACCTTGCCGAGGATGTCGTCCATCGAATCGCCGATGATTCCGGACACCGTGCAATTGATGGTCGAGGTGGCCGGCTTGTGCTCGAGCGCGCCGGCATTGGAGGTGACACGGCCCGCGGGAATAGCGCCGCGGCGCAAGGCCCAGAGGAAACGCTCGTTCCAGAGCTCGCGCGCCGGTTCGAGCTCTACGTCGGCCAACGCACGCGCGACACGTTTGTACGTGTCGTCCATGGTTTTATCGACGGGAGTGCCATCTTTGGCGGACAAGCGGTATTTCTTGTCCCAGATGTCGAGCGACGCTTCCTGGAAAGGAATGGCATCGACGTCTTTATGTTCGAGCTTGACCACACTGTTCATGGATTGGGTACCTGTCCCCTTGTTCCGGACTGTTTTTTACTGAAACGCCCGAACCGGGAAAAGAAAAGACCCATACCCCCATGTTTGAAGGTTTAGTGCGTCTTCATGTGGGGTGACTGCTGTCAGACAGCCACCATTTCCTCTCCCCGGCTCCCCAACCATCAAGATGTCGCGACACAACATCTTGTGTTGGGGTCGGAAGAGTAGAGACGTGAAAACGGCGCGTCAAGAAACATCGCTGTCATAATTGGGGTTCGTAATTTCAGAGATATAACATGCACTTAGAAGATTTTGTGCCGTAGGAATCGCCTGTCAATACGGAGTTTTTGGACAGATGCAGGATTCGGACCCAACACAAGATTTTGTGTCCACCTCCTGCCCACCGATTACGCACAACTCATCCACAGGTTGTTGGAAGACCCGGCCGGAGCCAAGCCAAAAAAGCCGCTGGAAATCGTTCCAAACCGCGTGATTTCAAGCCGCTTGATACGAGATTTATCGGGGCCAAAAAGGGTTCCAGCGAAACGCCGGGAGGGTCCCGGTAGTTAGCAAACCCGACAAAGACTGAAAGGAGTTGAGACATGACTGTTGTGCGTTACGAGCCGTGGGCGCTGTTGAACCGGTTGCATCGCGAGCTCGATCAGAATTTCGAATCCGCTGCCCGCGACGCGTCCTGGACGCCGGCGGTCGATATCCACGAGGAAGCCGGACGATTCGTCGTACGCGCCGACTTGCCGGGCGTCAAACCCGCGGATATCAATGTGACGGCGGAAAAAGGCGTACTGACCTTGCGTGGTGAACGCAGCTTCGAGAAGCGCGACGCCGACGGCCACTACTCGCGCGTCGAGCGCGTCAGCGGCAAGTTCGTGCGGACGTTCACGCTGCCGGAGAACGTCGCGACCGACCAGATCACCGCGCAGTTCAAGGACGGCGTCCTCGAGCTGGCGATCCCGAAAGTGGCAAAGACCGAACCGCGCCGCATCGAAGTCCTCGCGGCGTAATGGGGTCAGGCCCCATTTGCTAGCAAAAGGGGCCGGACCTGAAAAGGTTCGGCCCTTTGGTTTGCGCGACTGGCAGGTCCATGCACCGAATTCCTGGCTGCGGCTCGACTTCCGCGCGCGCTCGGTCGTGGCCCGATTGATGGTTCCGGCGTCGGAACTGGTCTATTCGATGGACCAGCCGCCCGGCGAGCTGACGCTGCCGGGCTATCTACTGCGGCACGTGTCGGCCACGACACCCGCGGGCGCCGCCTGGGCGGTACGGGTTACCGCGGTCCATGCGAGCACGTATCTCGATCAGCCCTACTACGTTGCCGACCTGACACTGCTGCCGCCGGCCGGAGGATCGGCGCGCGATCCGGCGCCCGGCTACCGCACCTGGCCGCCGCCAAGCACACGTGCCGGGAAGGTGATGATGGCGCGCAGCAGCCCGAACACGCCATCCACGGCGATGCCGAGCAGACGGAAAGGCAGCGCGATCAGCCACACCAGGGGCCATAACAACAGCGCCAGGATCGCCACCGGCCAGCAGATCACCAGCAGCAGGCACCACAAGAGAAACTTGAGCATCGTTTGAGTATCCTCTTCGACATGTCCCATCGTTCAAACACCTTCTCACTCGCGCTGGCTGCCATTGCCGCCACGCTGGCGCTCGCCAGTCATGCGGCGCTGCCACAGGCCGTGGGCGACGCTCCGGTCCCGACGCTCGCGCCCATGATCAAGCGCGTCTCGCCCGCCGTCGTGAACATCGCCACCCGCGGCACCGTCCGCGAACGCTCCCCGCAGAATCCGCTCCTCGAGGATCCCTTCTTCCGCCGGTTCTTCGACATCCCGGACTTAGGTCCCCGCGAGCGCCAGTTCCAGAGCGCAGGTTCCGGCGTCATCTTTGATGCAAAAAACGGGTACATAGTTACAAACGCGCATGTCGTTGATAACGCTACCGAAATCACCGTAACTCTGCAGGACGGCCGAGATCTGACCGCCACGGTGGTCGGGAGCGACGTTCCATCGGACGTCGCGGTGCTCAAAGTGCCCTCCGAAACCTTGATCCAGGTCGCCCTGGGCGATTCGACCCGCCTCGAGGTCGGCGACTTCGTGGTGGCGATCGGCAACCCGTTCGGCCTTCAGCACACCGTCACCTCAGGGATAGTCAGCGGCCTCGGCCGCAGCGGCATCAACCCGGACGGCTACGAGGATTTCATCCAGACCGACGCGTCGATCAACCCGGGCAACTCGGGCGGCGCGCTGGTGAACCTGCGCGGCGAACTGGTCGGCATCAACAGCGCCATCCTGTCGCGCTCGGGCGGCAACATCGGCATCGGCTTCGCCATCCCGGTCAACATGGCCCGCAGCATCATGGACCAGCTGATCAAGTACGGCTCGGTCAAGCGCGGGTTGTTAGGCGTCAACATCTACTCGCTCACGCCCGACATGGCCAAATCGCTGAACCTCGCCACCACGCAGGGCGTGCTGGTGTCGCAGGTCACGGAAGGCTCGGCGGCCGAGAAGGCCGGCATCAAGCCGGGCGACGTCATCACCAGCATCAACGGCCAGACGATCAAATCGAACAGCGAGCTGCGCAACGCGATCGGGCTCTCGCGGGTGGGCGACAAACTCGACGTCGCCATCATCCGGGACCGCAAGCCCCAACACATCATCGCGGTGATCAACGACCTGCCACAGACCACCGGCGGCGCGACGAAACCCGGGGCGACGCCCGCGGGCAATCCCGGCGTCGTGCATCCGGGACTCGAAGGCGCGACGCTCGCGGACGCGCCCGATGGCGGTGTGCTGGTGCGCGCGGTCGAGCCGCGCAGCACCGCGTCGCAGCTGTTCCGCACGGGCGACCGCATCGAAGGCGCCAATCGCCAGGCCATCGCCAATCTCAAGGAACTGCGCGAGGTCGCCAAACGCGGCGGCGCGCTGGTGCTCAAGATCCGCCGCGGCAATGCCGTGGTGTTAGTGCCACTGCGCGCGCCATGAGGCGCACGCAGTCGGCGAACAACGGCGCCCCTTGATCGACGTCCTCGTAATCGGAGCCGGCCCCGCCGGCTCGATGGTGTCGACGCTGCTCGCGCGGCGCGGATTCAAGGTGCTGGTGCTCGAACGCCAGGTTTTTCCGCGCTTCTCCATCGGTGAAAGTCTGCTGGCGTACAGCGCTCAGCTGCTCAGCGATGCCGGCATGCTCGAAGCGGTCCAGATCAGGAGCTTCCAGTACAAGAACGGCGCGGTGTTCGACCGCGACGGCCGTACTTCCGAATTCAACTTCGCCGACAAGTCGAGCGCGGGCCTTGGGTACACCTTCCAGGTACAGCGCGCGGACTTCGACGACACGCTGGCGCGCGAGGCGTTGAAGGCAGGCGCGGAAATCCGCTTCGAAGTCGAGATCACCGCGGTCGATTTCAATGGCGACCAGGCGAAGGTGACCAGCCGCGCCGCCGACGGCAGCACCGAAATCCACGAACCGCGTTTCGTGCTGGATGCCTCGGGCTTCGGCCGCACGCTGCCCAAACTACTCGACCTGCACCGCCCGTCGGCGTTTCCCTCGCGCGCCGCGATCTTCTGCCACGTGCAGGACAACATCGTCTCGGGCGGGTTCGATCGCCAGAAGATCCGCGCCGGCATCCATCCCGACGACCACGAGATCTGGTCGTGGCTCATTCCGTTCTCGAACGGCCATGCGTCGGTGGGGGTCGTCACGTCGATCGAACAACACAAGGCGCGCACCGGCACTCTCGAAGAGCAGTTCTGGCAGGCGCTCGGCCAGGAGCCGCGCCTGCTCGAGCTGTTGTCGCGGGCCAAGATCGTGCGTCCGGTCGGAGAGCTGATCGGCTACGCCGCCACGGTGTCGCGCCTGCACGGCAAACATTTCGCGTTGCTGGGCAATGCCGCGGAATTCCTCGATCCCATCTTTTCCTCCGGCGTCACGATCGCGATGAAGTCGGCGATGCTGGCCGCCGACGTGCTCGAGCGGCAGCTCAAGGGCGAGAGCGTCGACTGGGAACGCCAGTTCGCCGACGAGCTCAACTATGGCGTGGAAACTTTCCGCAACTTCGTCGCGGGCTGGTACGACGGCAGCCTGCAGGACGTCATCTTCTTCCCGCGCCAGACGGCGAATATCCGCCGCATGATCTGCGCGGTGCTGGCGGGATACGCCTGGGACCGCGACAACCCGTACACCGGGCCGCAGTCGGGGCGCCGCTTGCGGGCGCTGGCGGAGATCTGCCGGGGTAGATAGCCGCCCGGCCGCGCGCAGGAACCATGCCGTCGTGATCCTCACCGAAATGCCCGATCTTCCACCGCGGCCGCCGAGCGCGCGCAATGCGGCGTTCCGGCGGGATTTCTATGCGCGCTGGCACCGCGAGAACTGCATCGTGTCGGGCACGGTGCGTCACGCCGAATACCGGCCCATCCCGCAGATGTTGTCGATCAAATGCGCGGCGCGCGGTGCGGAGACGTATTTCGTCGACCGGCGCCGCGTGGCCGTCACCGACGACACCTGGCTCGTTCTCAACGAGAACCGTGTCTACGGCAGCGTGCTCGATTCACCGCATGACGTCGACAGTTTCGCCATCTTCTTCCGGCCCGGGATCGGGCGCGAAGTGGCGGGCGATCTCGCCCACAACGTCGAGCGCGCGCTCGACGACGGCGGGCAATATTCCGCGGCCGTCGAGTTCGACGAGGCGCTGCGTCCGCACGATGCGTCGGTCACTCCGGTACTGCGGCTCATCCAGCGCGAGATCAAACGCGGCGAACGCGATGAACACTGGCTCGAGGAGCAGTGCCAGTTCCTGGTCGCGCGCCTGCTGGCGGCTCAACGGGCGCGTATCGGCCCGTTGTCGCGGCAACTCGCGGGGGTAAGACCCGCCAAGCGCGCCGAACTGTTGCGCCGGCTCACCCAGGCAATCGACTTCATGCACGCCAACCTGCACGACGACCTCTCGCTGGCGGACGTCGCGGCCGCCGCGCACCTGTCGCGATTTCATTTCCTGCGTTTGTTCCAGTCCGTGAACCACCGGACGCCGGTGGCTTACCTGCGCGAATTGCGCACGCGCCGCGCGCTCGCGTTGCTGCGGAACACCTCGTTGACCGGCAATGAAATCGCCGCGCGCGTCGGCATGTCGCGCGTGGCGCTGTGGCGCGGTCTGCGCGCCAGCAGTGGCGCCGGGACTCGCGCCCTGCGCCGGCTGGCCGCGGACGGACCGGCTAGTTAGCCTTTTCGTAGAGACCGTCGAACTGCACGGTCCACTCTTCTTTCGACGCCGGCGTCGAGTCCCACAACTGGCGCACCTTCCCGCCGGGCAACGCCGTCCAGGTGATGCGATGGCGCACCGCCGGTTGTCTGGCCGTCGCCGGCCGCTCGCCGGTGAGCCGCATCGCGCCGTTCTCGAACTTGCCGGACAGGAACAGCGCGCCACCACTGCGATCGATCCAGGTCTGGTGCCACAGACCGTCGGTCCGGTCGAAGAAGTTCAGGCTCTTGCCCGCGCCGCCGCCGGCACCGGTCCAGTTCTCGAGCAGCGCGCATCCATCGAGGATGCGCTCGATGTGATTCAAGCCTGCGGGCTTGCCGTTTTCGGTCACGTGCCAGGTTCCGATCCAGAAGTCGAACTGGTGCATGGGTTCGGCGGCGCACGGCATTGGCGGCACCGGTTCCGCGCCGCAGGCATTCGCCCCGCACGTGAGCAGCGCCGCGCCGAGCACGGCGGAGATTGCGAGTTTCATGATGGCCTCCGTAGAAACGGAGCGTCGGCCGCGCGCGCCGCAGCGTCAATGCCGGTTTGTTTCAGGGATTGCGGTTCGATGCCGTCGGCAGCGTCCGGTCCGCGAATTCCACCGCCGCGTCGGGCACCACCGCGCGCAGCCGCTGGAACTTGATCTCGTGCTGCGCGAGATCGCGCGCCGCCAGCCGCAGGTACTTGCGCAGATGCGGATTCAGATGCCGGTCGATGGATTCGGGCGGGACTTTGCGCAGCAGGCAGAACATCGCCAGCGCGTGCACCATCTCTCCTTCGTTCAGGTGGAACGCGGCGCTGCGGACGGCGGAATTCGCCATGAACAAACCGAAGCCCATGAATACCGCCGCGATGTCGACCGCGGGCTCGTGCAGGGCATCGCCGCCGGGAGCGGGTTCTTCGAATGTCTCGATCAGGTAGCGCGCCAGTTCGTGCGCGAACGCCGCCACCAGCGGCGCCGGCTCGAGCGCATCGGGCCGGTACGTGATGATGGGAATGCGATCGGTGTTGCCGGTGTTGGTGCGCGGCGGTTCCATTTCCGGCTCCACCGCGCAGGGCCACTCGGCCATGCCGGCGTGATCCCGCACGCGGCGGAACAAGGCCGTGACGCCCGCGTGCCCCTGCATGCCGCGGTCGGGGAAATGCTCCTCGATGGGCAACACCAGCGTCGTCTCGATGAACTTCGCGAAGCCGCCGCTGCTGCGCAGCAGCCAAGCGAATGCCTCGAACTGC
>Ga0193752_1002627_pt1 | contig 13217 bp, 13 predicted proteins | sample H1c1metaG_FD_144924 | JGI IMG/M metagenome (GOLD analysis project Ga0193752, IMG submission 144924) | Soil microbial communities from a riparian zone of the East river system, Colorado, United States - H1c1 | ecosystem: Environmental > Terrestrial > Soil > Riparian zone | place: USA: East River... | reverse complement strand
CATCGGCTGATCGTGCCCGACCTGCGCGGCCTCGGCGACAGCTCGCGCCCGCTCGAGGGCTACGCCAAGAAGACCATCGCCGAAGACCTGTGGCAGCTGCTCTCCGGCACGCTCGGCCTGAAAAGCTGGCACCTGGTCGGCCACGACTGGGGCGGGCCGGTCGCGTTCGCGCTCGCCGCCGCGCATCCGGCTGCGATCCGCACGCTGACGATCGTCGATGTCACCCTGCCCGGCATCGGCCCGGACATCTCGCAGGGCGGCAAGCGCTGGCACCACGCATTCCACATGACGCCCGACCTGCCGGAGGCGCTGGTCCACGGCCGGGAGCGGGCCTACCTGACCTGGTTCTACGAGTCGTTCTCGTGGCGGCGCGGCGTCTTCGGCAGCGCCGACATCGACGAATACCTGCGCACCTACACCCAGCCCGGCGCGTTGCGCGCCGGCTTCGCCTACTACCGCAACATCCCGAACGACATCGCCGACAACCGCGCCCTGCTCGCCTCGGGCCTGCGCCTGAAGATGCCGGTGCTGGCGATCGGCGGCGGCCGGGAAGAAGCGCGCGGGCGAGGCGGCGAGCCCGAAGCCTCGCTGAAGATGATCGCCGACGACGTGACCGGCGCCGTCATCGCCGACTGCGGCCACTTCGTGCCGGAAGAAAGACCCGAGGAGCTGGCCGCGCTCCTGCTGCATCACTTCGAGAACCGCTGACGCCGCGGCCTCGGCGGCGCCCGCTCAGCTCCGGCTTCGTCCGAACACGGCCGCGCCGGCGAAGCGCGCACGGCCGCCGAGCCGCTCTTCGACACGCACCGCCTCGTTCCACTTGGCCATGCGCTCGCCGCGGGCGAACGAGCCGACCTTGAGCTGCCCGGCCTGCCAGCCGACCGCCAGGTGGACGATCGTCGTGTCTTCGGTTTCGCCCGATCGCGCCGAGACGATGCCTGCATAGCCCAGCGCCTGCGCCGCGACCCAGGCCTCCCGGGTCTCGCTCAGCGTTCCGCGCTGATTGGGCTTCAGCAACACGGTGTTGGCCGCGCCCAGGGCCGCGGCCTCGCGAACCAGTGCCGCGTCCGAGACCAGGAAGTCGTCGCCGACGATCTGGATCCGTGAGCCGGCGGCGCGGGTGAACCGGGCGAAGCCCTGCGGATCGTCCTCGGCCAGCGGATCCTCGATCGAGACGATCGGGTACTTGTCGATCCAGCGCAGCAGAAGCTCGATCAGGCCGTCGGAATCGAGCTCGCGCGATTCGAGGCCGAGCGTGTAGCGGCCGCCGCGGCCGAACTCGGAGGCCGCGATGTCGAGCGCGATCGCGACCTCCGGACCGGGCGCGAAGCCGGCGCGCTCGATCGCCGCGACCAGGGTCTCGAGCGCCTGCTCGTTGGTCTGGAAGTCGGGCCACCAGCCGCCCTCGTCGGCGACGCCGCGCAGCGGCCCGCGCTCCTGCATCAGAAGGCCGGCGTGGCGATAGACCTCTGCGGTCCATTCGAGCGCCTGCGCGAAGCTCTGTGCACCCGGGCAGACCACCATGAAGTCCTGAATGTCGACCCGCCGTCCGGCGTGCGCGCCGCCGCCGAAGATCTGGATCTGCGGCATCGGCATCAGGGTCGCCTCGGCGCCGCCGAGGTACTCGTGCAGCGGGACTCCCAGCGACGCCGCCACCGCATGTGCGGCGGCCATCGACACCGCGAGCGTCGCGTTGGCGCCGAGACGCGTCTTGTTCGGCGTGCCGTCGAGTTCGACCAGGCGCCGGTCGAGCGCAGCCTGGTCGCGGGCCGAGGCGCCGGCGAGCGCGCGCGCGATCTCGCCGTTGACGTGGCCGACGGCCTGCATCACGTCGAGGCCGCCGAAGCGAGCCGAGCCGTCGCGCAGCTCGTGCGCCTCGCGCGTGCCCTTCGACGCGCCCGCCGGGCTGATCGCCCGGCCGACCGCGCCGTCGTGCAGGACGATCTCGGCTTCGACCGTCGGCCGGCCGCGGCTGTCCCACACCCGGCGGGCGTGGATCGAACGGATGTCGTGAGGATTCATGAGGGATCGAGCTCCGCGCGCCAGGCGGCGGCGATGGACTGAAGACGAGGGACCGGCCGCGCGATCAGGGCGCGCGCGACGCGGCGCACGCGCTCGCGATCGGCGTCGTCATGGAGGTATTCGACCGGCGACTTGCCGTCGACGCGCGCCAGGAAGAGGCCCGGCAGCAGCGCCGCGGCGCGTTGCTCGAGCGCCGCCCGGGCTTCCCACTCCACGCCCTCCAGATAGGCCGTGCCGAGGGCCTCGAAGCTGGCGAGGAAGGCGTCGGTCGCGCCCGGATTCCACAGGCACTTGAGGAGCAGGTGATTGAGGCAGAAGGCGATGTCGAAGGCCGGGTCGCCCCACCAGGCGCACTCGGCATCGATCAGGACCGGCCCGGCGGCGCCGACCAGGATGTTTTTCGGGCTGACGTCGCCGTGCACCAGCGCGACGGCGTTCGCCTGGGTGGTGGCGACCAGCGCCTCGAGCTGCCGCGCCAGGTCGGGATGGCGCTTCGCCGTCGCCAGCAGATAGGGTTCCAGGCGGATGTCGAAGAAGATCGCGTCGGTGGCGAACTCGGCCGCGAGCTGCGGGCGCGCCGCCGAGAAGGCGTGAATGCGCGCCAGCACCCGGCCGACGGCGCGCGCGGTCTCGATCTCGGCCCGGCCGTCGCGCAGCGCCTCCTTCCAGAGCCGGTATTGCGAAGGCTCGAGGTAGCTCATCACGAGCACGCCGAGGCGCGGATGCTGGCCGAGGACGCGGGCGGTGCAGCCGGGCGCCGCTTCCTGGGCCACTTGCATCCAGCGCGCCTCGTAGAGATTGCGCTCGATCGGCGCGCGCCAGTCGGCGGCGACGCGCAGCTTCGACAAGGCGCGCTTGGCGCAGACCCGTCCCCGGCCGGTGTCGATGCGCCAGATGTCGGAGGAGACGCCACCGGTCAAGGGTACGCCGCTCACCGGCTCGGCGCCGGCGAGACCGAGCTCGCGCAAGGCTTGCACGAACTCCTCGGGAACCGGCGCCGCCACCGGCTCAGTCATGAGCGGCCGATTCGGCCAGCTTGACCAGCGCGTACAGCGCCTGGTTGGCCGGGGTCGCGACGCCGAGCTTGCGGCCGCGGCGGGCGACGAAGCCGTTGAGGTGGTCGATCTCGCTGGGTTTCCTGCGCGCCATGTCCTGCGCCGTCGAGGAGAGCTGTCCGGGCATCGCCGTGGCGATGCCTTCCATCGCCTCGAGCGAACGCGGCAGCGACAGCTCGACGCCGTCGGCCGCGGCCACCGCCACGACCTCGGCCACGATTGCGTGCTGCAGCTCGCGGATCGCAGGCAGCGCCGCGAGCCGACCGTACGGCGCCTGGGCGAGGCCGGAGATCGCGTTGTAGGCGCAGTTCACCATCAGCTTCGACCAGAGCTCGGCCATGACATCGTTCGAGATCCGTACCGGCACGTTCGCGGTGGCGAAGAAGTCGACCAGGTCCTGCAGGCGCGCGCTGAGCATCGCGCCGTCGGTCGCTCGCATCGTGCCGATCACGAGATCGCCGCGGCCGTAGTGCTTCACGGTCCCCGGCTCCGGCATCGCCGTCGCCACGTAGACCACGGCCGGAATGACGGTCCGGCTCACGCGCCGGGCGATGGCCGGGGCGTTCTCCACGCCGTTCTGCAGGCTGAGGACGAGCGCGTCCGGAGCGAGGTGCGGCGCCATCTCGTCGGCCACCGCCTCGGTGTCGGTCGACTTCACGCAGAACAGCACCAGGTCGGCGCCTCGCACCGCCGCGGGCTCGACGCTTGCTGCCATCGGCACGATCTCGACCCGCCCGGCGCGGTCGAGGCGAAGCCCGTCGCGGCCGATCGCGTCGACGTGCGCGGCGCGGCCGATCAGCGTCACCCGATGCCCGGCCTGCGCCAGCACGGCGCCGAAGAAGCTGCCGACGGCGCCGGCACCGACGACCGCGACACGATGAAAGGGAACGCTCACCGGGCGATTCTCGGCTCAGGCCCCCAGCCCGGGAACCCGTGTTTCACCGGCCGGCGGAAAGCCGGCAAGGCCTCGAGCGGCCGCCCCCCGGAAACGCGGGGTTGACGTGCGCACCCATCGATCTAGTGTGCTCCGGTGCGGTCGACTCCTGGATGACTCTCCGGCGCCGGCGGCGCAAGGGTCTCTCGCTCGGAACTCGCCGGCGGCGACCGGCGGAAAGGCAAAACAACATGACCTCTCTCGCACGCGTTCTCGGTGCCCTGCTGCTCTTCAGCGGCGCGGCTCAGGCAAGCACCTCGCTCACGGCAACCCTCACGAACGGCCAGGAAACGTCGCCGGTCGTTCCCACCCTGACGACCGGCGCGCCGCGGCCGATCTCGTTCGGCACCGCCACGTTCCTGATCAACGACGCCATGACGTCGATGTCGTTCGAGGCGATCGTCACCAACATCGATTTCACGGGATCGCAGACGGTCGACATCAACGACAACCTCGTCGCCGCGCACATCCACGCGTCGCCCACGGCGGTCCCGGGTACGAACGGGGGAGTCGTCTGGGGGTTCTTCGGCAATCCCTTCAACGACAACAACCCGAACGATGTCGTCATGACGCCTTTCGCCACGGGCGTGGGCGGCACGATCAGCGGAAAGTGGGACCTCACCGAGGGCAACAACACGTCGTTCGCGGCGCAGCTCGCCAACATCCTGGGCGGCACGTCCTACATCAATTTCCACACGGTCCAGTTCGGTGGGGGCGAGGTCCGCGGCCAGATACTGGTCGTCCCCGTCCCCGAGCCCGAGACCTACGCCCTGATGCTCGCCGGCCTCGCCTGCATCGGCGCCCTCGCCCGCAAGCGGCGAGGCTCGTCGACAGCGCGGGAATGAGCCCGGCCGACTGACTCGGGTCGGCGAGCCATAGGCCGACAAGAAGCATCCGACGTTGCCGCCAGATGCTTCTTTTGCCTACGGAATCTTGGTAGGCGAAAGAAGCATCTGGCGGCAACGTCGGATGCTTCTTGTCGGCCTAACTCGAACCGACGACCCCGCCAAGTCAAGGTCTAGAGATGAACCTCTCGAGGCCTTCTTGGATTTGATTTTCATCCTTCAGCCTGCCAGCTCATCAGCCGACGCTTGTATGCCCGTCTCTCACAGAAAAAAGCGCGGCTCAATGACCTAGCCTGACCATCGACCAGGACCACAATTGTCGAAGCGTTCAGGAGTACCCATGCCCTACGTCCGCTTTCGAGGTGCAAGAACGCCGAGGGGATCCGCTCGCGAGTTGGTCCGCTATGAAGACGCCGCCGCGCCATGTCAAAGTGGTCTGGGTGCCTTGATGGCAGAAGCCCGACGAAGCGTCGAAGCTCAAGTCTTAAGCCAGGACAAGGCCTCGCAAGCCGTAGAGAGATCCCTCGATACAAGGACATACGATGGCCTGCAGCACGTTGGCGGTATATGCATCGTGGATGAACCTGATCTTCGACCCTCAGACGACATCATTACGAAGGAGGAGTACGACCGCGAGCGGACTGTCATCGAAGGGGCGAACGTGAAGTCTCGACGAGAGCGCCAGGAGACGATCGAAAGGTCTGCCGACCTGATGCGTCGCCCACTGCCTGCACATGAAGCAATGAAGTGGCGCACGAGGATCGAAATCGTCTCCCACGCAGAGCTAGATTTCCACGTACCTTACCGGGTCGGCGACATGGGCTATGCCTATATGAGAGCGCGTACGAATGCCGCGCCGACAGGAGAGATCGGCAATATCGTAGACATCTACCATCACAGTGAGGATCCCATCGCAGAGGCCCTGCTTCTCGGACGAGAGGCGGCAGAACTCTTAGCCGACTTGCTGGCCGTGGCAGCCTATGCTCCTGCTCGGGTTATGCAAATTCATGGCACGACCCCGCCCTACTGCCATCCAGGAGAGCCGTTCGAACTCGCTTCGTTCTCGGGTTTTCACTGCAATTCTCCCGTCCCGGTCGGTCCTGCCGTCCTGGAAGCCTTCGTTGACCCTGGAACACGATTCGCACTTCGCAATGCAAGGGTTGGTCTATCGACGCCACTCCCAACTGAAGCGTTTGCTTCCTTTTGGAATTCCGCGGAAGTGATAGCGCAGGAGCGCGCCGAACGGGAGGGCTGGAGGCGCACTGTCAAGTGCCAGGGATGTGGCGCGACTCGGGCTGCTGGCTGGGACCTGAAGCTCGGTTTCAACCACTTGTACGACGCGGCCGGCGTCAAGGATGATCCCTTCGATAGGCATCGATCTATCAGAGGCCGCGTCCAACACGGAACTACTCCCGGAGACATAGCGGATCAGCGATCAGTCCATAGCGAAGTTGGTGCGCTTCGCATTGCTGCCGTTGCAGGCGTCGCCGAATCGTTCGGAGTTCGTCCACAAGTCCCTAACTTCCTCTCCGCGGACCAATGGCCAATAAGTGTCTGGTCTTGCTCGGTCGAGGGGGACGCGATTCGAACCGAGCTACGGCGTTGCGTGACCCAGATGGGGATGGCAAACCTACCTCAGCGTGTGTGTGGCGAGCAAGGGCGCGATGTCCGGAGCGGCGCTGACCTGAACAGCCAGCCAAGTCGTCTTGCCGTTCCTCCGGTAATAGAGCGATAGAGCAGGCGCTGCGTCCTGACGTCGAGACTCCCAGCGTCTGCCGAGTCAGAATTTTCTCTAACAGGGGTGAGACGGCAACGAATATCGACGGCCGAAAGTGGCAGCGGCAGCAGCGGTGCAATCGCGGCGAGATCGGAAGCCCCCAGCCGAGCGAACGGGCCTCTTTGGATCAATGGCGGACCATGTCCCTGTCATTGGCGACTCGACCACACTCTCTCATGCCGCGCCCTGGGGCATAGCGCTACGCCGCTCCCTTGAGAAACGCGAGCAGGTCGGCGTTGATGGTGTCGGCATTGGTAGTCGGCATGCCGTGCGGGAAGCACTGCTTAATCAGCCATTGGCATTGCCCCGCGTGCGGGCATAGGCAACGCGGGACATCGGCCGGCGCACGAATACTGGCAGGAAAGGAGCCGGACTCCAGCAGGATTTGAAAAAGGCTCAATGGCGAAACACGCACGATCGAGTCCTACTCTGATCTCTGCGACTATGAGGAGCTGCCATGACCCTCGGCCATCTGATTCGCGCAAGCATCGATCCGCTGGCCCAGGAGTGGGAGCGCTACGCCGCGACGAAACTCCCTGCAGCGCAGAGGTTGACGCGCGAGCAGCTTCGCGACAGTGCCGCGGAACTGCTGGCCGCAGTCGTCATAGACATGGAATCACCACAGTCGGATTCGGAGCAGAGAAGGAAGTCGGAAGGCGCGTGCCCGGAAAATTCGCCGTCGCTCACGTGCGCCGGTCAGCGCCACGCAGAGCTGCGTTTTGCCCAGGGCTTCACGCTTGATCAGGTCGTCTCGGAGTACCGCGCCATTCGCGCTTCGGTCATGCGCCACTGGGACGCGATCGCGCCGACGGCAGACGACGTCGTTGAGTTGATCCGCTTCAACGAGTCGATCGACCAGTGCTTCTCGGAATCGATCAGCTGGTTCGGGAGCCGGGCCGAACATGCTCGCGAGCTCTTCCTCGGCGTCCTCGGCCACGATCTTCGGACGCCGCTCGGCGCGGTGTCGATGTCGGCGCAGCTCCTGCTCCGGGACCCGGGCCTGAGTCCGCGCGCTACGAAGATCGCGGGGCGCATCGCCAACAGCGCAGCCGGCATGTCGCGGATCGTCTACGACATGCTCGACTACACCCGCACGCGCCTCGGGATGCGCCTTCCGATCGAGCCCTCGAGCGTGGATCTCGGAGCGGTCCTCGTGGAGTCGATGGACCAGCTGCAGGCGTCCACCCCGGGCGCCGACCTGCGCTGCGAGTACAAGGGCGACCTGTCCGGCCGCTGGGACGCCGGCCGTCTGGCTCAGCTGCTGACGAATCTCGTCGGCAACGCGGTTCAGCATGGCGCACCGGGCAAGCCGGTGACGATTCGGGCCCGTTCCGGAACCGATGCGGTGCTGCTGACGATACACAACGAGGGACCGCCGATCGCGCCCGCGATGCAGGAGCGGATATTCAATCCGCTGATGCGCGCCGTCGTCGAGGAAGCCGAGCTACCGAGTCGAACCGGAAGCCTCGGCCTGGGCCTCTACATCGCCCGCGAAATCGCACGCGCGCACGGCGGTGACATCGGCGTTGCCTCGTCCTCGGAGAGCGGGACCTTGTTCACCGTGATGCTACCGCGTCGGGGTGGTGGCAAATCGCTGCAGGCGTAGCGGGTGCGCAGGATCGGTCGGAGCGGCGCGCCCGCTGGAGCTGCGGCCTTCGCCAATCGCCTGCGGGCGGCCCGCCTCCGATATCGTCGGAGCGTTTCTCGACTCGATCCAGGTCCTTCATCTGGACCTTGCCTACGCCCGTCTCGGAGAGACGGACTCAGAGGCCGATCGTGATGCGGTTGTCGACCGTCGCGACGCCAGGCGCCTTCCAGGCTGCGCGCTCGGCGTCCTGGCGCTCCGCCCAGGACCTCACCTTGCCCTTGAGCACCACCTTGGAGCCGTCGACCTCGACGCTGATGTTCTCGGCGTCGGTCTGCGCGCTGCGGATCAGCGCTTGCTCGACCTGCTTCTTGACTTCCGAAGGCTGGGCCTTGGGCCTGACGTCGATCAGGTTGGTGACGCCCTTCACGCCCGCGAGGTAACGTACGACGCGCTCGGCCTCGCCTCTCTTATATTGCCAGTCGACCGTTCCCTTCAGGGTGATCCAGCCCTTCGACACCGTGACGTCGATCTTTTCGGGCACGAGCAGCGCATTCCATTGGAGGACGCGCGCCGCCGCGGCGGCGATCTCGGCATCGGTCCGCTCGTTGCCGACGCCGAGCCGCACTTCGATGTCGTTGGCCACGGCCTTCACGCCGCGCACCCGGTGCGCCGCTTCCTCGGCGGCCCAGCGCTTGGTGTAGGAGTCGACCCAGCCGGTCAGCGTGACGATGCCGTCCTTCACGGCGACGCCGATCTCGGTGGCCTGCACGCGTGGTTCCCATTTCAGCTCGGACAGCACGTCGCTCTGGATTTGCGCGTCAGCGCGGGTCTCGGTGGCGATAGTCATGGTGGTTCCCTTCCGTTGTCGAGAAGCCAACACTAGACCCGGAGGCAGCCCCGGTCTTGCAAAGACTTGCGCACCTTGGCGCAGGATTGCGAGCCTCGTCTCAGGCTTCCTGCGTTGCCCGGCAATCGACCCGGAACACGTGCGGCGTCATGCCGGCATAGCGGTGGAACACGCCGGTGAAGTGGCCTTGGGTCCTGAAGCCGATCCGCGCCGCGACATCGACCAGCGGCACATCGCTGGAGCGCAACAGGCCCTTCGCGGCTGCCACCCGCTGCATGACGACATAGAGGTGCGGCGTCTGCCCGGTGCTCCGCTTGAACCCGCGGGCAAGCCACGATAGGCGCCGCGGCGGCCCCGGACCATTGAACATTGGTCTAACTGGGAGCGGCAGGATCGAGAACCGTCGGCAGCACGCGTTCCATCATCCGCACGAGCTCGGGCAGGGAGTGGGCGCACATCTTGTCCATCGCGCGGCGACGATGCACCTTGACGGTGTCTTCGGCGATGCCGAGCTCGGCCGCGGACTGCTTGTTCAACAGGCCCTTGACGACCAGGGTCATCACCTCGAACTCGCGTCGCGACAGAGTCACCATGCGAGCCCGGATCGAGGCGATCTCGACGCGCCCGCGCTGGGCTCGGGCGTCGCGCTCGAGTGCGTTCTCGATCGCGAGCAGCAGGTCGTGCTCGAGAAAGGGCTTGGAGAGGAATTCGACGGCGCCCGCCTTCATCGCCTTCACGCTCATCGGGACGTCGCCGTGGCCGGTCATGAAGATGATCGGCAGGGCATCGTCGCGGTCTCCGAGCACCCGCTGCACTTCGAGCCCGCTACTGTCCGGCAGTCCGACATCGAGGACCAGGCAGGCCGGCGCATCGGAGCGACGATGAGCCAGGAATTCGCCCGCCGTCGCAAAGGTCCGGACCCGCCGCCCGGCCGCGCGCAGCAGGCTGCTCAAGGCGTCGCGAACGGAGATGTCGTCGTCGAGGACGAAGACGATGTCTGGTCGCTCGTCGTCGAGGACGAAGACGATGTCTGGCCGCTCGTCGTCTGGCGTAGGAGGCATGGCACCCTTCGATTGGGCCGAAACGCGGAGGGACCGCAGCCTGGAACCCGGTGCCGCCTGGCTGAAGTGCAGACCGTTCGATTGTGCACCGCCGGAGTACGCCAGTTTGCGCAGTATTCGGAAGACCGGCAGTGCAACTAGCGGCCTACGCTGGCCCGGCCCACTGCTGGGGCGCGAGACGAACCGGAGCCCGCATGCTGACGCCCGGTTTCCGGCGCATATAGCAGCCAAGCCGCCTGACGCTGGGGGTGTTCTTCCCGATCGAAGCGTACGAGCGCGACGAGCCGAAGATGCTGGACCAGGACCGGCTGCTCGGCGCGAGCATGCTCTTCAGCGAATCGGCGCGGATCACGATGCTCACCCGTTCTGCATACGGCGCGAAATGTCATCACCGCCTGGCCCGCCGAGTTGCCGCCGCCGACGATGACCATGTGCTCGCCACGCCCGACCTGGCCAGGCGGGCCGACGGCCGCCGCGCTGGCCCCTCGACCGCGATCCGTACTTCCTCGAGACCAACATCCCCGGCGTCTTCGCCGCCGGCGACGTTCGCCACAACGCGGTACGGTGCGTCGCCTTGGCGGTCGGCGAAGGCGCGATGGCGGTGGCCTTCGTCCATCGCTTCCTCGACGCTCATTGAGAAGCGCGCGCCCGCTGGGGCGCGACATGAATCGCAAGTGTTTGGAAGACGGCGCGGCGCGCCGATTCCTATGCTTCGACACGCTCTTCAAGGAGACCGTCATGAAGACCTGCACCCTGGTCGCCGCCGTCGCGCTCGTCGCGTGTGCCCAGACTCAGCCCCAGCCCCAGCCCGAATCCATGGCTGGACAAGCCGCGACGCCGACTTTCGCCGAGGCTCCCGACATGGTCGTCATCCTTACCGGCGATCTCGCAAGTCCGCCGGTCTCGACCGCCGCGACCGGGCGGGCGCTGATCCTCGTCAACGACGACGGCACGATCGCAGGCGTGATTGAGGCGCCGCCGGGAATGGTCGGTTCGAGCGCGGCGATAGAAGACGACGACGCGGACGCTGACGGTACGCTGGTCGTCATGCTGGTGCCTGCCGGCGACGGTCGCTGGCAGGTGCCCGCCGGCACCCGGCTGACGCCGAAGCAGAACGCTCACTACAAGTCGGGCAAGCTGTACGCCAACGTCCGCAGCAAGGCTCATCCGAAAGGCGAGATGCGGGCGCAGCTACAGCAAGGCAAGTCGCGGACGAAAGCGATGGACAGCGCCGCATCGGGCCCGGCCGGCAAGTAGGCCGCGGCCGAACCCTCGTAACCGAGAGGAGCTCGGCGCCCCGCGTCAGGCCTTGAACGGTGGTGCCGCCGGGTGGGTCCGGTCCCACTCGGCCTGGTGCACGAGGCAGAACTTCGCCATCGGCTTGACGAGCAGGCGGGCGTAGGGAATGGCCTCGGCGCACCTGAGGCAATGCCCGTAGCGGCCGTTGCGCATGCGCTCCCGGGCGTCCTCGATGTCGATCAGCTCCTCCTGGTCGCGCAGCAATTGAACGTGATCGAGGCCCGACAGGAGGAGCGCGTCGCCGACATCGACGCCATCCTGAGTATCGGGCCCGGGCGTCTCTGCCGGATTCGCGGTCGCTTCCTTGAGCGCTCGCACTTCCTCCTGCAACTCGGCCTCACGTCGCGCCAGCAGCTCCGCGAACTGCTGCAGCTGCTGTTCGGTCAGATGGCTCACGTTCCCTCCTTGGCGCCGATTCCGGCAGTCGTCTGAGACGGCAGCAGCTCGGCGACGGTAGTCTCGATCTGTCCGATTCCTGCGGCGCGGCCCGCCGATCCTGCGCAAAGCGCGGGCGCGGGCGGCGAGAGGCAGCTGCTCAGGACGGCGGAAACACGGCGTCGATGGTGCCGCCTTCGTTCAAGCTGCACTGGCCCTGCCCGCCGCCGCTCATGCCCGCCCGCGGGTCGTTGAGCTGGAAGCGACAGCGCAGATAGGGGCCGTCGGGAGCCTGCAGGTTGGCGATGACGCGCCCGCTGTAGACGGTGATGAAGTCGGCCCCTGGCGGCCCCCACCTCCAGTCGGTCCAGCCCGGACGCCAGCCGGCCCAGAACGGACGCAGGTGCAGGTCGTCAATGCGCGCCGTGCTCCTCACCTGCAGGAAAGGACCGGTGAACGTTCGGCCATCGGGCAGCCGCGCAGACATCGTCCCGGTCGAGCCGCCATCCTTGCTCTGCCAGGCGAGGGCGACCGGCGTGTTGCCCGGGGCGAGCGACCCGCTGCCGCTGCCGGCGACCGTGCACGCCGCCAGGGTGAATGCCGCGAACCAGGCGCCGACGAGACTCGCGCCACGCCAAAAACCGACGCTCTCGTTCATGGTGCGGATCCTTTTGCCAGGGAGCGGGAATCCGGCGACCGGCGTGGGCGCTTTCCGCTCAATCTCATCTGCCTGATCGCTGCCCGGTGTTCGAGCGCCATCAGGTCCTTCGCGAGCCAATCGAGCTCGGCGCGGTGCAGGTCCGGGTGCTTGTCGATTGCGACGCGCAGTCGCTCGAGAAAACGCGGCGCTGCCGCAATGCGCAGCAACTCGAAGCGCGCCTCGGCGTACGCTCGCTCCAGGCGATCGACGATCTGCCGCGCGAAGCGCTGCGCCTCCTCGTCGCTCTTCAGCCCACCCGGCACGGCGACGGCAAGCGGGTCTGCCAGTTCCTCGACGAGGCGCGGCTTCGCTCCGGCCGCGGGCAGCTCGAGGATGCGGGCGCGATCCGCATCGGCGACGACGAACCAGACCGGGGCTTCCATGGCGGGCCCTTCGTGCCGTCACGCGATTTCGCCGGCGATGCGCGTACCGTTGGCCGGGTTGATGGCTTCGAACCTCACCGTTCGATGTTGCTCGCCCGGGCGAGGATGATCTTTCCGATTCCTGCGTTCCGGCCCGCCGATTCTGCGGAAACGCCGTCGGTCGCCGCTGCCAACGTGGATCGTGCTCCCGGCGGCAGGAGCCCCCAGCCTCACTGCACGCGCGCTCTCTCGATTGCCGCGAGGAAGTCCGGCGCGTCGAACGGCTTGCCGAATTGCGCCAGGACGGCGCCCCGAGCCACCAGCGCCTCCACCTCTGCCGCGCAGTTGTTGG
>Ga0193752_1002625_pt1 | contig 13228 bp, 13 predicted proteins | sample H1c1metaG_FD_144924 | JGI IMG/M metagenome (GOLD analysis project Ga0193752, IMG submission 144924) | Soil microbial communities from a riparian zone of the East river system, Colorado, United States - H1c1 | ecosystem: Environmental > Terrestrial > Soil > Riparian zone | place: USA: East River... | reverse complement strand
TCCTCGGAGTTTGCAAAACCGATCACGTGCGCCGCGAGCGACTGATACGGATAGTTTCGTTTTTGCTCCTCTATCCAGTGAAGGCCCTCGTAACGCGGAAGGTCGGCCTTCTTAACTTCTTCATTCGCAAGGGTTTTATTTAATTTTTGGACATTTTCATCGTCGATCTTTTTGGCGATCGGAACGAACCTGTTCCCCGTATTCTTGCCGGCGTTCAGATCTTTTAATATCTCGTTGCTATTGATCTTCAGCGCTTTACCGATATCTTTTGCCGCCGCCTCTAGGTCGTTCATCTCGGTCGGATCGGCAAAGAGCGTTTTGACGCGAACACTCATCGCGAGAGCGTGGCCGTCGCGGTCGAAGATACTGCCGCGCAGCATTTTGGTCTTGGTTTCAACCTGCCGCATATCGACGGCCTTTGCTTTGAGAGACTCATGCTGGCTAACCTGCAAGTGGACGAGGCGTATGCTGATCCCGCCTATCCAAAGCACAAAAACGGCGACGACGAGCATAAACCGCGTGAAGGCGGTCTGCATAAGGTCCTTTTTTGAATTCTTTTTAGCACGCTTGGCCATGTCGATCGCCTCCCTATCGTCCGGATGTAGATACTTTACGTTCACGAGTCATCGGATCACGCTTTACGGTCTTTTCCACGGCTTTCGGCTTGTCCGCGACATTTATCGCGGTGCTTTGCACCGTTTTCTGAACGAGTTTCGGGGCGTCCGCCGCCTTGACCGCAACTATTTTGGTGGGCTTAATGGCCTGATCCGAAGGACCCGGCTTCAATACGACGGTCTCGGCCTGGGCAACGTCAAAGAAACCGATCTTTTTGGCGGCCTTTTTTATCTCCATCGGCGACAGCGAAACTTCCCTTGCAAGCAGGAGGCGCTTTTTATCGCTTTCGAGCTCCTCGATCTGCTTTTTCATTTTGTTGTTCTGCATGCTGTAGTCGATCGAAGAAAAATGCTGCCGCGCCGCGAAAAAAAGGCTCACAACAACCGCTGCCCCACAAACCGCGGTTAGAAGAAAGTACTTTCTATATGAGGCGCCGTGTCCTTTTGCTTTCATTTGTTTGGTTCGGGTCAAATTTCGCTTTTTCATATTTTCTTCTCCGTTCGTACTGCCGAGATTCAATCTAGCTTCAAACATATCCGGAGCTTTGCACTCCGTGAGCGGGGGTTTTCCTGCATTTCCAATTCACCCGGTATGACCGGCTTCCTTGTAAGGATCTCTACCTTTTTTTCTGCGCCGCAAACGCATTGGGGTATCCGCGGCGGGCAGAAGCAGCGTCCTGCAAGTTTTTGGAAGGCCTGTTTAACGATCCGGTCCTCAAGGGAGTGGAACGTTATGATCGCCAGTCTTCCATTTTTTTTCAAAAGATCGACCGAGTCGTTTATAAACTCGTTCAGAATTTCAAGTTCGCGGTTAACCGCAATGCGAAGGGCCTGAAAAGTTCGCGTGGCCGGGTGGATCTTGTCTTTGCCGCCCTTCTTTACTGCCCTTGCTACAAGGTCGGCAAGCTCTCTTGTCATCTGTATCGGCTCGCCCCGATCTCTTCTTTCAACTATCCACTTTGCTATCCGCCGCGATGCGCGCTCTTCGCCATATTGGTAAATAACGTTCGCGATCTCTTCCTCGGAAAGCCTTTCCAGGAGTTCGGCAGCCGTCTCGTCGTCCGAATCCGGGTCCATTCTCATATCGAGGGGCGCATCGAACCGGAAACTAAATCCTCGTGTCGCGCTGTCAAACTGGAGCGACGAAACCCCCAAGTCGGCCAAAATGCCGTCAACCTTTTCTATGCCGGCTTTCTTTGCGACCTTTTTGATCTCTGCGAAATTCGCGTGAAATATATTTACTCTCTCACCAAAACTCTCGAGCCGCTTCGTCGCGTGGCCTATCGCGTCCGTATCCTGGTCAATGCCGATGAGGCGTATGTCATCGTGAGCAGAAAGGATCGCTTCCGAGTGCCCTCCTAAACCCAGCGTCGCATCGACGACCGTTTTGCCGGGACCGAGATCAAGCAGATCGATCGATTCACCGGACAGAACGGACAGATGCAGATTTTGGGCTTCAGCTTCCGCCATCTTCAAAGAGCCACCTTTACCCGCGCAAAACACCCTTTGGGGGCTTTGCTTGTTTCAAACCTTTTTGTGTTATTGTGTGCGAGATACAATCGAGATCTTATTTAGTAATTCTGACCCGTTTTTTCAAAAATTACCCGTCTCGAACTGTTTTGTATCCTATTAGACTATTTGGGGAAAAGTGCTTAAGCACTTAAACATTTACTTTACCAGCTAACTTTGTCAATCGCCCGCATGGGCCGTTTCTAAACCAGTAATAAGCATATTACGCTTACACTCAAAGACGTGTCAAGGGTTATTTGTTTAATCAACTGCTTAATTTCTTCTTCATCATTCTTTACTTGGCGAAGACGTTATAAGTCAGTTGTTTGGCCGATCCGTGCCTTTTAATGTAAAGTCTATTCTTCGGTTATGGATTCGGTATTTTTACAGCTTTTAGTATTCGGCGCGGCCGCGGCATCAGCCAATATCCTTGGCGGCCTGATACTTTTTCCATCCCGCCTTCAAAAAAATTACCGGAAGTCGCTCCGCTATCTTCTCGCGCTGGGCGCGGGCTTTATGCTCGCCGTCTCGTTTCTCGAATTGATCCCAAACTCGATCCTGATCTGGCAGAAACTGCACCCGGACAACCCGACCGAGCTCTTTATCCCGATGCTCCTTCTGATCGCGGGTTATCTACTGACCCAGTTTTTCGAGCATACGATCGCACCGCATTTTCACCTCGGTGAAGAGGTGCATTCCGAAGACCTTATTTCGAGATCATCGGCCTATACCGCGGTCGGCGGCTTGATGATACACACCTTTTTCGACGGCGTATCGATCGCCGCGGCATCGCAAATAGACGTCAAAGTCGGGTTTCTCGTCTTTGTCGCGGTGTTCATGCACAAATTCCCGGAGGGCTTTACCATCGGATCGATGATGCTGGCCGCCGGAAAGGGCAAGCGCGAGGTGTTGATCGCGACCACACTGATCGGATTGACCACGGTTGTCGGCGTGGTTATAACCTACTGGGTCGGCGGCGGTTTTGGTTTTACGACCGCCTACGCTCTGCCGCTCGCCTGTGGCGTCACGCTCTATGTCGCGGCCAGCGACCTGATCCCCGAGGTAAACCACCACGGCGGAAAAAGCCCCCTGGTATCCCTTTCCGTCTTTGCCGGCGTCGGCCTCTTTTTCGTATTCAATTCCCTTCTCCATTCCCTGCTCGAGCACTGATCGTAAATATAATTTCGATTTATGCAACTTAAGCCCCGGAGCTGCGTGTTAGTTAATATACAAAGGCCGGGAGCGCCGGCTTAGATCATTGATTTTTAACGGCTAACAGATTTCTGGAACTATTCCGCCCGATCTCGCGTAAAATATAACGGAGGCGAGATCAAACAATGCGTGAACCAATACTTGCAGGAATACTTAGTCTTTTGGTACCGGGAGTAGGCCAGATATATAACGGCCGGATCGTCATAGGGATAATCTGGCTTGTGTTAACAGGCGTCTCCTGGATAGGATCGGCGGGATTGCTTGGATGGATTGTCCATCTTATCGCAGCCTGGTGTGCTTATAGCTACGCCAAGGAGAATCCGATCCGAAGTTAACGATTTTCTTCATACAATCCTCCTCTTTGCCTGGTGTTTGCCGACACCAGGCTTTTTTTGGTTTCTCAAAAACTCCATAATCAAGTAAGATTAGAACTTATCGTTGAGGTTTAAGCTGGGAGGTTGATCGACAGCATCTGGTTTTAACCTCATTTTCCTTTTTATGGTCAAAGAAGGTGTCCCCTTTATCGCTGTTCCGGTTCTGGCCGCGATCGGCTTCGCTATTTTTCATTTTTGGATAACGGCGGCGGTCCTCGTTTTCTTTGCCCTGTTCATGGCTTACTTTTTTCGCGACCCGAAGCGAACGATGCCTGTTGAACCCGGGATCGTGGTTTCAGCAGCCGACGGACGCGTAACGCGGATCGACGAAACCGACGAGGGGAAGCTCGTAAGCGTGTTTCTTTCGCCGCTGGACGTGCATATTAACCGCTCTCCCATAGCGGGCCAAATAAAATCGGTAACCTATATTCGGGGAAAGAAACACCCGGCCACCAGCAACAACGCCAGCCTTTATAACGAGCGAAATTCGCTGCTTATCGAGGGAGAAAATCTAACGGTAGTTTGCACGCAAATAGCCGGAATATTGGCGCGAAGGATTGTGTGTTGGTTTAAAGAAGGCGATAATCTTGAACTCGGGCAAAAATTCGGCCTTATCAAGTTCAGTTCCCGAACAGATGTGTTGATGCCCACAGGCGTCGAGATCATGGTAAAGGTAGGAGACAGGGTCCGCGGCGGCGAGACAATTATCGCCAGGCTTCAATAAATCTTATGGAATCGGAAGAAACCATTTCACCACACAAGGGCTTACGAAAGAGTCTTTACCTGATCCCCGCCGTCTTTACCGCGGCAAATGCGGGGGCCGGGTTTATCTCCGTCCTTGCATCTATACGCGGCTTTAACGTTTACTACGAAAATCCTGAATTGGCCGCATACTATTTTAATTACTCGGGTATAGCCATCGGGTTCGCCCTGCTTTTCGACATGCTTGACGGCCGCGTGGCGCGAATGACGAAGACGACGACCGAGATCGGCGTCCAGTTCGATTCGCTCGCCGATGTGTTGACATTCGGTATCGCTCCAACCGCGTTGATGTATGCCTGGGCCATCGCACCGACGTTCCCGGAAGGCACCCCGTTCCATGCGCTCGGCGTTTTCCTGCTGTTTATGTATATGATGTGCGGTGTGTTCCGCCTGGCAAGGTTTAACCTGCAGGCGATGCGTCCGCGCGTGATACAGGAAGGAACGCCAAAGGTGGACAAGAAGAATTTTGTCGGGCTTCCGATACCCCCTGCCGCCGGGCTGCTTGCCGCCATCGTCCATTTCGCGCCCGCGCCGCTCACTGTTTACGGTGGAAGCAGGGCCCAATTATATAGTTTTTCGATGATGGGCCTGTTCGCCTTGCTGGGAATATTGATGGTTAGCACGATCCGCTATACGAGTTTCAAAAGCGTCGGCATGGGGAAACGCAATTTTTATGTCATCCTGCTTATCGCTGCTATCGGGATGTCGATCTGGTTATATTCGAACTATATGCTGCTGATACTCTCGGGACTTTACGTTTCGCACGGTATCATTTGGCATATCGCCGGCCTGCTTCGCCCGAGTAAGAGATCCGAGCCTAACCCTGCTTAATTACTTTACTTGATCTTCTGCTTCGGCCCGCCGTCTTGCCTCCGAGATGGAGGTTACGCTTGCGTTTTTTCTCCTCGGCGAGGGCGCAGGATCTTCATCAGGCTCATCATCCGGGTATTCCCGCCCGCTTGCAACAACAAGGCCCAACAAGCACAAAAAAAGCACCGTGATAGCGGTGATATGCAAAACAAAATCGAACATGCTGTGAACAAGGATCGCAAAGCACCCTGAAAGGGCCCCGATCGCTATCCCCCGGCGAAATGTATTCTTTGTTCGAACGCTTCGCATCCCGGCCCGCGCTAGTGCAAAGATAAAAAAGATTCCGATTGCCAATCCGACGATTCCCGCATCAGACAACACCTGCAGGTAATCGTTGTGCGCCTGCTCCACGCGCTCAAGGCCGTTATAATTGTCATATGGTGTGTACGAAACCCCGTACCCGCTCAAACCCGCACCAAGGGGCATGTTGTGCGCGATCGAGCTTAGCGTCACCTTCCAGATATGCGAGCGGTCGATCGTTACGTTTTTATCTGTGGAGGTCGCGGTTTCGGCGAATCGCGTCAGCGACGATTCCCCGCCAACAAAGATCGCTCCTCCTATTATGCCGACAAGTAACAGTCCGGCAAGGGCCGCCTTTAGGACAAACTGTTTCGAGTCACCCGCTTTTCGGCTAAGAATAACCAGGAGCACGAGTTCCGCGACGAACGCTATAAGGCCGCCGCGCGATTTGCTTAGCAGCAGCGAGGTGCCCATCAAGGCGATGGCGGTAATATACAGGAGCCGTTTATCCTTCTTGATCGACCCGGCGAATATCAGGCCCAAAGGCAGCGCGATCGCCATCTCGATAAACGCGGCGAAGTTATGGCGGTTTACGAAAGAGCCGAACGATCCCCCGGCGGCCGTGTCGTACAATCCATAGATCTTGTTCGGGCTTAAGAACGACTGCAAAATCCCGAAGAATGCGAATAGGAACCCGAAAATCGTGATCACATTGACCAGTGTTCGGAGCCTTTTGGTACTCTCCAGATAGACGAGTACGACCGCGAGAAAGAGCGAGAGGATAATAAAATGGGCTGCGGTCAACTGCGTGTTAAATGGGTCGAGCGATATCGTCCGTGGTATCCCCGAAACGCCCGCCACGTCAGGTATGGTCCCGAATGGAATTATCTGGATAAATCCGTAAATGCCGGCCAGGAAAAGCGGCAGTTGCAGCAGGCTCCGATTAAAACGGAAACGCCCGCTGAAAAAACAATCCGCAGCCCAAAGAACGCCGGCCAGGGCGACCAGGGCATAAAACAACGCGATGATCGGTTGGTGCACAGTGCCGTAGGCCATCGTCGTGAATACGATCAACGTGCAGATCAAAAAGAAAACAGCTTTATTTGCCCAGGTCATAAAATATTACGCGTTGGTTTCTAATAAATGTCAGATCTTGCTTAATTTGAAATCGTCGTACCAGAAGGTTCCTATGATCGGGCAATTCTCTCCGCAATATGATCGCCCCGTGGAAATGATTATTCCCTCCGCGCCTTCCGGTGTTGCAAAGTCGAGCGTTATCTCTTGCCAATCGTTAGTTCCGGTCGGAAACGCCTTGGAAACGGCGATCAATTTAGCGTCCGCACCATTTAGAACATTTATCGCTGGAGGGCCGCCGCTCTTAAGATTATCCGTTCGCACCCAAAAGCTCAGACGATAATTTGTCCGTGGCTGGATCACGACGCTTTGCCATAACGTAAAGAGGTCGCCCTTTGCATAGCCGTTGAACGAAACTTTTAAGCCCCGCAATCCCTCACGTTTCTGGTTCGAATCGAACTCTACTTTTACCTTATCCTGCTCCTCAATATTCCAGCCGAAATAACTTTCACCCTTTACGGCGATGGAGGTTTCAAACCCGCTGTTAGTAATGGCCTCCGGCTGTGCGAGCGGGTCGATGCCAACTTGTCTCGAGAATTCCAACGCAGATCTGAACGATCGACGCTCATATAAAGATTGGGCGACGACCTTTGCAATATGCATATTTGCTTGCTTTTGCTCGTCAGAGAGGGTGTTCCAGATCCGCAAGCTATCCATGGGCGCGCGTTTGGTGGCGAAAAACAGGGCGAGATATGAACGAGTGTCCGCCGAATCACCCGCGAATTGCTCTACCTTCGAAGCATCCTTCTCAAAATACTCCCATGCCAATGAAAACACCTGTTCCCGGTAGGGCAAATTGTTCTCGGTCGTTTTTCTAAACGCGGCAAAGGCCTCCTCGCTCCGGTCCTGACGAAGATAGAAGTTGCCGGCCTGCCAATGTGGATAAGTGTAATGCGGGGCAAGCTCAATAGCATGTTTAAACGCGGTCTCCGCCTGATCGAAACGGCCTGCCTGCTCGTAGGTCCGTGCCAGCTCGAGCCACCATCTGAAATCGTAAGGCGAAAGGCGGATCACGTCCTCGAACATTTTCACGGAATTTTCGGCGCTGTCGAGCGTGAACTTGTCCTTTTCGATGCTCGCCGCGAGCCACTTGGCTGAGGGGTCCCTCGGCGCAAGCTCGCCGGCTATTTTCGCGATCTCCTCGGCGCCCGGGGTGGTCGAAACGGTGAGTTCGCTCAGCATGCTCCCGAGTTGAAGCCGCACGGAATAATACCCGAAAAGAATCACGACGATCGCAATCGCTGCGATTAAAAGACGTATCTTTATATTCTTCGAGTTGATATTTACGGTCTCATCACTCATAGCGTCGAAATTCCTAAAACCTTATGAAAAAAATTCTGCTATCTTTTTTACCACAAATTCCTGTTGTTCACGCCTTAATTCCGGGTAAATCGGCAGCGCCAGCGTTTCGAGCGACGCCCTTTCCGATACGGGAAAGTCGCCTTGGGCATTTCCGAGATATGCAAAGCACTCCTGCAAGTGTAGCGGCACCGGGTAATAAATGTCGGTCCCGATCTCGTTTTCCGTTAAAAACGCGCGCAGTTCGTCGCGTCTCTGCGGCATCCTGATCACGAACTGGTTGTAGATATGGCGGACGCGGCCGCGCTCGAATGGTAACTTAATTTCCTCGGTTAGCCCGGCGTCAGTAAAAAGTTCACGGTAGTAAGCAGCATTCGCCTGCCGGCTCTCCGTCCACTCATCGAGATAAGGCAGCTTGACCCGCAGTACCGCTCCCTGGAAACCGTCTAGCCGCGAATTGAGCCCCACCCATTTGTGATAATATTTCTCCTCGGATCCATGGACCCGCAAAGCGAAGAGCCTTTTCGCAAGGTCGTCGTCGTCGGTCGTCATAAAACCGCCGTCGCCCATTCCTCCCAGATTTTTCGATGGATAAAAGCTGAAACACCCGATCTCGCTCATCGCTCCCGCGCGAACACCGTTCTCTTCGGAGCCGATCGCCTGGGCCGCATCTTCGACTAGCCGGATGCCGTATTTTTTGCTAACCTTGCGCAGCTCGGTCATATCGGCGCACTGGCCGTAAAGATGGACGGGCTGGATGGCCTTTGTCTTCTCGGTGATCTTCGATTCGATCTGCGAAATATCGAGGTTGTAGGTCACCGAATCGATGTCAACAAATACCGGTACAGCGCCAAGCCGCGTGATCGCGCTCACTGTCGCAAAAAAGCTGTACGGGGTGGTGATTACTTCATCCCCTGCGGTGACGTCCAACGCCATCAATGCCAGCAAAAGCGCGTCCGAGCCCGAAGCGCAGCCTATCGCGTACTTGGTTCCGCAATATGCGGCGAGCTCTTTTTCAAGCGCAGCTACCTCGCCCCCGAGGATGAACGCATTGGTATCGAGGACGCGGCCTAGGGCCGATTCGATCTCGGGGCGCAATTTTTGATTTTGCTCGTTCAGGTCGAGTAAGGGTACTTTCATCATTAAATCTGTTTTCTATAATATAACCTAAACCGTTGATAGTTTGCATTTTCGCGTGCTTCCTTTTAGCCTATTCACCTAAATGATCGCTGATAAAAAGAAACGTACCGCCGAGATAATCAGGAGGCTGAAAAAGGCCTACCCTGATGCTCATTGCGCGCTTAACCACACAAATCCATTTGAGTTGCTGGTCGCTACCATTATGTCAGCGCAGTGTACCGATGTGCAGGTTAACAAGATTACGGCCAATTTGTTCAGAAAATACCGCGGGCCCCTGGATTTTCTACACGTTTCGCAGGAAGAGCTTGAAAGCGATATTCGCTCGATAGGATTTTTTAGAAGCAAGGCGAAGAATATCCAGGCAATGTCGAAGCGGTTGATCGAGGTATATGGCGGCGAGGTGCCGCGTAAGATGGAGGATATAGTCACCCTGCCCGGCGCAGGACGCAAAACGGCGAATGTCGTTTTGGGAAATGCGTTCGGGATGGCGTCGGGGGTGGTGGTCGACACCCATGTATCTCGTCTGTCCCAGAGACTTGGGTTAACAGAGAAGACCACGCCCGAAAAGATTGAGATCGACCTTGCAGAACTAGTGCCGAAAAAAGACTGGGTAATGTTCTCGCACTGGCTGATCTTTCACGGCCGGCAGATCTGCCATGCGCGAAAACCCAAATGCACCGAGTGTGTCTTGGCCGACCAATGCCCGTCGTATAAAATATTCGTAAAAACGTAACAAAACGAAAATTAGCCGCGAAAAGGCGCAGAACACGTAAAAAAAGAAATAAAAAATCTTTGCGTGTTCTGCGCCTTTTCGCGGCTATCTCAATTAGATGGCTAAAATACTAGCCTCTTCTCGCTGGCGTGGGTGTCGGCGTTGGTGTCGGTGTCGCGGGTGGAGCAGGCATCTGTTCCCTGCTGAATCTCGGCAGCATCTCGTCACGCATCGCCAACTGGTAAACAGTGGCCGCGATCACGATCGCCGAAGCCTTTACATCTTCGGGAACGATCCTTTCGTATGTATCCAGGTTCGTATGCCACGTCGTATTGAAATACTCGATTGGGTCCTGGTTAACACCGATTCCCGGCAGGCCGGCCTGGTTGAACGACGTGTGGTCCGAACCTCCCAAACCCCGGCTGCGCGTCACGATCGACCCGACAACACCCAGATCCGCAAACGGCGCAACATATCCTCTCAGGATAGTCGCCGCCTCGGACGGGCCGAATATCGAAAGACCGCGTGCCCTGCCCGTTCCCGAATCGATATTGAAGTAACCGCCGAATTTCTCATAACCCGGCTGCGGATTCTCGAACGACCCGAAGTGCTTTTTAACGTACGCCTGCGAACCCAGCAGCCCCTGCTCCTCACCGCTCCAGAGCGCAACGCGGATCGTTCGTCGCGGCTTAACCCCCAGAGCTTTCAGTATGCGCGCGGCCTCCATCATAACGGCGCACCCGATGGCGTTGTCGGTCGCGCCGGTTGCGGAGTGCCACGAATCGAGGTGGCCGCCGAGCATGATCACCTCGTCTTTTTTATCCGATCCGGTGATCTCGGCGATCGTGTTATACGAGGTAGCTCCCTCAGGGTACGATCGGTTCTGGATATCGAATTCAAGCGACACCGCCGATTTATCGTCCATTAGCCGCCATATACGGCCGTAATCCTCGTTACGCATGACAACCGTCGGGACCACCTTCTTAACATCGAAATTGCCCCCGTTGAATGCCCGCATCTTGCCATGCTCCTCGCCGGCGTCGTTAACACGAACAAGGGCTTTCGACTGCACAAGAAATGCATCCAGTTGATCGCGCACTTCTATGCCGGTAAGTCTGACCGGCCCCGGTGCAGGTGTTGGTGTTGCTTGCGGGCTTGGTGCCGGGGAGGGTGTTACATTCGGATCGTATCTTCTCTTGATCGTTTCATCGTCGATCCTCTTCGGCGGAGGATTGAAATTTACCGGAATTGACGCAGGCTTTCCGACAAGGACGATCTTACCGTTCACTTGCTCGCGGATACCGTTGAAATAAGCCGTTAGCTCTTCCTGGGTAGGAGCGAGGGTAACGTTCGGACGGTCTGGCACCGGCGTGCGCGGAATCACAAGTTGAAACGCTTGTCCGCGTGCAACTTTCTTTGTGCTCGGGGTCCAGGCCAGCACCTCGAAGGTCAGGTTGTCGCGGACGGGTGCCGTTATAACCCCCGAAGCGCGCTCGTTCAGCCAACCCGGATGCCCGAAATCCCACGGCTCAAGCGCCGCGTTTTCAAATCCCCACTCCGTCATGGTTTTGACCACCCAATCGGCCGAAACTTTGTGGTTCGGCGAGCCCGTAAGCCTGGGGCCGTAGATATCCGAAAGGTAGTGCATTGTCCACATTATCTTCGAGTTATCCATGCCTTCCTTGCGGATCTTGGCGTTGATATCCGGATCGGTCTGGGCAAAGACAAGTCCCTGCAGCATGAAGCAGAAGGTTACAAGCAGAACAACGGTGGTTCTAAAGGTCGGTTTATTCATAGGTTTCTAATCGGGTATTCGGCAAAAACGAATAACGCTCGTTGGATCTCGTTTCTATAAGTTAATTGCCGGAGTAAAATCCGGCGAAATGGATTTATCTATTATTTTTATACTCTATCATTGAGATGGACGTTTCTAAAAAGTGACCAAGCGACAAGATGGCGTGACGAACTCGATATTGCATAATACCGAAATTCTTTGCCGCAAATTCACGGACTTTGTGTACAATATCTCAACCAAAGGAGAAGCTATGAAGATTAAAGTTAGAAACCCGATGGGTTTGCTCGTGTTCGCCATACTCGTGTGTGTTGTTCTAGCTTGCGGAGGCGGTAAACCTGCCCCGCCCAAATTCCAGGGTGATTGGGTCGGCGAAAACGGGACGACCCTTTATATGTACTCTGATGGAAAGGCGGGGTTCAGGATAGGTTCAAAACGGGTAACCGGCGGCAAAGCCGAGATTGACGAATCCGCGAAAACGCTCACAATATCTCTTTTCGGCATCAGCAACACCTGGAAAATCGATAAAGAGCCGAGTGATAACGGTGAGATGACTTTGGACGGAAAACTCTTCCGAAAGAAAACTTAATGACGTTCAAACAATTATGCACAAAACAACGATCCTTTTTGTATTGGCCACCTTATTCGCTTTCTCAGCCTCCGCACAGGAGATCGACAAAATGCCGATGATCACGGTATCAGGCAGTGCCGAGGTGCTGGTCGTACCTGACGAAGTGATTTTTGAACTTGATATCGCTAAAAGCAATTTAATACTGGGGGTGGCAAAGCAGCAAAGCGACCAGGTGACGGCTCGCGTGCTCGATCTGACGCGCCGATTCGGTATCGATCCCAGAAACGTCAAAACCGATCGGATCTCGGTAGATTCGGTTTATGAAGTGGTGAGTAACGGTAAGGTCCGAAGCACCACTTCAGACGACGATGACGATGGTATCGCAGGTGTAAGGAAATTTAAGGAATTTAGGGTATCGACTACGGTTACTGTGAAGCTTACCCAACTGGAACGTTTCGAAGATTTTTTCGCAGAAAGCCTGAAAACCGGGATCAGCGAAGTGGACGATGTAACCTTTCAAACCTCAAAGCTGCGCGAGAATAAAGATAAAGCCCGCGACCTGGCGATGAAAGCCGCGAGAGAGAAGGCTACTGCCATGGCCGGTTCGGTAGGCCAAACAATCGGCAAAGCGATAAAAATAACGGAGGGTTCGACCGGCAGAGGGTACAGCAACGTGTCTGCGAACAACTACGTCATGGATGGAGTTAACGTAGGGACAACAACTGCGAATGTCGCGACCTTTGCGCCCGGATCGATAAAGATCGAGGCTGAAGTAACCGTGAATTTTCTTCTTAACTGATTCGACGAACCTATACGATCTCTCCCACGAGATCATATTCATGGGCCTCGGTTATGCGGACGTCATAGATCGCGCCGATCTTGGGTTCCAGGTTCTCCGGCATGTCGTTGATCAGAATATATCCGTCGATCTCATGCGCCTGGCCTTCGAGACGGCCTTGGAAGAGAAGGTCGGATTCCTGCGAAAGCCCCTCGAACAGC
>Ga0193752_1002624_pt1 | contig 13234 bp, 9 predicted proteins | sample H1c1metaG_FD_144924 | JGI IMG/M metagenome (GOLD analysis project Ga0193752, IMG submission 144924) | Soil microbial communities from a riparian zone of the East river system, Colorado, United States - H1c1 | ecosystem: Environmental > Terrestrial > Soil > Riparian zone | place: USA: East River... | reverse complement strand
ACCAACAATTTTGCGCAAACTTACTTCCCGCGAGCGCAGCATGGAGCGGGCCGTGGAAAGGTTCACATAATTTATGCAGGCGATCAACAGGATCAACAGCGCGATGATGGTGAACATCCGCACTGTTTCCATGCCGGCTTCTGTTCCATCCGACCTGTACAGGTGCGCTTTTTTTATTGGCATTGGCAGGTAGGCAATATCTGTGTCGTCGGGCTTTATCCGAAGATGGATATTGCGCAGCTTAGTTGCTAATGCATTGAGTGAAGTACCCGGTTGCAGCAATAAATAGGTATCATAATTGAACTCGTGGAAATCGTTGTCAAGGTTCCTTCCGGTTGTGTTTCCTGCATACAACCGCTTTGCATAAAGCGAAATAGGGAACAACATATCATATTGGAAATAAGAGTTTTTCGGGAAATCGGCGATCACTCCGCTAACGGTGAACAGTGTGCTGTCTTGTGCTTCAATAATTTTTCCAACAGCATCACTACTGCCGAAATAACGGTGTGCAGTGGAAGCTGTCATCACCACCGAATGATCATCGGGAAATGGGTTTTTCTTATTACCCTGAATCAGACCAAAATCAAAAACACTGAAAAATGCAGGGTCGGTAAAGGTTTTTTTTTCTTCGTTAAAGGTCTTATTGCCAACTTTAAACTGGTTATAAAAATAATTATAACATAGTCTGACGGCATCCTTTACTTCAGGCAGTTCATTTTGTGCCAGTTTTCCAATCGGTGCTGCAGTTGAGGACCAGATCTGCTGGCTGGTGCCAGTTCCTACTCTGTTCTCCAATTTGTAAATATTGGATGCATGCTTATGAAAGGCATCAAAACTCAGTTCATCCTGCACCCAAAACAGGATAAGCATTCCTACGCAGAGGCCGGCCGTAAGCCCTGTTATGGTAACCATTGAATAAAACTTATTTTTTAACAGATTTCTCCAGGCTGTTTTGAAATAGTTTTTAAACATGCTTTGTATTTGATGTAGTGAACAAAAAAGCGTTAATAAAAAGTAACGATGCTCAGGTACTAAGAAAGTGCCAGACTTATAACGTCTTGTATACCAGCAGATAATTGTCCAATTTTAATATGTAGTGTTCGCTTTCGATACGTGGGTGTTCAGTTATGGACTCATCTAGCTTTTATCTCGTGCTACAAAAGCAAAGCAGCCTGGCCAAATCACATAATTACCTACATTGAAAATTAGTGTTCCGCCACTGTACGGGTCATACAAAAGCTGTCGTTAAATTTTAAATTAGTTTGGAAATTGTTGAAAAGGTCGCCGGAAAGACAACAGTCGTAAAATCAGAGACATAGACTATTGTCATTTATTTACTGCATCCTTCTTTACAAGTGACTGGCATATTAATTGAAAAACGTAACGTGACCCTGATGAAGTCGTCATACCATTACCTTCAAAATTATCACGACGCTAACTTTAAACCGTAACATTTTATCACAATTAAAAACGTTAGCGATGAGCCAAAGAAAACTTATTCTCTCCATGCAAATAACCCTGGATGGATATATTGCCGGAAATAATGATGAAGCGGATTGGTTAATTAGCAGTGATGATTCGTGGTCGGATTTGTTTAATGACCTTAATTCAGCAGACACTTATTTATTGGGAAGAAAAATGTACCCGATTTATTCCGAATACTGGCAATCGGTATTACATAAACCGGACAGTGCTCCCAATGAATTGAAATTCGCAAAACTGGCCGATAAAACACAGCATATTGTTTTCTCAAAAGGCGATTTCAAGCCCGACTGGAAAAATACAAGAGTAGCCCATGATCTTCAGGCAGAAGTTGCTCGCCTGAAAAAAGAGAATGGAAAAAACATTATCGCCTGGGGCGGCGGTAATTTTGCCTCAAACCTTATAGAACTTGACCTGGTGGATGAATACAGGCTTGAATTAAACCCAACAATTTTAACTGATGGAAAAGCACTATTCAATAACCTGGAAAAACGTAAGAAACTAAAATTGATTGATTCAAAGTCATTGAAGTCGGGTTTAATTATATTAAGGTTTCAGCCTGAATCACAAACTCAGAAACCGGAAACTACAAGTAAGAAACCGGCAGCCAGAATTAAAAGTATGAATTACGAAACTCATTAAATCATTAAGCCGGAAAAGTGGAAGCACTTCCATATGCGAAGTACTTCCATTTTTCCAATTTTATGAAGTACTTCCATATTTCTAATTCTATATTTCAATGACCTTGAAAAGAATAGGCGGGTACCGGTAACGAAATCAAAATCCATTCGCCTGAAAAAACACGTCAGCGGTGGAAACCGCCTCCAGCCATTTGCCTTCTGGATCAAAACCATGGCCGGCGCCCTGGATCACGGTATATTGATTAATGATTTTTTTATTACTAAGCAGGGTAGTATAACCGCGATACAGGTCATCGCCAGTATCACCTGATGGCCGTACATTGATCACCGGCACTCCGTTGGTGACTCCATTGCTGACCCAGTATGGGCTGATGGCCATATAGGCGAGCTTATTGGCATTGGTAGCTTCAGAACCAGTGGCGCGATACAATATTTCTCTCAATTGTGCCGGCAGCAAATCAGCTTCCGATTCATCGCTATAGCCAAAAGTAATAGCGCCTGCAAAATTTGCGGCAGCTTTAATGCGACGGGCATCATTGCCTGCTCCATGTGCATACAACAAAGCCAGTGTAGCACCGGCACTATGGCCGGCAACGATCCATTGTGTAGTACTGATATTCCATTCTGATGCAAGGGTGGACAATTTTTCGACCGCCAACTTTATATCGGCCAGTTGATCGACGATTCTGATATTGCTGAGCTGATGAAGTACAGGTGTTTGCAACAGGCCTGTAGAATCTACAAGGCGGTAATTGATGTTGGCGACGGCATAACCTTTAGCCAGGAAAAGCCGCGCGGAGGTGCTCACCTCGCTTTTATCTCCTGCTATAAAACCGCTACCGTGCAAAAAGATGATAAGTGCTGTCTGTGCAGTTCGTCCGGCCGGCAGATAAACATCCATCTTTTGTTGTGCATGATTCCCATAGGGAACATCTATGCTTTCTAATTGCGCTGATGTATCGGGAGTTGTGTCGTCCGATTTGGAACAGGCCGTTAGCCAGAGAGCGGTTGTAAAAAGCAAGACTGATGAAAGACTCGTTGTTATTTTCATATGGACCAATTGAATTAAAAGGAGAGGTGATCAGGGCAATATAAGGTGATTATTGTGCTAATGCCAATATCATACCCTTACCTTAAATTTCATGCCACAAAGCCGACGAATTTCTTTATTCGCTTCTTAAACTCTCCACAGGATTTGCTATCGCTGCTTTTATTGCCTGGAAACTTATTGTTGCCAGAGCAATAACGATGGCAGCAATTCCGGCTGTAGCAAATGACCACCAACTGATAGTGATACGATAAACATAATTCTCCAACCATTGGTGCATGAAATACCAGGCAAGGGGTGTGGCTATTGTGAAGGCAATGCCAATGAGTACAATAAACTCTTTTGAAAACAAGTAAACGATACTGCCTGAAGTAGCCCCCAACACCTTACGAATACCCACTTCTTTTATTCGCTGCACCGCCATGAAGGAAGCTAAACCATATAGCCCCAGGCAGCTGAGGAATATTGCGATGGCTGCAAAAATTTTATACAACTGCGCTAACTGATTCTCCTGTTTGTAAAAACTTTCTATTTTTTCATCAAAAAACCGGTATTCATAAACAAAATTGGGAAATGTCCCTTCCCATATTTTTTTAACAGATTGCAGCGTAGAAGTAATGTTTGTCGTTGCAAGTTTTAATGCAGCCTGGTTGTACATTGTTGTGTTTGTAGTGATAAGCAATGGTGCCAGATCATGGCGGAAAGACCTGTCATTAAAATCTTTCAATACACCGACCACAGGACATTTTATCATTTCGTTCCACATACTTATTTCTTTATTCAATATGTCATCAGGGTTATTTATTCCCAAACTTTTCATCAGCGACTCATTTACTAGAAACTCCCTTGTCATTTTAGAAGGTTGCAGATTTCTTCCGGCTATCAGGGGTAATTTATAAGCCGGCACATATTCGTTGTCTGCGAATTTGGTAATAGCTTTGAAATCTGTTTCTTTTATTGCATGGTTAAATCTAAATGTGCTCCATAGATCATTACCATCTTCCACCGGAGTATTGGAACTGAAACTTACGGCCTGCACGCCGTTTGCTGATAACAACTGATCCTTTAAATAATCCAGTCTGCTCAGGCGAAGACTGTCTACCCGGAAAGGAACAGTTATGATTGCATTTTTATCGAAGCCTAACGGTTGATTCATGAAATAATCCATTTGCTTTATTATAATAAATGTTCCGATGATCAGTGCCTGTGCAACGACGAATTGAAACACAACCAACCCCCTTCTTAATGAAATTCCTTTTACAGTATTTGCCGTGAGCTTACTCTTTAAAGCATTTACAGGATTGAACCTTGATAAAACAATAGAAGGATAAAAGCCGGCGAGTGCAGTTACAATAATTGTTACTGTTAAAAGAAATAAAATAATGGCTGGATTTTTCAGTATGTTGAATGAAAGCGAAAGTTCTAATAGTCGGTTTACAAAAGGCAATGCAAGCATGGTAGTCACTGCTGCAAGCAGTACCGCACTTGTAACGATCAGGAATGTTTCAACGATGAACTGGATTTGCAGTTGAGATTTATTACTTCCTAAAACTTTTCTTACGCCAACCTCTTTTGCACGATTAACAGCTTGCGCTGTGGAGAGGTTGATAAAGTTTACGCACGCAATTAATAGAATAAATGCTCCAATCAGCCACAATACATTAAGCAGTTCATGACTGATGGTTTTGTTGCTGTAATTACCTGCCTGCGTATCATAATGCACCGCATCTAATGGTTGTACAATATGACTATCCTTATTGTCGGGAGATTTCATCTTTTGGGAGTACGCTCTTAGTTGTTGATTGAAGTTATCAACTGAAATATTCGGTGGTACCAAAAGATAGCAACCAAAATTGGAACTCGTTTTATCGTTCCAATCAGTGGATTTTGCCAGATACCCGGTGATTCCTGTTCCATAAGACACAACTACTTTAAGCTGGAAGTCTGTATTGGAAGGTATGGTCGCCAGTATACCTGAGATTTTTAATTTATCAGTGCCATGCTCGAATATATGGCCACCTGCTTCCAGGTTGATGGTTTTGCCCATTGCTGTTTTCCAGTCACCAAAATATTTTTCTGCCACTTCTTTTGTAAGCAATACATTATTCGGATCTTTTAGTGAGGCATACGAACCTGCGAGCAGGGGGAAGTCAAATAGTGCGAAGAATGAAGGCTCTGTAAAAAATACACCCCGCTGCTCTTTGAATGTTTTTACCGGGGTTCCATTATCATCCGGTATCAGCAACTGATCATTTTGACTTTCCCAAACCGCAGCTACCTGTTCTAATTGCGGAAATGCCGTTTTTAAACCGGTGGCCATTGAAAATGGAACGTCTTTTCCATAGGAAATCGTTGCTGCATCTGCATTATGAAATTCGGTTAAGACCCGATAGATGCGAGCTTTCTTCGCGTGAAAATTATCGAAGCTTGTGTGAAATTGGATAATGATAAAGATTATCATACAAACGGCAATGCCAACAGCCATTCCGGCGATGTTGATTATCGTGTAATTTTTGTTACGGCGCAAACTTCTGAATGCGGTTTTAAAATAGTTTTTTAGCATGCTTATCTCTTTTTTATATAGCAGAAACTGCCGGAGCTGATATTTAGTCAAATCTTTATTGCTGATAATACTAATCGCAACAAACAAGCTTACCTCTTTATGGTAGATCAGGTATAACGAAGTAAAGCAATCACTTATAACGAAGTAAAGCAATCACTTTATTTTTGCAGCCTGAAATGTAATAGACAAAGGGCCACTAAGTGTATGCAAACCCGCGTTTTTAACCTATAAACTATCTCTTTTCGACAGATAAGCACCTAAACCTGTGTTTAAAGAGCCTGGCCGGTTGTTCATCGGTGAAAATAGCCCACCGGACGGTTGCAATTTGCATCCCCCGGCCCGTTGCGTAATATTGTACCGGTTTATTCCATTAATGACAACTTATAATGTGTGCCTAACGAATACAAATTCATTTAGACAAGTGCAGGGACAAAGCTCATACAGCAGGCTGAACAGTGTAATGACACATGTATTAATATGGGCAACTTTCGGCCTGTTTTTTTACCGTCAGCTTTTCTTCTCAGATACTGAGATCCCTTATCAATACTGGTTAAAGCAAACCGTAACGCTAAGCTTACTCGTAACAGCCTTTTATTTTAATTCATTCGTTCTTGTTCCCAGGTTCCTGCTGAAGAATCATACAGCCTTGTATTTTTTAATTATCATCGTTATTGTGGTCGACATCGCAGTCATCAACAGGTGGGTCGACAACGAGCTTTCCCCTTACCAATTCAATGATACCGCATTTTCTATGCGCAGTCAGGAGCCGCCAACGGAGTTGATGAGACCCCGGCAACCGCCAGGACGGGAGACCGGTATACACTTCAGAATGGGAGACCTGTTTATCATTCTCATCAGTGGGCTGGTAGTTGGTATCAGCACTACCATCACAGGCATACAAAGGTGGCAGAAGGATAATCAGGCGCGCAAAGAATTGGAAAAAGACAAGATAACAACTGAACTTTCACTCCTCAAGGCACAGATCAATCCGCATTTCTTTTTTAACACACTGAATAATATCTATGTGCTCACCGGCGTAGATCCCAAAGTAGCCGGTGAAGCCATCCACCAGTTATCCAAAATGATGCGCTACCTGCTATACGATACCCGGGATGGAGATAATATGCTGAGTCAGGAGATTGCCTTCCTGAAAAATTACATCAGCCTGATGAGGTTACGACTCACCGATGTGGTAAGGATAAATATTGATATACCTGCCCACCTGCAGGATATGCCTCTGGCACCAATGATCTTCCTGCCCTTTGTTGAAAATGCATTTAAGCATGGCGTAAGCGCGACGCAGCAGTGCTATATAAATATTATCATTTTCCAAAAAGATAAAGTGCTCGATCTGACCGTAAATAATTCGATAATGAATGATAATAGTGTTAGTTTAGAAACCAATAACGGTATCGGGCTGATCAATACCCGCCGCCGGCTCGATCTGCTTTATCCGGACAAGTACAAACTCGATATCAGGGAACCGGATGTCGCCGGCGGGTATACTATTCACCTAGTTCTTGACCTCTCATGACACTCAATTGTATAGCTGTTGATGACGAGCCCCTTGCCCTGGGTCTCGTTTGCAAGTTCATCGAACAAACCCCGTTTTTTATTCTTGCGGGACGATTCGCGAGTGCAGTAGAAGCGCTCAGGGAGATCAATTCACAAAACATCGACCTGATATATCTTGATATCCAGATGCCCGACCTGAACGGAATTGAACTGGCACGGGTTATCGGGAAAGGCCCGCAAATGCCACGTATCATTTTCACCACTGCATTCGCGCAGTTTGGGTTGGAAGGTTATAAAGTAGATGCGCTGGATTACCTGCTGAAACCTTTTAACTACGAGGAATTTTTACGAACCGCTATGAAGGCCCACGCGTACTACGAGCTCATTAACCGGTCCATACCTGCTATGTCTGTAGCTGAACCCGAGCCTGGAGATGACCAGTATTTATTTCTGAAGGTGGAATACCAGTTGGTGCGGATAGCGCTGGATGATATTTTGTTCTTCGAAGGATTGAGAGACTACGTTAAAGTACACCTGAAGAACCAGGAAAAAAATGTATTATCTCTCACCAGCCTGAAGTCCCTGGAAGAAAAACTATCTCCACGAAGATTTATGCGGGTGCATCGTTCATTTATCGTGGCATTGGATAAGATCACTTCGATGACCAAAAACTCGGTACTGATCGACAAAAAGAATATTGCTGTCGGCAATCAATACAAGGATGCCTTTAACCAATTTCTGAGAAAGTGGATTTAACTCCAAATTCCAGTAATAATGGCAGAATTCACAGGATTTCATGCCTCATACATTTTACCTCTTTTCAACGATATTTGATACATGTAGTTTTATCTCATGAAAAAACTATTAATCATGAAAAAGCTATTAATTGTTTCCTTCCTTATAATTTCAACCAGGGCCTATTCGCAAATTGAATGGTCTGATTTTTCAACTTCCTTTGAAAAAAAACAAGATAACCCGTCGTTAGGCGCGGCTATCCCCTATAATGGCATTTACGATAATTTTGAAAAGAATATTGTTGGTATTTCTCACTGGAATCCGCAGTATAAATTGAATATCGATACAGCGCTTAATGACGAAATCCCCTTATACTTTGTTTATGATACCGCGGGGATCTATTTTTTAGTACCGCATGTGAATGAAAAAAATGCAGGTGATTTTGAGTTTACAGTTTTACTAAACAATAAAGCAACTATAACCCCGTGGTCCCATATCAGGCAATTTACACAAGAGAGCACTGGAGATATGGAGGCCGGTAGTGGAATTACAGGGAATTATCGTGCGGGTATCGGCCAATATTTAGTAGCTCATTTAAGAAACAAACAGGGCCTGATCGTTTCCTCAAGGGTTATTTACTTTAAAAAGAACGCTCCTGAAATAAAATCGCTGAGTACCTCCGATAATGCCCTGGTATTTTCGAAACTGCTAAACAGCGAAAATCATTTTGATGAGCAACAGCCGGATATTGGATGGCATCGTCAGTACACGGGCAACTTATCCGGGGAAACAGACAAATTGAAACTATCATACAATGAAAACAATGTATTGGTACATATTAATTCAAAAATTTATAGGAAAGAAGCTTTAGAATATGCTGTTTTTAAAAAAGATGAAGAGATAAGGAAATGGGGCGGTAATGAGTATGACAACAATTTTATACTTCTGAAAAATCTGGATCCGGGCGATTATATTATTCGTATCAGATTCAAGCGACAACGAAGTAGCATAATTGAATTACAATTTTCAATTTCATCTGTTTGGTATAAAACGGTAGCCTTCAAGGCTACCATTTTAGTTTTCCTGATTCTGGCAGTTGCATTTCTCATCTTCCTTTCAGAATATCGTAATCAAAAACAAGCCTTAACAGTTATAAACAAAAAAGCTGAACAGTCTGCTGAAGCGTTAAATAACATTCATGCACTTTTAAATCCTCATTTCACTTTTAATGCGCTTAGCTCCATACAGGGACTTGTCAATAAGGGGGATATGGATGCTGCCAGTAAATATTTGTCATCTTTTGGAGAATTATTGCGGGAAACACTTAAAGAAAGCAAAACAGATCATATTTCGCTTACTAAAGAACTGGAAAACCTGGAAATTTATATTGGCTTGGAACAGTTAAGATATCCTTTTAGATACAATCTTAACCTTGATCCAAACATAGACTTGTATTCTTCAACGATACCGCCATTTTTACTGCAACCATTTGTGGAAAATGCAATTAAACATGGTTTTTCTAAAATGAATGGGCAAGGGGTACTGAATATGAGCATCAATAAAAATGGAAATACTATGGTCGTTAAAATTGTCGACAATGGTCCGGGGTTGGGCAACAGCTCCATTATAGAAGGATATGGTCTGAGCCTTTCCAGGAAGAGAATTGAATTATTAAATAAAAATTATGGCGAAGAATTAATCAGACTGCAACTGGAAAATACAAGCCATGGTACTTTGATTTCATTATCATTTAAAAATTGGCTATAGAGGAAACATGATTTTAATATCATATAGAAATTGGATATAAAGGAATCTTAAGTTTATTTCATTTAAAAATTGTCTATAAATGTTACAAGCTGTTATTGTGGATGATGAAGTCAGCAATATTGAGAATTTAACAATAATGCTCAGTAAGTATTGCCCGAAAATTGTTGTGGCAGGCACTGCTACAAATGTTGATCAGGGCTTACTCGTTATAAGAGAGATTAACCCCTCGATATTATTTTTAGACATTCAAATGCCGGATAAAAATGGATTTGATTTATTAAAAAGCATGACAACTCATGACTTTGAAGTAATTTTTGTTACGGCTTATGATCAATATGCGATTCAGGCAATTAGGTTTTCGGCAATTGATTATTTGCTTAAACCAGTAAATATTAACGAACTGGTTAATGCGGTTGACAGGGCTGTTATTAATGTTGAAAGAAAGACACAAAATGAACGGTTGGAAAATTTGATCCATTCAATCAGCAATAAAAATCATTTGCGAATTGCTATTCCCGGAAACAAAGAAACTCTTTTCATTAACCCCGAAATAATTATTTTCTGCAAGTCAGACAATAACTACACTATTTTTCATTTGAAAAACAATCAGAAGTATATTTCATCGAAACCTATCTTCGAGTATGAAGAGTTGTTAAGTGCACATGGCTTTATCAGATGTCATCAATCCTATTTAGTAAATAGCATATTTATTAAAAGCTGGATAAAAATTGATGGAGACAGGTTGTTAATGGATGAAGGACATGAAATACCTGTTTCCAGGAACAGTAAAGAAAAAGTAAAGCAAGCGATAGGTGTTAAGTAATTTGTGCGGGTGTATGTAAATGCGTTTATTGCCATTTCTCCCACACGTTAAGCGCATGCCCCAGTGTCTTTGCGTATAGGAGTGGGAACACAGCTAAAACGGACATTTGTTTTTTCCAGGTTTGAAGATTGTCGTCAGTGAAATCGTTCCAGTTAGCAGTATTAAGCTGAACCCGTCCCAGAGAAATACATGGTTCATGAATTCGTGTTGTGTGCCACCATTTTGTCGGGAACAAAATCGTTTCTCCCTGTTCAACAGTAATTCTCATTGGCTTAGCCTCTTTGAAAAGCGGAAACTGTTCATAATCCGGAGTCAGGGTATTGATTTGCGAAACCTTAGCGTTATCCGGCCTTGGGTACATAAAAGGTGTTTGCTCCGGTGGATACAATATGAATTCTTTGGAACCATAGATCTGGGTGATCTGTGTATGTAAAAACAACTGATCTACATGAAGAAATGGGAAAGAAGATCCATTCCCACCCAGGAAAAATTCATAAACAGTAGTACCCCTGAGCATGAATTTTGGCAAAAGAGGGTTATTTATCCGATCGGATTTTCCATAAATGATTTCAGGTTTGATATCATTCAGTAACTCCGGGCATTTATTAATATTGAAATTAAAAGGATACGGAGCGGGATCTTCCGGAGTTGACGACATCATCCGGTCAACGTACTGGCTCATTGTATACTTCACTCCTTTAAATTCTTTCGACAAGTGGCCATAATTTTTCCTGAAGAACTCCGGGGTTATTTTGCCCATTGCTTTCCAGTTACGGGTGGCATCCGCGGTAAGTACTACCGGGACACTTGGTTCTATATATTCTGCAATAAGTTCCTTATGGGAAATATTGCTGCGTTTTTCAATTTTTGTAATGGTCGTTTTAGGAGGGGCTTGTGTAGGCATGTTGAGGGTTTTCGATTTATGTTTAGAAGGTAAAGGGTATCTTATCATTAAGAATTCCAAAATAATATAAAATTTTGAGAAGTGCTAGTGCCAGACAATCTCTTCGGCAAGATTGGTTCCAATATCATGCGTATTAAAGGGTATTATAGCGCACTATTTTGCATTATTTATGACTTATTCATAAAATAATGCTTATTCGTGCATTTAAATGCACTTTATGACATAAATAGCCCTATTTCGGCAAGCGACCGGATCAAATGCCGTCAAACGAGCACGATCATACCAGGGGTCATTACTGGCAATATCTTACCAGGGGCGTTTAAAACAATTGCAAAAAATTTGAGTAGCCGTTCAGCGCCGGTCTTAATAAAATTATATAATTGATCTTCTAAAGCAGGTAAGTAAAAAAAGTTTAACTTGCTTTAAGCCAAACGATTGCTGCCAACCTCAAAGTTTACAATTCCTTAAAACAGGGATTCACTTCTTTTAACGTTGTGTCGATACGTTTGCATCTCATTAGATCCGGATACCCGTCGGGATATAAGGCATCTTAAACCATCACTAACTAAACAATGAACAATGAAAATTGATCTTAAGCGACCTCCCAACCTGGGTTTGGTTCTGCTGCTCTTATTGAGTATTTCCCTTCAAAGTTTTTCACAAACAAATGCTACCGTTACAGGCACTGTCAGGGATAATGACGGCGGTTTGCTCGCTAATGTAACAGTAGTTGCCATCAATGAGTCAGACAGTGCGCTGCAAATCAGTGCTATCACAAACGAACTGGGTGTTTTCCGGTTTCAATTGAATGCCGGTACGAGTTACCGTTTCAGACTGTCTTATGTTGGATTTCAGACGCAGGAGATCCGCAACTATACCGCAAAAGCGGGAGAGAATACTGCGGTTACCGTAACAATGAATACTTCAACATCTGCTGCCCTGGAAGAAGTGATCGTAGTGGGTTTTGGTACACAAAAAAGATTAAATGCCACGGGTGCAGTTGATCAGATCAGTTCCAAAAACCTGGAAAGCAGACCCATATCCAACCTTACCCAGGGTCTGCAGGGTCTGCTGCCCAATCTGAACATCAAAATGGCGGACGGTAAGCCTACCCAATCACCGAGCTATAATATAAGAGGTACTACCTCCATCGGGCAGGGTGGCAGCGCGCTGGTTTTGATCGATGGATTTGAACCCAAGCTTGTTGAATCCAAATGACATTGAAACCGTTTCGATGCTAAAAGATGCCGCCTCTGCTGCTATTTACGGAGCAAGGGGGGTGTTTGGTGTTGTGCTGATCACCACAAAAAAAGGTGTGAAGGGCCGTACCAGTGTGAATTTTTCAAGCAACGTTGCATTAAAATCGCCGATCACCAGGCCTGATTTTGTAACCGATGGTTACACCTGGTCCAAGATGTTTGCAGAAGCCTTTGTAAATGGTGATGGGTCGTTCCCGCAAAATGCCAATAAGACTCAGAAATTTTCGCAGGCATACCTGGACGAATTCAAGAGAAGGGCAGAGTCGGGCCAACCTTACAATACCATTGAAGTTAATCCTACAACCGGTGAATATACCTATTATGGCAGCACTGATTATTACGAAGCGTTGTACAAAGATAATACGCCGGCGTTTGAGAACAATATCTCGGTAAGCGGTGGAAGCGATAAAGCGACTTTCCTTGTTTCGGGCCGATTCCTGAAACAGGATGGGCTTTTCCGTTATAATAGTGATGATTACGATATGAAAAATGTGCGG
>Ga0193752_1002623_pt1 | contig 13235 bp, 11 predicted proteins | sample H1c1metaG_FD_144924 | JGI IMG/M metagenome (GOLD analysis project Ga0193752, IMG submission 144924) | Soil microbial communities from a riparian zone of the East river system, Colorado, United States - H1c1 | ecosystem: Environmental > Terrestrial > Soil > Riparian zone | place: USA: East River... | reverse complement strand
CATCGAGGCGTCGCCGCCGCCGGTGCCGCCACTGCCACCGGACCCGCCGGTGCCGCCCGCGCCACCGGTCCCGCCGCTGCCACCGGTCCCGCCGCTGCCGCCGGTTCCACCGCTACCGCCGGACCCGCCGTCACCCCCGAGACCCGAATCACGCGCGGCGTATGCGGCAATGATCTTGTCTGAGTCGGAGAAATCACCGGGCTCGAGGCACCCGGCGAGCAACAACACTAGCGACATCCAACCCGCCCGCTTCATGGCGTGCCTCCCAAACGAAAGCGCAGGCCGAGCTGACCGGCGATGTATTGATCGACGAGACCGGCCGCGATCGGCCGCTCGGCGTTGACGTCTTCCACGGTGGGATCGATCGTGACCGCGTAGCGGCGCGCACCGATCGATGCGACGAGGTCGAAGCTGGAGAACAGCTCATAGGCAAAGTGGACATCGCCCTCCATGGCGAGGCCACCGGCTTGCGGAAACCAGGTCTCGATCTCGCCGAGCGCGAGCAGCGGCAAGAGGCCGAAGCCCACGCCGAGGCTCGCGCTGTCACCGAGCGCGAGCGACGCGTCGATATGAAACTTCAAGTAGCCGTACGAAGCGGACGGCACGCCCGGGTCGGTCGCGCCGGCCGAGTCGATCTTGTAGGTGTGCGAGCCGTACGAGATGTCCGCGCCGAGCTGCAGCCCGCCGAGCGGCAAGCGACCGCGCAGACCGACCTCGATCAACGTCGAGGTCGTCGAAAACTCTTCGTCGCCTCCCGCCTCGAGGCCCGAGCTCAGGCCGAACGCCATCTGACCTTGCGCGCGCAAGCCGATGTGCGCGAGCGCGCTGTCGTCGAAGTGAGCGACCGGGAACCACTGCAGGCCGACCCATCCGATCGGCGGCGCGGCGATGTCATAAACCGGCAGCGAGCTAAGGTTCTCGCGGTACTCGAAGTCGCGCGAAAAACCGCCGGCGCCGATCTCGATCGCGAGCGCCATCGGCAGCTCGCCGTCATCGTCGGCGGGCGCGTCCTCGTCCTCGGCCTGGTCGGCTACCGGCTCGGGCTCGTCCTCTTCCTCCGGCACGACCTCGGGCTCGTCTTCCTTCGCCGCCACCGGCTCAGGCTCCGCCTTCTTCTCCGGGCGCTCGGACTGCGCGATCGCCGACGACAGCTCGCTGTACGCCTTGCTGCTCACGCGATTGGCGAGCTTCTTCGGATCCTTGGCGGTGATCTCGGCGACCTCGGCCGATTCGCCGCTGCTTCCAGAAGCCGCCGACAACACGAGCACCCAGTTGCGGCCGGCCTTGTCCACTCGGCCTTCGATCCAGACGTCGATCTCGAGCTCGCGCGCGACGTCCACGCGGCCGTCGGACGAGCTGAGGTCGGCGCCTAGGCGACTCGCCGCGCCCTGCACTTCCTTGTTCGGAACGACCGTCACTTCGCCGCCGATCGATTCGATGACCGAATCGCGCAGCTTGGCAGCGCGCGGACCTTCGAAGCTCAGCACGGCAGCCCGCTTGTCTTGGGCGTGCACGAGCGCAGGCGATATCGAAACCGCGGCGAGCGTCGTCACTAAACAACCCACCAACAACCGAGCCAGGACCAGCGCGCGTTCGCGCAGGGGTCGAGCAGTTTGCATCACAAGAAGCTCCCTCGCTGCGGACTCAAGACCGTCCCGTCCCAAATCGCGCGCTCATGCACTCCGACGAGGCCAGCCTAACCGCTGTCTCATCCAATGCCCACCGGCCTGCTTTACCGCGCCATCCGCCACCGGGACAGACCGCATCGTTGGGGATCGTTTGTCCCGAAGACGTAGTACCGCGGATGAACAGAGTCGGGTCAGGCCGCATGGACGTTGCCACGTATTTGGGGCACGCTGCGCGACATCTTCAAATGGATGAGGAACGAGCCAATCTCCTCATCGTGGCCGATGACGACGGCCTGCGTGCGGGTCTCGTCCATCAACTCGTAGGCCATCGCTACGGCCTCTCGGTGATGAGCACCGCCGAAGAAGCGCTGCAGCGCTTATCGAGCGATCGCCCACACGTCGTGATCGTCGCGCTCGGCCACGCCGACGCGATGCCGCTGCTCGAGCGGGCGCGCGCGATGTGCGGCCGCTCGAGCGCGCTGATCTCGATCATCGATAGCGGCGACGACGCGTCCTCGCTCGAGGGCGCGCTGCGCCACGGCGCCGACCATTGCTTGCTCTGGCCGGGCCACGCACCGGCGCTGGCGCTGGTCGTAGAACGCGCAATGGAAAAGCCAGCGCTGGCGCGCGAGGTCGAGCGCGCGCGCGAGGGCATCCTCGACGGGCTCTCCGTAGGCAAGGTCGAGAGCATCATCGGCGCACACCCGGTGATGCAGCGCTTGCTGAGCAAGCTAGTGCAGGCCGCGCAGAGCCGCGCGACCGTGCTGATCCACGGCGAGACCGGCACCGGCAAGGAGCTGATCGCGGTCGCGGTGCATCAGCACAGCAAGCGCAAAGACGGCCCGTTCGTGAAGCTCAACTGCGCGGCGCTCGCCGACACCGTGCTCGAGTCGGAGCTGTTCGGTCACGAAAAAGGCGCGTTCACCGGCGCGACCGGCCGCCGCAAAGGCCGCTTCGAGCAGGCCGACGGCGGCACGTTGTTTCTGGACGAGGTCAGCGAGATCAACCCGGCCGTACAGGTGAAGCTGCTGCGCTTTCTACAGGAGCGCGAGTTCGAGCGCGTCGGCGGCAACGACACCGTTCGCGTGGACGTGCGGATCGTGGCCGCGACCAACAAGAACCTGCTGCAACAGGTCGAGGACGGCAAGTTCCGCGAGGACCTGTACTACCGGCTCAACGTGGTGCGGCTCGACGTGCCGCCGCTGCGCGCGCGGCCGAGCGACGTCTCGCTGCTGGCCGGCCACTTCCTGCGCCGCTACGCGGAGGAGAACGAAAAGGACATCCACGGCCTCAGCCAGCGCGCGACCGACGCCCTGCTCGCCCACCCCTGGCCGGGCAACGTGCGCGAGCTCGAGAACGCGATCGAGCAGGCGGTCGTGCTGTGCGAAGGCGACACGGTCGACGTCGAGGATCTGCCGATCGCACCGGCTCAGCCGTCGGCGGACCCGCTCAAGCTGATGATCCCGGGCGTGTCCATGGCCGAGCTCGAGCGCTACGCGATCTTGCGGACGCTCGAGGCGTGCGGCGGCTCGCCGTCGAAGGCGGCCTCGGTGCTCGGCATCAGCCGCCGCACGATTCAGTACCGCCTGCATGAGTGGGGCCTCAGCCGGCCCACGCGCACCGGCCGCGCCGATCAGGGCGACGGCGCGCCGTCTGACAATGGCGAGGCGGGTGAGCACGGTGAGCGCGACGAAAACGGCGAGCTGCGCAGCTCCGAGCTGGACGAATCCGCGTAGCTCCCGCGCGCCGCAGTGGCGTAGGATGCCGGGCCAATGCCAGCCGAGCCAATCGCAGCGCCCGCGCTCGAGCTGCGGCCCGTTTTGGAGCTGCGATCGGTCGTGACTGCGCTGCGCACCGAGCGCGGTGTGATCCGGCCGGTCGACCACGTGAGCTTCGAGCTGTACGCGGGCAAGACCCTGGCTCTGGTCGGCGAGTCCGGCAGCGGCAAGAGCGTCACGGCACTCACCATCCTGCGGCTCTTGCCCAGCGAGAACGCGACGATCGAGCACGGCGAGATCTTGTTCGAACAGAAGAACATCTTGGCGCTGCAGCCACACGAGCTGCGCTCGTACCGCGGCAATCGCGCGGCGATGATCTTCCAGGAGCCGATGACGGCGCTCAACCCGGTGAAGACCGTCGGCTCGCAGATCGCCGAGGTGTTCCGGCTGCACCGCAAGGCCTCGAGCAAAGAAGCCTGGCAAGGCGCGATCGCGATGCTCGAGAAGGTGCGCATCGCCGACCCGATAGCGCGCGCCGAGCAGTATCCGCATCAGCTCTCGGGCGGCATGCGCCAGCGCGTGATGATCGCGATGGCGCTGGCCTGCAACCCCGCGCTCTTGATCGCCGATGAGCCGACGACCGCGCTGGACGTCACCATCCAGGCGCAGGTGCTCGAGCTGATGCGCACGCTGCAGCGCGAGCTGCACACGGCGATGTTGTTCATCACCCACGACCTGGGCGTCGTAGCGGAGGTCGCGGACGACGTCGCGGTGATGTACGCGGGGCGCATCGTCGAGCAAGCCAGCGTGCTGGCGTTGTTCGAAGCGCCGCTCCATCCGTACACGCGCGGGCTGATGGCGGCGCGGCCATCGATCGCAGGCGAGCGCCGCGAGCGTCTGCAAACCATCGAAGGCCTCGTGCCTCCGCTGCACGCGCTGCCGAAAGGCTGCCGCTTCGTCGATCGATGCAACCTCGCCGAGGCGATCTGCCACGAGCAAGACCCGCCGCTGGTCACGCTGCGCTGGAAGGGCACGCGCGCGGAAGAGACGCGTCGCGTCGCTTGTCACGTCGCCGTGCGCGAAGCCGGAGCGAAGTCATGACTGAGCCCGTACTGGAGGTCGTCGGGCTGAGCAAGCACTTCCCGATCCTCGGCGGCGTGCTGCGACGCGAGGTCGGCCTGGTCGGTGAGTCCGGCTGCGGCAAGAGCACGCTGGCCCGCGTCGTGGTGCGCTTGTACGAGCCGAGCCAAGGTCAAGTGCGGCTGCGCGGCAAGGACTTCCTCGCGCTCGAAGGCGCTGCGCTCAAAGCCGAGCGCGCCCAGCTGCAGATGATCTTTCAGGACCCGTACGGGTCGCTGAACCCGCGCATGACGATCGGCAAGATCATCGAGGAGCCGCTGACGCTGCACCAGCGCGGCACCGCGGCGGAGCGTCGCGCCAAGGTCGTTACACTGCTCTCGCGTGTCGGCCTGCGCGGCGACTCGATCGAACGTTTCCCGCACGAGCTCTCGGGTGGACAACGCCAGCGCGTCGGCATCGCGCGCGCGATCGCGCTCGAGCCGGCCGTAGTCTTGTGCGACGAGCCGGTGTCCGCGCTCGACGTGTCGATTCAGTCGCAAGTGCTGAACCTACTGCGCGACCTGCAGCAGGAGCTGGGCCTCGCGTACGTGTTCATCTCGCACGACCTCGCGGTCGTGAAGCACATCGCGACGCGCGTCGCGGTGATGTACCTCGGCCGGATCGTAGAGACCGCCGACACCGACACGCTGTACGCGCGCCCCGCGCATCCGTACACGCGCGCGCTGCTCGGATCGGTGCCGGTCCCCGATCCCGCGCTCGCCAAGCGCGGCGCCGTATTGCACGGCGACGTGCCGAGCCCGGCCAACCCGCCGAGCGGCTGTCATTTCCATCCGCGCTGCAAGTACGCGCAGGCGATCTGCAAAGAAACCGCGCCCGCGCTGATTCCACTCAAACGGCGTGAAGGCTCGCAGCTCGCAGCCTGCCACTTCGCCGACGACATCCTCGACTCATTCGAGAAGGAGCCCTCTGCATGAGGTTCATCACCCTCGCCCTCTTGTGCCTCGTGATCGCCTGCGGTGACAGCACCGGCAAAGGCGGCACGGATACCCCTTCGGCAGCGCCGAAGAAGATCTTTCAGTTCATGCGCCAGGAGGCCTACAAGAGCCTCGATCCGGTCAAGCAGTTCGACGGGGCGTCCGCGGAGCTGATCCAGAACGTCTACGACTCGCTGCTCGAGTACGACTACTTGAGCCGGCCGTACCGGATGGTGCCGAACCTGCTGACCAAGATGCCGGAGCTCAGCGCGGACGGCCTCACGTACTCGTTCGAGCTGCGCTCCGACGTGCGCTTCGTCGACGATCCGTGCTTCCCCGGCGGTAAGGGCCGGCCGCTCGTGACCGACGACGTGATCTATTCACTCAAGCGGTTCGCGCACGGCTCGCTCAACGTGAAGAGCTACACGCTGTGGCAAGGCGCAGTGCAAGGCATGAACGAGTTCCGCGAGCAGACCCAAAAGGGCGCGGACATGAACAAGCTCGACATCGCCGGCATCAAGAAGATCGACGATCACAAGTTTACGATCACGCTGAGCCAACAGAACCCGCTCGCGCTGTTTCCGCTGGCCGCGTCGCAGACCGCGATCGTGGCGCGCGAGGCGGTCGAGAAATACGGCGCTGAGTTCGAGCAGCACCCGGTCGGCACCGGTCCGTTCAAGATCAAGACGTTGCAGCGGCGTGGCGTGACGATCCTGGAGAAGAACCCGACCTACCACGGCACGTACCCGAGCGAAGGCGAGCCGAGTGACGAGGCGACCGGGCTGCTCGCGGCGCGCGGCAAGAAGCTGCCGTTCATCGATGAGATTCATCTGCCGCTGATCGAAGAGCCGCAGCCCGCGATGCTGAAGTTCCTGAGCGGCAAGATGGACTGGGTCGCGATGGACCGCGACAACTTTGCCAAGATGGGCTTCAAAGACGAGAAGGGCTTCCATCTACGCCCCGAGTACGTCGGCAAGTACGAGATCTACTCGGCCCAGATGCTCACGACCGAGTACTGGAGCTTCAACCAGAAGGACAAGCTGGTCGGCAAGAACAAGGCCTTGCGCCAAGCCATCGCTTACGGGCTCGACATCCCGACGATGCTCGACAAGCTCGAGAACGGCCGCGGCGTCGCGATCAAGTCGATCGTGCCGCCGGACATCGCCGGCAGCGAGCGAGACACCAAAGCCGATGGCTACTCGCACAACATCGAGCTCGCGAAGCAGAAGCTGATCGAGGCCGGCTTCCCAGGCGGCAAGGGCTTGCCGCCGATTACGATCGAGTACCGCGCGTCGACCACGCGCACGCGCCAGCAGTTCGAGTGGAACCGCGCCGAGCTGGCCAAGGCCGGGATCACCCTGCTCGCCAACTTCCAGACCTTCTCCGCGTACCTGCAGCGGATCGAGTCGGGCAACTTTCAGGTCGGCATCTCCGGCTGGCAGGCCGACTATCCCGACGCCGAGAATTTCTACGCGCTGATGTATGGACCGAACAAGCGACCCGGCCCGAACGAGGCGGACTGGTCCAACCCCGAGTACGACAAGCTCTACGAGCAGAGCCGCTTCATGCCCAACGGACCGGAGCGCTTCGCGCTGTTCGCCCGCATGAACGAGATCCTCCGCGAGGAGGTGCCGGCGATCGTGACCTACACGCAGATCGCGTGCGGCTTACGCCAGAACTGGGTCAAGAACTTCAAGCGCAACGTGATGATCGACGTGCCGTTCAAGTACTTCGACATGGATCCCGCCGCGCAGGCCAAGGGCATCCAAGGAGCGAAATAAGCCGCGATGCTCGCGTATGCCGTACGCCGCGTGCTGTACACGATCCCGGTTCTGCTCGGGGTCGCGCTGCTCGTCTTCCTGCTGTTCAACACCGTCGGTGAGGATCCGGTGCGCGTCGCGCTCGGCCGCCACGCTACGGCGCAGTCGATCGCAGAGCTGCGCGCGCAGTGGGGCCTCGATAAGCCGGTGCCATTGCAGTTCCTCGACTTCCTCGGCCAGATCGTCACGTTCGACTACGGCGTGTCGTTCAACAGCGGCGAGAAACTATCGAAGCTGTTCACGCAAGGCGCCGCGGTCTCGCTGTGGCTGACCGTGCCGCCGTTCGTGGTCGGCTTCGTCGTCAACATCGCGTTCGGGCTGCTGGTCGCGTACTACCGCGGCAGCTTCTTCGACCGCTTCTCGACGGCGATCCTGATCATGACGATGAGCATCTCGTACCTCGTGTACATCATCGGCTTTCAGTACTTCCTCGGCTATCGCCTCGAGCTGTTCCCGGTGAGCGGCTATGAGCCCGGCTTCGAAGGCCTCAAGTACCTGCTGCTGCCGTGGCTGATCATCCTCACCGTCACGGCGGGCGAGGACGTGCGCATGTACCGCACGATGTTCCTCGACGAGACGCAGGCCGACTACGTGCGCACGGCGCGCGCCAAGGGTTTGAGCGAGCCCGCCGTGCTGGTCCGCCACGTGCTCAAGAACGCGATGATCCCGATCGTGACGTATACGATGGTCGCGATCCCGTTCCTCTTGATGGGCGCGTTCCTGATGGAGCGCTACTTCAGCCTGCCCGGCGTCGGCGACCTGATGATCAGCTCGATCAACAGCGGCGACTTCCCGGTGCTCAAAGGCCTGACCATGGTGCTGGCCATCGCCTACTCGGCGATGGTGCTGCTCACCGATCTCATCTACGCGTGGGTCGACCCGCGCGTCTCGCTACGTTAATGACCGAGCCGACGATCAGCCAGCCAATCGAGCATGTGAGCCCGCTGCGCCGTGGCCTGCGCCAACTCATGCGCCGGCGGATCGTGCAGTTCTCGCTGGTCGTGCTCGCGCTCTACGTGCTGGTCGCGTTGCTCGGCATCGTGGGCTTGTTGCCCGACTACCAAGAGCGCGTCGGCACCGGCTACCAGCCGCCCAGCTTCGACGGCGGCATCGCCGTGATCCTCGGCACCGACGTGTTCGGCCGCTCCGTCCTCTACAAGATCCTCGCCGGCACGCGCACCGCGATGCTGATCGGCGCGATGGTGCCGCTGATCGCCGTGCCGATCGGCGTATCGCTCGGCGCGATCGCCGGCTTCTACGGCGGCAAGATCGACGCGTTCATCGTCTGGCTGTTCTCGGTGATCTCGTCCCTGCCGTACATCCTGATCGTGCTCGCGATCTCGTTCGTGCTCGGCAAAGGCATGGTCGCGATCTGCGTGGCGATGGGCCTCGTGGGCTGGGTCGGGTTGTGCCGGCTGGTACGCGCCGAGCTGATCAAGCACCGCGAGCGCGAGTACGTGCTCGCCGCTCGCTTGCTCGGCGCGAGTGACGCGGTGCTCATCTTCAAGCACATCCTGCCCAACGTGCTGCACGTCGCGATCATCACCGCATCGCTGCAGGTGCTCGGCGCGATCAAGAGCGAGGTCATCCTCACGTATCTGGGCGTCGGCATTCAGGACGGCTCGAGCTGGGGCACGATGATCTCGGATGCCTCGGGCGAGCTGGTGCAGTCGATCTGGTGGCCGCTCGCCGGCGTCGTGACGGCAATGTTCTTCGTCATTTACGCGCTCAACGTGCTGGGCGACGCCCTGCGCGACGCGCTCGACCCGAAGCTGCTCGATCGGTAGGGCCCTAAACCCACGTGGGATCCTGTGGGACCGATTCTGCGCCCGCGAAAACTTTTTTCCGGTCGGACGCATGCTCGAAACTGCGGGGGCCTAAGCCTTGAGGAGCCGCGTGTCCTCAAAAGCTCAAAGCGAACGCCCCGAGTCTCTGCGCCCGATGGTCGCTGGGGACGGATCCAGCTGGTCCGAAGTCACACCGCTCGGTGATGGCGCTTTTCGCGTCCGGCTCGGTGGCGCGTTTCGCCCCGCCTGGATGGCCACGCTGTGCATGAGCTTGAGCGAGCGGCTGATCTCGATCGACCGCGTGCATGCGACGCGCGCGCGCGATTGGTCATGGCTGGTCGAGCTGCACGTGATCGCGCTGGCCGGCGCCCACGATCCGACCACGGTGCCGTACGTCGCGCTGGCCGACGCGGTGGTCACCCACGAGATCTGCCCGCTCCAGCTCGATCGCTATGAGCTGATCGAATCCGGTGACCACGGCGGCACGCTGCGGCTCACGCTCGAGGCGGAAGACTCGCTCGGCCTGCTCGGCTCGCTGCTGTCGTCGCTCGCGACGCTGCTGTTGTTCCCGGTGGAGCTGCACATCGAGACGCGCAGCGGCCGCGCCCACGACCGCCTGTGGCTCGGTGGCGTCGGGACCAGCGGTCCGTCCGGCAGGGCGGAAGAAGCGCTGCGCCGCTTGCTCGCAGGCTCGCTGAAGGTCTCGCCTTAGCGACGCACCGGCGGCGCGCCTTTGGCGAGCGCACGTTTTTGAAGGAACTCGCGGCCGAGCTCGGCGAGCTCGTTGGTCGCCAGCTCTTTGGTCTCGAGCCGCTCGTACAGCTCGATGTGCTCCTCGGGCAAGCCTTCGAGAAAGCGCGACGGATGCAGCTCGGTCACCACGCCGCGCAGCATGCGCCGCTTGGGCCGCGTCAAGTACAGCCGATCGCGCGCCCGCGTGACGCCCACGTAGAACAGCCGTCGCTCTTCTTCCACGTCCGGCGCGTAGACCTCGGTCAGCTTCGGGTCGGTCGTGCGGCTGTGCGGCAGCTGGCCTTCGACGCAGCCGATCAAGAACACGATGTCGAACTCGAGGCCCTTGGCGCCGTGCAGCGTCGACATCGTGATCGAAGCCGGCTGCTCTTCCTGCTGTTGATCACCGCGTAGCGTCACGCGCTCTAAGAAGTTCTGCAGTGAGCGCTTGGTGCGCGCTTCCTTCTTCTCATAGCGGTCGATCCACGACATCAGGTGCTCGACGTTGCCGAAGCGGACGGCGCCCGACTCGCCGCCCTCGGCCGCCTCCGCCAAGTCGGCGCGAATGCCGAGTTGCTCCACCATCTCGCGCGCCGCTGGCGCGAGCGGCCCACCGCCGTCGAAGCGCTCGCGGTAGCGCGAGAGCATGGACATCAGCTCCTGCCCTGCCCGCTTCGACGCGTCCGGCACGCCCTCGATGAACGAGATCTGCTCGAGCGCTTTTGCGAACGGCACCGCGTGCGCCTCGGCGTGCGCTTCGATCCGCTCCACGGTCTTCGTGCCGAGGCCGCGCGCCGGATAGTTGAGGATGCGGCGCAGCGAGATCTCATCGAGCGGGTTCACGACCAAGCGCAGATACGCGGCGACGTCCTTGACCTCTTTGCGATCGAAGAACTGCGTGCCGCCGACCAGCTTGTATTGCAGGCCCTCGACCCGGAGCTCTTCCTCGACGATGCGCGCCTGGAGATTGCTGCGATACAAGACAGCGACCTCGGGGCGCGCGCCGTCCTTGAGCGCCTCGCGAATCTCTTTGGCGACGAGCTTGGCTTCGGCCGCTGCGTCCTCGCACACGCAGACGCGAACCTTGTCACCGCCCATGCGCACGGCGCGCAGCACCTTGCCGAGGCGCCGGCCCTGCGCCCGCCCGATCGCCGCGTTCGCCACCGCGACCACCGCCTCGCGCGACCGGTAGCTCTCCTCGAGCTTGACCACCGTCGCGCCGGCGAAGTGCTTGTCGAAGTCGAGGATGTTCGACACATCCGCGCCTCGCCAGCCGTAGATCGATTGGTCGTCATCGCCGACCACGCACACGTTGCCGCGCTCGTTGCCGAGCGCGCGGATCAGCCCGAGCTGCACCGTGCTCGTATCTTGAAACTCATCGACCAGCACGTGATCGAAGCGGCCGCGCCACGCCTTGCGCAATGCTTCGCTGCGCGTCAGCGCGCGCACCGGCAGCAGCACGAGGTCGTCGAAATCCACGGCGCCCATCGCGCGCATCCGCGCTTCGTACTCCGGGTACACCTCGCGGGCGATGTCGTCGTACTCGAAGTCGGACTCGGGCACGGCATCGGGCGCGAGCGACGCGTTCTTGTAGCTGGAGATGCGCGCCAGGATCGCCGCCGGATCGAGCTTGCGCGCGGCGCCCGCCTGCCGCAGCTCGCGCAGGATCTCTTTGATCACGCCCAGCGTGTCGCCTTGGTCGAACACGCTGAACCGGCTGGTCAGCTTGAGCGCCTTCTGCTCTTCCTTCAGGAAGCGCAGCCCGAAGCTGTGGAACGTGCTCATCCAAAGCTTGCCGGTGCGCGACTTGCCGATGAGCGGGTGCATACGCTCGCTCATCTCCTCGGCCGCTTTGTTGGTAAAGCTGACGGCGAGGATGCGATCAGGGGCGACGCCGCCCTGCACCAGGCGCGCGATCCGCTGGGTAATGACACGCGTTTTGCCGCTGCCCGCGCCGGCCAGGATCAAGAGTGGCCCGTCGCCATGCTCGACTGCAGCGCGTTGCGACGGATTCAGACCTTGCGACATCCGGGGGCGGCGAAAATGTGCGAAGCGCCCGCGGCTGTCAACGACTGAGAACGCGATCGCGGCTCAGAAGATGTAGCCGATGCGGAACAAGTTCAGCTGGAACGTCATCGGCAGCAGCTCGAGCAACGTTTCCGCGACGCTTTCGATCGTGTCCTTGCTGCTGTCATACATGGCCTCGAGCTGCTGGTTGCCGGACGGGCGCTCGCCCGCAAACACGACATCGGTGTCGCCGAGCGGCACGCCCAAAGCGAGATCGATGCCCATTACGAAGCCGTCACCGCCGAGCACGCCGAGACCGAACATGAATTGAGGGATATCGACGCTCGCTTCGAGCTTGGCGGTTTCGTCGCCCAACACCTCCTGGAACGTTCCTTCGGCCCAGAGCGCTTGATAGGAAAAGCCAGCGCCCAGGAAGAACGGGCTGCCTCCGACGTGCCAGCGCCCGGTGATCGTGAACATCGCCATGCCGACGCTGGCGTCCTCGACGCCGACGGTGGGCAAGAACTGGTAGTCGATCGCAAAGCCAAAGTGCTTCGCGATCCGGCCGTGCACGCCGATGCCGAGCGGATTGAAGACGCCGAGCGTGAGCACTGGACCAAAGCAGAAGGTGCCGAGCACGCACTCGTCCGCGTCGGACGCGTCGGTCGCCGGCGGATCGAAGTCGGGCGGCGGGACCGGTTGCGGTGCGGGGGCTGGTTGAGCGTACAGCTGCGGCGCAGGCGCGGGCGCGGGCATGGGCTGAGCGTATGGCTGCGGCGCGGGGGCCGGCGCCGGCTCAGGCGTGGGGGCGATCGCGGGTCCGCCATATGGATCAGCAGGCGTGGCGACGGGTGGCGCGTCCCCGTACGGGTCGGGAGCGAGTGGCACCGCCGGTGCGGGGGCCGCGCTGGGCGGGGCCTGCGGGCTCGGGCTGGCGGTCTGCGCGAGCGATGTGCTCGCCAATGCCAGCACCAGGCAGGTCCAACTCCAAAAGCGCACGGTCCTCATCGGCTTCTCCTCCGGGGGCTTGAGTGGCCGGACGCGCAAGCGATTCCAGACCGTTCACTGCCACAGGAAAATTACTCGATAACGGTAACCGAGGCGGATGATCCGGGTCACGCGCGCAATGCACCCCCAGCCATTTTTAGTGCGTCCGACGCTGCAACGGCGCACACCGAGCGCCGCTGCACCGTTCTAACTCTGAGTTGTAGTGGCGGCTCAGTTCTTGAGCGCGCCGCCCGCGATCCACATCCGGACCTGCTCGAGTTGCTCGGCAGGGATCAGCGAGTTGGGACCGCCAGGTGGCATCTGCAGGCCGCATTCCTGCGTGCCGGCAAGCTTATGAACGAGCAAGCTCATATCGGGATCGTTCGGTGCGACGCGCTTGAGCCCCGACTCGGAGCAGCTCGGAAAGCCCGGCAAGACGCCCATCGCCATCACGTCGAAGAGCGCGGTGTACGCCGTGTCCGCGTCGGTCATCATCAGCATG
>Ga0193752_1002622_pt1 | contig 13240 bp, 10 predicted proteins | sample H1c1metaG_FD_144924 | JGI IMG/M metagenome (GOLD analysis project Ga0193752, IMG submission 144924) | Soil microbial communities from a riparian zone of the East river system, Colorado, United States - H1c1 | ecosystem: Environmental > Terrestrial > Soil > Riparian zone | place: USA: East River... | reverse complement strand
CAGTCGAGATCCTGGACCGTTTCTGTCTGAATGAAGGCGACGAGGTAAAGATAATTACCGTCATCGATATGGCCGTCCCCATGGCTATCGATATCTACGGCGGATTCCTCCCCGACACAACAGAATTGGAAAAAATAGCGAGGGAAAACGCCGCCCGGGTTCTCGACCAAACCGCGGAGACGGTGAAAGGCTATTGCAAAAGCCAGTCAGTACCTATCTCGACCGAAACGCTTTTCGGTTCGCCTGAAAGCCGGATAGTCGAAACGGCCGAACAATCCGGGACCGACATTATCATCATCGGATCTCACGGCTACAATGCGTGGGAGCGCCTGCTGTTGGGATCGATCTCGGATTCCGTGGTTAGGCATGCGCCGTGCTCGGTCCTGGTGGTGCGAGGCCGCGCCGACGGATCTTAATGTTTTAACTGAACGGTGGGCGTGGCGTCATTTGATCTAACACTTTAATCGTGGTGATGCAGGTTAAGTATCGATTTCGCAAGGAATTAAGGCGCAATTATTAAATGATTGCCGCACAGAACTTAAAGCTGATTCTTGATAAGAATTCAATGGCAAGCGATAAGAGCCAATTAAATCAGATAGTTACGATTAATTCCTTAAAGTTTGACCGGAGTGTTGCGCGCACCTGGACTGCGAACCTGACCAGGATCACCGATTCGATGATCGAGTTAGTTGGCGAGTTTACGGAGCGCATCGAGCATCCAAAGTTGGGCATTATCGGACCCGGCACCCTGTCATACGAATACTATTGGTTGGATCGGTGGTATAACGTCTTTCGCTTTCACAACCCCGACGGCAGTTTCCGAAATTATTACTGTAATGTGAATATGCCGCCCACGCTTCGCCATCGTGTTTTGGATTACGTCGATCTGGATATCGATATTCTTGTGTGGAGCGATTTTTCCTTCGAGATACTTGACCTTGATGAGTTCGAAGAAAATGCCGCGAAGTTTAGGTATCCGGACAAAATACACGCGCGAGCGCTCCGGAGCGTTAAACACCTCACGGACCTCATCAATAATCGCGAATTCCCTTTCGATCATCCGGCCGCCGTCTAAAATTGCAACAAAATTGCCCGGTAATCGTGTTAGGCTTGAAGCTCCAGCTAATTCAACCAGAAAGGAAGACGATATGAAACTGAATTTATTTACGGTCATATTTCTCGTTATCGGCACTATTGGCGTATCAGCACAATCAAACCAGCCTGCCGGCCAATTTCCGCCGAATCCCATGGACAATATAGCCCGGGAATTAACGGTTATCTCAAAGTCGGTGAAAAACTTGAATCAAAACATGACGCTTTTTCTCGAAAAGCTTGGCGGCGAGCCGGGCACCGATAAACAGCAAAAGATCCTTGTAGGCCTTCAAATACTCAATCAAGCTGAGTTAAGGCTAGCGACATTGCAGAGATCCCAGATCGAACTGGTAGAAAAACAAGTGCCGACCCGCGCCCGGATCATTCAGATCGAACAAGACCTGCGCCCCGAGAGCGTTGATAGAAGCGCGACGTTTCTTGGAACAACGAAAACCGAGGAATTTCGCGATAACCGCAGAAAATCGCTGGACACAGAGCGCATCAGTCTGCAGACCCTTCTTGCACAGATCGAGAGCACGCTTGCTCAGACAAGCAGCGAGGTCCGCGAAGCGCAGGTGCTGGTTTCAAGGCTACGAAGGCAATTCCTGCCCCTCATCGAGCAGCAATTAACAGAACTACAATAGTGTCTTTCGCCATTTCCAGGGTAGATATCACTGATGCTTTCGCCGTTTGGCGAAGGAATTCCCGCGTCTACCTGCGCCTTTGGAAAACCGAGCTTATAGCCCCGGTTATCGAGCCTATCTTTACATTTTTCGCATTCGGTTTTGGCGTCGGCGCGCTTGTCGCCTCGCGCGTAGAGGGGATGAGCTACCTATCGTTTGTCGGTGCGGGTGTGCTCGCGTTTACGGTGCTTATGCGCGCGGTGTTCGAAATGACCTATGGGGCGTACTTCCGGATGGTGTATCAATCGACATACGATGCGATCCTTGCAACGCCGATAAACGCCGAGTCACTGGCATTTGGCGAGATATCCTGGGCGGTAACAAAGGGCCTTATTGATTCGCTGTTTATTATTCCTTTAGTTGTCTTTTTCGGATCGGCAACATCCTACCTCACCATATTCGCGGTAGTACCTTTAACTGTAGGTTGTATCTACTTGAGCGGATTATCGTTAGGATTGACGGCGAAAGTATTCGATATTGATCATTTCAACGTATTTTTCGCTGTATTTTTCTCGACTATCTTTCTCTGCGGCGCCTGGTTTCCGGTTGAATTACTGCCGCGCTGGCTGCAGGTCCTTGCTTACGCCATCCCAACGACATCGGTAATCGATCTAACGCGTGCCTGCCTCACCGGTACCTTTTCTGTCCGGCATATCTATGAAGCTATATATTTAGTTCTGATCTCTATTGCCCTTGTGGAGTGGGCGATGCGAAGCATTCGGAAACGAATGGTCGCGTGAAGCCGTTTATTCTACCGTTGCTGGATCCGCAGCAAATAGCTGCAAACACCGATCGATATCCCGGCCGAGACGGCGACCCGCTGGCCAATGGGAAGCTCGTAGTTATTGATCATTGCCGGGTTGCGTCCCTCGTTAACGACCCAGTAATTCCCTCTTCCATCAGTTGCGAGGACCATATGCCTGCGGCTGATCTCTACATCTCCTGCCAACGAAATATCAACCGGCTTCGATTTTGAACCTCGGCCGATCGTTATCTCGTTTTGATAGATCGGAACAACGTTTTGCCTTACACCGCCGCGCCATATCTCCAGCTTATATAGCTCAGGCATAGCACGTTTTTGGACGTGGGTCATCTCCTCCGCTTCGTCGCCAGGTATCGGGATCGCCTGCGAAATATTCATTTGAGGCGTCGTTTGCGGCAGCGGCCCCGGTACGACTGGCTGGTTCTGCGTAAAGTTTGGTGCTGTAGGCCTCACCTGAGGTGGGGTATATTGTACGGGTGGGGCGACGTAAGCCGGAGGAGTGCTGACTGGTTTCGGCGTCGGTTGTATCTCGGGTAGATTCTTTGGCCTGGCCAATACGCTCGTTTTATTTCCCGATGAAGAATCTTCCCAACTGTGCTGAACCCTGATCTCCCCGAGGTTGAGCGTTCCATCCACCCTGAGCTCGATCACGAACGACTTCGTTTCCAGCTTCTTTTTACCCGATATCTCGCGCGCCCGTTCAGCCAATATATGATAAAGCCCCTGTTCCAGGCCTTTTCGCTTCGCGCCCTGCCATTCCTTGTTATCGTCGCTGCTCAGAAAAATGATGTACTCGCTCGGGATGATCGTTGATCCCTGCGGCAGGGGGACCATTTCGTTCTGCATCACTTCTTCTACCGCCCGGGCGATCTTTACGATGAATTCCTCCGACTTGCTTCGCGGCTTGACCTGCGCATCCCGAGCTGCCTGCTCGAGAACGAGCTCGGCCGATTCGCCGTCTATCCACCGCCTGACTTTGTCTAATACGCTCACGTTTTATCTCCCGTCCACATCAACAAGCCTTGAATGGATCCAACCCCGCGTCGCCGCAGGACCGGCGGTATACTCGCGGCCTTGTTCGATTATATCAACTTGATACCAGTTATTCTGCGAATTGACAATTTTCAGCTTGGAATTTCTCGTTACATAGCCTATCGGATCGGCGTTCGCATTCGGGCCCGGGCGAAGATTCGCGTCCGTATTTGCGACACCGGTCTGCGATGAAAGGACGTATCTAAGGTCGGGAATGACTCCCCGGTTTCTTAGAAAGGAGTGTGTCCCGTAAAGCAACCCGCCAAAGATCGTAATAAAGATAATAAATGCTGCGAGCCGCTTTAAAAATCTCCCTTTGCGGCGTGGCTCGGTATCTGACGCTTCAGGTCGAACATTTTCATTCGAAGGCATGGGAGTCGGTTGAACCGGCTGAACCACTCCATTACCCCCGTTTGCAAGTGCCATATCGCCTCCGCCGATCACGACCGACGGAACTCCCGCAAAGGCCGCATTTTTTAGCCGTAGGTCCCGCGAGGTATTGAAAGCCGGCATTTTGGGGGCGATAGGTGTGTAACCGCGAGCTACGTGTGGCTGCGGCGTTGCAGGAAACCTCTGTACAACGTGCGTTGGCGTTTCGCCTTCTTTCGCCGCGTATTGCTGCAATCTTGCAAGATCCCGCCAAAACTCACTCACATTCTGGTGGCGAAGGCGCGGATTACCCTGTGTAGCCCGAGTAAGTACGGCGGTGAGTCCCGGCGCCCATTGTTCAGACCGGACCGATTCGGGCAGGGATAAGATCGTTTTACCTGCGAAAACGCGCGGAGACTCGCCAGTCACAAGAACATAAGCCGATTTCGCAAGCGAGTAAATATCCGCAGCCGTGGTCAGTTCCCGGTATCCTGGCTCATCCGGATTATCGTCGTCGGTCATCGATGGCGCGTGTTCGGGCGGCGCGAAAATATTGGTGCCCACGCGCGTAATGGGTGAATCGTCCGTTGATGTAATACGGGCAACACCGAAATCGGCGATCTTAACCGTTTCACGGTCCTTTGAGAGCAACAGGTTTTGGGGTTTTATGTCGCGGTGTATGATCCCGTTTTTATGGGCATGGTCAAGCCCGGCACATACTTGTTCAAGGTATTTAAGGGCCTGAACAAACGAGAGATTACCGCCCTTCGAAGCCTTTTGAAGGTCCCCGCCGGCCATATACTCGAGGACCAGGTAATGAAAAACCGTGCCCCGGAGGTCTTTGGCTGTTCCGTGGCCTAGCCTGCTGATGATGTTGGGGTGGCGCACGCGGTCTAGCGCTGTCGCTTCGTTCTGAAAATTCTCTACCAGGGTTCGTTCGAGATCGGCATCCAGATCGTTTTGCAGAAAAACGTTAAGAGCTTTTATGACGACAAGGTTATGAGGTGACTGGGGCGATGCCAATATGTCCCGGCCGATAAAGATCTCGGCATAGCTTCCCCGTCCAAGCTGTTCGCGCAGATCGTAGCGCCCGTCAAGGCGGCAGTTGTCGAGTGAAAGGGCTCTCATCTTTAAAGCGGCATCTAAATAGACCGAATTCGGATCACACTATCAATACGACATTATAAGTTCAAAGTTCAAAAAAGGACACGGAGCACATAGGGATTTTTGACCCAAGACTCACCGTATACGTCCCACGACCTGATGTAAAACCTTTAACGTACGCATTACGACAGTTAACGTAAAACTTTAACCCCGTAGAACAAGGCCCGCCCAATAAAAAGGCGGTGAGCCTGGCGACCCACCGCATCTATTCCGCCGGCGTTTAAGCCGTCCGTTTAGATAGATCTAATTTAACCGCTGGAATCCGGTAAGCTGGATCACCTGGAAGAAGGGTGTTCCGGGCGGAAGCCGGTTTCCATCAAGAAACGTCGTGTCGAATACCCAGTTACGTTCGGGTGGAGCATAAATGATCGCGCAACACTTAAAGGTTCCGTTATTACCGCGTGAATTAAACATGTTAATAAGCGATCCCGAATAATTGAGATTGATGCTGTTGTCCCAGTCCTCGAGAAACCTCTTAAAGTTATGCACACCGCCGCTCATCCGGGGGTTGCCGCCGCCCTGGTCCGGTTCTCCGTCCAAACTCGTGATCGTGTCACCTGTCAGCGCCGCAAAGCGGAGCGTTGTCTCCGATGCCCTTCGATCTGCAAGACTGAACGGATAAACAAAGCTGCGGGCATCGCTCCAGCTATTGGAAAGTATGACGATCGCGTCTCCGGCGATCGATGCCGGAATATGGTCCACCGTATTTTGAGGCAGGTAATCCGCTGGCGGCGTAGGTGTGCCGTATGATGCAACACCCGTCGCATTATAATTGCCCTTCACATATACGGCATTTTCAGAGGCAAACGTAAATCCCACGGTATTCTTCGGATTGACCGTGTCATATTTGCCGGGTATTTTTGTACCGTTTACGAGCCTCACCCCACGACGGAAATATTTGTGTTCGAATACTGCCGCAACGTCCGGTGAGATATTTGAGCCGCTCCCGCGATATTTTACTGCTTCTCCGCTGGCATAGTCTGCCTGGAGAATACCATCGTGATTGATGTCTTCGCCGGGCTGAGTAATTCCGTCGTTGTTGCCATAGACATCTTCCATGTCGTACTCGCCGTCGAAATCGAAATCTCCGCGTCGGTCGGAAACATAAACCACCCAACCGTTCGAGTTGCGAATATCGGTCGATTTGATCGCCCTGCCGTTAGCCGTAGCCCAGGGCGTACCGGTCGGCATATTGGTGTTAAAATCGCCCGCGAGAAAAGCCCGGAGGTTTGCAATGTCGATATCGACCATGCTCATTACGCCAGCCCACGGCACGTTCTTGCCATAGTTGGCGGCTGCCGTCGGGTTAAAGGTCGAAGTCCCTTCGTAGTAGAGCCCCTCGCGCGTATCGAACATATTGATCGGAAATGGGGCGATGCACTTAACGTTATTGGTTCCCGAAGGAGTGGACAAGTTCATTGTCGCCTTTTTCCAATGAGCGCGTTCGTCAGTGTAGGCGGCCCCCGTGTTAGGATTTACCATATCGTCCACGCCAGTCGGAGACGATGTTAGAGCACAATTTGCTGTGGTCCCAGAGAAATAGGCCGGCATCACAAAATTGTAAGGCGCTTTATAAGGCGCGACATCTGCCCACGTGTTAGTGTTCTTTGAAATATAATCCGTGTTGGACGTTTGTGTGGTGATGTCCGCACCGTCGATCATAAACCTCTGAAGCTTTACGATGGACCTCTTGTCGACATTACCCGTGTAATAGTTCGAAGGTTCCGCTAACGCAAAATTAGTGCCGAGTTGCGGAGCCGGTTCAGTAACCCCAAGAGCCAGTATATCCTCGGTAATATCCGCTGTTACATAAGTATTTGTTGGCTGATCGTACCCATTGGTTTCAATCTTGATCCACATTTCTCTTGTCGGAATGTTTAACCAGAAGCGATTTCCGTTCAGGCGCGTTGCCTGGTAGGCGGGCGTCCCCGACATTGCGCGGGGTTGGTAGCCGCGGTCGGTGGCCGGAGCAATAGGATTGCCTCCTTGCCCATCAGCGACGCCATCAAGGCGCACGCCGCACGGAGTGGTAACTGCTGCACCGGTCGCTGTCGCGCAGCCCGGCAGTTTAGCTTTGCTGTCCGCAAGGGCTATCCGCATTCCATTCTTGCCGTAGTAACGCTCGTGTTCAGTTATCTCATCGTCGGCCTTTGCCGCAGTTACCGCTACAACACTAGGTGCAGCAGCGGTCCCCGTGCCGTCATTCCACATATCGCCGACATTCCTGCCGCGCTTGACGAGTTCTATGTAATCCAGCGGATTGTCCGGGTTCGCGATCTGGCTGTTAAGTTTTACCGGCAGGTCCAGGGGCTTTTGATCCGCGAGAAGATTTCCCTGGAATTTTGCCTGCTGCGTCGGCCATGTGGCATTCCTGTACGTTTTCGGAAGTGGAGTATTCGTTAAGGGCGTTCCATTTACCGGGCTTTTCAGGGCGCTGCCCATATTATATTGAAGCTGAATAAATGTGCCCGATGCGTTTTTAACAAACACATTATCGTCCCAGCTGGTATAAGAAAATCCGTTCTTCTGAACGTCGGTTATGATCTCGCCCTTTGCGGAAACCTTCGATGCGAAATAGAGGCCCGTCGAGGCCGCCAAGAAGATATTCCCGTTGGAGTGCACACGTCCGCCAAAATCGAACCGCGGTCCGGGGTGAAACTCGAGATCGTCGTCGTAGAAGATACCGAACTGGAAGATCGGAATTCGGTTATTAAAAAAGCGGCGGGATAGCGCGACTTCGACACCATCCTTCTTGCTCGTCGCGATCGTGTCCAGTTTCCATTCGTCCCGAAGCGCATTGAGCCCCTGAAATAGTTCACCCGTCATAACGACCGGTTCGGTGGCGCGGGTCTGCACTATCTTCTGATTGGGGAGAAAGGAGTAATCGTCAAACCCCGGAGGCGCCTGGCTTTCAATACGCGAAAGATCAGCCGAATCAGGGTTCATTTTGAGATCGAACACTTTACTGAAATTACGCGTCATCACCTCGAGACTTGCGTGCGCAGCCTCAAAAGTTCGCGATTCAGCCGCGTCGTTTGCGGCCGCAACCGTTTCGCTGTTGGTTCGCGAAATGGCAAGTGCGACAAATCCCATCAACAAGATCATAACGAGAAGCGCAAGCACCATCGCGGAGCCTTTCTGGTCGTGCTTGCTCTTTTTTCGACCCATCAAACGAGAATTACTACGTACCATGTTTTTCATTTCTTTACCGCCTTCCTGTTTATCCCGCATCATATTCCAAATTTCTCGCGCTATATGTAGCCGTCAGAGTTATAGTGATCGGCTTTTTTGTTTGTTCGTCGAATTCGGTCGATTGGACTTTGATCGTAACGGTGATCTGCCTGATCTGATTGAAATCCTCCGTTTCGTCATCGGAGGTACCGATCACACCGTCCGGACCGGCCGACGGATTATCCGTTACGGTTCCATTCGCCAACACATATTCGAACTGGAGGTCCTCAACGTTATACGCAAGCGGCAATTCCTGCACCTGTTGATCAAAAGCGGCGCCTACGTTGTTGCCGTAGATGATCCTAACGAGGGTTCCGTCCGGTTTGACCTTATAACTTACCAGGTTGAATTTCTTCGCCGACGCAAGGTAGGTCGTGCAATTCGTATCTGTCGAAGAGGTGCATTTTCGCAGCAGGCTTCCGGCGCTTCCTGTTCCGTTGAGCGCCTGGTTGACACCGAGTGGATCGCCGGTTGCGAAATCTATCTGATTTGTAGCCGCGATATCGGTAGCCATCACCGCGATCTGCGAGGTGTCGGATTCAATAAGATAGAGGTGATACTTTTTCGCATTTTGTGCGCCCGTCGCCGTCTTCGTCGTTAAACGCGCGGTTGTCGGAGCCCCTGAAGGAGGAGCTACGGTCGAGATCTCCAGATTGCTGCCGCTATTAAAATCGATATCGCGGTAAGCAAAAGCAATTGTATCCGTGCGGGCGCTCGAGCTGCTTTGCAAGGTGTTCGTGAATAGGTTGTTTCCCGCGATGATGGAGGTGATCATATCGCGATCGCTGTCCGCATCGGCAGGCAGTCCGAGCCGGGTTTGCAGGAAATTATCCGGCGCGATCGCCCCCCGGCGATGATACCCGAAACCTGCGTTGAGTGCGTCGCGTCCGATCAGGTGAAGCGCAACTCGCGCGTTCTTCATCACGTCCGATCGGCGGCTTGACCGGTTGCGGTCCATACGACCGACCTGCATCAGGCCAAAGATCGCCGCGGTTACGATTGTAAAGATCACCATGGCGATCATCAGTTCAAGCAAGCTGAACCCTGCTTCGGCGTGGTGACCATACCTCTTACGGCCCTGGAATGTGTTATTTAGATCGGATCTCATCCTGCGTACCTCTAGTAGTTAGCGACTATCGTCGAAGCGGTCTCCGTTCGGACCGACTGGTTTACATAGAACCTCACAGTTACGTCAACACGGCGGCGAGTGATGGGGTTGGGCGGCGTGGGACGTTCTGCGTCCGGTACGTCTGTTATGACGATCTGCCGCGAATACCCGGCGATCACCGCGCTGTTATTTGGCGGTCTGTCTGTAACGAAACAGCCTCCGGTTCCTCCGCACGCGTCGTCGATCGTTCCTGCAACCCCGTCAAAGCCCATCTCCTCCCGGATCGGGCACCATCCTATAAGAAAGATCCCCTCGATAGTTTCAGGGTCCGAGTCCGGGATGGTAGGAGCATTCCTTATCGCTTCCCATCCGTCGAGAATGCCGGGACGCATGATCTCCTTGGCTGCAATGATCGACTCAAGTGTGGACATGGCCATTTGCTTGGCTACAATGCGCCGCTCCGCCTCGAACGACCGTGATAGGTTCGCCGCAAGCGCACCCACCATCGCAAGTACGCCAACCATCAGAATAACGATGGCGATCATTACGTCGATATATGAAAATCCCTTGTCGTTTCGTGTTTGATTAACCATAACAATTTTTGCTTTTGATCAGCTAAGACCTAGTACGCAACACTCTTTCGCGAATCCTTCCATTTGTTGGCGCCGGTCATCCTGACATCCCATTCCCACATACGAATAGCTCCCGTTGCACCCAATACGGTAAGTGCTCGGGCCTGGTCCGATTCGGTTGTGGACCCGGTCTTTGGTGACCATACAAAAAGAGAAACGCCCGTCTGGACAGCGTCGGTAGCAGTAGGGTTAGTTCCTCCGTCCATGGCAGAACCGTCGCTCTTAAATCGAATTGTACATACCGAATTTCCGGCGGTCGCGGGGTAAACGCTCGTTTTGAATACGGCGGTGGGTACCGGCATCGGCTCCGGCGGATTGACAGTGATCTGTGCCGGGCGCGTGGTAAACTTTACCTGCGTCGTTGGCGCTAATATGAACCTCTTTATCACGACGTCGTCCGTTGCCACTGTCGGCCCGTTTTCGCTGTAAAGGGTTACCATGTTGGTGTTCGTATTTATCTCGACACGCATCACCTCGCGCTGGGCAAGCGCACGCTGCCTCGCTTCCTGGAAGACATCTACGATCTGAAGCGATTCGTCGTCAACTTTATACAGCTTCGTGTGGTTATTCGCGTAAAATAACATTATGCCGCTCAAAATCATGATGACTGAGACGACTGCCAACAGCTCAATTAACGAAAAGCCGGATTGACCTTTATCCATCAAAATCACCTTCTTTTTCATCTTCTTCTTCGGGTCGACGCTATTAAATCAGCCGGGGGTACCGGCATTTGTGAGGGGCGCTAGTATATAAAAGAAAGAATGTATAACACATTCCAAAATTATTTTACATTGTTTAACTTCAAATATCAACCTAAAGAGAAACTTTTCTTTACCGCGTATTTTCGCTAGAATGGCAACACATTTTTGCTTTTAGGAAAACCGCTGATCAGGAATTAATGTCGGACCCGAAATCATTGAAAAAGAAAAGCTTTTCGCCCGATTGGTTGATGCGCGGGGTACTGACAAAACTCGGCGATACCTTCGACCGTTTAACCGGCCGAGGGTGGCAACCGTCGAGCAGTTTAGCAACCAGCGAGCTTATCGAGCGTTTAAAAAAACTTCTGGATTCCGAAGTAAAGATCGTCCTTGGTGAAGGAAAATACGTGCCGCATAACATCAAACTCAAGATGCAGTGGGACAAGTTTTCAACGGATTCCGGAAACGCCATCGCATCACTTGAAAACGAACTGTTGACGGCGGCGGTCGATCATATTAACGACAATTTGTATCACACCTATGCCCCGCTGAAATTTGAGGTAAAACCTGACTACTTTACCGAGGGCGTCAGGCTGCTTGCGAGTTTCGAGACTTTCGCCGAGGAACCTCACGAAGCCGAATTAAACGTAACGATACCGGCTATTAATGTCGCGGGCTTGCTCCCTGCAGTGCCCGAAGCCGCGCCTCCGGTTCCAAACGAGCAAACTTTCATCGCTGCGTTTAATACGCCGGGGGGCCCCAGGAATGTCAAACTTGTTTTTGGTCCTAATCAGAGAAAGAGTGTCGGACGGACGGACGAGAACGACCTAGCCTTGGACGATCAAAGCGTTTCGAAGGTCCACGCTTCGCTCGTCGTTACCCATGAAGGCCGTTTAATGGTAGCCGATACCGGCTCTACCAACGGAACTTTTGTAAATAGCGAGCGTATTTCTTATGGCAAGGCATACCCAGTTACGGAGGCGGATGTGGTTAAATTCGGCGAGGTTGACGTAAGATTCGAATACATTGTGCCCCCGCCTGTAATTCCGATTCCACTCGAAGCTCTTGAATCCGACGCCGCACTGGAAACGGTCTCGATCGGGGACTTTGAATTTCGGACCAAATCGCCGGAGAGAGAGGAAAAGGAACCATTACCGACTGCCGTAATGGCCTCATCGAGCACGGAAAGTACGTCTACCGAAGTCCCGGCCTCTGATGCGCCTCCATCGATAACCGAGGCCTTTAGCCGTTCAGATGATGCGGAGCTTGCAGCGATCCCGCGCCCGGCCATCAGCCCTTCGCCGAAAAGTGAGATCGTTTCGATCGATTGGAACGCCCTGCTCGATGAAGCGGAGGATGAACAGGAGAAAAAGGATTCATGACACCGCTGATATTCCTTTTACAGATCGACTGGAAAAAGTGGGGGCCCGAAGCCTGGTTCGGTGGACAGGTCCTCGAGCGGACTCCCGCGGGTTTGACCCTTATCTATGTGCTTGGAGTGGCGATTCTTGTTGGTTTTCTCCTTGTGTCATTCCTGGATAACTTTCGCAGAACTAAGTTTGTATTTGAAATGGATCTCCCGCGGGATGTTTCACGCAAAATAACACAAACTTTAACAAACCGAAGCCTGAGAATTTGGCAGTTAGTTTTTGTTGCTCTAGCATTAACTGTCTTCGGTTTTCAGGTTTACTGGACCTATTATGCGGACGATTCTAACGAGCAGTTTCAAGCCCTGAGCTACAAGGACCTCCGAAATCGGCGGACAAGTGCTGCCAGCTTGCGCGGATGGATGCTAGACCGTTCCGGCAAACTGCCGAGCGCGCTTGCGTATTACAAAGTTGGACAGGACGGCGAGATCGACCGGTATTTTTCTCTCGAACGTGAGATGGCTCATCTTTTGGGCACCGAGCGGGGCACGCCCGGGCTTGAACGTACGCTCTACAAGAAGGTTGCCGATCCGATGCCGGAAGCGTGGGAAATATTTACGCGGATCAAGCGGCCCGAAGAGGAGCAAAAGGACGTAAAGGTTACTCTCGACCGCGATCTTCAGGCGTATCTCGCACGCGAACTCGAAGGAAAAAAAGGTGCGATCGTCGTGCTTAACCCGCAAAATGGCGATGTATTGGGAATGTTTTCCAACCCGACCTTCAATCTTGCCGAGGCCCAAAACCTGGAGGATTACCTGAAGCTCGAGGGCAATAAACGCGATAAACCGTTACTGAACCGCGCGACACGTGAATACTATGCTCCAGGATCGACCTTCAAAACATTTACGATGATCTCGGCCTTTCGGGGCGGCAAGCAAAATTCCGTTTTCGCGAGCTATGCTGATGGTTTCAAACCCGTACGCGGCTCGCGCCCGATCGTTGACGCGACACAAAAGTACGACCCGGCGAGCGGCAGTGTAGGCGGTGTATGTGACGGCGGCTGCGGAGAAAAAGACATTGCTTTCGCGTATAAAGTCTCTA
>Ga0193752_1002621_pt1 | contig 13244 bp, 7 predicted proteins | sample H1c1metaG_FD_144924 | JGI IMG/M metagenome (GOLD analysis project Ga0193752, IMG submission 144924) | Soil microbial communities from a riparian zone of the East river system, Colorado, United States - H1c1 | ecosystem: Environmental > Terrestrial > Soil > Riparian zone | place: USA: East River... | reverse complement strand
CCCGACTGCTATATTGTTCATGATAAGTTCGTCCCTCCTGACGATTTTCACTTTAAAGGAACGCGGTAGCTTCGATTGTCGCCTGCTATTAAAAAACCCGGAAGATTATCCACCTGTTCTAAAATGAATGCAACATAGATATTAAATTCAGCATTAAACTATTCGCATGGCAGTTTCATCCGGCTCTGACACTACATCATTCCACCAGCGAATTAAAGTTGCGGGCATGCTCATCGCCATCGGCATTGTCTTTGGCGACATCGGCACTTCGCCGCTCTACACACTAACTGCTGTTTTTAAACCAGGCGAAGTCATTCAGGAAGCAAAAACATTGGGCGTCCTGAGCTGCATTTTCTGGACGCTCACTTTGCAGACGACTTTTAAATACATCTTCATTACCCTACGCGCAGACAATAACGGCGAAGGCGGCATTTTCTCACTCTATGCCCTTGTGCGGCGCTACTTTGGCAAGTGGCTGGTCGTGTTGGCTATTATCGGCGGTTCATTCCTTGTGGCTGACGGCGTCATTACGCCACCTATATCTGTATCTGCTGCCATTGAAGGATTGCAGGCCATTTACCCGGGGCTGAATACGGTGCCGATTGTGATTTGCATCATCATTCTGCTATTTACCATCCAGCAATTCGGCACGAACCAAATCGGTAAGATTTTCGGCCCCGTGATGATTGTCTGGTTTGGGTTTATTGGTGTCATCGGTACCATGTCGCTCACGAAAGACTGGACCGTAATACGTGCTCTGAATCCTGCCTACGCCTACGATTTGCTGGCACATTATCCTAAAGGTTTCTGGCTGCTAGGCGGAGTATTTCTCTGTACTACCGGCGCAGAGGCATTATACAGCGATATGGGACATGTGGGCCGGAACAACATACGGATAAGCTGGGCCTTTATCAAAATAACACTGCTGCTTTCCTATGCGGGACAAACGGCCTGGCTGCTTCATGCCGGCAAAGCCAATGAGCTAAGCCCATTCTACAATATTATACCGCAGGCAATTTACTTGCCTTCGGTGGTGCTGGCCACACTCGCAACAATCATCGCAAGCCAGGCCCTGATTAGTGGCTGCTTTACACTCGCCAATGAAGCGATGCGCCTTGGCTTCTGGCCCAAGCACAAAGTGATTTTCCCGAGTGATGTGAAGGGTCAGATTTACATCCCTTTCTTCAACTGGACGCTTATGACGGCATGCATCCTTACCGTCATTTACTTTCAGAAAAGCAGTGCGATGGAAGCTGCATTCGGCTTATCCGTTACGCTGACGATGCTCATCACAACCGGGCTGATGAGCATGTATCTGATAGCCAAAAGAACGCCACTACCGGTGGTTATACTGGTGACTGGAATATTTGCGACGGTAGAAGTTTCCTTCCTCGTTGCCAACCTGCAAAAGGTAGCTGAAGGCGGTTGGATTATGCTTGTAGTGGGTGCCGTACTTACAACGATTATGCTTACATGGCGAAGAGGTAAAGCCGAGCAGCTTAGGCTGGTGAAATACGTGGATATTAAGCAGGAACATTTGCAGCGCCTGAACAGCCTCAGCCACAATAAAGATATTCCCCGCTACACCACTAACCTGATCTACCTCACAGCTTCTTCAAAGCCGGGTGTGGTGGAAGAAAAAGTGCTCAACTCAATTTTTCAAACACCAACCAAGCGCGCTGATGTGTATTGGTTCCTGAATGTGCATGTCACTGACGAGCCATACACTATGAAGTACGAGGCGCATGTATTGGCGCCCAATGATGTGTATGATGTAGTGCTGCATTTGGGCTTCCGCGTTGAGCCGAAGGTGGATTTGTACTTCCGAAAAATTGCGAAAGAGCTATTGAAGACGGGCGAGCTGCAATTTGAGGAAGCGCCGGAAATGCAGTACCAGAGCCGGGACATTGGCGACTATAAATTTGTGATCACTAACTCGTTCCTCTCATACGATAACGACTTGCCTTTCTGGAAAACCCTGCTCATTAAGTCCTACTACAACATCAAGGGAGTGGGCGTAAGCGATGCGGTTAATTATGAGATCGACGCAAGCAATGTCGTGTATGAAAAGTACCCCCTTGTGTTTGGCGCATCGGATGTTGCAAAGCTCGAACGCATCAATCAGTAAATTATGCACGACGAAAGAGAACAAACAGCTGAACATTTTTTGAACCTTATCCGCCATTCTAAGTTGGGTAAATTCAAAATCTATATTGGTATGGCGGCAGGCGTAGGCAAGAGCTATAGAATGCTTCAGGACGCACATGCATTATTGAAGAATAATGTTGACGTACAGCTTGGCTTTATCGAAGCCCATAAACGCGCAGAGACAGAAGCCTTGGAAGAAGGCCTGCCTATTATCCCACGCCGTAAAGTGTTTTACAAAGGCAAGCAATTGGAAGAATTGGATTTACAGGCGGTGATAAATATCCATCCCGAAATCGTACTGATAGATGAGCTCGCGCACAGCAATGTGCCAGGCAGCAAGCATGAGAAACGCTGGCAGGATGTGATTGAAATTCTTGAAGCAGGCATCAACGTAATCAGCGCCGTTAACATCCAGCATATCGAGAGCCTGAATGATACGGTCAAGGAAATCACCGGAGTGGCGGTGGCCGAACGAATCCCCGACAAGATGCTGAAAATGGCGGACGAAATTGTAAATATTGACCTTACATCCGCCGACCTGATTACCCGTCTGAAAGAAGGAAAGATATATGCGCCTGAAAAAGTAGATATTGCCCTGAAGAATTTTTTTAAAGCTGAAAGTATCCTGCAATTACGCGAGCTTGCCCTTAAGGAAGTGGCCGGCCAGATTGAGCGAAAGGTGGAGATTGAGGTGCCAAAAGGTATCGCTTACCGCCGCGAAAAAATACTCACCTGCATTAGCAGCAATCAGGAAATTGCCCAGAATGTAATCCGGAAAAGTGCACGATTGGCGAGCTACTATAACGCCCATTGGTGTGTGCTTTATGTGGAAACGCCGATTGAAAGTCCTGATAAAGTGGCGTTGGATGTCCAACGGCATCTCATCAATAATTTCAAACTGGCTACAGAGCTCGGCGCCGGTGTCGAGCGGATAAAAAGCAAGCGCATCGCTGAATCCATTGCCGACTATGTGGAAGCCAACAACATTACTACAGTCTGCATCGGCAAGCCACACATCAGCCTTCTTAATATTATTCTTGCGACAAACGTCTTTAAGCAATTGTTGAGTAAACTGGCTAAGAACGATACTGACCTTATTATACTTTCTTAGACCGCGATGCCTGGCATTACAGCTTCAATTATGCAATTATGACACTCTCTATAAAAACCAAAATCGCTTCAGGCATAGGGGTGTTATTTGCACTACTTCTTATTACCAGTATCGTAGCACTTGTTGCTATTAATATTCTATCAAACAAAACAGAAAACCTTCTCACTGCGAACTACAAGACTATCCGCCATTGTAATGAGATGATGCATGCGATTGATCGGTTGGACGATGACAATACCGCATTCAAAGATTTTGAAAAAGCTCTTTCCGCGCAGGAAAAGAATGTTACTGAGCAGGGCGAAGGCTCAGCTACCGCAAAAGTGCGTTTCTACTTTAACCGCCTTAAAAGTGGCATGTCCACACGGGAAGCGATTGACAGCATCAACAGTACCCTCTATTTAATCAGTCAGATAAACCAGCATGCCCTGGAGGGTAAGAATGAGCTTGCGCTTAATACTGCAAGTAATGCAAAACTGTGGCTTTCGCTATTAATTACAATAGTTGTACTAGTCGGATTTTCATTAGCACTTAACCTCCCAAATGTTGTGGCTGCGCCTGTAAAGCAAATTACCGAAGGGATCCGCGAGATTGCGAAGGCCAACTACAAAACGCGCATTATGCTGGACAACCGCGATGAGTTTGGCGAGATGGCTACAGCCTTTAACCGCATGGCGGAACGACTACATGATTGGGAACATAGCAGTCTGGCGCAGATCATGTTTGAAAAGAGCCGTGTCGACGCCATCATCAACCAGATGGAAGACGCTGTGATGGGTTTGGACGCGGAAGGGCGGATACTTTTTATAAATGACGCAGCCGCTGTAATCTTTCACTTAAATCCCCTGGAAGTATCGGGCAAATATGCGTCTGATGTGGCACTATATAATGACCTGTTACGTAGGGTGCTCCAAAAAGATTCACGTGGACCACTTAAAATTGTAGTGGATGGGAAAGAACAATTTTTTACGCTCAATCATAAAGAAGTAACAAGCCAGGGCAAAGCTTTTGGTAATGTCTTCACACTAAAAAATATTACCTTCTTCAAGGAACTGGATCTTTCCAAAACGAATTTATTAGCCACTATTTCCCATGAATTGAAGACACCCATTTCATCAATTAAGATGAGCGCAAAACTGCTGGAAGACGCGCGAATTGGAGAGGTGAATGCTGAACAGAAAGAGATGGTGCATAGTATTGCGGAAGATGCGGAGCGATTGCTGAGACTTACCGGTGAGCTGCTCAACATGACCCAGCTCGAAACCGGCAATATCTATTTAAAGTTTCAACACATTGCGCCGGCAACTATTGTGCAGGATGCAGTACAGGCTGTACAGATACAGGCACATCAGAGAGGGATTGCTATTGAACAATCAATCCAGGATAACCTTCCACTTATTCATGCTGATGGAGATAAGACGGCGCTTGTTCTTGTCAATTTACTGACAAACGCCATTAAATATTCTCCCGAGAACAGTAGCATAGTCGTCGATGTTAAACGGGATGGCGTGAAGGTCTATTTTGCCGTACGGGATAAAGGTGAAGGCATAGACGAAAGGTATCAGGCGCGCATTTTTGATCGCTATTTTAAAGTTCCGGGCAGCATAAACAAAACAGGTACAGGTCTGGGCTTGGCAATTTCCAAGGAATTTATTGAAGCCCAGGGCGGCGAACTATCAGTACAAAGCCAGGTCGGGCTTGGTAGCGAGTTTAGCTTCTCATTGCCACTGGTTTAAGTAAGGTAACTATTCCAGTTTATACTCAACTCTATATGCGCTGATCAAGGTAAGCCCGTAGACTCGCCGACAGTCCGAAGCGGCGGACATCATTTTGGTAGCAAAAATGCAATGGTCCGTGTGAATCCTTCAGGGCTGTGCAATTAGGCCGCCCCAATTCTATTCTGCCAAACTGCCGCCCTCGGGGCTAGACTACTTCAGTTCTATTCTATCACAATGCCCTCCGTCGCGGCGGGCTGTTGTTCTTACTGAAACAAAAACGTAGCTAAATGGGAGACCAACGGGCATTACCGCCAAAATTGGCTGCGATACCTTTTCTTAAACTACGCCGGCTTCAGTTTGAAGGATCATCTGACCGCGTTTCAAGCCGGGCTATTTTTTCTTTCAGGACGGTAATCGTTCCCTGCAGCTTTACAACAGTTGCTTTTTCCATTTCCAGCAGATCATCATACTTTTTGATTATTCGGTCAGTCAGACTATGGTATTTCTTACCCGTCCGATCATGAATAACCCTGTTCCGGTAAGATATTAATCCCTCAAGGCAGTCGGTTTCCTCGGTGAATCGTTCAATGTCTTCGACAGAGATCTCCAAAGCCTTGGCGATCCTCATAAGCGGTTGCCGGCCGATGTTGGCGACACTGGTTTCCAGTGTTTCGATCGCATGCATAGAGACGCCCAAACGCTTTGAGAAGTCTTCCCTGGATATTCCGGAAAGCTCACGGATGCGTCTTATTTTTTCTCCTATGTTCACTATTATAAGCGCTCTGTTTTATTCGCTAACAAATCTTCTATTTCGACTTAAGTGAAGCTCAGGCAGAGAACGGGAAATTTCATCCGTACTCACAGCCGACGACTATTTGTAGCCGCTTTTCTTTTTATAGGTCAGGAAGGTCATGATTTGACCAAGCTCTTCAGCGGTAACATTTTCTTCCGGAATACCGCTTTCATGCTTTGAATTGAGCACGCGCAGCTCAAAACCCACCAGCTGCGCCGGGGTCCAGTCCGGAATAATGGTTTTGCCATCCACAATTTTATTATGGCAATGGGCGCAGGCCATATTATAGAGCGCCTGGCCTTTATCGCACTCTTTGGTAAATTCAGCCTGTATAGCCGGAGCCATAGCTGTCGGAAATTCGTAGGCTACTTTCTGCTCCTTTTTCTTCTTTTCTGCGAGACATGGAAGTATCATACCCGCTGTAACGAGTAATGCAAGAATTGCCGCAGTTTTATTGAATTTCATTGCACAATATTTTTAATAAACACCCCCTACCCTTCGCTTATTTAATGCGTTCCGCGTTGAGCCGGGCAGCCTGGCAGGCGGGATATCCGGGCGAATGTTCTCATTCAGGCTTTCTATGAAGGCGATGAGTGCAGTCTTATCGACTTCAGTCAGATGAAGCTCGTCTCCATTCAAGGTTTGGTTATCAACCTGAAGACCGCGGCCGGCCCCGCCACCGCGGTCGTAAAAGTCTATTACCTCGCGCAAGCTGCGAAATACACCATTGTGCATATATGGCGCCGTACGGGCAGCATTGCGGATCGTACCCGTGCGAAATGCGTGCATCGTCTGCACTGCGGGGTTGATGATCGCCCGGCCCGAATCCGTGCTGAGTGCAGAAAAGCCCGTATCAGCCGGCACGCCCAGCACTTCAAATTCAGAGCCTATATAAGGAGGCTTAACGCCATTGAACTGTGGTACGAAATGACAGGTAGCGCATTGCGCTTTGCTCATGAAAATATTGAAGCCTTGCCTGGCTATCGGATCTAGCGGCCTGTCCCTGTTGAGGGCTTCATCAAAAGGTGCAGCAGCTTCACTGAACTTGCAGTAGTAGTAAGTAATTGCTGAAGCGATATGCTCAAGGCTGACTTCAGGTTCCTGCGGTGTATACTGCAGGAGTTTGATAAATGCAGTTTTGTAATAGGCGCAGCTCAACACCTTCCGCAGGACATCGGCCTCATTACCGCCCATTTCCGCAGCGCTGCCGATGACGCCCTTTGCCTGATGCTGCAGAGATATATGCTTACCATCCATCATGACCAGATGGTTGAAATCTGCATTGATAAGCGAGGGAGTATTTCTCGAAAGGAAATCTGTATGGTTAAATGCCAGCGCAGTTCGCCCGTTGCTATCGGTAAAGCATTGCGCCGGCTTGTGACAGGAGGCACAGCTCCTCATGTTGTTTCCGGAAAGGATCGGATCGTAAAAGAGCAATTTCCCGATCCGCTCAATTTCCGCAAGAGCTGCGCTGTCCTTAACACGCAGGAAAATCCCCTTGGCATTCTGGCCGTTGTATAGTTTTTTGCTGAAGATGGAATTGCTCTGCTTATTCAGCGAGTAGTCGATAAGGCTATGTGAGACCACTCCATAATCCTTAATGAATGCTGCATTAATGTTGAAGAGCGGATTAACGTACGCTTTCAGGAATGTAAAATGGTCGAACAGGCTATAGCTGCCCGGTTGCCGTGTTGCAAAAGCGATCGCGCTATCATACAGTCCCAGGTACCGATTAGAAATGGGTGTAGACGGGAAACTCTCATTGTACAGCTCGTATATGCCACGCACATCATGCAGCATGGCACACAGCTCGGGGATGATCCGGGTCGTATCGGGACATTCAAAACCCGTTGTGTAAATGGCAGCAAGATTGAGCAGGTAGAGCCTGTTGCAGAGAAAGAAATGGTGGTAGGATGCCAGCTCTTTCATCACAGTATCCGTAGTATAGCTTTGGGTCGCGGCCAGGCCTGACTGTATGATCTGAATCAGCGAATCCTTTTGCGGCTCAGGTTCATCGAGGTACAGGGCTGCAAGTGTCAGTCCGGCACCCTCACGTCTGTATGGCTTCTCAAACTTTTCAAAGACTTCGGTTTCCCACTCCACCGGCAAAGGGCCATTGATCTTCTTGTAAGCCAATGGATCAAGGTATCGCATCCAGAAATCAATGCCCTTCATTTTCAAGCGGGCTTCATCTATGGCCATCCTAATTCTGACTACATGGCTACTATCTTTCAGATCGCTTTTGCGGATTGCAGCTAACAGGAATTTCTGTGCTTCTGCAAATTGGTTCAAACGTGTCTGGAAGCCATTCGCATAAATGGCCGGATTGCTATTATCCCTGAAAGAAAGACAAGCCAGCAGAATAATTGCAACAACTGCACTGAATACGATCCTTCTTTTCATCCTCTGCCATGTTTCGTTTCATAAATAATTCAACGGGACACGCATTTACAGCGCATGTCCCGTTGAAATCCCTACTCTTAGATCTGCTTACTTAATGGAGCACGACCAGCTTCATTTTGATCGTTTGGGCGCCGGTGGCTACCTGTACGAAGTAGATGCCATTTGCCAGGGCCGCGGTAGGAAGCACTACTTCCTGGTCGCCTGCTTTGTAGGTCCGGTCAATTGGAGCAATGACGGTCTTCCCCTCCTGGTTCAGGATGGAAACGATGATGCGATCCTCCTTTTTCAGGCTCATCGCAATCGTTGCATTGCCACCGGTTGGATTCGGATACAGCTTCATTGCAGATGTGCTGGCAACATTGCCCACACCAAGCGGATCTATACCGCGTCCCTGTAACGAGAAATCATAAGTGGCCTCGTCGGCGTCGTTGCTTGCGATATTTAGTGCAGCGGTCCGCAAACCTGCGGCGCCGGGCGCGAACCGTATAGTGATGGTATCTGTTGCATTAGCCGCAATGGTCCGGGGCAGAGTCAGGGGGCCAGCCAAGGCGAAGTCCGCCTGATTCGTACCGCTCATCGTAATGCCTGAAAGGGTTAGTGTGCCGGTGCCGTTGTTCTGAATAACAAAGGTCTTCGTTGTGTTGTTGCCGGTCAGTACACTACCAAAGTCGGTATTGTTCGCTGAGCCCGGCGTTGGATCGCCATCAGAGATCACAATGGCATTTCCCAGCACATTGATCTCGGGTGAACCACCGCTGCCCTTAAGCGTTGCACTGTAAATATCCTCATTCAGATCATTGCTCATGATAATAAGCACAGCAGTCCGTACGCTATCCGCTGTTGGCGCAAACTGTATCGTAATGCCGCGTGCAAATCCCGGAGCAATAACAAACGGATAGGTAGGAGGTGATACAAGCGTGAATTGATTAGCATGCGCTCCGGTGATATTGATGCCGGTGACATTCAACATACCAGGTCCGCTATTCTCGATCACGAAATTTTTAGTCAAAACCGTACCTGTGTTCACAACTCCAAAGTCTGTATTGTCGGCAGTGTTTGGCGTGATATCACCGTCCGAAATCGTAATAAGATTACCTGTGAGATTGACTTCGGGATTCGAAGCTGCCGTTTCTGGATTGTAGAAGGCAAGAAGCTGCCCGCCTTCCACTATCTCGCCGGAGATGCCGAAGTGCGCCTGGTCAGCGACGAGGAACATGCCGGGGCCGAGTATCTGCTGCACATCGATCTGGCCGGTTGCTTCTTCGTCAATGGTGAGGAAGTTGGCACTGCCGGTCAGGAAGCGAGTCGTATCATGCATGGCCACCATTCTCAGTGAATCATTAGCAATGCCGTACTGCCATAGCTTTCCGATGTGTGTATTTCCGCCGACATCTTCCACCAACATTACGTGGCCGGAATTGTCAATCGCCATATTGTCCAGCATTTGCTGGCCTTCTGTGCCTGCAAGCACCGCGGTGATCGTTCCACCTTGTGTAATATTACCCGGGTTAGTGAAATGCAGTTTCCATAAGCGGCTTGGGGCGTTAAATGCATTCGTCGTAGCGAAGTAGAAATCTGAGGGATTCTGCGAATCCCAGGCGCCATCTTCCGGGCGCAGGAACCTGGTAACGCCGGCATTATTGCTATTCGCTTCCAGCGTGCCGCCAGTGATGTTCTGCACCTGGCCAAGGTTTATCATGCTGAAGCTTGTACCGGGTGCAGGTATGCTTGAGCTGCTTTCCGAGAGCATGCCGCTTACAGAGACGCTCCAGAGATTGCCGCCGCTCAGGCCAGCCTTTTCAATATCATTCCCGGATGATTGCTTGGTGCCAACATAGAAGTACACCTGTCCTGGTGTCGCATCATCCATACCTCCCACCACAGTGGTATCGCTCATGCGCGGGCTTGCAACACTGTTCTCCCATGAGAATTTACCCAGGCTGGGCAGCTCATACGATGTACCGGCTTCAGTGCCCGTAATGATATGTCCCATTGCCCGGCCTTCATTGCCGGACTCTTCACCGTTCATAAAAATGCGCTCCTGGGTTCCTTTACCCGTGGCGGCATTATAGAAAGCCGATACCGGCGGCAGGTCGGCCGAGCAGAAGCGATTGAGATTCTGAAGTCCTGCTGTATTAATGAAAGCAGAGCTATATGTGATGTAGCTGGATGTAACCGGATTCCAGAGCTTCACCTTTTGAATCAGGTCTGAGCCGCCTACAACAGAAAGATCACTCTTGTTGATTGTCCATTTCGAAACGAATGCGCCGGTACCGCCGTGCGCCCGGGCTATACCAGCTGTATTGCCAAACTCATGGTTCACCACCAGGGTGAAGGTGCCGTTGTTGTTATCAAAGGCGCCCATACCGTCTGGTGTTCCGCACATCCTGTACCCATTTACTGCATCGCCTGCCGTAAGGATTGAGGTAAACTGGCCTGTAGCTGTTGTCGGCACGAGGTATGGCGCCTGTGAAGTACTCTGCCCTGTTATGCCCGTAAGCAGAGTAGGTGTAATCTGGCTGAAGCTGAGCAGCTTATTTGCACCCTGCAAGCCGTACTTGATGACATGAGTGAGATTTGTAGTAGCCGTGGCTACCCCATTCTCCGCCGGAGAAAACTGTCCGTAATCATTGTCGTTGCCGATGAAGATGGTGCTGTCATTAAGGATAGCAATGCCTTCTGCTTTATCCAGTGCCACCGGCCAGCCGTTTGAAAGCAGGTTCATGACCAGCGTTTTCTTCACGGGTACAATACTATTCGTAGCAAGGCCTGCTGAATCTACGAGAGCTTCCAGTGTAGTACCGCTATAAAGGCCGGAGTTTACTGCAGTAGCGCCATTGATATTAATCTTGTAAACCCTTCTGAAATCGCTGGTGCCGCGGATGGCCGCTTCGAGAATAAGGAAGGTAGTATCGTTGATGGCTGCCATATCTCCGAGCTTCCAGTCGCGCAGGCGGATCTGGTTGCCGCCTGAAGCGCCGATGATGCCATCGTTCAGGTAGGCCATCATACGCATAGCCCCGGTAGCCGGGTTCAGTTCGAGTATGCGGTGGATGCGGGTTCCCTCCCCTACGCTTGTGTTAGGATACAGCAGCGGACTTTGAATAGCTACATATATTTTACCGCTCGGTGTGATGGCGATATTCTCGAAACCGCGGTTGTTCTTACGGTACTTAAAAGCAGTATCGATCTGGATATCCTGGGGTTGAGCTCCGGCGAGGTTTGCATACGGGGTGTAGCGCGCAATCACCACGCCATTCGGGTTCAGTTTCCAGATAGTCGGACCGCCTTCCTCGCAGATCCAGAAAAAACCCTCTTTATCGACCACGATGCCTTCCGCGTCAATAGCCCAGATATCCTTGGCGGTGATTTTTGCCGAAAAGTTCGCGCAATCCAGTACGGTATCAGTAGAAGCCTGTTCCGCAGCAGTACTGCCAAAACCAGTAGGATTCAGCACGCCGGTGGCCGTAGTGCCAGTCGGGCGCTTGATGGTAATGGTCCGCAGGATCTGGATGGAATCCGCATTCAGGCGGATACGATGGATCTTTGGCGCGTAGCTGGGGAAACCATAGATCTTGTCATACGTCGGGCGGCAGAGGGCAGGATTTGCATTTGCTGCATCCACATTTACTCCACGATCGGAACAGGTCCAGAACTCCTTGCCATTCGTGCCGGCAATCGGGTATAAGCCGGAGAATCCCGCTTCGCGAAAGGCAATTCCCTGGAATGTGCCTATAGGCGCTGAAGTGTAGTTCTTATAATCCTGTAGCAACGTAATCTGCGCCTCGCTGTCAAGAGATCCCATGAGGAGGATACCGACACCGAAAAGCGTTTGGGTCAATGTTTTTTTCATGGTGGTTTTGGTTGCGGAGACGAAAGTATCCGTGATATGTTGCCATATTGTTAAGGCCGCATCACCAAAATATTAACATAGGGTTATCGCATTGATATAATATTTCACCATGTATATGAAGCTTAGGACATCAAATTTTCGGGCCGATTTCAAGAAGCCTTCACAAGAAAAGGGGCACACCCGGTGTGCCCCTTACAAGTTTCTGAATTCAAACTTTTTCCAATAACGCAAATGCAAGACCCCTTACCTGGTTACCACCAGGCGGACACTTGCGCCGTCATGCGTATGCACGATATAAACGCCCGGTACATAATTGCTGACATCCAGCTTTTGCAGCTGCCGACCACTGAACCTGACCCTGCCCTGCACGTCCAGCACCTCCACATCGGCTATGCGGTTGAAATAAACAATATCGTGATTGGCAGGATTGGGGAAAACGTTGAATGTTTGCACACGCCTGGACGAACTGCCGACTGAGCTCTGCGAATTGTTGTCTGCCACCTCGAAAACAGTCAATGTCCCGCTTATTTCATTCGCCACTACGAGGTAGTTCCTGCCATCGGGACTTGTAGAATCCGGAATGAAGATCAGTGTCTCGGCGCCGTGGTCGCCAGCATAGGCTGTTGTACTCCTGCTGTTTTTATAGTCGACAAAGCTGGCGCTCGCCGGGTTAGTGACATCATATACCATCACCCCGCCAACGCGCTCCAGTGAGATGAAGGCATACTTCTTACCGGACAATTCCGCCATAGTGACTCCCTCCGGCTCCGGTCCCTTAGACCTGCTCCGGTTCTTCTTTGAATTGCTTTCATGGTCAGAGTTGAAGATGGCTGCTACAGATGTATCCGTAGCCGTATATCGCTCAAAGTCATCTCCGCAATCAAAGACCATCGTTTTTGTATCCGCGTTCCAGATCGTAAACGAGCGGCTACCCAGGCAATAGATCTGGTCATAGTCGCCATCGCCGTCTGTATCGCCATTCAGGTTGGTCACACGCATCCGTCCCAGATTAAAGCTCTGCTTCAGCGTTGCCGCATTAGGGAAGGCTGCCGAGTCCAGCCGGTAGTCCGCCGCGCCTACGGTGGTCCGCTCTACCAAACCGGCGTATTCCTTTTCATCGCCTTCATTGGCCGTCACCAGGTAATTCACACCATTTACAGCGTAATGCGCGACGGCATCGGGAATATAAAATGCCTTCACCGGCCAGTTGGCAATGAGGAT
>Ga0193752_1002620_pt1 | contig 13247 bp, 13 predicted proteins | sample H1c1metaG_FD_144924 | JGI IMG/M metagenome (GOLD analysis project Ga0193752, IMG submission 144924) | Soil microbial communities from a riparian zone of the East river system, Colorado, United States - H1c1 | ecosystem: Environmental > Terrestrial > Soil > Riparian zone | place: USA: East River... | reverse complement strand
GCTAACGGAAGGCTCATGCCATACCGTCACCCCAAGGACCAGGCAAGCACACCGAAGTTTGGTTGTTTTCTCGCAACCACAGCTGACCGGCGCGGTTCGCTGCGGCGGCGGCCCAACAAACCTCTGCGAGGCTCCCATTGCTCCATTTAGACCCCACTAAGAAAAGGATCAAACCAATGAGCTTTAAAGATGCCAAGGTTCGCCGTCTCGCTCCGCTGCAGACGCCGACCGATTTGACGGAAGATGCAGTGCGCGACATCGCCGCCGCGTTGAATCTTCTTCTTGCCGACATGTTCGCGCTCTACCTGAAGACCAAGAATTTCCATTGGCACATTTCAGGCCCGCATTTCCGCGATTACCATCTGCTGCTCGACGACCAGGCAGACCAGATCTACGCGACGACCGATCCGATTGCCGAGCGCGTGCGTAAGCTTGGTGCAACAACGCTCCGTTCCATCGGTCATATCGCGAAGTTTAAACGCACGCTGGATAACGATGCGGACTATGTCACGCCGCTCGACATGTTGGCCGAACTGCGCGACGACAATAGAGACCTGACGGGGCGCATGCGCGAAGCGCACAATGTCTGCGACGAGCATGGCGACGTTGCGACCGCAAGCTTGCTTGAAGTTTGGATCGACGAGGGGGAGAAGCGCGTCTGGTTCCTTTTCGAGGCGTCTCGCGCCGGCGAACCTAACGGTCGCTGATGCCGGACGAGAACGCGACGAGCGGAAGAGAGATCCGCCCAGAATACCAGGCCACCGTAGGCCAAGCGGCCCGGTTCCAGCGCGACTACACCGGCAAGCAACCCGGCGATCCGGCCAAGGCCGCCCAAGTGATCCTCAAGGTCGTCGGTATGGACGATTCGCCGCTGCGCCTGCTGCTGGGCAGCGATGCGGTCAAGATTGTCCAGACGACCGACGCCCGAAAGGCCGAAGCCGACCGCAAATGGAGCGCCCTCAGCGCGTCCGCGGATTTCAAGGCCGCAACCTGAGGCGGCCACGACGGCCACCCAATTCCAAAGGAGCATTTCACATGACCACGTCGACTTGGCTGATCACCGGAGCATCCAGCGGACTAGGCTATGCACTGGCTGAATATGTCCTGAAGCAGGGCGATCAGGTCGTCCTGGCCGCGCGGACTGTCGCGCCGATGGCGGCGTTGGCGACATCCTTCCCGGACACTGCCCTGGCCGTCGAGCTCGACGTGTCCGATCCCCAGCAAAGGATCGGGGCGGTGAGGCAGGCCGAGGGACGCTTCGGGGCAATTGACTTCCTGGTCAACAACGCCGGCATCGACTTCGTCGGCGCGGTCGAGGAACAGGACGAGGCCGACTACCGGAAGATCTTCGAGGTCAACTTCTTCGGCGCCGTAGCGCTCCTGCGCCTTGCCCTGCCGTCAATGCGCGCGCGCGGGCGCGGCACTATCGTGAACATGTCCTCCATGGACGGCGTCGCGAGCCTGGCCGTTAACGGCTTTTACTCGGCCAGCAAGTTCGCGCTCGAGGGTGTGACGGAGGCGTTGTGGCAGGAGATCGAGCCGCTCGGCCTCCGGGCGCTGCTGATCGAACCCGGTTCGTTTCGGACCGGCATCGGCGAGCGGACTAAATTTTCCGGCCAGAAGATCGACGACTACGCGGCCACTTCCGGTGTCTTCCGTGACGCGATGGCCAACCTCGGCGATCATATGTTCCCCGGTGATCCGGCCCGCGCGGCCAGCGCCATCTTCACAGCCCTTAAGTCGGACTTCAAGGCACACCGGATCATCCTTGGCGCTGACGCCTACCGGAATATCGGGGCGAAGCTCCAGGACCTACGCGCCGATTTCGAGGCAAACCGGGAAATGGCCCATTCAACGGACTTTAAGCCATAACAGCTTGTTCTCGTCGCCTTGCCCCTATTCCGACGCCACGAGAAAAAACATCGACGTTCACCGCAGTATCTCTGAGCCTGTATTCGCCGGCTAACTCCAAAATCTCGCATTCAGACCTGCTTCGTTGTTTTGACCTGCCTCCCAATAATTGGAACGCTTGAAGCTGGAAAATTCTAATTTACCGTTCCTGGCCGTCTTCGCGATGAAGGTTCGCTGTTCGCTCCGATAGGTTTCCCTGTTCTTTAATGCAGGGAATTTTGTGCATCCCCCTGATTCGGCGATGCGAATTTGTGCGCAGTTTCGGCTGTAAGCCCGATGAAGGGATATTCCCTGTAAATTCCCTGTTGAGCAGGGATTTCGGGCGCCCGTTCCGCCAAAGTTTGCTCCTCTGAAAGGGTCGGTTGGGGAGCACAGTGACGGCATGACTGCGCACTGCGCCATTTCTCAATATCCTGATTTTGTTTGATTATTTTTTTGATCCGGTTGGGCTCAAAGAGAGTCCACACTCTAACGGACTGAGTTTTCATTGGTTTTCCGGTTCGAATCCGGTTGGGTTCCTTCTTGACTATTATACTAATAGTGGTATAATAATATAATGAATGAAGCATAAGGCCAGTCGTTTGGATTGCTTCCAGCCGTGACGACATAAAAGATTTTCCATTGCAGGTTCGCAGGGATATCGGTCACGCGCTTTATGCGGCGCAGCGCGGGGAAACCGACCCCGCAGCCAAGCCGCTCAAGGGCTTCGGCGGAACGCGCGTCATGGAGATTGTCGAACGGCACGACATGAATACCTATCGCGCCGTCTACACGGCGCAGTTTGCGGACACGCTGTACGTCCTTCATGCCTTTCAGAAGAAGTCAAAGAAAGGCAAGGCGACGCCGCAAAAAGACACGGATCTTATCCGCCGCCGCTTGGCTGAAGCCGAACGGCTGCATAGAGAAAGGCAGAACTGACATGACCAGTAAGAAAAACAAAAGCGGTGCGGGGGCGGGCAATGTCTTTGCCGATCTGGGCCTGGCCCATCCGGAGCAAGAGCTTTTAAAGGCGAATCTCACGCTGCAGATTCACCGCCTCATCAAAGACCGCGGTCTTACGCAGACAGAGGCAGCCGGCATTCTCGGCGTCAAGCAACCCCAGGTCTCTGCGCTGATGCGCAACCGCGCCGGTAATTTTTCGGTCGGGCGCCTCATTGAGTTTCTGACCGCCCTCGGCCAGGACGTGGAGATTGCCGTCAAGCCAACCCGCAAGCTGCAGGGCGAAATGTCGGTGGTGGTGCGGTGAGTTTAAGGCTCGACTGAAGCCCCGTTATCCTGCGTGTTACTTTGGAGAATCTGGTTCCACTGCGCCAGAGTCTCGAACAACTGGTTTGAACTTTCTCCTGTTAGGCGCGCCATTTAATCAAGATAAATCCTTCTCTTACGAAGAGGTAGTGGGTTACTCAGCCCGTAGTTTGCAGGACGGTTTGCAGCCGGTCATCGCACTTCAGGCGCTTCAGCCGTGTTGTATAGGGCGCGTCCGTTACGACGCCTTCTCCACCACAATTGATCCAGCTTCCGACGCCGCGAGAATCTTCTTTTCGTTGGCACCATCCAGCCATTCACCCCACCGCTCCGGCCCAAGGACGACCACTTGTCGGTCGTGATACGGTGCGATGTCCGGTCCCGGCTCGCACGTCAGCATTGTCCACGCATCCTGGCCGGTGGCGGCCTTCCCCCTCCAAATCCCAGCGATGGCGAACAGTTCGGTGGCCTTCAACGTGAACAGCCACTTGTCTTTGCGTTTTGCCTTCGCCTCCTTCGACGCAGTGAACTCGTAAAACCCGTCCGCTGGAATGAGACAACGCTGCATCCTATCGAAGCGGCGGTTTTCAGATCGAAAGTTGAAGACGGGCGCGCCTTTCGGCGAAGGCCAACTCCAGCGCATCATCTCAAGTTGAACGCCGTCATCGCCGTTGCGGAGGATCGGTGCTCTGTCCGTGATGCGGATGTTGTCCGTGGGTTCGACGTTGGGTATGCCGCCAGGATAATTCAGCGGCATGTTCAGTTCGTTGCACTGATCGATCAGGCGGCGAACGGGCTTACGGTTGCGGTACTCGTTGCACATCAGCCGCCAAGCCTAACGGCAGAAATGGTGCGCTTCTAGGACATGAGGCGCAGCGGCCTGTCAACAACCCACAATCAAAAAAGGGGGGCTGGTTACGGGGCGCCGAACAAATTCCCCCCCAATGCGAAGGCGCCGCCAGCGAGCACGGCTCGAGCAATTCCCTGTTTCCGATTGCGGGAATTTTGGATAACCGACTGAGAATTCGGTGTGCATCGAGGCCCTGTGTGCGTCACCAAGCCCGCTTGAGCCTGATTTCCCCTATTACGGACGTCAGTCCTGACGCGAATGAACGGCAAGTATCGCCATTTCCTGCTGTTTTGGAACTACGATTTTGTGCTTACGAACCCGAGGCGTGCGACTTCGAGGTCAAACGTCAAGCCGCCGCGTCTGCGACTGGTCTGCGCGTTGTCGCAGGATCGCGCAAGCCGAGGGCGCGTCGTGCGTTGCGATAGAAGAGCTTGTCCTTTTCCTCTTGCGAGAGGTCGACCTCGCCGATCAAGGCGAGCGCCGTTGCAGGATCCCAGCAAGGATAGTCGGAGCCGTACATCACGTGGTCGATGCCATAATAGTCGATCGCGAACTTAATCCCCATGCTGTGCGGCGATACCGTGTCGGTGAACATACGCCGGATATAGGTGCTCGGCGGCTGCGGCAGCTTTGCGTTCTTGCCGTTCTTGTCCATGCGGCCCGACTGATAAGGCAGAGCACCGCCCGTGTGCGACATGACGACCTTGAGGTCGGGGTGCCGCTCCATGAGGCCGGAAAACACAATGCGCGACGCCGCGACGCTCACTTCAATCACGCGTCCCAAGCTCAGTTGTAGCGCCCCGCCATAACCCTCCAGGTGGTCGCCGAATACGGCGTCGGTCGGATGCAGGAACATCGGAATGCCGAGCTGCTCGACGCGCGCGTAAAACGGCGCGAGCCGCTCCGCATCGATCCGCGAATCGCGTCCGATGCTTCCCGGGATATTCACGCCCATCAGGCCGAGTGTGTTGACCGCATGATCGAGCACCTCGATCGCGATCTTCGTGTCGGTCAGCGGGACGGCAGCGCTCGCCCATACGCGGCCCGGATATTTGCGTTGAGCGCCGGCCATCGCCTCGTTCCATTGCAACGCCGCGTCGCGCCCCTCTTCAGGCGGCAGATCGGAAAAGTAGATCGAGAACGGCCCTAGAGAGCAGACGACGCCGACTTCGTGGCCGAGGCCGTCCATGTGCTCGAGTTGGCGATCAAGATCGAACCATTCGGTCCAGCTGTTCAGCGACGGCCGGCCTTCCTCGCCCACATAATTGTAACCCCCGCGCGCGTTGCGCTCGCAGCGGGGATAGCGGTCGCGCTTGCACAGCTGCTCGAAGATCGGCCGCGGCCACCAATGGAAGTGGGAGTCGATGACGCGCATGGCCTAGTCCTCCGCGGGCGCCCTCAAACGGCGCTCGATCTGTTGCCACAGTGTAGCATAGGGCTCGCTGCCAGGCTGCCCAAGGTTAAGCAGGGTTAAGTCTTCCTCGAAAAGCATCCGGCGCCATTTCTCCTGCAGCAGCGGCAAAAGACCGGGCGCGTCGTGGTCAAACGGGGCCCGGATCACCGTCTCTTCGAACCTCTCGCCACCCGCGTGCACCACCACGCGTGCCGGCCAGCGGTCGGGCCAGTGGCTCTCGAGATCGCTTGCTGCGGTTACCGTTACACGGTGCGCGAAGTCCGTCACGTCGGCCCATCGCTTCCGATCAGAATCGTAGAGCAGATCGGTCGCCAAAGCCGCCCCCGCAAGCTGAAGACCCATGTTGCAGAGCCGGCTCAGCCTGTCGCTTTCGGAGATGGCGCGATTCAAGAACGCTGTATTGATCGAGGGAGCGAACACCTCGATCGAATCGATCTGACGAGGTTCGCATCCCTTCGCTATCAAGCGTTGGAGCGCGACCACGGCGTTCGCTCCTTGCCGGGCGATCGGAAAGGGTTTGAAGCCGACCGTTGCGATCGAGGCAGCGCTCTCGAATGCAGCGGTGTCAGCATTGTCCGGGAGGCGATCAAGATTGCCGCGCTCGCCGCGGTGCGCGGCTTCCGCCGCGCGCAGGCCGTGCGAGACAACCAGACCGAACTGGGTCCATCGCAAGGACGGATGGACGACGTGAACGTTGGAGTAGGGAAGCGCCAATGCTATCGCATGAGCGAGCCGCTCGGGATCGCCGCTGATAAGACAGGACGCCGTAGCAGCCGCCATGACCGGGGCCGCAGCCAATGTCGGCCACACGCCGCGGGCGAAAGCGCGAGGGCCACCGATCGCGATGCCGAGGCCGATGCCCGCTGCGTATCCCGTCGACATCGCCTGGATGATCACGTCTTCGCTGTGACCGTCGGCGAAAGCGAGCGCGATAGGGATCACGATCGCCCCCGGCGTCACGCACGATGCGAGATGGATGTCGTCGCATTCGGAGAGACGCGTGATCGCGGACATTGTCACGGCCAGTTCCGCAGGGTTTCTGCTTTCCTTAGCGTGCCGCGCGAACGGTTGTCCGTCGTTCGTCCGGAGCCCGGTGAGGAACGCGGCGGCAACATCCCTGACGTGAAGATCGATCACCTCCGGCGACGCGGGCGCGTGCAGCAAACCCTCCGCCCACGATCGCAAGATCATGCGGACGGTCCACTCAAGCGCGCTCCGCACCAGGGAACGTGGTCGATCGTCAGTCCCATAGACACAACCAGCGCCGGTACGCGCATGTACGTGTTGCTCCGCCAATTTACCGACGATTCGATCACCGCCAGCGGCCGTGTTCCCACCGGCGCTTCCACCAGAACGTCGACGATCTCTGCGTTCGGCAAAGGTTCACCATCGAACATGAGTTGGCTAAGCACCGGCGGACGAGGTTGCACACTGTCCGCCAGCGCTTGGAACCACGCGTCCGCGCGTTCGATCGCGGACCGGTCGTTGTCCTCCTGCGAATAGGTTTGAGTCCGCCGAATCCAGCTCCCCTTGTAGGCAACCGTCGCACGGATCCCGAAACGGCGGCCCAACGGACGCGTCCCCGATAGCCGCAGGAAGCGGCGATCAGTATCGAGGTCCGGCGCAATCGCGACATAGACTTCTTCTGCGCCGTGCAGGCGGGCGTGCACTTCGACCGCGCCGACAGTGGAGCCGATGTCGGTCATTCCAGAATGCACTGTATTGAGCGCATCCTGGGCAATCGCATCCGCGCGCTCCAGAAGTCGGCGCTCTATGGGGTCGCAGACCAAGCGGCCAAAGGCGAAGCTTTCCGACCCGTCGACGAATTCGACACCGGGCAGTGCGGCGGCGAGTTCGGTGTAGAGCCCGCCGGGAAACGCATCGAGCTCGAGGATGGCGACACGACGAACCCCGAGCTTCGCCAACCGCTCGCCGATGACCTTGCCAGGCGCAGGCGTATTCACGAGGTCGCCCACTGGCTTCACCGTTTGGATCCAGCTCCCCACACGCTTCGACAACGTCGTCGCGAACACCGCCTCGCCCTCACGCGGCACCAGAAGAACGCCGTCGGCCCAATACGGCGAGAACCCGACGAGATGCGACACCGCGGCCGAGCGGATGAAATTGGTGTAGAGGATCATCGCGTCCTGGCCGGCCGCCGCGATCGCGGCCTGCAGCCGCTCGGCGCGATCCTTCAGGACCCAGACCGGTATCTCGTCGCTGTCCCATGCCATCAGCCCGCGGCGCATCGTTGCCTCCTACTCGGCCGGAACCGCGAACAGTGTGCGCGGCGTTCGGGTGAGCACGTCAGCGCCCTCAGGCGTGACGATCAGGGAGTCGCCGAGCACCATATATCCGACGGCTGGATGGTAGGTGTTGGGGTGCACGATCATCGTCATCCCGGGCTCGATGTGGACGTTCACGTCTTCGAGGATGTGCGGTTTTGTATCGACAAACAGGCCGAGCCCGTGACCCCGCACGCGCGTGTAGGCCTCGGTGACATACTCGCCGAGACCCTGGGCGCGGAAGATCTCGTTCTCAGCGCGCGCGATGTCGGCGGCCATCACGCCGGGCCGCACCGCCGCGATCCCCGCTTCCAGCGCGTCGCGATAAACAGCGAACGCGGCGTGCTGCTCCGCGCTAGGTTCGCCGATCACCAGCGTGCGGCAGATCTGGATGTAGTAGCCGTTGATGCAGGGCGTGAGTTCGGTCGTAACGAGATCGCCGGGCTTCAGCCGCTTGCCCATCGGCGGCGCCATGCCCCGGACTTCGCGTCCGCCGACACCGATCAGCATGAAATTGTCGTCGACGCCACGTGTCCGGAAGAATCCTTCGACTTCGGCAACAAGCTCGTAGTCGGCGCGTCCGGCCCGCGCCGCGTTCTTGAAAACGGCGTAGCCTTCATCCGCGATGTCGGCCGCGGCGCGAATGGCCGCGATTTCGACGTCGAGCTTGTTCATCAGGAGGCGGTCCAACATCGCGGTGCGGTCGGCGATGGCGAGATCCTCCGTGCGCGCCGCGAGCCGACGCGGCAGAAGCCGCTTCGGGGCCGACGCCAAGCGGCTGTTGCGCGCCCGTTCGAGCAGGGCCTCGACATCGGCAAGCATCGAGGGCGCAAACGTGACGTCGATCCCGGGCGCCTCGACGGCAGCGCGATCGGCCTCCAGCGGGCTGTCGAGATAGAGCGTCGTCTCGCCGCCACGGCGCACAACCGCGAGCCCCTCGCCTTCCAAAATCCCGTAGTCGGTCGCATAGCGCAGATAGTCGCTCTGCCAGGCGTTGCCGTAGACGACGAGCAGGTCCAGGCCCTCGGCATCCATGGCGTCCGACAGGCGCTTACGGCGCGCGATTGCGATCGCGCTCACCGTTGCGCTCTATACGCCGAGGTGCCCCCAGGCGACACCAAACCTTCGGCGAGATCGCGTTCGATCTCCTCGCGGCCGCGCTCAGAAGGATCGCCATAGCCACCTCCGCCTGCGGTCAGGAACGTGACGCGGTCGCCGGCATCGAGTGAAATTTCGGTCTCTTTGTAAACCGTCGTCTCTTTGCCATCGCGCCGCCTGATGATGGCAAGATTGATCGCGCCTTCACCCCCCCCGTGAAGCCCCCAGGGCGGATGGGTCGTACGCTCGAAATTGATGTTCGCCTTGCAGGCTTGAAGGCAACGATAAGTGAGCACGACGCCCAGTCCGCCGCGATTGCGTCCTACACCGCCGCTGTCGGGCCTCAGCCCGTGCTCTTCGATTACGAAGGGATACTTGATCTCCTGCAATTCGATAGGCGTGTTGCGCACATCGCCCTGGCAGATCGAGACGCTGGCGGATTCGCCGTCACCGTTGGGCCGGCCGCCCCAGCCGCCGCCGAAGATGTTGAGCAACAGGAAACGGCTCCGGTCGCTTTCGCGAAAGCCGAAGAACGAGCAGCCGCCCATATCGCCCTTGTGCGCAGCGGGCACTGACTCGGGGATCGCCGGTGCGAGCGCTTTCAGGATCGTGTCGATCACCGTCGGAAGCGGTATGCTCCACAGACCGAGTGCTGCGGGTGGTCGCGCGCTCAGCATCGTTCCCTCGGGGAGGATCACGTCGAGAGGGCGGAAGCAGCCCTCGTTCACGTCGAGCTCGGGCGAGGTCAGCGCCTTGAACGCAACGCGCGCAGCCGCGATGCCGCCCGAACGTCCCGAATTCAGCGGGCTTGCCACCTGCGGGTTCATCTCGCTGAAATCGACCGTCATGGAGGTGCCCTTGACGATGACCTTCACCTTGATGCGCAGGCGCACAGCGAGGTTACGCCCGTCATTGTCGAGGAAGCTTTCCGCTTCGTATTCGCCGTCGGGGATCGTCTCGACCACGCGGCGTGCGGCAGCCTCGGCCTGGTCCCAGACCACCGCGATGCAGGTCTCCACGACGTCGCGACCGTAGCGATGCAACAGCTCGGCATAGCGCTGTGCGCCGACCTGACAGGCGGCGATCTGCGCGCGCAAATCGCCAAGGCTCGCCTCGGGGTAACGGATGTTGTCCTTGATGATCTGCCACAGGGTCTCGTTGCGTTCACCCGCGGCGTAGATCTTGAGCGAGCGCAGCTGCAGCCCTTCGCCGTAGATCTCCGTCGTGGCGCTGGAGCCGAAGCCCTGCCGCATGCCGCCGATGTCGACCCAATGCGCGCGGTTGGCGGCGAAGCCCACGATTTCGCCGTTGAGGAAACAGGGCACATAAACAACGACGTTGTTCAAATGCTGCCCGCATACGCCGCCGTGGTTCATGATCAACACGTCGCCGGGCTTGAAGCCATCGAGGCCGTAGCGCTCGATGCCGTCTTCGACCGCAGGCCCAAGATCGGCGAGGAAAATCGGGAGCCCGCCGCGGTTCTGCGCGATCATCCGACCCTGTGTGTCAAGCAACCCGCAGCAATAATCGCGGACCTCGTAAATCATCATGTTGTAGGCCGATTTCGCCAGCACATGGGCCATCTCGTCCGCATAGGCGACGACCGCGTTGCGGACGACTTCGACGGTGATCGGATGCGCTTTGGTCATGCGCGGCTCTCCGCGTTGATGGCGATCGTGATATGGCCGGCAGCGCCAACCGTCGCCAGGTCTCCCGGATGGACGAGGGTCGTCGAGTTCGGCTCTTCGATCACCGCCGGCCCCTCGACGCTGAAGCCCATTGGCAAGGATGGCCGCCACAGGATGCGCGTCCTGAGGGGCTTTTCGGGATCGGCGAACACGACCGCGCGCGTGGATTCTTCGAGCGTGCCTTCCGGTTCCCACGGTTTGCTGAGTGCTCGGCAAGACTGTCTGCGCGCGCAGCAGTTACTACCAGTCGCACGCTCACGATCTCCATCGATTCGTCGGGGGCCGACTGACTGTAGCGCTTGGCGTGCTCGCGATGGAACATGTCGCGGATGACTTTGAGGTCGCCGGTGAGCAGCCGCGCGTTGCTGACCGGGATTGGAATTGTATGCTCCTGGCCGACATAGCGCAGGTCCGCATAGTAGGCGAATTCCGCGCTTTTGGCCGGGATCTTGTCGCGCGCGATCTGATCGGCGCCTGCACCCGCGAGGTCGGCGAACACCGCTTCGACCCGTTGCGGCCGAAGTGAGTCAAGCCTGCCGATCAGTGTCCGCACGAAATCGTGGCGCCACGACGCCATCAGCATGCCGAGCGCAGAGAACGTTCCCGGCAGCTTGGGAACGACCACCGTCGGCACGTAGATTTCCCGCGCGATCACGCCCGCGTGCAGCGGACCGCCGCCGCCGAAAGCGATAAGCGCGGTATCGCGCGGATCGACGCCGCGATTGACCGAGACCGCGCGTACCGCAAGCGACATCGCGCTATCGGCAATGCGGACGATCCCGAGCGCCGCGTCGAGCACGCTCAGGCGCAGGGGATCGGCGATTTTCTCTTTGATCGCGCGTTGCGATGCCGAAACCTCGAGCGGCATGTTTCCGTTCAGGAAGCGCTTCGGATTGATGCGTCCGAGCACGAGATTGGCATCGGTCACCACCGGATTGACGCCGCCCTTCAGGTAACACGCAGGACCCGGATCGGCGCCCGCGCTTTGCGGCCCGACGTGAATCCCGCCATTCGCATCCAACCATGCGATGGAACCGCCGCCCGCGCCGACCTCGACGATGTCGACCACCGGAAGCTGCATCGGCTGGCCGCCTGCCGGATCGCCGATCACATAGCCTTCTTCGATTGCCGGCTGCCCATTGGTGATGAGCGATGTCTTCGCGGTCGTGCCGCCCATGTCGAAGCCGATACAACGATCGAGCTTGAGGTGGTCCGCCAGCCGTCCCGCGCCGATCATGCCGGCGACCGGGCCAGACTCCATCATCGCCACGGGCTGCTCTTGCGCGAGCGCGATCGACATCACCCCGCCGTTCGAGCGCATGATCTGGATCGTGCCGCCGAAGCGTTTCGTCCGCAGATGGTTGTCGAGGCGGCTGAGATATGCCTGGACCACCGGACCGACATAGGCGTTGAGCGCTGTCGTCGAGGTGCGCTCGTATTCGCGGTACTCCCGCAGGATCTCGTGCGACAGCGTGACGAATACGTCCGGCATTTCGCGCCGCACGATCTCCCCAATGCGCCGCTCGTGCGACGGGTTCGCATAGGCGTGGAGCAGGCACACAGCCACCGCCTCGAGGCGCTGCTTGCGCAAAGTGCGCGCAAGCTCTTCGACGGCTGTCTCGTCGAGCGGGATCAGAACCTCGCCTGCCGCGTTGATCCGTTCCGGCACTTCGAATGTCAGGCTGCGCTCGACCAGCGGACGGGGGCGCTGGAAGAACAGGTTGAACGCCTCGATCCGGTTGCCGCGACCGATGGCGTAGACGTCGCGAAAGCCTTTGGTCGTGATCAGGGCTGCGCGCGCACCCTTTCGCTCAAGCACCGTGTTGATCGCAATCGTCGAGCCGTGCAGCACTTCGGCGAGCTGCGTCATGTCGCAGCGCGCAAGATCGAGCGTGTCGGCCACGCCGCGCGTCGGATCGGTGGGAACGGTCGAAGACTTGGAGGTGACGATCTCGCCGTCGATGACGCCAACGAGATCGGTGAATGTGCCGCCGATGTCTACGCCAACCGCGTTCATGGGTTCTTCCAGCGCGTGAAGCGCCGCTCGATCAGGCGGACAAGCTCGTTCAACCCGATTGCCATCAGCGCGAGTATACCGATCAGCGCGAACAGAGGTGAGGGATCGAACGTCTCGGCAAAGAGCCTGGTGAAGTAGCCGACGCCCGAGGTCGATACATACAGCTCTGCAAGGATGACGCCGAGCAGAGTCATGGTCATTGCGAGGCGAAGCCCAGTGAAGAAGCTCCCGACCATATGCGGAAAGATCACATTGCGGAAAATATCGGCGCGGCTAGCGCCCATCGATTCTGCCGCACGCAAGTAATGCGGGCTCACGTTGCGCATCCCGGCCACGACATTGACGATCACTGGAAATATCCCGTGACTAAAGCCGAAGGCGATTTTGGCGGCGGGTCCGATGCCAAAGCCGAGGGTGAACAACGGTAACAGCACCGCCTGCGGGACCGCATAGAGCAGCAGGACGATCGGATACAAACTTCGCCGGCTGAAATTGTTGGAGCCGACCGCAATTCCGATCGCAAGTCCGACGACGATCGCGAGGGCATAGGCGGCGACCACTTCCAGCAGCGCCAGCAGGATCGCGCCACGGATTTCCGGATCGGGGAGCACCTGCGTGAACAGCGCATTGACGATAGCCGAGGGCGGCGCGATCACAATGGTTTCGCCGGTCAGCCGGAGCCAGAGTTCCCAAGCAAGCAGCAACCCGGCAAGTGTCAGCACGCGAGACCATACGACAC
>Ga0193752_1002619_pt1 | contig 13248 bp, 11 predicted proteins | sample H1c1metaG_FD_144924 | JGI IMG/M metagenome (GOLD analysis project Ga0193752, IMG submission 144924) | Soil microbial communities from a riparian zone of the East river system, Colorado, United States - H1c1 | ecosystem: Environmental > Terrestrial > Soil > Riparian zone | place: USA: East River... | reverse complement strand
TGCCGACGTACGTCGTGAAGCCGCTCGTGAACCCTTCGCCGCGAATGAAGTTCAGGTCACTGCGGTTGTACTCGGCACTGGTGCCGATGATGACGGAGAGGTTGTGCGTCGCATTCTTGAAGGGATCGATCGTCGCGAAGCCTTCCATCAGGTACTTCGTGGCGTTCGTGTGGTCGGTCTTGCCGACACCGTTCGCGCTGGCAGCGTACGTCCCATCGACCTTTGGCGACTGCCATTGCAGTTCGTCGACTCCGAGCAAGTCAGCGCCGACGCGTGCGGTTACCCTGAAAGCGTCGGAGAAGAGGTAGCGTCCCTCGATGTTGCCGAGCGTGCGGTTGGTACGAAGGTTGTTCGTGTTGAGCGCCGCGAGTGCCACCGGGTTCGAGTAGCGCAAGTCGTCTGCCTCGCCGGCAAAGCCGCTGCTGTTGCCGTAGATCGGGCGCATGGGCTGCATGCCGATGGCGTTCGTCACGACGCCGTCGAGGCTTCCGTCGCCCTCGATGCGGTCGTTGTTCTCGCGCGTCATGCCGACCGAGGTGCGGAAGAACAGCTTGTCGGTGGCGGCGAAGTCAAGGTTGATGCGGCCGGCCTGGCGCTGGTACTTCGAGCCGATGACGATGCCGGTCTGCGAGAAGTTGGAGCCGGAGACGTAATACTGGATCCGATCGTTGCCGCCGCTGGAGGCGAGTGTCGCATCGCTGACCGGCGCGGAGCGGAAGATGGCATTCTGCCAATCGTAGCTGTTCGCGTCGTCCGTGCCGGGCACGAAGTCGTAGTCGTCAGGATCGTAGCCGTCGTTCTTGGCGCTCTCGTTCATGAGATCGACGTACTGCTGCGCGTTCAGCAGCTTCATGCGGCGGTTCGTATCCTGACGTCCCGCATAGGCGCTGAAGGTGATCTTGCTCTTCCCCGATTGCCCGCGCTTCGTGGTGATGAGGACGACGCCGTTCGATCCGCGCGATCCATAGATGGCCGTCGCGGCGGCGTCCTTGAGGACGTCGATCGTCGCGACTTCGTCAGGATTGAGGCCGGTCACTGCCGTCATGTCCTGACCGCCGAGGCCGAGCTGCGTGTAGTTCTCCTGGAGAATCGGCACGCCGTCGACGACGTACAGCGGCTGGTTGCCGGCGTTGATCGAGGCCGGTCCGCGCACGCGGATGGAGATGCCGTTACCCGGGTTGCCGCCGTTTTGCATGACCTGCACGCCAGGCATCTTGCCCTGGAGTGCTGCATCGATGCCGGCGAGCGGCGTGTTCTCGATGTCCGTCGCCGTGACGGACGAGATGGCGCTGCTCACGTTCTGCCGGCTGTTCGTGCCGTAGCCGATCGACACGACGGTCGACAGCATGGCAGCGACTGGCCGCAGGACGAAGTTGGCCGTCACGCTGTCGTTGGCCGGAACGCTGACGCGCTGCTCCGCCGCACTGAAGCCGATGCGCTGGACGCGCACGACCGCAGCGCCGACGGGCACGTTGCGGAGGGTGTACGCACCGGCATCGTTGGTGGCCGCGCCACGCGTGGATCCGGCAATGGTAACCTGCACGGCGGGGACGCCGCGATTGGTGACGGAATCGGTGACCGTACCTCGAATGGTTCCTGTTTGCTGCGCAGCGACATCGTGCGCCATCCACGGCGCAACGACGAGCGCGGCCACGAACGCAACGCGTCGTGTGAAACGGACGAGCCTCATGTCAAATCCTCCAAGGGTGAGTCCGACAACCTGCAATGGGAATGGCTCGTCGATCGTCGCGCGCGTCACAGCCGCGCGGAGATTCGTGCTGCCATTCGCCGTACGATCGCTGCGAGCGCGGGGACGCCCGCTGCTTCGAGCCGTGCCACAGGACCGGCGATGCTGATGGCGGCTACCGCTTTGCCATCCGCGTTACGCACCGGCGCACCGATCGCGAGGACGCCGGGCTCCAGCTCCCCGCGTGCGATCGCATGGCCTGTGTTCCAGACTTTCGTCAGCTCGCGATCCAGTGCGGCGCGCGAGGTGATGGTGTTCGGCGTGAACCGCGCGAGTCGGCCCGGCGACGCGTGCGCCGTGGTGCGTTCTTCACCGCCGACGTCGAACCGCGCCGCGGCGAGCAACACCTTTCCCGTCGACGTAGCGTGTGCTGGCCATCGCGTGCCCACTTCCGACCTGCTGCCGATGAGGAAATGACCGTGGACTTCGTCGAGGATGAGCACGTCGTCCCCTACGAGCACTTCGAGCGACGTTGTTTCACCGGTCGTCGCGGCCAGTTCGGTGAGGATTGGCCGCGCAGCTTCATGCAGACCGGTGGAGCGCTTGGCGTGAGCACCAAGGCGCAACAGCGTTGGCCCAAGACGATAGCCGTGCTGCACGGCGTCACGCTCGACGAAGCCCGTTCGCTCGAGGGCGCCGAGCATGCGGAAGAGCGTCGTCTTGTGCAGTCCGAGCTCGATGGAGAGCTCGGACAGTCCCGGCGCCGGCCGCTCTTCTCCGAGCGCGACCAGCACGCCGAGCGCACGATCGACGGCCTGTGTGCCGGAAGCTGGCCTATTGCGCATTGTGGAACGCGGTTTCATGATGCGGCAATAGTCAAACGCGGTCCGCACGCGGTCAAGTAGCGGCTCCCTCTTCCTTCACTTCGTTCACATGTCAGCCTTCTCTCGCGCCATCACCGCGCGTCACCTGATGTTCGCCGTGGGTCTCTGCGTTAGCGGAATGGCGTCCGCATCGATGCTGTCGGCGCAAGGCACCGCGCCGCGCGGTCGTCTCTTCATCGTCGGGGGTGGACCACAGCCGGACGCGCTCGTGAAGGAATTCGTCGACCTCGCCGGCGGATCGGGCAAGGCGAAGATCATCGTCTTCGCGATGGCCAGTTCCAGCGGTCTCACGAGCGGTGAGGACAAGGCTGCGGACCTCCGCAAGCTCGGCGCGACGGCGCTCAACGTCTTCGTGAACAGTCAGCAGGCCAACACCGACTCGGTTGCCCACCTGCTCGATGGTGCCACCGGCGTGTGGTTCGGTGGCGGCGACCAGGTGCTCCTCGCGAAGGCGCTCAAGGGCACCAAGACCGAGCAGGCGATCCACCGCCGCTATGAGAGTGGCGCCGTCATCGGCGGAACGTCGGCGGGTGCCGCGGTGATGTCGGCCGTCATGATCACCGGCGACGAACGGCATCCCGGTGGTGTGCGACCCGTGAAGGACAGCACCGAGTCGTTCATGACGATCGCGCGCGACAACCTCGTCACCGATGCGGGTTTTGGGCTAATCTCCAACGTGATCGTCGACCAGCATTTCATCCGGCGCAAGCGCAGCAACCGTCTCGTGAGTCTCGTGCTCGAGCAGCCGGTCCACCTCGGCGTCGGCATCGACGAGTCGACGGCGCTCATCGTCGAACCGGATGGGCGGTGGCGCGTTGCCGGGGAGAGCGCAGCAATCGTCTACGACGCCCGCAAGAGCTCCATCGTGAAGCCTGGCTCCACGCTCGGTGCAACCGGCATCATCATGCACGTGCTGCCCGCCGGTAGCCGGTTCGACCCACGCACTGGCGTGGCGACACTTCCTGGAGCAGCTGCGACCCGGTGAGGACAGCGCGCGGCGGATCGGCGCTTCACGCACTCGTCGCGCTCGGAGTCGGACTGGCAATCGGCATCGCGATCTCGGCGTCTGGATCACCGACGGCCACGCGCGTCGTCGGATTGATCGAGCCGCTCGGCACGATGTGGGTCAATGCGATCCGCATGACGGTGATTCCACTCATCGTGTCGTCGCTGCTCGTTGCCGTATCGGCCACAGCGCCCGGCACGGTGGGCAGGTTGGGGACGCGGGCGTTCGTCATCTTCTTCATCCTGCTTTCCGTGATGGCGGCGATCACCGCTGTCGTCGCGCCGTTGATCTTCACCGGTCTCTCGATCGACCCCGTGGCGGCGCAGGCCATTCGCGCCTGGGTCGCGCCGGTGGAGCGCCCGGAGATGCCCGGCTTCTCGAGTTGGTTGGTCAGCCTCGTGCCGCCGAATCCGATCAAGGCGGCGGCGGACGGCGCGATGCTGCCCCTCGTCGTGTTCACGCTCGCCTTTGGCCTGGCGATCGGACGGCTATCGGATGACGTGCGTGCGCCGATCGTCGCCTTCTTTCGTGGTATCGCCGAGGCGATGACGTTGCTCGTGCAGTGGGTGCTGGTGTTGGCGCCGCTGGGCGTGTTCGCGCTGGCGCTGGCGCTCGCGACGAAGCTCGGCACCAGCGTCGTCGGCGCGGTGGGGTTCTACGTGATCGTGCACTCGGCACTGCTGTTGGTCAGCGTTGTCCTGCTGTATGTGGCGGTGACGCTGTTCTCCAAGGTGTCGCTGGTGCAGTTCGCGCGGGCGGCCCTTCCGGCGCAGATCGTGGCGATGACGACGCGCTCGTCGATGGCGGCGCTGCCGGCGATGCTGACGTCGGCCGAAGAGACGCTGGGCCTACCGCGCACGGTGACGAGCTTTGCGCTGCCGTTGGCGACGTCGACGTTTCGGTTCAACCAGGCGGTGACGTGGGTGGTCGTCGCGCTCTTTGCGGCGAAGCTCTACGGGGTGGATCTCGCTGCGGCGCAGATCGCGACGATCGCCGTGACGTCGGTGCTGATGAGCTTCAGTGTGCCGGGAATTCCGAGTGCGTCGTTGTTCGTGATTGCACCATTTCTGGCGAGTGTGGGCATTCCAGCAGAGGCGATCGGGGTGTTGATCGCGATCGATCTATTGCCCGACGTGTTCAAGACGCTGGCGAATGTGACGGGGCATCTGGCGTCCGTGACACTGTTGGCGCGCGGAGAGAGTTGAGCGATTGAGCTCCGTGCGCCAGAGCATGAACAACTTCAACTGCTGAAAGAAAAGAAGACCGAGGGGAACGGATTGAACGGATAGGAGCCCGGGCTTCTAGCCGTCAAATCCGCTCCCTTTGTTTTACCGCCGCGGCGCTCCGTGGCCTACCATCGATTTCGCGCCCGACTTGACGCGCCGCCACGCGGCGGGGTAATTCCGCGGCGTGCGCCCCAACCATACGCTCTCCCTGCTGCGACAGCAGTCCCCCACGATCGGCCTCTGGCTGCAGACACACAGCTTTCACGTGTCGCGCGCCATCGCCGCGCAGGGGCTCTTCGACTGGCTGCTCCTCGACATGGAGCACACGCCGGTGGACCTCTACGCTGCGTCCACGATCCTCGCCGCCATCGGCGACGTGAGCGGCGGGCGGTGCACGCCCATCGCGCGCGTCGCGGGGAACACCGCGGAGCACATCAAGCATGCGCTCGACGCCGGCGCGCAGGGCATCCTCGTGCCGATGGTGAGCACCGCCGACGACGCGCGCGCCGCGGTCCGGCGCGCGCGCTTCCCGCCATTGGGCGAGCGCGGCGGCGGCGGCATCGCGCCACACCTCGCATTCGGGCTGACGAGCCACGTGGAGTACATCGCGCGCGCCAACGCGGAGACGCTCCTCGCCGTCCAGATCGAGACCACCGAGGGCGTCGCGAACATCGACGAGATCGTCGGTGTGGACGGCATTGACCTCGTCTTCGTCGGGCCCTTCGACCTGCACCTCTCGCTTGGTCTGCCGCCGGCGCTCTGGAGCACGGAGCCGCGCTTCCTCGCCGCGGTGGACCGCGTGCTTGCCGCCTGTACGTCGCGCGGCATGCCTGTCGGCACCCTCGCGCCCGACGCCGCCGGCGCCGAGGCGCGGCTGCTACAGGGCTTCCGCTTCGTCGGCCTCGGCACCGACCTCAATCACCTGCTCGGCGCGCTGCGCGCCCAGCGCGGCGCGCTCCCCACCCAGAAGCGCGACGCCGACCCTCCGCGAGGACCCACATCGTGACACCAGACGAGAGAGCACGCGCCGCCGGTATCGACTTGAGCGACTACATGGCGCCGCCGAACCTCGCGCCCGCGTCGCGCGTGGGGAACGTCATCTACACCTCGGGGCATGTGTCGCAGGGCTTCCAGGGGAAGCTCGGCCGCGAGTACACGACTGAGCAGGGGAAGCAGGCCGCCCGCGTGTGCGCCGTGCAGCTGCTGCAGGCGGCATACACACTCACCGGCACGCTCGACAGCCTGCGCTGCGTCCGCCTCCTCGGCTGCGTCAACTGCACGCCCGAGTTCACGGAAGCGCATCTCGTCATCAATGGCGCCTCGGAGCTGATCTGGGATGTGCTCGGGAAGGACGGCGCCGGGTTCCACGCGCGGAGCGCGCTCGGGTTCGTCTCGCTGCCGGTCGGGTTCGCGGTGGAAGTCGAGGGGATCTTCGAGGTGGTCGGTGCGGCGTAGCGTCGCGATCCCGAAGCACCCCGTCCTCTCGCTGGTCACCGATGGCGACGCGCCCGACGAGCGGCTCGCCGATGCACTGATCGATCACCTGTTCGGCGACTTCCTCGTGATTGCAACACGCGAGGGCGACCCGCAGCCGCCGGACGAGGACGTCGCGATGGTCATCTACGATCAGGGACGCGAGGGGCAGCACGGCGCCGCGTTCCTCGAGCGCAGCTGGCGCCTCGATCGCGGCATCCGGCGCATTCTCCTCACCGCGCATGCCGACGCCGAGTCGGCGATCTCGAGCATCAACCGGCCGTTCATCGACCACTATCTCGTCCGACCGTGGGAGCCAGCGGAGGATCGCCTCTTCCCCGTGGTGGACGACCAACTCGCCGAGTGGCGTGCGGCGGTGCAGCATCCGTACATGCGGGTGCGCGGTGTGATGGCCGTGCGTCCCATCCGCATCCACGAGAACGAGAGTGTGCTGCGCGCGGCGGAGATCGTCGCGCTGTCGGGAATCTCGGACCTGATGGTCGTGCGCGAGGACGGCAGCTTCGCGGGCGTGCTCTCCGTCGGCGACATCCTGCGCGCCGCGATGCCGGACGTGGATGAGGTGATGCAGCAGGGCGGCTCGCTCGACCTCGCGTTCCATCTTTTCCTGCGGCACGGCAGCGAGTTGTCGAAGCGTTCTATCGCACCGCTGGTCATCCGCGAGCCCACCATCGCCGATCCGGACGACCACGTCGCGAAGGTGGCGACCGTGCTGCTCGAGCGCGGCATCGGCCGGATGCCCGTGCTTCAGGACGGACGGCTCGTCGGCACGGTGTCGCGCGCGGACATCTGTCAGGCGATCGTCGGCGCGCTATGACTTTGGGGTCGGAGTCAAATTCGGGGTCGGAGTCGCCGGCGCGACGTGTCGTGCTCGAGGCGATCGCGACGAACGATCGGGCCTGCCACGACAATCTCGGCTCGCTCTCATTCAGCCACGGCTTCCTTCCGCGCGACGAGCCGCGTCGCTCCCTCCCCGCCAGCCACGCGGCGTGGGACCAGGTTGCGGCAGCGATCCCGGCGATGTTCCGCGAGTACACGACGCGGCGCGAAATTGATCGGCTCCCCGTGATGAGCGCGGCCGAGACCGACCTGCCCGACGAGGACGTGCTACGCGCGTCGTCGATCTTCAGCATCCTCGCGCACGCCTACTGGTACGCCGACCCGACTCCGCCCGCAGGCATCCCGCCCTGCATCCAGCGCCCGTGGGAGGAACTGACGCGGCGGCTCGCTCGCCCTGCCCCGCACCTCTCGTTCATCGACCTGAACACGCACAACTGGCAGTTCATCGACCGCCAAGCGGCCGACCCATTCGCGTCGGAGAACCTGCGGCTCGCCGTGCCGATGGTCGGTAACGAGGACGAGCGTCGGTTCCAGATGGTGCCGGTCGAGATGGTGTATCGCTTCTCGCCGCTGCTCGCCGCGGTCTGCGACGCACAGGACGCCGTGCTCGCCGACGATCCGCGCGCGTTGGCGGATCGACTCGTCTTCATCGGCGACGCACTGCGATATCACACATTCGGGCTGCTGCAGAAGGTCAACCCGAATCCGTACGCGACGCGCCATTACGTGAACCCCGTCGTGTGGGGCAAGACCGCCGCGCTGTTCGCGTCGCCGTTCCAGAAGGACTACGTGCCGGGGCCGAGCGGGACGGCGATCCCGTCGTTCACGACTCTCGACCTGTTCTTTGGACGCAAGAGCTTCAAGACGACCGTCGGGCGCGAGACGCACGAGACGCGACAGTGGTTCCCGCGCTTCTGGCGCGAGTGGCTGGACGCGGTGGAAGGGCTCTCGATTCCCGAGTACGTCGCGCGGCGCGGCGACAAGGAGCTCGCTGGCGTTTACGAGGAGACCAAGGACGCGTACGCCGGCGAGTCGGGACTGATCGCGCGCCATCGTCTCAAGGCGTACGGCTATCTCGACCTCTCGTTCAAGGCCGGTCGTGTGAAGACGTTAGGCGGCTTCGCCGGGCAGTTCTCCGAGCGCGTGTGGGACCGCATGGCGACCGTGCTCGAGGACACTCGGCGCGAGCGATACGAAGGCCCGCCGAAACTCTGTCACGCCGTGCCGGTGAAACGGGTGGAAGCGCTGCGCCACGGCGACGGCCCAGCGGTGCATCGCGTCGTGCTCGACGTGTCCGGCACGGGCATTCGCTACGCTGCGGGCGACCGCTGCGGGGTGCTGCCCGAGTCGGCGCCGGATGTCGTCGAACGGACGCTCTCCGCCCTGCGCGCCACCGGCGACGAGCCCGTCCAGCTCGATGCGCTGTGGCGCGACCATGTGATCCAGCGCCACGGTTATGAGAAAGCCCACGTGCTGCCGCTGCGCACGATGCTCCGCTTCGGCCGCCTCGCGCCACTCGACCATCCCGTCGTGCTTTCGCTCTACGCGCTCTCGAGCAGCGAACGGCTTCGTCACATCCTCGACGCGCGCGCCGAGGACCAGTGGGACCTCGCGGATGCGCTGTCGCTGCTCGCGGAGAGCGGCTACGACGCACGGCGACTCTGGAAGGCGGTACCGGGAGACCGGGACCACATCTGCCACGTCGTGCCGCCGGAGCGCTGGCGCCTCTACTCCATTTCGTCGGTGATGGACGACCCGCGCGCACACGGCGCGAGCGAGATCCATCTCACCGTGGGCGAGCTGGCGTACGATGTCGAGGACACCGCCGTGTCCCGCGCGCGTCGGCACCGCGTCCGGTTTTCTCGCGCGTGCCGCGGAGGCGGGCGCGACGAGTCGCGGACGCGTCTCGATTCGCGTGGTGCGCCCACCGCGCTTCTCACTGCCCGCCGATCCGACGCGCCCGGTCGTGATGATCGCGGGCGGCACGGGCGTCGCGCCGATGCTCGGCCTCGCGCGCGAGCGCGCGCGCACACCCGGCGCCGGGCCGACGTGGCTCTTCCTCGGTGTGCGGACGGCTGAGGAGCTGGCGTCACACGAGGAGCATCTTGCGCCGCTCGTCGCGGCCGGCAAGCTGCGCCTGACCGTCGCGCTCTCGCGCGCGGCCCCACGTCGTCGCGTGAACGATGCGATGCTCGAGCCCGAGCACGCGGCCGAGCTGTGGCAGCTGCTGCGCGGCACCGACGAGGGCGGCGCCGCTGGCCACGTCTACGTCTGCGGACGAACGACGCTCGCCAATACCGTGATCGATGCGTTGCGCGCGATCATCGTGCGCCGTGTCGGCGACGACGCCGCGCGCGCAGTGTTGTATCGCCTCGTCGGCGAGGGTCGCCTGCTGATGGAGATCTTCACGACTTACGGCGGCGCGCAGTTCGAGGAGGCGAAGACGCGCGTGACCGCGTCCGAGCTCGCCGCGCGCAACAACGAGCGAGACGGCTACTGGATGGCGATCTCTGGACGCGTGTACGACGTCACGGAGTTCGGGCACATCCATCCCGGCGGGCTCAAGATCATCCAGTCGTACGCCGGCATGGACGCGACGTACGCCTACCAGGTCATCCAGCACCACGCCAACCCCGAAGTGGACGCGATGCTCGGCATGTACGAGCGCGGCGTGCTGCGCGAGCCGGACTTCGGGCAGGTGTGGGGTGTCGCGCTATCGGATCGCGGTCTGCGCTTCGTGCCGTTGCGCGACGCCTACCGCGCGTGGACCGACCTGCTCTACATGGTCGTCGAGATGGAGAACGGCATCGCCAACGATCTACGCATGCGGCACGAGCCGTTCACCGACGCCGAGTCGCCGGGTCACGTCATGCTGACGCCGATCAAGGCGCAGCGCCTTGGCCAGACGCACTCGCGGCTCGTGGACGACTACCTGCCACTCGTCCTCGGTGATCCGCTCGACGCGCTCTGGCGGATGACGCTGGGCGTGCTCGGCCACCAGCGTCTCGACGCGGGCTGGATGCGTGCGACGATGGACGCCGTTCGCGCCGCGCCCGAGACCAAAGCGTGCGCGAGCGCGAGCGCGCGCCTGGATCGCAGTCTCAGAATGCGTGAGGCGACCGCGGACTTCGCGTCGCGCTTCACGCCGTTCTGCGACAGGCTCGCGCATGAGGACGGACGCGTGCTCGCGGAGCTGAAGGAGTCGCTCTGCCGCGGCGCGCGCGTGTTCGAGACGCACGAGCGCGACACGACGCGGCACGGACAGGAGTTGCTCGACGCACTCGCGTCGATCCCGCCGGCGATTGAAGCGTTCAACGCGCGGGTCGCGGCGGCGGTGGCTACACTGCCGGGAGCGTCCAGCCTCGACGTGACAGATGCGGTGGAGCCGCCGTCGTTCACGATCGCGGCGGACGTCGGGCTCGGGCACGGGTCGAACGCGGAGCGGTGCCCAAGACGCATCGACTAGCCGCCGCTTTCCGACCGCAGCATGATCCGAAAGATCGGATAGCTCACCGCCACGAGACCGAGCGCGACGAGCCCTGTACTTGGATCAGCGGCGACGACGCCTCCCATGAACACCAGCGATCCGAGAAGGACGATCGCCGTCGTCCATGGATGTCCCCAAGCGCGATACGGTCGATCGGCCGCCGGCTCGCGACGACGCAAGACGAACACTGAAAGAAACGACAGCGTGTAGCTCGCCACGAAAAGAAAAGCGCACACGGCGATCACCTTCTCGAACGCGCCGCCGAGCAGAAACAGCCCGATTACCGCCGTGCATGCAAGGAGAGCGTTGCCCGGCGTTCCTCCCTTGTTTACCTGTGCGAGAAAGTGCGGCGCCGCACGATCGCGGCCGAGCGCGAAGGCGACACGCGACGACATCAGCGTGTTTGCGATGACTGCACTCGGCAGCGCCAACACCACGAGGATCTGTACGAGGGTTCCGCCACGCGGCCCGAACACCGCGGTCGCCGCGCTGGCTGCGGCGAGAGGCGACGACGCGAGGTTTGGCAGCGACAGCACGGCGAGAAATGCGATGTTGAGCAGCAGGTAGATGACGATTGCCGAGAGGACGCCGAGAAACAGCGAACGGGGAATGTCTCGTGTGTCTCGCACTTCTTCCGAGAAGTAGAGAACGCCCGTCCAGCCGTCATACGAGTAGATGACGCCCTGAAGGGCCGTCACGAATGCCGCCGCAAGTGCGAGCCCCGCCGGCACGACTGCGGGCGCAACGTCGCTCTCCACACCGAAGGTGACGACGCCGGTGGCGCGCGCGACCAGACACGCGGCAACGAGTGCGAGCAAGCCGAATGACTTGAGAAGGCTCGTCACCTGCTGTGAGACATCGCTCTCGCGCACACCGCGCCACAGGATGCATGCGACGACAGCCACGATGCTCGCGGCAACGAGAATGGTCCGCGACGCCAGCGCGGGAACGAGCGTGCTGATTGCCTCGGCGAGCACCAACGCGATGGCCGCCACCGAGCCACAGGTCGAGAGCCAGTCGTTCCAGCCGACGAGAAACCCCGCATATGGACCGAGTGCCCGTCGAACGAACACGTACTGTCCACCGGACCGCGGAACCATCGTGCCGAGCTCGGCGAGTGCATTCGCGCCAAGCAGCGCATACAAGCCGCCGATGACCCAGGCGCCGAGGAACAACGAGGGAAGTGGCAGCTGCTTCGCGACGTCCGCCGGCGATCGTAGGATCCCTGCGCCGATCATTCCACCTACCGCCACCGCGACGCCGAAGGCGACGCCAAAGCTGCGACGGAGATTGATCTGCGGTTTCTGATCCATTGTCTCCCTGGGTACGGAGCGGTGGAAAAGCTCGCGCCCGTACGCCAGCGCGGATAGTGTTGTCGTCCCGAGCGAAGTCGAGGGACCTGCTTTTCTTCCGACTCAGGGTAAAGTTCAGCCGACGTCTTAACGATCCTCCTCGATGCCGACCTTTCACTCGCTCGCTCTCTTCATCGCCGCGGGGCTCGCGCTCAATCTCACGCCCGGCCCCGACATGCTGTACGTCGCCGCGCGTGGTGCCAGCGAGGGACGACCAGCGGGCATTGCTTCCGCACTCGGCATCGGCGCGGGGACACTCGTACACATCGCACTCGTGGCCGCGGGCTTGGCGGCGGTTCTCGCTGCCGTTCCCGTCGCGTACCTCGCCATTCGACTTGGCGGGGCGGCCTATCTCATCTACCTGGGCATCCGCGGACTGATGGCGCGACCCTCCGCTGCGGCCGCACCGCTGGAGCCAGCGTCGCTGAGCGCAATCTTTCGGCAGGGCGTGATCACGAACGTCCTCAACCCGAAAGTCGCGCTGTTCTTTCTCGCTTTTCTGCCGCAGTTCGTCGACGCATCACGTGGCAATCCCGTGCTGCAAGTCATCGCACTCGGCCTGATCTTCGACTTCACCGGCACGCTGGTGAATCTTGCTGTCGCCGTTGGGAGCAGCCGAGCGGCGGCTCGATTGCGCACGCAGAGCAGTTGGCTGCAGCGCGTGACGGGGGTCATTTTCGTCGCGCTCGGCCTCCGGTTGGCATTCGCGGCGCGTCAGTGAATGCAGTGACTTCAACCACGTAGACGATGGCCATCGAGAACGTCTCCGACACCGCGCGCTGGGTTGCCGTCTACCGTGCCATGGAGACCGCTCGGCCCGACTCAAGCGCGAGATGAGCATGATGTGGCTGTGGCGATTCATTGGCCGATTCATGTCGGCAGAGCGGCAGGCCGAGGGCAAGCGGGTGTCAGGCGTCATTCTGCTCGAGCGCGACGACAGCTGATGCTGCACACTGTCTGTGTCTTCTGCGCAGCGAGTCCGGGCGTCGATCCCGTGTACGTGGAGCAAGCGGCAGCAATGGGCCGGATGCTTGCCGAGAGCGGGCGCCGTCTTGTCTACGGTGGAGGACGCACGGGACTGATGGGCGCTCTTGCCGACGCTGCGCTGAGCGCCGGTGGCGACGTCATCGGCATCATGCCTCGTCATCTCGTGGAGCGCGAAGTGGCGCACATCGGGCTGACCGAGCTTCACGTCGTGGCGTCGATGCACGAGCGCAAGGCGCTGCTTGCCGAGCTGTCCGATGGCTTTCTCGCGATGCCGGGCGGACTCGGCAC
>Ga0193752_1002618_pt1 | contig 13264 bp, 13 predicted proteins | sample H1c1metaG_FD_144924 | JGI IMG/M metagenome (GOLD analysis project Ga0193752, IMG submission 144924) | Soil microbial communities from a riparian zone of the East river system, Colorado, United States - H1c1 | ecosystem: Environmental > Terrestrial > Soil > Riparian zone | place: USA: East River... | reverse complement strand
CTGCTCCAACATTATCCTAAAAAGCAATATCCGGAATTTTGAGGTCCGGAAAATAAGCGGGGACGATGTTTCGTTATCATGGATCGCCCTAAACGAGTCCAAAATCAATAACTATGAAATCCAAGTCAGCGAAGACGCGACCACGTTCCAAAACGTCGGAAGCACTTCAACTGGATCTGCTTCTGGTTCTGAAACAAAATACCAGTATCAGTACCACTTTGATAAACCTGCTAGTCGGAAGTCATACTTCAGGATCAAACACGGAAGCGGAACAGCAGTCAGATACTCAGAGATAAAAGCACTCAACCCAGACGGCTCGGCCACCGACCTCAGGATCTACCCAAATCCTGTCGTCAGGACGATCAATATGGAACTTGCTGAGCCCGTTTCCGGCAACCTTACGGTTGAACTGATCAGTCTTACCGGCCAGGTCCTGCAGAGAAATAAGATCTTTGCCAGCAACAATACCACTCTTCAGATGAGCGTGGTAAACACACCGCCGGCAGGCTTTTATTACATCAGGGCCCGTCATGAAACATCAAAAAAGGTATATTCCGGCAAGGTGTTGTTTGCGAGATAAGAAGCAGGAAAATACTGTATTATACGTCAAAAGCTTATTTTTGTCTAATGTACAATCTTGAGGACATGGAATACAACACTGGCAGGAACCAGTTGATCATGCGTGAGTATGGAAGGCATATTCAGAAAATGATCGAGTACCTCCTGACCATTGAAGACAAAGATCTACGCCAGAAAAACGCATACGCAGTAATTGAACTGATGGGTTTTCTCAACCCGCACCTGAAGAATGTTGAAGACTTCAGACATAAGCTCTGGGATCACCTGTTTCTGATCTCTGATTTCAAGCTCGATGTGGAATCCCCATATCCGATCCCTACCAGGGAGAGCCTGAGGTCAAAGCCGAAACCGCTTCCTTACCCCAAGCGTTACCCGAAATTTGCGCATCTGGGCAAGAATCTTGAAATAGTGATCAATAAGGCGCTGAAGGAAGAAAACCCTGAAAAGAAACAGGGATTCGCCAATGCGGTGGCCTACTATATGAAACTGGCCTACACAAACTGGCACAAGGAACAGGTGCACGACGACGCCATCCAGAGTGAATTGTCGAGCATCACCGATGGCCAGCTTGCCTTCACCAACACACCGTTCGTGAGAACGCCGAGAACAAACGAAGGCAATAACAACGAAAGAAGAAACTTCAACGATTTCCGCAACAAGCGCAATCCAAAATTTCAGCCCCGCGGTCGGAACGATCGTAATGATCGCAATGACCGTAACGATCGAAATGACAGGAATGACCGCCCTGGTGGTGGTGGAAAATTTGGAAATAACAATAAGAAAAGATTCAAATAATTTCTCCACGCCGGGAAAGAAACTAAATTACAAGCCCTGACAGCAATTCACTGTCAGGGTTTTTATTTCACATACAGGAACTCTTAAAAACCGGCACATGCGATCCTTTGAGGTAACAGGGGGGAAGAAACTAAAGGGAGAGATCACCCCACAGGGCGCCAAGAATGAAGCGCTCCAGGTGATCAGCGCGGTCTTGCTGACGGATGAAAAAGTCACCATCAGCAATATCCCCGACATTATTGACGTGAACCTGCTGATCGAACTCTTATCCGATATCGGGGTGAAAACAGAAAGATCGGCAAGAGATACCTGTGTTTTCCAGGCCGATGATGTCAACCTCTCCTACCTCGAAAGTGAAGCATTCAGGAGCAAAAGTGGAAGACTGAGAGGCTCTGTGATGATGGCGGGTCCGATGCTCGCGCGGTTTAAGAAATCCTTCATTCCAAAACCCGGTGGTGACAAAATAGGGAGAAGGAGACTGGACACCCATATTATCGGATTTGAGAAGCTCGGCGCCAGGTTCTCCTACAACACCGATGACGGATTTTTCCACCTTTCCGCAGACAGACTAAAGGCAACCCAGTTGCTTTTGGACGAACCTTCGGTAACGGGCACAGCAAATATTCTCATGGCTGCGGTGTTGGCAAGGGGCCTAACCACGATCTACAACGCCGCCTGTGAGCCCTATGTTCAGCAACTATGCAAGATGCTCAACAGAATGGGTGCGAAGATCAGTGGCATCGGGAGTAATCTCCTCAGCATCGAAGGGGTCGAAAGCCTTGGAGGCACCACCCACCGACTCCTGCCCGATATGATCGAAGTGGGATCCTTTATCGGCATGGCCGCCATGACCAAGGGAGAGATCACTATCAAAAATGCTGGCATTGGTGACCTTGGACAAATACCCGAGAAATTCAGACAACTGGGCATCCAGTTGGAATTCAGAGGGGATGACATTTTTATTCCGGAACAGGACAGCTACGAGATCCAGAGTTTCCTCGATGGTTCCATCCTTACCATCTACGACCATCCTTGGCCGGGTTTTACACCCGACCTGCTGAGCATTGTGCTGGTGGTGGCTACCCAGGCAAGAGGTTCGGTGCTGATCCACCAGAAAATGTTCGAAAGCAGGCTGTTTTTCGTCGATAAGCTGATGGAGATGGGCGCCCAGATCATCCTCTGCGACCCTCACCGGGCTGCGGTCATCGGGCTGGACAGAATGCACAGTCTTCGCGGCATAACCATGAGCAGCCCTGACATCAGGGCTGGTGTAGCCCTGCTTATCGCCGCCCTTGGCGCCGAAGGCACCAGCACCATCCAGAACATCGAACAGATCGACAGGGGTTATCAATATATCGACGACCGACTGCGAAATCTCGGCGCCGAGATCAGGAGATCCGGCTGATCAAACATTCACCGAATTCACAATTGCCCCGTCAATGGATAGATTTACCGAGAAGATCCTCATCATCACCGCACCCTCCGGGGCAGGAAAGACCTCTGTGACCACACACCTGATTCAGCAGTTTGCCCAGCTGACCTTTTCGATTTCGGCCACCACCCGGGAATCCCGTGACAATGAGGTGGACGGTGTGGACTATTACTTTATGAGCCTGGAAGAATTTAAAACCAGGATCCAACAGAATGAATTCATCGAATGGGAAATGGTTTATGAAGGGAAATATTATGGCACCCTGAAATCAGAAATGGAAAGGATCTGGAAGAACCAGAAGGTGCCGGTGCTGGACATCGATGTGAAAGGAGCGATCCACGTTCAGCAGCAGTTTCCGAACAAGACCCTGTCTATCTTCATTGAACCGCCTTCCATCAGCGAGCTCCAGCGAAGACTGCAGACAAGAGGCACAGAAACAAAGGAGTCTCTCCAGGCAAGGATCAACAAAGCCGCTTATGAAATCTCGTTCAAGAATTCCTTTACCCACACCATCGTAAACCAAAACCTCGAAATCGCCAGAAAAGAAGCCTGTGAAATAGTCAGAAATTTTCTTTTCCCGGCTATAGAAAAACCTGAAAACTAAGGGCTCTGAAAGAAAGTTGGGTTCAGGCGACACTTTTTTCTTCTCATTTTCGTAGTTACCTTACACTATGGATGTTTTAGTAATCGTTGCCATCTGCCTGGCAATCCTCCTGCTTGCGTTTTATTCAGGAATTGAAGTGGCATTCGCCAACGCCAACAGGCTGGGCATTGAATTAAAAAAGAAACAGGGGTCCAAAAGCGGAATTCTGCTTGCAAAACTGGCCGAGGATCCTAGCCGTTTTATTGGAACTGTTCTCGTTGGCTTCAACCTGTTCCTGGTCATTTTCATCCTCCTGCTGAGCACATACAGTAACCTCCTGCTGAATCAGATAGGGATCACCCGGTCATTCATCCTGCCGGCGCGTTTGTTCACAGAAATTATTTTCTCGCTCGTGATTGTGATCATCCTGGGTGAGTTCATTCCTAAAGCGCTGTTCCGCACCAAGAGCGACACGCTGCTTGATTTTTTTGCGAAGTCAGGACTGCTGGGTCTCAGTCACAACATATTCTACCCCATTGCCGCGGCTTTTGTGCGTGTGTCACAATGGATTCTTACCATCATATTTGACATGCGTATCGACAAACGAAAACAGGCTTTCTTCCGTGCCGACGTCGACCATTTTTACCAGCAGACCAGGGAATTTAGTGATGAGGGCCACGACATGAATACGGATCTTTTTGAAGCGGCTCTCTCGCTGCACAAAGTAAAAGTGAGGGAATGCCTTATTCCCCGGAAGGAGATCGAGGGAGTGCAGCTGAACACAAGCGTGGAAAAGCTGCGTAATAGATTTGTTGACACAAGGCTGAGCAAGCTACTGGTCTATGATGGCAATATCGACCAGATCGTGGGCTATGTGCACCAACTGGATCTTTTCAGGCATCCAAAAACGATCAAGGAGATCCTGCTACCGATACCGGCCATCCCGGAAAGCATGAGCGCCACGGACCTGATTACCAAGTTCTCCAAGGAAAGGAAAAGCATAGCCTGGGTGGTGGACGAATTCGGAGGCACTTCAGGAATTGTGACGATGGAAGACATGCTGGAAGAAATTTTCGGGGAAATAAAAGATGAATATGATGTCGAAGAATTTGAAGAGAAAAAAATATCGGACGAAGAATACATTCTCTCGGGGAGGCTGGAACTCGACCATCTTAAAGAAAAATACGGCCTCGAATTTCCCGATGAGACATCAGAAACCCTGTCGGGTTTTATTATTCACCAGTATGAAGCCATTCCCAAGTTGAAAGAAAGGATCATCATCAATGATTATGAATTTGAAATTCTCCATGTCAGCGACACCAGGATCGAAATGGTCCGTCTCAAAATCCTTCAGTAATCAGGAACTCCTATTTACCCTTAATTTTGCGCCTCTCTGCATAATATAGAGAAACAAAAAAATGGCATTATCTTTTTTAAATAAGCGCAGCCAGGACAAGGAAATGGCCTTCGTGGATCACCTTGAAGAGTTGCGCTGGCACATTGTACGGATGCTGATCGCCATCATCGTATTTGGAGTAGTGATCTTCGTGAACATGGACTGGTTTTTTGACACCGTCATCCTGGGTCCCATCCGGCCTGATTTTGTGAGTTACGACGCGCTCTGCCGCTTCAGCCACTGGGCGCACCTGGGAGACAGCCTCTGTGTTCCCATTGTGCAGACCAAGCTCCAGGCCACAACCTTCGGGTCTCAGTTCATGTCGAGCATCTCCATCGCCTTTGTGTCCGGGATCATTATTTCCTTCCCCTACCTGTTTTGGGAAGTCTGGCGTTTCATCAGTCCGGCTCTTACTGCCAAAGAATTGAGTACTACCAGGTTTTCCATTTTTTTTGTATCCGTTTTCTTCTTTGCCGGCGCAGCTTTCGGATATTACCTGCTGGCGCCTTTCACTTTCAGCTTCCTCGGCAACTACCACATGGGAGATATGAAAATGCTGGAAACCAGGCCCATGCTCTCGGATTATGTAGAAAACCTTGTCGACATCACATTTGGCTCCGCTCTTGCTTTTCAGTTGCCGGTCGTCACTTATGTGCTCACCAGGATTGGACTCGTGACACCGATGTTTCTGAAAACCTACCGTAAGTATGCCTTCGTGGCGATACTTGTCATCGCCGCCATTATTACTCCTTCGCCTGACTGGATGAGTCAGATGATCGTTACCATTCCACTTATGTTGCTTTACGAATTCAGTATCCTCCTCTCCAAGAGGGTGTACAAGGCTGAACAGGCAAAAATGAATTCGTAGAAAAACTTACCTTCGACTTTGAGACAGCCTTCAGGGCAGTCAAAACTATTTCTATATGCCAGACATCGCACAACCCTTAGCCATCGGCAGCGATCATGCGGGGTTTGAATACAAGGCTGAGCTCGTGAATTTTCTCGAAGGCAAGGGGTTCCAGGTCAAGGACATGGGGCTCTATGAGAACGTGTCGGTGGATTATCCGGATTTTGCGCACCCCGTTGCCTATGCCGTGGAAAAAAGAGAGGTGTCATTGGGCATCCTGATCTGCGGGAGCGGCAATGGCGTTTCAATCACTGCCAATAAACACCAGGGTATCCGGGCGGCGCTTTGCTGGGAACCCGAACTCGCACGACTGGCGCGTTCGCACAACAACGCAAACATCATTTGTATACCGGGCCGTTTTGTTGACCTCGCGAAGGCAAAAGAAATGGTTGATGTATTTCTTCACACAGAGTTTGAAGGAGGCCGCCACCAAAACAGGGTGGACAAGATCGCCTGCTGACTACCAGCCAAGGATATACGCAAACACGAGCGGAGCCACGATGGTGGCATCACTTTCAATGATGTATTTGGGTGTTTTAATGTCCAGTTTTCCCCAGGTTATTTTTTCATTGGGAACTGCTCCGGAATAAGATCCAAAGGAAGTGGTTGAGTCGGATATCTGGCAGAAATAATTCCAGAATGGAACATCGTGCCATTCAAGATCCTGGTACATCATCGGCACAACGCAGATCGGAAAGTCGCCGGCGATGCCACCACCGATCTGAAAAAATCCAACGCCCTTGCCCGCTGAATTTTTCCTGTACCATTCAGATAGCCATACCATGTATTCGATGCCACTCTTCATCGTGGAAGCCTTCAGCTGGTCCTTGATAATGTAGGAGGCAAATATATTTCCCATCGTGCTGTCTTCCCATCCTCCGACAATGATCGGAAGGTTTTTCTCCGCCGCAGCAATCATCCAGCTGTCCTTGATGTCAATCTCGTAGTTATCCTTCATTACACCGCTGTTCAGCAGTTTGTACATGTACTCATGCGGGAAATAGCGTTCGCCTTTATCATCAGCATCTTTCCATATCCGGTAGATGTGTTGCTGGATCGTGCGGAAGGCTTGTTCTTCGGGTATGCAGGTGTCGGTAACGCGGTTGAGGCCTTTCTCCAGCAGTTCCCATTCTTGTTGCGGGGTCAGGTCGCGGTATTCGGGGATGCGGCGATAGTGCGAATGCGCGACCAGGTTCATGATGTCCTCTTCAAGATTGGCGCCGGTACAGGAGATGATCTGCACCTTGTCCTGCCTGATCATTTCCGCAAGTGACACCCCAAGCTCAGCCGTACTCATGGCACCGGCAAGAGTGATCATCATCTTGCCTCCATCGACGAGATGAGCTTCGTACCCCCTGGCGGCATCTACCAGAGCAGCTGCATTAAAATGACGGTAATGATGTTGGATAAATGCAGATACTGGCCCTTTATTCATATCCTTGATTATGCCGCCAAAGTTAATGCAATTGGATTTCTCCAATTGCATTAAACATTCAAACTGCGATATATGCGGGCCGGATTATTCGCTGATTTTTTTACGACTGAATTCCTCCCAGCTGCTTAAACCATCTGTCTTGTAAACGATTGTTTTTTCGCCATCGGTAAGCGATGCGTAGTAAGCATTTTCCTGATCGGAAACGACTTCAAAAAGCTGGATAAGCCAGAAATTCTTTTCATATTTAGTCCTGAGTTCATTGCGTAGTGAGGCAGTAAGTTCGTCAATGTTCAGATTCCTGGTTGTAGCGATCTGTTCGCCGGTTTGCCTGTAATAGGCATAGAATACTTTTCCTTTCATCGTGAATGTAGCCTTGACGAAATCTTTTTTTACTTCCCAGCTAACGTCTTTTGCACTTTCATATGAATTGTTAAATGCGCTGACGACATTCCTGTTAACAAAATCAGGTGCAGTGGTAAATGATGATCCTGATACGACAGCGATCAATAAAGAGAGGGCAACTAAAACCTTTTTCATTGTGATGTTTTTATAATTTTTGTTTTGATTTTTTTCAACGCGTTATATCCATCAGACGCAACCCGTGAATAAATGTTACACCCCAGACTGGTTTTTTTGTAAATTGTTTTAGTGAATTATCTTGCGCATGCTTACCTGTCGTTTGGCGACCCTGAAGTTCTGGCCGGAAATATGATCAGCGACTTTATTAAGGGAAAAAGGAAATTCGACTACCCCCCAAGGATACTCGCAGGCATAGATTTTCACAGGGAAATTGACAGGTTTACTGACTTCCACCCGATATCCAAAGGGTCGGCGGACATCTATCGGCCTCATTACGGATTGTATTGTTCAGCATTCATCGACGTGGTCTACGACCATTTCCTGGCCCGACAACTCGCGGCGGAGGGACAGTTTAAAGAATTTACCGATGGGGTGTACAGGCAACTCCAGAAGCAGATTGATCTACTACCAGTCGGTTTTGCCAGGATGATGCCTTACATGATCAGGGACAACTGGCTTTTCAACTATCAGTTTGATGACGGCATAAAACAAAGTTTTGCAGGTCTGGTACACCGGGCTGCTTATCTCTCCGACAGCGCTACCGCTTACCAGTTATTGCGAAAACATTATGATCAGTTAAATGATGATTTCAGACTTTTTTTTCCTGAGCTATACAATTTCTCTCTGAGGAAATATTCAGATATTCACTGAATGTTACCAACCACCAGGCCGATTTCTCTGGCCGCGCTATGTCTCGCACTCATGGTCGCCTGTGATCGACCTGATTCAACCGTGAAGCCAGCGCCGGTGGACAGCTCATACTCACCTTTGCCAGTCCAGAACCGCAATCCTCTGCTTGATAAATCTCCCATGGATATGATTTATTATCCCGTTGATTATCCTGTACTCAAAATGTCCGGCAAATTGCACAGCCAGCCGATAGCCAGGGTGATCTACAGCAGGCCAGACAAAGACGGCAGGATCATATTTGGCGGTGTGGTTAAATATGGAGCACCGTGGAGGCTCGGCGCAAATGAAGCGACGGAAATTGAATTGTTTCGGGATGTGAGCATCCTGGGACAGAGAGTGAAGAGAGGCAGATACGTACTCTATTGCGTGCCCTATGAAAACAGGTGGACCATTGTATTCAATGGTGACCTGTATACCTGGGGGCTAAAGATTAACCAGCGACTGGATATTTATCGATTTGACGTACCAGTAACGTTGACCAATAGCCGATATGAAGTGTTTACCATGAAGTTTGAGCGCCTGGAAAAAGAGGTGGGATTGAGTATGGCCTGGGATAATGTGTACACCGTACTTCCTATCAGGGGCATAAAAAAGGGGTCAGAATAAAAATTCAACCCCGTTTTTAAAATCCAATATCCTATGAAAAACCGTTGTAAAAATAATGGGTTAATATCACATACCCAACTCGGAATGAATCTCGAGTACTTTTACGCGATCAGTTTTTAATTAATTTTTCCTGGGAGATAACATTGGTCAATTTGTTACTAAAACGCAAGAGGTAAACACCTTTTTCCAGGTCCGAGACATTCAGGGTTCTAAGGCCCTGGACATTCATCGCTGAAATTCTCGGTTTACCAGTCCCGTCGGATATCCGGACATCCACGGGCTGCTCCGATCGTACTATAAGTATTTGATCAACCGGATTGGGATAAAACTTCAGGTTCTGCCCACCAGTGAGCACGAAAGAAACGGTCTTCGAATACCTCAGTTCCCCGGCTTTGAAACCATAACGAACCCTGTAGTTGTTCTTTCCTTTGAGAGGAGAATCATCTGACCATTGAAATATCGTTCCGGACAGGTTGTTCAACACTGCCTTTACTTCAAAGCGATCACTTCCATCACTTCGTTCCACCGTAAAAAAATCGGGGAGTTCACCCTTCACCTTCCAGGTAAGCATTGCCTTGCCATTCTTCTGAAAGACGGCAGTCAAATCGAGTAATAACCGGGCCGGGTCTTCAAGTACCATCTCTGATGGTTTTGATTCGCTGGTTCCGATATCCTGTGCAAGGCATAATACGGAAAACAAGGTTCCGTATGCACAAAGCAATAATCTCAACATAGAATCTAATGGGTAGAGTCGTAATAAGTTGTTCACAAAGCTATGGTCTCATTGTGGAAAACTCCATATAGTGTTGAAGATTATTTTTTTATCGTTAAAAAAACTTAAAAAAACATAACTTATTCGTTGGTATAGATTGTCAAAAAATCATCGCATGATCCAGACCAGAAAGATACTTTCCAGAAAGCGGATCGCCCTGGTGGCGCACGACAGGAAGAAAAAGGACCTGATTGAATGGGTCGAATTCAACAGGACGGTGCTACTGCGGCATGAACTTTATGCTACAGGTACAACGGGGAGGCTGCTGGAGGAGCAACTTGACCGGCCGGTCTCGAAATTATTAAGCGGGCCGATCGGGGGAGACCAGCAGATCGGGTCAATGATCGCGGAAGGGTTTATCGACATCCTTATCTTTTTCTGGGATCCGATGGAAGCACAGCCGCACGACAGTGATGTAAGGGCACTGCTGAGGGTGGCGATTGCCTGGAATTGTATTGTTGCCTGTGACCGGGCAACGGCCGATTTTGTGCTGACCTCCCCTTTAATGCTGGTGGATTATGAACTGACGGTGCCCGATTACAGCAGCTATCTGAAAAGAAAAATTGAGCCCTAGGCTCTAATTACATTATTATACAAAAGGGAGGATAAGGTGAAAAGAGTATTGCGATTTGGTCTGAAAGCGATGCTTTGGATACTTGGAATCATAGTGGTGCTCTGGATCGGCCTGCTGGTGTATGTGACACTAAATGAGGAGAAGTTCATCAGTAAAATATCTACGGCCATAACGGAAAAAACACGGGGTGAGACAAAGATCGAGTCCGTTTCGGTGAGTCTTTTCCGCACTTTCCCCATTCTCTCGCTACAACTGGAGGAAATCGTGCTGCGTGACAGCCTTTACAACCGTCATCACCAGGATCTGCTCAAAGCTTCGGATGTATATCTTAAACTCAGTCTCCTGGCCCTGGTTAAGGGAGAACCCGCACTTGGCAGGGTGATCGTCCGCAATGGCAGTATCAACCTGATGGTGGACTCGGCAGGATACTCTAATCTTTACGTCCTCAAATCGGACAAAAAACAAGGTAGCAGTGCTGGAAAGCCGGCATCTACTCCGGATATTGTCCTGGAAAATATACTCTTCACCCATGTCAACGCGGCAAAAAGAAAATTTTACCAGGGGCAGGTAAACGACCTGGTCTGTTCGGTGAAAGATGGAGAAAGGGAAACTGTGCTGAAGATTGACACCAAAATGCAGATCCGCCACCTTGAATTTGACACCAGGAAAGGCAGTTTTGCCAGGGACAAGCCAGTCGAAGGCAAGATCATACTTCTCCTGGACAAAACAAAGAAAACCCTGGTCGTCAACGAAGTGAAACTGGATATCGATGATCATCCCTATACCTTCAATGGCTACTTTGAAGTAGAAAGAGAGTCGCCTAACTTCAGGCTGCAGATCAACACCCGACAACTTCTATACGACAGCGGACTGGCGGTGGTCAATGAACACATCCGCAGAAAACTCACACAATACAGCATTGGCGAGCCATTGGATATTGATATGATCATTGAAGGACAAACAGTTTTTAAGAGTGAACCCCGGGTTGAACTGAGGGCCACCCTTGCCGGCAGTGAGATCACTGCTCCCCAGGGCACCTTCAAAAACTGCGGCTTCAAGGCTTTTTTCACCAATGAAATGGAGAAGGGAAAGGAGAGGGTCGACCAGAACTCACTGCTTCAGTTTACGGATTTTTCCGCGACCTGGTCGGGGATACCATTCAAATCAAAAGAAGTCAGGATATCCAATTTTGCCTCCCCTCTGCTGGAATGTGATATCCGTTCCGAAGTGGACATGAAAACGATAAACAAGGTTTCCGGCAGCACCACCTTTCAGTTTCAAAAGGGTAAAAGCAATATCAATGTGAAGTACAAGGGTCCCGTTGATGCAAACGCGCCGGGGGCGCCCAAAATTGACGGCGAAGTGAAAATCCTTGGAGCTGAAGTGAAATACCTGCCCCGAAACTTCCTGATGTCAGACTTCAACGGCTCACTCGTATTCGAGGGCCATAATCTGTTGGTTGATAAAGTAACTGCCATGATTGGCAAAACACCGATCGAGATTACGGGATATGCCAACAATTTTCTGACTATGCTGATCAAGAGCCCTGAAAAACTGGAAACCAAATGGAAGATCAAATCCCGCGAGATCAGGCTGGAGGATTTTACGACTTTTCTCAAACCGGCAAATGAGGGAAAGAAAACCCCGGCGCAGCAGAAAGGAGAATTCAGCAAGGCCTCGGCCAGGATTGACAAAGTATTCCAGGAAGGCAATGTTTATGTTAGTCTTTCTGCTCCACTGATGACTTACAAGAAATTCAGGGGCACAAATGTTGAAGGTGAGGTGGTATTGAAAAAGTCATTGCTGGAACTGCAAAGGGCGCACTTCAATCATGCCGGCGGTTCCATGGACATCACAGGCACCCTTGAAAACAAGCCAGCCAACAACCCCGTGACCGTCCAGACCAGGATGACCAACATGAATATTCCACTTCTATTCGCCGCCTTCGACAATTTCGGCCAGGATGCCATCACGGATAAGAACCTCAGTGGTACCCTGTCGGCAAATGTCAACCTGACTTCATCCATTTCCGACAAGGCCAAAATGGTCACCAGCAGTTCGAGGGGAACCATCGATTTCCTGTTGCAGAATGGCGAACTAAACCATTTTGAGCCAATTTTGAAGGTGGGGGAGAAGGTTTTCAAGAAGCAGAACTTCGAGGAGATCAGCTTTGCGGATCTGAAGAACCGGCTCGAGCTCAAGGGCACCACCTTTATAATCAACCAGATGGAAATAAGGTCGACGGCTATGACGCTTTTTGTCGAGGGTATCTATGACGTGAAAACCGGCACGGATATGAGTATCCGGTTACCGGTCCGAAACCTGACCCGGAATCAGCAGAATACCGACCTGGGTGAGGGCGGAAAAAACAAGAAAGGATTAAGTTTGCATTTGCGCGCCAGGACCGGGGACGATGGCAAATTGAAATTATCCTGGGACCCCTTCAGGCGGTCCGTGCAAAACAAAGAGGCTGTCAGGGATTCCACGAGGCAGAATTAAATCATCTATGCAATTCAACTTACACACTACATATGAACCTGCAGGCGACCAGCCTCAGGCCATAGAACAGCTTGCCAATGGCGTGCTGGAGGGAGACCGCTACCAGACTCTGCTCGGAGTTACGGGTTCCGGCAAAACTTTTACCATTGCCAATGTAATCCAGAAAGTGCAACGCCCTACGCTAGTGCTGACCCACAACAAAACACTTGTGGCCCAACTCTATGGCGAGTTCCGTCAGTTCTTTCCCGAGAATGCGGTTGGGTATTTCGTTAGTTACTATGACTATTACCAGCCGGAGGCCTACATGCCAGTCAGTGATACCTATATTGAAAAGGACCAGTCGATCAATGAAGAACTCGACAAGCTTCGTTTGCAGGCTACCGCCCAACTGCTGAGCGGAAGAAGGGATATCATCGT
>Ga0193752_1002617_pt1 | contig 13269 bp, 14 predicted proteins | sample H1c1metaG_FD_144924 | JGI IMG/M metagenome (GOLD analysis project Ga0193752, IMG submission 144924) | Soil microbial communities from a riparian zone of the East river system, Colorado, United States - H1c1 | ecosystem: Environmental > Terrestrial > Soil > Riparian zone | place: USA: East River... | reverse complement strand
CCGTCGAACGACCAGTGGACCGGGTCTGTGTCGAGTTCGAACAGCGTTACGTCCGCGAGGAATGTGCGACGGAGCTTCTCGGCCGCGGTGTCGAGAGGCCCAGCTAATGGCGTCGGAGCCAAGAGTGGTCGGGCTGCGAGAGCTGCGACGGAGAGAGCTTCGACCTCTACTTCCGTGAGGGGGGGCAACGGGGCGGTATGCTGGGCATGATCTGCAAGGCGATAGCGGCGAGAAGGACCGTCAATCGTAACCAGCACGTCACCGGCACGGACGAGGGCCTCGAGATGTCGCCGCGCAGTGCGCGTAGAGACACCCGCGCGGGCAGCCAACTCGTGCTGGGCTAGGCCAGAGCGAGCGGTTAGGAGGTCGAGGAGAGCGGCAAGCATGAGGGAGGATACGGGGTGCCAAGGTCCTTACCGGACACAGTTGGCCTGCAAGCCCTGTGGTTCAGCATCGAAGAGATCAGATCGACTACTAATCGGAGCCGAGCCTGCAGGCCTTCCTGCGGTCAAGCCAACCTGACAGGCATGATAAGACGGACACCGTTACAAACCTCTGCAGCGAAAGGGATGCTGCGAGAAGCATCTGTAACGCGGCTACTCCCCGCTGCTAGATACGGTTACGGCACACCCCTATGCCGTCAAATACGCTCAACCGGGGCTAAGCCCTAACCCCTCCTCCGTTGAGGGCACCCGTCACCTCAGTAACGAGCATCCCTACGTCAATGCCCAGCGCCCTGGCCAAGTTGATCACGACGCCCAGGGTTGGCTGGCGGCGCCCCCGCTCCAAGAGCGATACCGCGGTGGGATGGAGCCCTGCGGACTCAGCTAGACGCTCCTGAGATTGCCGCGCAGCCTCGCGGTGGCGGCGCAGGACTGCCCCAAAGGCCACGGCGACATCATCTCCGCGTCCGCTTGCCGTTTCAGCCCATGGCTTTGAGTTGCCATCCTGTGTTTTCGCCATAGGGCGAAGCTGACAGGGGAGAGGCGGCGTGGTTACAGACTATAGTCTTGGTAACTTGGCTCTCCTGTTAGCCTGCCACCATGGACTGCCTGTCCTCTCACCCTCTGATGCTTCGGCTCCTAATCGTCACGCTCCTCGCTCCGCTACACCTCGGTTGCCGAGGCAACGCACAATGGGAGTACCGCGTGGTCTACGTCCTCGCCGAGGACGACGACGGGGCTGCTGGGCGCAATGGCCCTGACGCCGAGCACTACACTACCGCTAACCCCACCGACGCCGAACTCAACGCCCTCGGTGCCGACGGCTGGGAGCTCGTCTCGACCTACCTCGAACTCGAGACCGCCTTCCCAAACTTCGGCGACGCCAACTACGTCACCGGTCTCCAGCCGAACGTCCGCCCCCAGCGCCTCGTCCTACTCTTCAAGCGACCCGCCCGTGGGGGCTCCGACGCCGCTTCAGCGGAGGGGACACCGGCGGGTGAGGAGGGGAGCGACCTCCTCGCCTATGCCCTCGATGAACTCGACGCCCTTGTCGCCGACTCCGCCACGTTCGTCTCGGCCTACAGCCCCTACGGGGGGCTGGCCACCTACCGTATCGTGCGCCCCGTCCAAGCGCTCTCCCGCCCCCGTTCGGGCGGCGTGGCCGCGACCATCCCCGCGGGGCGGGAGTTCAGTGACGCTAACCGAGTCGAACTCCACGTGTTGGAGTCAGGCACCGTCCGCGTGACGGCACCAGACCACGAGTTGGGGGCTACGACGACGAGCTACGGCCAGGTCCACCGGATCGGCACAGGCTCCCCCTCTACGCACGGCCCCTTCCCCTTCCGTGTGGGGCAGACGCTGGAGTACCTCTTCGGCGACCCGGGCTGGGTAATGACGCTCCGGGACACCGACGGGGCCGTCTATGCAACGCTGTGCCCGTGCACGGTGGAGCGGGAGCCGGAGGTTCAGGAGTGGGTAAACGCCGCGGCGGAGGGAGAGCCGGCGGCTTGGGTGCTCGTAGACGGGGAGAGCGTAGTGCTCGCCGACGTGGCGGAGGGGGGCGTCGACTGAGAGGCGCCCCTGGACAGCAGAGTCCGAATGGGCCCCGCGTGCATCGCTGTTACGGAAGGTCGAGGACAGGGGCCATCTCGCGTAGGCAGGCGAGCGTCGCCACGGTGTCCCCTTCGCAGTAACGCGCAACCTCCTCGAGCCGCCCACCGGCCACTGCCCCCGCTACATCCGCCCCGCACAGCGCTCCCTTCGGTGACGACACCCCCAAGAGGTCGCAGAGGTCGTCGAGCGAGCACTGCCGCGGCCACACGCACGCGAGGTCAGCGTGGGGGGTGTGGCGGTAGGGGTATCGGTCGAGCAGCCGCCGCTGCGTGGGGAGCAGCCGGTGACGGACGGTGCGGGCGAGGAGGAACGGGACATCAAACGCCTTACCGTTGAACGTCACCCAAACCGTGCTCCCGGGGAACCCGGCGATGTCGGCCCAGAACCGGCGGAGGAGGTCGGCCTCACCGTCGGGCGAGGCGCACGCCCAGCTCCGGGGCGGTCGCGCGGCTCCGTCGAGGGTGCCGGAGACGGCGCTGATGCAGCAGACCCACCCGAGGAAGGGGTGGACACTCCGCGTGAGGCGTGATGCCTCCTCTTCTGCCATCTCGGGGGTGAGCTTCCGCTGACGCGCGAGTTCCTTCTCGTAGCGTCGCCACTGCGCCGGAGAGAGCGCCTCAAGGGGGCACGGACACGTCTCAATGTCCCATGCTACGTATGCCGGTTTCCTCGCCATCTCTCTTGGCCGGCTGGGCGCAAGTGCACGGAGGGAGGCAGGCACTATGCAGGTGAAGCGGGGCTCCGCCCCACCACTTTCACCTTACCAAGTGCTGCCGTGAACGAATCGAACGCAAATGACCGCAGCGATGTCGCTGCACTGGAAGACCTGCTTGTCCGCCTCTTCAGGCATGATCCGGTGCTCGCCCGGTATCGCCGGGTATTCCGTCGGCTGCGCCCGGAGGACGGCGCGTTGCTTAGGCGCCTGATGACGCCTGTGGTGCGAGAAGCATGCGCCGAGTGGGTCGAGGACGTGGTTCGGAAAGCCCTGGAGCAGGAGATAACGCACTGGCTCCAGCTCTCGGTCGAGCCACCGACACTCTTGGATGTAGACGGGGTCGCGCGCTGGCTGCACGTCTCGACGCGCACAGTTGAGCGGCTCGTTGCTGGAGACGAGCTGATTCCGATCTGGATCGGGAGCACCCGGCGCTTCTCGCGCGAGGGCGTCGAGGCATTCTTGCGCCGCACCACTCGGAGCAGAGAGCGATCCCACAGGCGGCGCGGAGCCTGAGGGCTCCGAACCGCCTGTGGGGCATGATTAGGGCACGCCGCCTCTGGAGTCCTCGACCAAGCATCCCCTAAGCTCAGTGAAATCAAAACTTCCATCCCCCTCAACTTGCCCTGTCCTACCCTTGCTACTACGTCGTGGGTTGATGTTTGGGCTTGTGTCAGTACCCACTGAATCAGCCTATAAGCACTGATTTCGCGGTTGCTGACCGGTCGAGTTGTATGAGGCTGCATCGCAGTTCTGACTCGGAATGCCAGGCGTTGCCAGATCGGAGGGCACGAGAAGGGCACGGGAGGCAGGCGCTGATTAGGACTATGCAGCGAAGGCCAGATCGACGTCGGCCCGCCCGTCCATCCCGGTCACGTGGAGGTAGCGCAGGGTGACCGTCGGGTTTTGATGGCCCATCATCGCCATGAGCTTCATGAGGGCGATCCCAGACAGCGCCAGCTCCGTTCCGAAGGTGTGTCGCGTCGAGTGGAAGCAGAGGTTGTCTGGAAGCCCGGCCTTGCGGACGTAGTGTTTGAACCGCTCCGAGAGGTACTGCTCGTTGAGTCGACCGCCGGTCTTCCGCGCCTCTCCCTGGTGAGGCCCTCGGATTACGAATCCGTCGCGAGGCGCTCCAGATGTCTCATGGAGTTCCCCAAGCATGCCTTGCAGCCTGGGCGACATCGGGAGCGCGCGGCTCTTACCGTTCTTCGTCCGGAAGTGGGCCGTATTCCTCACGTGGATCGTCCGGCCCTCGATGTCGATGGCGGGCCATTCCAAGAAGCAGACCTCGCCACGCCGGAGGCCAGCCTCCACGCCGAGAGTCACAGCCAGGATCAACCACGAGAGCCCTAGCGGTCCGAAGTTCTTGGCTTCCCGACGCTCCTGTTCGCGCAGGAAGGAGATGAAGCCGCGGTATTGGCTCTTCGTGAACGCTGTGATGTCGCTCGGCTCGCTCTTGATCACGATATCCTTTGCGGGGCTCCGAAGGACGGACCCTTGCTCCTCACACCATGCGAAGAACGGCTTCAGGCGAGAGAGGTCTGCTGCCGACGTGTTCCGCTTGATGCCTGGCCGGAAGAGGTAGCGCTCCAGGTGCTGCCGCTCCACGTCCCGGAGCAAGAGAGTAGGCTCGGTGTTCCGCTCGAACTGATCGAGGACCATTTCGAATCGCCCTAAAGTCGACTCTCGGGTATAGTGGCCGTCCGGCAGCGGATGAGTGCGGCGGTGCTTCAGGAAGGCGTCTCGTCCTTCGCGAATGGTCAGAGGGCGAGTGAAGACTGCTCCCGGGTGCCATAGATCGAGCCGTCCGACTCGTACCTGCTCCTCGATGTACCGCCGCTTTTCCGTGGCAACGTCGAGGTTCGCCGTGCCCAGAGAGCGCTCGACCTGCTTCGGTGCGCGGAGCGGGTCGCGAGCGACCAGATAGTACCCGAGGAGCGGTCGCCGTTTCTGGTTTGGCTTCGGCGGGGCGGTCTTCTTACGGAGTCGAAACGTCACGCGCTCGGCGTGGCTGAAAGCAGCCTTCATGGTTCACGTCAGGGTTGGGGGACTAGCGGCGGAAGTGCCGTGAGCGCCAAGCACGCGATTACTTTTTCGTTCGCAACGAACTGAATTGGACGGATAACGGGTATCAGAACAGTAGGAGGGCACGTTGGGAGACGCCGGCTTTCGGTGTTCTTTCCGGATGACCGAGGTCCGACTTAGTCTGGCGCCCGTCAATGACACCGCGTGGCCCTCGGGGACCCGATCAGGCTTGCGGTGTCCCGAGACGCCCAGCTCGGGCGTCCAGGAACTCACCATCATGTTCAAGCCCGCTGTCGCCGTCATTGAGGCGGACCAGCTCGAGCGCCTCTTCGAGGAGGCCAGCCTGCGTGGGGCTAACCACGCACTCGCGAAATACCCCGACCTGAAGGAGCTCACGGAAGAGCTCTACATGCTCAAGACCTGGCTCACGATGAGAGAGGCTGCGAGGTATCTGGGGGTGAAGCCCGACACCGTCAGCGGCTACATCTCGCAAGGGTTGCCGTGCTCTCGGCCGGGAAAGTCGCCCATGATCAAACGGGAGGATCTCGACCGCTGGATCGAGGAACGGCGGGTTCGGTGATGGGCTGGACATAGCATCACGCTGAGAACAGCTCGCGCATCCGATCGTCGAGCACCTCGGCATCGAACCCGGCCAGGTAGCGCTCGGTCACGGCCAACGTGGCGTGGCCGAGCGCGTCCTTGATGGTGTGAAGGGACCAGCCCGCCTTTCTCGCCCGGTCCGCGAAGGAATGCCGCGCCATATGGAAGCGGATCGTCGTCTCGATCTCAGCGAGCGCCTGGATGTCCTTGAGGCGGGCGTTCACTGAGGCGTTCATGGACCCGATCGCCCTTAACTCCTCCCGCCGGTCCTTGATGGTGTAGCGGGTCAGGATGGGGAACACGTACGCGTCTGCGGGCGCCGTCCCGTCTCCGTAACGCGCGAGGATCTCTTGGGCCGGCGGGAGGATCAACAGCTCCTTCTCCTCCTGCGTTTTCGCCATCCGGTAGGCAAGCCGGAGTTCGCTCCCCGTACGCCGGATCTGACTCCACCTTAGGCGGGCGATGTCGCCGAAACGGATGCCGGCGAGGAAGTGGGAGAAGAGGAAGTAGTTGCGGGCGTGCCAGATCGGCGAGCCCGGCGGGAGGTCGAACGCGCCCATCGCGTCGATCTCCTCGACAGTCAGCTTCCGCTTGCTGACGACGTGCTCTCGGATGGTGATGTGGAAGAACGGGTCGTTCTCCCGAGACATGAGCCCCTCGCGCATGGCAGCGCGTAGTAGCGTCCGGAGCCCCTTCAGCGTCTTCGCCACGGTGTTCGTGCCGTTGCCACACGTCTCGATGCAGAAGGTCTCGAACCCCTCGACGAACCGGAGGGTGATTGCGTCGAGCGGGAGTTCGGCCTTCCGTGAACGCGTCCGGTGGTAGCGCTCCAGCTTGTCCACGATGATCCGGAGTGTCTCCTCGCGAGCGTACTGGCCGCGGCGGAGGTGGACATCTAACCGCTTCCGAGCGAAGGCAAAGAAGTCCCGTCGCTCATCCGGCTCGGGGTTGAGCGCGCGGTTTACTGCCTCCTGGACCCGGTCGATCGTGAGAGCGCGGTCCTCAGTCTTGAGGTCGATCACCGCGCTCTGTGCCTTCTCCAGCATGGAGGCCAGAAGACGGTTGACCTTGTCGTAGCCGGCGTGCGTCTTCCTCACCTCGCGACGACCGGCGTTCCAATCCTGAAGCCGGATGCGGATACCCGTCGGGAGGTAGGCGCGTCCGTCGGCGTAGTTGATCTGGAGACGAAGGGGGACTTCTCCCCTCTTGTTCGCCTTGTCTGTTCGGGGGACGACGATGATGTTGGGCATGGTGGTCGGTTCTGCCGAGATCCCCTTCCCCCGAGAGTGGGGAGCGGATTGGGGAGCGGATTTTCCCCGGGAGTCCCCGGGGCACGTGGAGGGTTGCCGGCAAGAACCCTCGGATCCGCCCCCAATCAAAAGAACACACCCCCTTCCCGCCACCACACCCGGAGGGCCCCAAGTGCCGTCCGAACCGCCGCACGGGTCAACCGTGCTGCACGAGGCGAAGCCGCCCCCCTCACCGGGGGCGGCTTCCTTCGTTTCTGGCCTGTATGCGGCGTTTCTGCCCATGAGCAGGTAGGTCCTCTCGCTCGGCGGATTGGTTCAATGAGCCCGTCAGCTGGGCGGTAGGGCAATCCGAAACCCCGCGTCCGGTCTGGTCCCCGTCGAAATGACGCTGCCGCGCCCCGGCTTGGCCGGCTACCGCGTGCTCGATACACTGGGCCGCATCGTCGACGAGCAGGAGCCGATCGTCCAAGCGTCAGGCGTGCACAATGCCGCCTTTGATGCCTCGGCCCTCGCGCCGTGGGCGTAGGTGATGCAGGCGACGCTGGACAGCAATTTGCGGACTGGCTGTCAGGTTTAGCATAGTGGAAGGCTAATGATTAAGCCGCCTGCTTCTCGGGCAGGAGGATGGGGCAGGCCTCCAGTTGTCAATCCCGTATTTCGGCGGTACGAGCCCATCACGTGGCTGGAGTGCAGTGCAAATTCCCTGAAGACCGAGTAGGCATAGGTAAGCGAGGGCATCATGCTGGCGCGCGCAGAGCCGGTTGGCTCACAGAACGGGGCCGACTAAACTTGCCTTCGCACCAGCGCACTAAGGCGTCGCAATTAATTTAGTGCCCACCACAAACAAAAAGCAGGCGGCAGTCCTTCAGAGAGGGCTGCCGCCTGGCATTTATTATATAATAAATGCAGGGTTTCATTTAGGATGCCTAATGATGTTGCCACTTATTGCATCATCAAATGACTCATCCGACCATTCTCCATCCATAGGCACTATAACGTTCTTGATAAATTCCTGTATTGATTTCGGTGAATCCAGTACAGCTGATTTGCGGCGCTCCTTCGCAGGGCGCGACGCGTGGGCATCGTGGCGATTTCGGCCAACTCCCGCGTCAGAGTCAGCTGCCTGTACAATGCAGGCCTCTGAGGGTTCGAAGATCATGGTGGCGTGGGGCTTCATGGCCTAGCGGCCATGTCCAATATCTAGTTAGATCCTCCGATTGAAGGGATGACGGTAGTTACTATGGGCGGCCCTCTTCCCTTGCCCACAGTGTGTTTAGGAGCGCATTTCATATCAGAAATCACAAGGCCCACGGCCGAGCTTGCGGAGCCTGCTATTGGCCCTGCTTGCTATGGTGGCAACATTGCCACTCGTAAGGCCTAGAGCTGTCGCCGTTTCGCTTACCGAGAATCCAACGTAGTTTCTGAAATAAAGAACATCATATTCGTCGTTATTTAGATTGAATCTATGCTTGTATATAAGACTATCTCTAAAGTCATCCTCATAAGTCAGTTCTTCATAAAGAACAGATTCGCCCCTTTCGGTGTAATACTTACTCATCTTACCTGATTCTCTGGAGATCTTCTTAATTTCGTCAATAAAATTCCTGATCAATCTTGAGCTAAGTATTGAAGCAAATTTTATCCCGTCCTCTAAATCTTTGCGAATTCTTTCTCGCTGAAACCAAATTTCGGTCGTGGTTTCCGCATAAAAATCTTTCCAAGTCTTGGCTCCTCTCATTATAATGCCCCTCCTTGATGCGTAGCCTATAATTCGTGACCTTCCAAAGGTAATGTATCTGTTGAACAAAAAAGCCATATATTTGAACTTTCGCTCCGCGTCCCCTTCTCCGCATGCTGAGCAGAATAGTTCCAGATCTGTCATTTCTCTCAGTCGATGCACGCTGGGCGAGTTGCGTGTTGACTTTCTGGTACCCCCCTTGCCCTTTGAAGGGCCTCGGGGGGCAGAGGGGCCGGATAGAGACATGATAGTACTGGGCGGGACGTCCAAGATCTGGACGCGTTTTAATGGGAGTTGTGCCGAGCGATATGCGGTAAGGCTAGTGGACAGGAAGCATGGGGACCTCGAGGCAAGGAGTCGTGGTGGGACTGGAATGCATCAGGGGGGACGTATTGCTCTCGCTTGAGGCGGAGAGATCATTACAGACCGGGTTATTTTTTTCCGGGTTCCGATCCAGAATAGTCCTTAGGAGCGCGTAGGACACAATAATGAGCAGCGCGAAGAGGAGGATGATCCCGAGTGCCTTCAGAATTGCAACTAGGCCGACAGCGTCGGCGCTATTTGCTCTCAGTACAAGGAACCGGGTCACGTTCAGCTCAGCGCTGCTTCCCTGAGGTTGCCCACTCGCCTTCTCCAGTTCGCCGCTGATAGGGCCAACATTGGTTTGTGACTGACCTCCGTGCGGTATTCCTAGCGGTGCGAATTCGAGCCCATGCGTAGTAGTTGACATAGACGTATAGGATGGGGTAAAACTCTGGTGAGCTTACTGCCGGGGATGTGGCTAAGGGCTCTGACTCAAGCGCTTTGCACGGCAATCAGGGCCTCCCAGGTAGAGCCGCCGCAATGACGCGTTCACAAGTACCCTCGCTTGTGCCGGACGCATCATTACCGCTCCCGGCAATTTGCTCGCTTGGGTGCAGTATGCTTGCCACGAGAGTGTGCTTCTCTCTGGGTCGAATTACCCGCGACTAAGGAGGACGGCCTTTCTCATCGTCACCTGGAAGCGAACCTCCTCGGCAGCCCAGGTGAATGACTGAGATATGTATGCCGCCGTGCGAGCGGGCCGGTGACCTACACGGCCCTGCGCTAGGCCTCCTTCTTCTCGGTCGAGATGATGGCGCCCTCGCGAATGCACAGGCCCTCTTGCTCGACAGCCAACACGGGCACGCTTAAAGGCAGCGCTGCAGGCCGCCGCTCTTCGTGCGCGCCCAACCCTCCGCCTCGCGGTGCTTTTTAAGAGAGTGTCTATGAAGTCCAGCAAAGGTGCCTGAGAGACTGCCAAACGATCGCCTTGCAGCCGCTTCCACGGCCTGAGAGCCCCCGGCTGCAGGGCTTCTAGCTTTTTAGTCAGCAGCGCTGTGACGAGGCTCGGCGCTGTTATCGCGCCGGGGCCTCTGCTGTATTCGCGGTCGATGACGATGTCGTCGAGGGAGCTGGCGAGGAGGTTGGGGCCAGCGCCCTCGCTGGCGAGGCCGAGGGCGGCGCGGTCCTCGATTCGGTGGTGGACAGCACGGGCAGCACACCTGGCGTGCGCACCCGCTTGCGGGCGTGCTGCCCGTTTGTTATCTCGCATCCCCACCCACCCGTTCCCTCACCCGCCGCGAGAGCCGCTGCTCGGCCCCATGCCCTTCCGCTTCTCGCGTCCCCCCCGCAAGGGCATCCCCGAGCTTGGTGGACGCGTCGCGGTCGTCACCGGCGCGGCCCACGGCGTAGGACGCGCGCTGGCGCTCGACCTCCACGGGAGGGGCTGCCGGCTTGCGCTGGTGGACATCGACGGCGACGGGCTCGAACGGGTGCGCCTTCAACTGGCCGCCGCAGCCGGCGACGGCCGGGTGTCCACGCACGTCGCGGACGTGGGGGACCGGGACAGGATGCGTGCACTGGCCGACGAGGTCGTGGCCGCGCACGGCGCCGTGCACGTCCTCGTCAACAACGCGGGCGTCGCCTACGAGGCGGCGTTCCCGCAGACCTCGCTCGACGACTGGGACCACGTCGTCGGCGCGAACCTCTGGGGCGTCATCCACGGGTGCCACTTCTTCCTGCCGCACCTGGCGAAGGCGGACCGGGCCCACATCGTCAACGTGTCGAGCCTCCTCGGCATCGTCGCGATGGGGGGGCAGACGGCCTACTCGGCGACCAAGTTCGCTGTGCGCGGGCTCTCCGAAGCGCTCTGGGAGGAGCTTCGCCCGACGACGGTCGGCCTGACTGTCGTGCATTCGGGTGCGGTGAACACCGGCATCTTCCGGCGCGCGCGCGGCGACGACCCGGACCTCCTGCGGCGACTAGACGGCTGGTACGAGCGGCACGCGATCGCGCCGGAGCGCGTGAGTACGCGGATCATCCGCGCCATAGAAAAAGGAACGCCCCGCCTCCTCATCGCCCCCGAAACGACGCTCGCCGACCTCGTCAAGCGCCTGATGCCGGTGCGGGGCAACCGGCTCATGGGCGATATCGCCATCCGGATGCTCGGCGTCGAGGACATGCGCGCGAAGCGCATCGCCCAGTGGCGCGATACGATGGTGGACGGCGATGGCTGACCCCACGGCCGCAGGCGAAGGGCTGGAGGTGCTGATCGTCGGTGCCGGGATCAGCGGCATCGGCGCGGGGATCGAACTCTTACGCCGCGGGATCACACGCTTCACGCTCCTCGAAGCGGCGGACGACCTCGGCGGCACGTGGCGCGACAACACCTATCCGGGCGTCGCCGTCGACATCCCGTCCGCCTCGTACTGCTTCTCCTTCGAGACGGACTTCCCCTGGTCCAACAGCTTCGCCCGGGGCGCCGAGATCCAGGCGTACGTGGAGCATTGCGCCCGGAAATACGGGGTGACCCCTCACATCCGCTACGGCGCGCGCGCCGTGCAGGCGCGCTTCGACGAAGCGACGGACACGTGGGCCACCGAACTCAGCGACGGCACCGTGCTCACGTCGCGCTACCTGCTGGCGGCCACGGGGCCCTTCGGCACGCCGAAGCAGCCCGTCTTTCCCGGCATCGAGCGCTTCGCGGGCCGCGTGATGCACTCGGGCCGGTGGGATCATGCCTGCAGCCTCACGGGGAAGCGTGTCGCGGTCATCGGCACCGGCGCGTCGGCCGTGCAGATCGTCCCCGAGGTCGCCGCGAGCGCCGCGCACCTGACGGTGTTCCAGCGCACGCCGGTCTGGGTCGCGCCGCGGCGGGACGTTCCTCTGGAGAGGGGGGGGCACCGTTCGCTCCGCCGCCATCGCGTCGTCCGCCGGGCGATGCGCGCCTTGTCGGAGACGCAGCTCGAACTCGTGACGTTCGCGATCGTGAACTACCGGACGATGGGCCCCGTCGTCCGCCTCGTCGAGCGGATCGTGCGCCGGTGGATGCGCGGCCAGGTTCGGGACGCGGGGACCGCCGCGCGGCTCCTCCCGGGCTATGGGCTCGGCTGCAAGCGGCCGACCGCGTCGAACGGATATCTTGCCGCCTTCAATCGCGACAACGTGTCCCTCGTCACCCGTCCGATCACGCGCATCGAGCCCGAGGGGATCGTCACCGACGACGGCGTGGCCCACGGCGCCGACGTCCTCGTCCTCGCCACCGGCTTCGAGACCACGGAGAAAGGGAATGCGCCGACGTTCGAGGTGATCGGAAGGGGCGGCGTCGAACTGGGCGACTGGTGGGACCGGCACCGCCTGCAGGCGTACGCCGGGGTGGCCGTCCCGGGCTTCCCGAACTTCTTCCTGACCGCCGGCCCCTACGCGGGGGGCTTCAACTGGTTCGCCATGCTGGAGGCAAACCTCGCGCACGTCATGCGGTGCATCGACGGCGCGCGGGCGCGCGGGGCGACGCGCGTCGAGGTGCAGGCCGAGGCGCACGAACGGTACATGCACCACATCTGGCGGCGCGCGGAGGGCACGGTGTTCAAGAGCGCGGGCTGCGCCACGAGCAACAGCTACTACATCGACCGGCACGGCGACGCGTCGCTGCCGCAGCCCCACACGCCGTGGTGGCGCGTCGTCCGGGGCCTCCGGCGCGGCACGCGGGATTACCGCTTCGGTCGCCCCTCGCACGGGACGGGGGCGGCGTGACGGGTTCGATCCTCGCGCCGTTCTACGACGGGGTGGGCCGACACCCCGATCAACTCCTGTACGCGTTCCTCGACGGGGAGGGGCGCACCACCGCGTCGTACACGTACCGGGCGTTCCTGGATCGCACGACGGACATCGCGACGCACATCCGGCGCTCGCACAGGCTGGAGCCCGGCGCGCGCGTGTTACTGGCCTACCCGCCGGGTCTGGATGTGATCGCCGCGTTCTTCGCCTGCGTACGGCTCGGGCTGATCCCGGTGCCGGTGTACCCCGCGGCGGGCAACGGCTTTCAGGCGGCGCTCGGGAAGATGGACGCGATCGCGCGCGACTGCGGCGCGTCGGCGGTGCTCACGGACCGGTCCTATTACTGGTCGGTGCGCCTCAACGAGACCCGGCACCGTGTCGCGACGCTCTCGCGCGGGCGCGTCGGCGTGATGCGCCTCCCGTGGATCGTCACTACCGACGTCGTGCGGGGGAGTGGTGAGCCCTTCGAGGACGCCCATTCCCCCGTCGCCTTCCTCCAGTACACCTCTGGCTCGACGAGCGACCCGAAGGGGGTGATGGTGACGCACGACAACCTCCTCGACAACTGCGAGGCGGTGGTCGATCACCGGCCGGTCGGCGTGTCGTGGCTGCCGCAGTACCACGACATGGGGCTGATCGGCTACTACCTCTTCTTCGCGATGAAGGGGGGCACCACGTACGGGTTCTCTCCTTTTGATTTTATCCGCCGCCCGGCGCTGTGGCTCGAAACCATCAGCCGCTACCGGGGGACGGCGTCGTCGGCGCCCAACTTCGCGTACGAGTACTGCCTGCGGCCGGACAAGGTGTCGG
>Ga0193752_1002616_pt1 | contig 13272 bp, 12 predicted proteins | sample H1c1metaG_FD_144924 | JGI IMG/M metagenome (GOLD analysis project Ga0193752, IMG submission 144924) | Soil microbial communities from a riparian zone of the East river system, Colorado, United States - H1c1 | ecosystem: Environmental > Terrestrial > Soil > Riparian zone | place: USA: East River... | reverse complement strand
AAACGGGCGCGTGCGCAGCAAAGAGGTCGTGTTCGATACGGACGAGGGCGTGCGTTATGATGCCTCGGCCGAGGGTTTTGCGAAACTGAAGCCTGTATTTCACGCTCGCGGGACGGTTACCGCCGGTAACGCCTCGCAGATGTCTGACGGCGCGGCGGCCTGTGTTGTCATGTCGGCGGAAAAGGCTGCGGAACTCGGGCTGACGCCGCTGGCCAGGTTCGTTTCGTTTGCCACCGCCGGCTGCTTGCCGGAAGAGATGGGAATCGGGCCGGTTTACGCGATACCCAAGGCACTCAAACTGGCGGGACTGACGCTCGACCAGATCGATGTGATCGAGCTGAACGAGGCGTTTGCCGCGCAAGGTTTGTCGGTAATGAAGGTGCTCGAGATGAACCCGGCCAAGGTAAACGTAAACGGCGGCGCGGTCGCGCTTGGTCATCCGCTCGGATGCACCGGCGCGAAGCTGACAGCCACGCTGCTGCAGGAGCTGAAACGCCGGAACGCGCGCTACGGCATGGTAACGATGTGTGTCGGCGGCGGAATGGGCGCTGCGGGTATCTTTGAGAGATTGGACTAGGAGTCTTTACAGGGATAAAGGGGATAGAAGGGATAAGAGATAAGTACGCGAGTAATATCTTTATCCCTGTGCATCCCCTCCATCCCTGTTAATTTGCTTTAAAACTATGAAACCAGCGTTAATGATAATCGACATGCAAAAGGCCTATTACGACGGCCCGACGGTGCCGCAGATGGATGCCGCGGCGGAGTATATCAACGGCGTCATTCCCATGTTCCGCAAGAAAGGTTTGCCCGTGATCTGGGTCTATAACGAGGATGAGTATGACGGCGCGGTGCCGGGCAAGGAGCCGTACGAGTTTATCGATTCTCTCAAGCCCGAAGCCGGCGATATCAAGATAAACAAGACTTACGGCAACAGCTTTAACAAGACCGATGCCGACAAGATATTGAAAGAGGCTGGGGTTGATACGGTTGTTATGACCGGGTTCTGTGCAGAGTATTGCGTGCTTTCGACCTATCGCGGCGCCAAGGACCTCGATTATTTCCCACTGCTCCTGAAAAACGGCATCGCCAGCGTTTCAAAGGAAAACAAGGAATTTGTCGAAAACATCAGCGAAACGGCGACATACGGCGTGCTGGAGAAGATGATCGCGCAGGTTTGAGATCCGCTTACACGAACGTAACCACAGATGGACACGGATAACCACAGATAACAAATAGCTTTCACTTATCTGGGTTCATCTCGTGTTCATCTGTGGTTCACTTTTTTATTTATCAAATGACAGTTTTTTCTTTACTGAATGAACATTCATTCAGTATAATATTCGGAGTTTAATAATCACTTATCAAGGAAGACAAAATAATGGACGCGAGAATGGAAAAGGAATTTAAGAAAGGCGGTTCGTTTCTTATAGAGGAGAGCACCCCGGCCGAGGTTTTTACGCCCGAAGATTTTACCGATGAGCAAAAGATGATCGGCGAAACGACGCGCGAGTTTATCGATAACGAGGTTAGGCCGCAGCTCGCCGCGATGGAAAACCACGAGTGGCATATTGCTAAAGAGTTGGTTGCGAAGGCGGGTGAACTCGGGCTGCTGGGCGCGACGATCCCCGAAGAATACGGCGGGCTCGAGCTCGACCAGGTTTCGGGCGTTGTGATCGCGGAGACGGTCGGCCGCGGCGGCGGTTTTGGAACCACATTCGGCGCGCAGACCTCCATCGGTCTTTTGCCTATCCTTTATTTTGGCTCCGAAGAATTGAAGAAGACGTGGATCCCGCGAATTATTTCGGGCGAGGTCGTTTCGGCCTATTGCCTGACCGAAAGCGGCTCAGGCTCGGACGCCCAGGGTGCAAAAACAACGGCCCGCCTCTCGGCTGACGGTGCGACCTACACCCTCAATGGCGAAAAGATGTTCATTTCAAATGGCAGCTTTGCCGATGTCTATATCGTGTTTGCCAAGGTCGATGGAGCGAAGGAGAAATTCTCGGCGTTTGTCGTGGAGCGCAGCGAGAATTGCCGCCCCGGTAATGAAGAGCACAAGATGGGTATCAAGTCCTCTTCGACCACCCCGTTAATTCTTTCGGATGCCGTGATCCCGGCTACGAACCTGATCGGTAACGTCGGCGACGGCGCTAAGATCGCCTTTAACATCCTGAATGTCGGCCGTTTCAAGCTCGGCGCGTCGGTTACGGGCGGATCGAAGCTCGCGCTGCACGATGCTATTCGTTATGCCAACGAGCGCCAGCAGTTCAACAAGTCTATTTCGAGCTTTGGCGCGATCAAGCACAAGCTGGCCCAGATGGCGATCCGCACGTGGGTAGCCGAGAGCATCACCTATCGTACGGTGGGCATGATCGATGCGCTGATCGGCGACGGCGCTGACAACACCGTGAAACTGCAGTCGATCGAGGAATACGCGGTCGAGAGCTCGATCAACAAGGTGGCGTGCTCAGAAGCGCTGGATTATGTGGTTGATGAGATGGTGCAGATATACGGCGGCTACGGCTATTCGGCGGATTACCCGGCGGAAAAAGCGTATCGCGATTCGCGCATTAACCGTATTTTTGAGGGTACCAACGAGATCAACCGCATGCTCATTCCCGGCCAGTTGATGAAGCGGGCGATGAAGGGCAAGATCCCGCTTTTGCAGGCGGCCAAGGCGCTGCAGGAAGAGCTGCTGAATCCGCAAATGTCTTTTGACGAGGACACGAGCTTACTCGCAATGGAGACGAAATTAGCGCAAAACGCCAAAAAGGTCGCGCTGATGGTGCTCGGAACCGCGGCGCAGAAATATATGATGGGCCTCTCGGAGCAGCAGGAGATACTGTGCGCTTGTGCAGACATCATTATGGATGCTTACCAGATGGAGACTGCGGTCCTGCGTGCAAAGAAGATCGCGGAGAAAGGCGGCGAGGAATCTGCCGCGAGACACGTGGACATGGCGCAGGTCTATTGCAACGACGCGATCCAGAGGGTCGAGGCCAGCGCGAAAAACGCCATCGCCGCGATGGTCGAGGGCGACGATATGCGTATGCTGCTCGTGGCGCTAAAACGCTTCACAAAGAACAACTCACCGGTGAATACGGTCGCGGCGCGGCAGAGAATAGCCGATACGCTGATAGCGGCGAATAAGTACGTATTTTAGACTATTGATTTTCAATCTTATTAAATTGGCTCGCATTGATTTGCGGGCCTTTTTTACTGGAGAATAGATCGTTCGGAATAGATGATAGAGGAGAGATGGTAGATTATAGATAATATGGAACCAGAAAAAAGAATTGTCGATCCGCTACCGGGGTTTTCAAAAGAGATCGGGTATTATCTAGCCTCCCTACAATTTGGGCGTGAGCAGACCAAGAAGCTGCTCGAGGATCTGACGCCGGAGGAGATCGCAAAAAGATATCTACCGGAGTTGCATTCGATCGGGGCGCTGGCGATGCATCTGGGCGAATGCGAGTACTGGTATTTCCAGTCGATCGCGCGCGACCGGGAGCTTACTGAGGAAGAAGTAAAGTTTTGTCATTTTTGCGACACGACCGAGAATGATGTCGATAGGGGATATTCGGCCGAGTATCTGATCAATACGCTGGACACAATTTCTGATCTGAACCGGGAGTTTTTGGCAGGGCTTACTGATGCGGATCTTGAAAAATTCCACACTCGAAAGGATGCGGACCCGCCGAGGGAGCTTTCCTTACGCTGGATGCTGCAATTGTCGATAGATCACGAGGGGCATCACCGCGGGCAGATTGCGATGATCAAGAGATTGATTCGGGGCGGGTCGATGGCGTCGTAGTTAACCATAGTAATTGTGATTTTCTATTTACTCAGCGTCGTTTCATAGAGATTGTTCTTGTCTTTTCTCGTCGCGGGCAATTACGCTTGTAACAATTCTTTGCAAGTCGATCTTTCATCTCTCACCGCTTTCTCTATCAGCTTTCCGAAACCGCTTTTCCCGCTGCCGAAACCGCCCTTCAAAAATGGTATCTATTAACACCGAAATTGGAACCTTTTACACCAAAATCGGAACCTTTTACGCTAAAATTGGAAGCTTTTGCACGAAAAATGGAACTACGAAATTTGCTAACTTTTGCAAATACGGGAGATACCCGAAGGATATTTTCAAAAACGTATTTTGATCCTTGAAGACACAAGCAATCGGCTTTTGTTTACCCGTCTCCAAAACGGCTTGGCTATGCTAAAACGGGCTTATCGTTTATTCTTTTCTCATATTCTGAATTCTTCCCGTTAAATCTATGATCAAAGAAATCTATACGAAATTTATCGCGATTATCATGCTCGGCGTGTTTGTGTTCGGCGCTGCTCCAACAGTGTTCGCGGTCGACGTTCGCGCGGACGCTCAGAAGTTTATCGACGATTACACGGCGATGTGGTCGAAGCTTCGCTATGAATCGGCACAAGCAGAGTGGCGGTCGAACACGATGATAATCGAGGGCGACGATACTAACGCAAAGGCCACCGTGGCAGCTGCCGAAAAGCTTGCGGCCTACACGGGAAGCAAGACGGTTATAGATGCCGCGACCGCGTTCCTGAAGCAGAAGGACAAGCTGACGCCGATACAAGTGCTCCAACTCGAGGCCATCCTGTACAAGGCTGCGGACAATCCGGAGACGGCGAGAGACCTGGTGGCGGAGCGGATCAAGGCCGAGACAGCGCAGACGGAGAAACTCTTCGGGTTCGATTTTAAGATAGACGGCAAATCCGTCACTGCAAACGATATCGACCGCATTCTGAAGGAGTCGGCCGACCTCACGCAAAGGCGCAAAGCATGGGAGGCCTCGAAGGAGGTGGGAAAGGGGCTAAAGAACGGCCTTTCCGATCTGCAGCGCTTAAGAAATGCCACCGTTAAACCGCTGGGCTACAAATCGTATTTCGATTACCAGGTTTCCGATTACGGAATGACCGCGGACGAGATGATGGCGCTGATGCGGCAATTTAACAAAGAGATGCGGCCGCTATACCGCGAACTGCACACCTACGCGCGTTACGAGCTTGCCAAAAAATACGGTAAGGAAGTGCCCGATCAGTTGCTGGCGGACTGGCTGCCGAACCGCTGGGGACAGGATTGGAGCAATATGGTAACGGTCGAGGGAATGGACCTCGATGGCGCCCTCAAGGACAAATCGCCGGAGTGGATAGTAAAACAGGGTGAGGAATTTTATGTATCGCTCGGCTGGCCGAAGCTGCCGCAGAGCTTCTGGGACAAATCTTCGCTTTACCCGGCGCCTAAGGATGCGAAATACCGTAAGAACAATCATGCTTCGGCGTGGCACCTGAACCTGGAGGACGATATTCGTTCCTTGATGAGTGTGGAGCCGGATGCGGAATGGTACGAGACGGCGCACCATGAGCTGGGGCATATTTACTACTATGTAAGCTACACGAACAAGGACGTTCCGCTCCTGCTTAGAGGCGGCGCTAACCGCGCGTATCACGAAGCTATCGGATCGATGATGGGCGTCGCGGCGATGCAGAAACCGTTCCTCGTCGGGCGCGGCCTTATCTCGAAGGACGCGAAGATCGACCAAACTCAGGCGCTTATGCGCGAGGCCTTGAGCAACGGCGTGTTCATGCCGTTTTCAGCCGGAACGATGTCGCAGTTCGAATACGAGCTGTATGCCAAAAATCTGCCGAAGGACCAGTACAACAAACGCTGGTGGGAGATAGTGCGCGAATACCAGGGCATCGTTCCGCCGACGGAGCGCGGCGAGGAATTCTGCGATGCGGCGACGAAAACTCATATAAACGACGACCCGGCGCAGTATTACGATTACGCCATCTCTTATATATTGTTATTCCAATTGCATGACCATATCGCGACCAAGATCCTCAAGCAGGACCCCCATGAGACCAATTATTACGGTAATAAAGAGGTCGGCGATTTCCTGCGCAAGATAATGTCGCCGGGCTCTTCCAAGGACTGGCGGGTGGTGCTCAGGGAAACTACAGGTGAAGACCTGAGCGCGAAAGCAATGATCCGCTATTTCGAGCCGCTGATGGCGCACCTGAAGAAGGTCAATGCCGGTAGGAAATACACCTTACCTGAATTGAAATAATTCAAAATTTTGTTCAAATCGAAACCAGAGCGGTCTGGGGAGCGTAAATTCCCCGGGCGTTTTATTTTTGAGGATAGGGATGCCATTACCCCGAAAATATTGACTAAAAGTATCATATCGGGGTTTAATGTCGTTATATTTCGATTCAAATCACAGGAATTAATATGAAAAGATTTTTATTTTTATTGATAAGTGTTGCGATCGCGGCTCCAGCCCTTTTTGGTCAGCAGGCCAACCCGACCCCTCCGAAAGACGATGACCAGACGATCAAGATCTCGACCAATCTGATCCAGGTCGACGTTACGGTGACGGATAAGAACGGCAAACTCATTACCGATCTGACGGAGGCGGATTTTGAGCTTTACGAAGACGGCGAGCGGCAAAATATTTCGAATTTTTCGATGATCTCGAAATCGGCGGGTGGGACAACTGCGGGTGGGAGCACGGGCGAAAATTCCGCGCAGGCGGGCAGCACAGCGGAAGGGACGTCGATCGCCCCGAACGGTGTTCGTCGAACGATCGCGATCGTGGTTGACGACCTGAGCCTTTCACACGCAAGTATTTACTACACGCGGAAAGCGCTTACGAAATTTGTCGATGAACAGATGCAGCCGGGCGATCTCGTTGCAATAATCCGCACTGGCGGCGGGGTGGGAACACTCCAGCAATTTACCTCGGATAAGCGGCTGCTTCATGCAGCGATCGATAAAATTCGATGGAACCCGTTTGGGGGCAGCATCGATGCGCTTTCGCCTGTGAGCCAGAACAATTCCGATATTAGCGAAAGGTTCCGGAGCGAGAGTGACATGATCGCTTCGGGAAGCCCCAAAAAGTTCGTGGGAGTCCTTACGCGCGAGAGTGTTGCGGATACCAAGACTATGGACTACAAGGCGAGTAAGAACACCGCTGACGCGGAAAAAGGTACCTATACGCTGACGGCCCTGGGGGTGATCAAATACATTATTTCCGGAATGGGCAAACTGCCCGGCCGCAAATCGATGATGCTGTTCTCGGATGGTATCAGTCTCGGAGGTGATTCCGGAAAAGTTAAAGGCACCCACGCCTTCGACTATATGCAGGATGTGGCGGACCTCGCAAACCGGTCGTCGGTGGTAGTTTACACCTTCGACACGCGGGGCTTGCAGTCCATGTCTATTACCGCGTCTGACAGCACGTACGAAGTGATCGACGGCCATCGCGGTATAAAAGAAGCCGCACGCACGAAGGATTTTAAGGACAGCCAGGACGGCCTGACCTATATTGCAGATCAAACCGGCGGAAAGGCCCTGCTGAACAGCAACGATCTGAACGGGGGAATAGAACGGGCGTTGTACGACCAGAGCATTTATTACCTGATCGGGTATATACCCGATGCCGAAAGCTTTGACGCCACGAAACGCAAATTCAACAAGTTTGAGATCAAGGTAAAGCGGCCGGGCGCAAAGGTAAGCTACAGGAGCGGATTTTTCAGCAGCGAACAAGCGACGGGGCCGCGGCCGGATCTTACCACGGCCGAACGGCAGATGGCCGACACGCTGATGTCGCCTTTCGCGCAGAGCGATATCGCAGTAAACGTGAACGCAATTTATGCCGACGATCCGACGGACGGGGCGTATATTCGATCGTTTATACATATCGATGCGAAAGATCTGGTATTTTCGGAAGCCGCGGATGGTTGGAAAACGGCGACATTCGATGTGGCGGCCGTCCTTTTCGGCGACGGAGGAGTGCCGGCCGAGATCAAGGAATCGAAATATGCGATCAAATCGAAGGGAGCCACTTTTGACACGATGCAAAAGCAGGGCTTTGTTTATGTTCTGGTAGTTCCGATAAAGAAGCCAGGCCTGTATCAATACCGGGTGGCGCTGCGAGATGCTTCATCGGGAAAGATCGGATCGACGATGCAGGTTATTGACGTGCCGAACCTCGCGAAGCAAAAACTTACGATATCCAGCCTGATGGCCGAAAATATAACGATGGATATCTGGCAAAACATCGCGGCCGGTAAGATTGGAAATAAGCCCGGCCAGGTACAGGTTCCTTCAACCCTCTTTTACGATACGGTGCGAAAGGAGTTTCAACCGGGAACCGTGCTGCGATATGGGTTTGAGGTTTATAATGCGAAGCTGGATGGGAACGGCGCACCAAAGCTCGAAACCCAAACGAGGATCATGCAGAGCGATAAGGTGATAGTGCAATCGAATCTGAACAAGTTCGACGCCGCAGGGCAACCGGATATGAAACACCTGAAGATCAGCGGCAATATGCTGCTGAATGATAAGCTGCTGGCCGGTGACTATGTTTTGCAGGTGATCGTAACGGACACGGCGACGAAACAGGTATCGACGCAGGTTTTCCCGTTTGAAATTATTAAATAAGGGAAAGCGGTACTTTTAGAATCAAGGTCCGGGGCTTTTGCTGCCGGGCCTTTTTATTTTTCCGTAAACGTCAGAAAATACAGGTATGGAAGTTTATAAAGATGTGCTGGAAGGCCCGGCCGGGTTTTCGCGAGAATTGGGCTGTTATATTGCGGGCATGGAAGAAGTGCGGGCACAACTTCTCAAGATCATCGCCGACCTATCGGATGAAGAGCTTTACGCAAGGCTTGTGCCCGGTGCACACCAGATCGGCGGGCTGCTTCTCCACCTTGGAGAAAACGACTGGTGGTGGATATGCGCCGTTGCGAACGGGTAGGAGATAACGGACGAGGTGCGACGGGAAACCTATATCGACGATAATACGGTTGAAACCGATTTTGCGCTAAAGGGATTGAGCGCGCAGGATTGCATCGAGATCCTTGGTCGAATAAGGAAACAGGCGGTCGAAGCGCTGGAGAAATTTACCGATGACGATCTGGACCGGATGATCCCGTATGAGACGAATGGGAATAGATATGAATCGAGCCTGCGTTGGATATTGCATCATGTGACCGAGCATGAGGCGGGGCATCGCGGGCAGATCGCGATGATAAAACGGCTGCTGCGCGAGGCGAAAATATGACTTATAGGGTTGAGAAATGGGACGAAGTTTACGCGCCGAATCCGGCTATGCTCAGGCATATATTGGACTCGGAAGGATACGAGGTGTATCAGTGGTGCGACCGTCCAGGCTCGGTCTGTGGCCGGCACATGCACGGGGAAGATCAGTCACACTGGGTGTTGTCGGGAACGCTGGAGTTGACGGTGGAGAATGTCGGGACATTTGTGTTGGAAGCGGGCGACAGGGATTTAATGCCGGCAGGGACATATCATTCCGCGAGGGTGATAGGCGATGAGCCGGTGGTTTATTTAATAGGAGAGAAGCGGGATGACGGGGTGAACGGGTGAGAGGGAAAATGCAGGGGTAGTTTTGCTCGGCGTCCTTGCGTCCCTGCGGTAAATCTCGTACTTACGTTAGAATTACTTTATGACCAAAGCATTAACATTGGGTGAATTAAAGGCGAGCGGGTACGCGTCGCGTTCGGTAAAGGACGAGATGCGCGCGAATCTTATCGAGAAGCTTCGAGGCGGCGAGAAGCTGTTTCGCGGGATCCTCGGATACGAGGAAAGCGTTATCCCGCAGGTAATTAACTCCGTGCTTTCGAAACACAACGTCATATTCCTGGGCACGCGCGGGCAGGCAAAAAGCCGCATTATCAGGCAGTTGACGGAGCTGCTGGACGAGGAAATGCCTATTATCGCGGGCTCCGAGGTTAATGATGATCCGTTTGCGCCGATCAGCGCGTTCGGCCGGCAGCAAATAAATCTGCACGGGGATGAGACGAAGATCGATTGGGTCGGGCGGGATCAGAGATTTGTCGAGAAACTCGCCACGCCAGATGTGACGATCGCGGATATTATCGGTGACGTCGATCCGATCAAGGCCGCGAAGGGCGGGCACATGCTCTCGGACCAGCTGACGATACATTTCGGACTGCTGCCGCGCGCTAATCGGGGGATATTTGCGATAAACGAGTTGCCCGACCTGGCGGGGAAGATACAAGTCGGGCTGTTCAACATCATGCAGGAAGGCGATGTGCAGATAAAGGGTTACCCGGTACGTTTGCCGCTTGACGTGGCGCTGGTTTTCTCGGCAAACCCGGAGGATTACACCGCCCGAGGAAAAATTATCACGCCATTAAAGGACCGGATCGGCGCGGAAATTCAGACGCACTATCCCAAACACCTGAACCTCGGCGTTGAGATCACAAAACAGGAAGCGTGGACGAGCAGGGACGGGGCGGTTTCGATACCGGAGTTTATTGCGGAGACGATCGAGCAGATCGCATTCGAAGCGCGTGACGACCAGCGGATAGACAAGCGCTCCGGCGTTTCGCAGCGGCTGCCGATCACGGTGATTGAATCGGCGGTTTCGAACGCGGAAAGGAGGTTTCTGGCGACCGGAGAAAACGAGATAGTGCCTCGAATTTCGGATATTTATGCCGCGCTGCCCTCGATGACCGGGAAAATGGAACTCGAATACGAGGGCGAGCAGATAGGCGCGCCGCGTGTGGCGAGAGACTTGATCAAGCGCGCTTGCGGGGTCGTTTTCGAGGGATTTTTTCTCGGGATAGATTTTGCGCCGGCGATCGAGTGGTTTGACGGCGGGAACAAACTGCTGCTGTCAGATACGGCGTCGGCGGAAGAATGCGTAATGCTGCTGAACGATGTGCCGGAATTGATCGAATCGACGCTGGTGCCGCTGGATTTTAAGCGACATGACAAGGCAAAGCTGGTATCGGCGTGCGAATTCGTACTCGAGGGCCTTTATGCGGAGAACAAGATATCGCGAAATGAAGAGGGCGGATTTGAGGCCGTGACAAAGGCGAAGCGCGACCGGCGCGGGATGATATACGAGGATTTTACGGATATCGAGGGGTACAACTAACCGAATGAACATAGAGACCGACCTTCTTATTGTCGATAAAATCCTTGACGTTTGGAGGGAAGATCTGGGCGCCGATCATTCAGGTTATAGAAATCACGTTTACCGAATGATCAACTTTTGCCTGGCGCAGGGCGACTTCGCCGAGGAAGATCGGAAAAAAATCGTTATAGCTGGTTGTTTTCACGATCTCGGGATATGGTCAGACAAAACCTTCGATTATCTGCCCCCATCGGTCGCGAGGGCGACCGAGTATCTCGGAGAAAATGGATTGAGCGAATGGATACCCGAGATCGGGCGGATGATCGATCAACATCACAAGCTTAGGAAAATCGACGGGTTGACCGAGGTTTTTCGAAAAGGCGATTTGGTCGATTTTTCGTTGGGGTTGATCAAATGCGGCCTGCCGGGAGATTATGTGCGTTCAGTAAAAAAGGAATTTCCGAATGCGGGATTTCACAAGCGGCTGGTGCAGATCGGCGGCCGATGGATATGCAATCATCCCCTGAACCCGGTGCCGGTACTCAAGTGGTGATAAAAAAAATGAGGCCGCCTTTTTACGGGCGACCTCGTTCAGCTTTGGAGGCTAAAACTTTTTCGGTTTAGCGATTCCGATAGTAGACCCTTTTCTTGGTCTTCGGGTTGATCTTGTAGGTGTAGAGGGCTGAACCACCCGCACCGGCTAATGCGCCGATCGCTGCACCTTTCTTTCCGCCGATCAAAGCACCGAGGATCGCGCCTGCGCCGGTACCGATACCCATGTTGATCACGTTACGGTGTTTCTGGTAAAAGTTCTTTTTCTTCACGACCTGGGTTTGATAACTCCGGCCATTACTGTAGTAGCGCTTGCCGCCTGTCTGTGCGCTTGCTGTGAGAGGAACCATTACCGCCATTACTGCCATCATTAAGAATGTTGCTATATATTTTTTCATTGCGTTATCTCCTGTTTCTCAAAATCTGAAGGCCTGTAACCTTCTCTCGGCAATGTATATCGCAAAGGCCGTGCCAAAACATGTAACTTATACTATATAAAGCAAGTTAGAGGAATGGGGCTATTTTGAACGGTGTGGCTGAAATACGAAATCGGTTATGATTCTGCGGTTTGGGGTAGTGTTCGGAGAGAAAAGGAGAAGAGGTGATGAGGAGAAGGGGAGAACTTGCCGTGATAACATTTTTGTGCACAATGAGTTTGGATATCGTTAATTAAAGAGCTTCGGAAATCGATGTTATGAATATTGAAGAAATACGCGAATTCTGCCTGGGCATGCCGGGCGCGGAAGAAGATGTTAAATGGGGCGCCGACCTAACCTTCTGTGTAGGCAAAAAAATGTTTGCCGTGACGGGTATGGAAATGAGCGCCGAGAGCGGCATCACGGTAAAAACCACGCCCGAGAAATTTGCGGAGCTTACCGAGCGCCCGGGTATCCGCCCCGCACACTACGTCGCACGCTACCATTGGGTAACGGTTGAGGATCTGAGCGTCATGACCAGCGAAGAACTCAAAGATCTTATTCAAAACTCCTATAAACTCGTTTTCGACAAACTTCCTAAAAAAGAGCGCGAGAAGATCGTCTAATTTATTTTCTTGTTCTAATTTAAGATTGCCGTAACCCGGCGGTAACCCCGATTTCAAATTGCCTCCCTACACTACTTCCTTACATAAAAATCCCATCGAGCTATAAACGTTGTTGAGGATTTCCCGACTCGATCGTGAAATTTGCACGAAAAGCCCGAAGTGTATCTATAGATCGATTAAATGCTTTATTGACAATTATTTGTAAGGGGACAAAATGACTTCGAAATTCAATATTTCAAAATTTTTTGCGCACATCCTGAGGCAGATGGCCCTGGTATTCGTACTCACTTTAGCCGCCTTGGCACAGTCCGAAACTGCGGCCCTTCTCGGCACGGTCCAGGACCCCAACGGGGCTGCCGTAAGCAACGCTACCGTTACATTAAAAAATACCAGCACCGGAATTTCGTCCACGACGACGACCGATGCCAACGGCGATTACCAGTTCGTCAACGTAAAGATCGGCACGTTTCAGATAACGGTCGAGGCCAATGGCTTTAGCCGCACCGTTGCCGAAAACATTGTTCTTACCGTCAGCGCCCGGCAGAGGGTCGATCTTACCCTACAGGTCGCGGCGGCCACGGAAACGGTTACGGTTACGGATGCGGCAAACCCGCTGCAGACCGATTCCAGCGACGTTGGCCAGGTCGTTCAGCGGCAGCAGATCATTGCGCTCCCGCTAAACGGGCGGTCATATGCAAATCTCGCGCTGCTCGCACCCGGCGTACGTGAATCCAGTAC
>Ga0193752_1002615_pt1 | contig 13278 bp, 10 predicted proteins | sample H1c1metaG_FD_144924 | JGI IMG/M metagenome (GOLD analysis project Ga0193752, IMG submission 144924) | Soil microbial communities from a riparian zone of the East river system, Colorado, United States - H1c1 | ecosystem: Environmental > Terrestrial > Soil > Riparian zone | place: USA: East River... | reverse complement strand
CTCGCTATGCTGATGTGTGTTCTCGTTTACGTTTTCCTCTGGAAGACCAAATGGGGATACGAGCTGCGGGCCGTAGGTGAAAATCCGAGCGCGGCTGAATACGGCGGTATCTCACCGAAAAAACAGATTATAATCGCTATGACGATCTCGGGCGCTCTTGCCGGAATGGTCGCTATAGGCGAGGTAATGGGCGTGCGGCACAACTATTACGACGCATTCTCGGGTGAATGGGGATTTCTAGGGATCGCGGTTGCGCTGCTCGGCAGAAACCACCCGCTCGGTGTATTTATAGCGGCGCTGTTCTTCGGCGTCCTGCTCAGGGGCGAGATATTCGTCGATGCGTTCACGGCTAAGGTTTCAAAGGATGTCGGCTGGGTGCTGCAATCGATAATTATCCTGTTTGTTGCGTGTTTCCAGATCTATTCCAAGAAAAGGGGGGTTAAATCGAAAATATGAACGAGATCCTGACGATAGCATTTTTCTTTTCGGCATTGCGTCTCGCAACTCCTCTGATCTTCGCCGCGCTCGGCGGATTGTTTTCCGAGCGTTCGGGTGTCATAAACATCGCGCTTGAAGGGCTAATGCTGGCGGGCGCGTTTACCGCCGCGGTCGTTACCTACGAAGCGCACAACCCCTACATCGGCGTATTATGCGGCGCTCTGGCGGGCGGTGTATTGGCGACCGTTTACGCGATAGCGTGTATAAAATTCGAGGCCGACCAGGTCGTTGCCGGCATGGCGATCAACTTCCTGATGTTCGGGCTGCCTGCTCTTATCAGCGGCGCGATCTACGATTCGACCGGCTCGACGCCGCAGCTCGACAAGGCGATCCAACTGCCGGAGCTTTCGGCGCCGGTGCTTGCGCTTCTTCTCGTTCCGGTTTGCTGGTACGTAATGTATAAAACGCCTTTTGGATTGAGGTTAAGGGCGGCGGGCGAAAACCCCGCGGCGGCGGATGCGGCGGGTGTAAATGTGATCAGGCTGCGGTATAAGGCGGTTATTATTTCCGGCCTGCTTGCAGGTATCGGCGGCGCGTATCTCTCGATCGGACAAAGCTCGCTTTTTACGCGCAATATGACGGCCGGGCGTGGGTTTATCGCATTGGCGGCGCTTATACTGGCCAAATGGAAGCCATTTCCGGTGCTGGGAGCATGCTTGTTCTTCGGGTTTACAGAGGCGCTGACGTTTCACATCCAGGGCATTATCAAATTGCCGTCTGGCGAGGATATTCCGATCCAGTTCATCCAGATGATTCCCTATGTGCTGACAATAATCGTGCTTGCCGGGTTCATCGGATTATCGCGAGCGCCTAAGGCGCTGGGCGTGCCGTATAGTAAGGAAAAATAAGAGAATATTGTGAATTACGAAAACGCCGTCGAAGCGGCGGAATTTATCAAATCGAGATATGCGCGCGAGGTAAAACTCGCGCTCGTGTTGGGTAGCGGACTGGGCGCTTTTGCGGACGAGGTCGAGAACGCTGTAATGCTGTCTTATAGTGAGATACCCAATTTTGCCAAGTCGACGGTGGAGGGCCATGTCGGGCAACTTGTGCTGGGCGAGGTCGGCGGTGTATCCGTTGCTGTTCAGCAGGGGCGGTTTCATTACTACGAGGGTTACAGCATGCAGCAGGTGATGCTGCCGGTCAGGACATTTGGCGTGATGGGGATAAAAACCGTGATTCTAACGAACGCCGCGGGCAGTCTCGATCCCGATCTACCGCAAGGCAGCCTGATGCTAATCCGCGACCACCTGAATATGATGGGCGTAAACCCACTCGTGGGGCCTAACGATCCGAGATTCGGTGTGCGGTTTCCGGATATGACAGAGGTCTATGATCGCGGCCACAGGGCCGTGGCGCAAGAAGAAGCGGCAGGGATCGCGCAGGAACGCGCAGAGCCTAACATTCTTGGAAGCGGCGTTTATTGCGCGCTTTCTGGCCCCACGTATGAAACCCCTTCAGAAGTGAGGATGTATCGCTCGTTTGGGGCGGATGCCGTGGGGATGTCCACGGTACCCGAGGCGATCGCTGCGCGGCATATGGGAATGAAGGTGCTTGGCATCTCGTGTATCACCAATCTGGCGGCCGGCATGAGCGGCGATCAAACGATAAATCACGAGGAAGTAATGGAGACTGGGGCGCGGGTTTCATCGGTCTTCAAGGAGCTTATCGGCCGGATCATCCCGCGCATCGCGTAGATTTTGTAAAAGGGCGTTTGTCACCCCGGCCTTATCCTGATTATCCTAGTATCAACTATATGATCATAGGTATTTGCGGCGGAACAGGTTCCGGCAAGACAACTATTGCCCGGAAGATATTCGAAACGGTCGGCAGGCAGAACGTCGTGCTGGTCGAGCAGGATTCCTATTACCGTAATCTGGCTGACATGCCGCCCGACGAGCGAAACCTCGCGAACTTCGACCATCCTGACTCGCACGACAACGAACTTCTTGCCAATCACATCAAGCGTTTGAAGGCGGGTTACTCGATAGAGATGCCGGTCTATGACTTCAGGACGCATACGCGCACGAACGAAACCGAGCATATCGAACCTAAGCCGGTCGTGCTGATCGAAGGCATATTGATCTTTGCCGAGCCGCGCGTCTCCGAACTGCTGGATGTTAAAGTGTTTGTCGATACGCCCGACGATATTCGTTTTATTCGCAGGCTTAAACGCGACATTGCGGAGCGTGGACGCACGGTTGATTCGGTGATAGCGCAATGGTTTGCTACGGTCCGTCCGGCCCATTTCGAGTTTGTCGAGCCTTCGAAAAGAAACGCCGATCTGATAATTCCGGAAGGCGGAAAGACGGACGTAGGCATCGAATTCCTGTGCAGCAAGATACGCGAGGAGTTGAGCAAGGAATGGTCCGCGGGAAGCGGCCAATGAAAATTAGTGAAAATGCGCTTAGAAATGGGGCATTTTGGGACAAACTGAAAACCTTTTGTTCCATTTTTGTTCCACGGTGGAACACGCGGAATGCGAAATTGACTTTTAGAAACTATTGAAGATATTGATGTTAAAGGCGCGGGTGATTGCGCGGTAAGCTTGTTCCAGGGGTGGAACAATATTAATGGAAAAAAAAGAAGAATTAATAGAAGCGGCGACAAAGGTGCGGGAGAATTCCTACGCACCGTTCTCGAATTTCAGGGTCGGCGCCGCGCTCGAAACGGGTAGCGGCGAGATCATCGCCGGGTGTAACGTCGAATCTGCGAGCTACGGGCTTACGGTATGCGCTGAGCGCGTGGCCATTTGGAAGGCTATCTCCGAGGGAAAGCGAAAGATCAAACATATCGCCGTGGTCGCCGATACCGAGGAACTGACGCCCCCGTGCGGGGTCTGCCGCCAGATCATATGGGAATTCGGCGGTGATATCCCGGTGGTGATGGCTAATCTGAAAGGCAAGGTCGAGACGGTGCAGATGAAGGATCTCTTGCCGCGGGCTTTTGATACGAAATTCCTGAAATAGTATTAGAATGGTCGGATAGTATCCTTATGATTAACAAAGACCTTCCGGAGATGAAAATCGATAGGACAAAGATCGCGGTCTTTTCCAGTTTTGAGGAAGCCGAAAAAGCGGACAGAGAATATTGGCTGTCGCGCACTCCGCAAGAGAGGGTTTCGCATACGCTAAGACTACGGCGAATGAACTATGGACACCGAGCTACCGAACGACTACAAAGAGTTCATAGAATTATTACGATCGAATAAGGTTCGATACTTATTGATCGGAGGACTGGCGGTCAGCTTGCACGGTTATCCGCGGTCCACTTACGACCTGGACCTATTCGTAGGAAGCGATCAGGAAAATCTTGTAAGACTTCGCACGACCCTGACAAACTTTGGTTTTGCCGAAATTGATGTCTCACCTGAAACTTTTGCTTCAGGAAAGAAACTTATTGAACTTGGAATAGAACCGGTCAAGATCGAGATACTTAATTTTGCCTCTGGTCTGGATTTTGAAAAGGCTTATGAAAATAGGACGACGGGGATTCTCGATGGAATCGAAGTAAACCTGATCAGTCTTGAAGATCTTAAGATAAATAAAAAAGCGAGCGGACGGCATAAAGACCTGGACGACCTGGAACATCTTGACGCGATTTTTGAAAATAAGCAACGCAGGTCATGAATTTAACCTGATGTCGACTGAAGCCAAAAGGAAAAATGTGAATGGATTTCGGCTAAAGCCGTAAATTTGCGGTGTCCTTAACCGTTAGCTAAAGTCAACGGCAATTGACCGGCGGCGGAGCCGCTAAGGTCGGGAAATTGAAGCCGGTGAAGCAGAGCTTCACCGCACATCGAGCGGCGGAGCCGCTAAGACCGGCGTTCGGGGCTTTCGATACAAATATTTTTGAAAAGTTATTGGTTGTGGTTAACCACAACCCTCGGGCCTCAAGGCCACCGCTCCTGCCAGGAGGAGTTTTTCTCGCTCAATGGCGTTTTATTTTTGAATCAGGTATGAAAAATCTCCGAGTTCTTTTTGCACTTCTAGTACTTCTGTCTCTGTCTTTTTCCAGCTTTGCCCAGCGAAGTACGGGTTCCGCGGCATCCGTGGACCTGTTGATCGTCGGCGGTACGGTCGTCACCATGGACGGATCGCGCCGGGTGATCGAGAACGGAGCGGTAGCTGTTAAAGGCGGCGAGATAGTGAAGGTCGGGACTACGGCGGAGGTTACCCGCGGTACCCGTGCGAGGCAGACGATCAACGCAAACGGTAAGCTCATAATTCCCGGCCTGATCAATACGCACACCCATATTCCGATGGTCATGTTTCGCGGCATTGCGGACGATCTCGACCTGAACGAATGGCTGACGAAATACATCTTTCCTGCAGAAGGCAAGAATGTGACCGAGCCGTTCGTGCGCGTCGGCACGCGGCTGGGCTTGGCGGAGATGATCCGCGGCGGGACGACAACGTACTGCGACATGTATTACTTCGAAGACGCCATTGCCGATGAAACGAAAAAGGCGGGTGTTCGTGGGGTGTTGGGGGAAACGATAATCGATTTTCCGGTGCCGGACAACAAGACCCCTCAAGATGGTATGGCCTATGCCGAAAAATATGTAAATAAATGGAAGAACGATCCGCTGATCATACCCGCGATCGCCCCACACGCACCCTATACGGTCTCGACCGAAAACCTTCAGGCCGTAAAGAAGCTATCGGACAAACTTAATTCTACGATGATCATGCACGTGGCCGAGGTGCAGAAGGAGCGCGACGACATCCTGGCGCAGAAAGGAAATACCCCGGTTACGTATCTCGACAAGATCGGGTTCCTCTCTGATCGGCTGATAGCGGCACACACGATCTTTCTAACTGACGCCGAAATCGATATTTTCAAGCGGCATGGTGTTGGCTCGGCCCACTGCCCACAGTCGAACATGAAGCTGGCGGCGGGTGTTGCTCCGGTGCCTAAGATGCTCGCAAAAGATATTGCCGTCGGGTTGGGAACGGACGGAGCGGCATCGAACAACGACCTCAATATGTGGGAGGAAATGGACACGGCTGCAAAGCTGCACAAGCTGATCTCCGGCGACCCCAAGACGCTTCCGGCCGAACAGGTTTTCGAGATGGCGACGATACGAGGAGCGCGCGCTCTGCACATCGATAAACTGACAGGTTCGATCGAGACGGGCAAGCGTGCCGACCTCGTGATCGTCGACCTGGACGACCTGAACCAGACGCCGTTTTATAACGTCTATTCGCACCTCGTTTACGCGACAAAAGCCAATGATGTGAGGACTGTTGTCATCAACGGGAAGGTTGTAATGCTTGATAGAAGGTTGCTTACGCTTAACGAAGCTGTTATAAAGAAAGACGCAAACGCATACCGAGATAAAATCATCCAAAGTCTCAAGTAACAGGGGAGCACCGAAAAACCGGGCTTGCCTCACAGGTTTTAAGAAAGCATAATGGAAGGGTTATTGCTGTTTGCAGGTCGCAAAAGTGAGCCTTCGTTGTTGTTCGCTTGACCTTTACGGAAAATTTAAGTCATATAGGAGGACTGTAAATGCCGCTAAAGTTCAGAAGGTTTTGCTCTTCGCTTTTACTGGTTTTATTTAGTTTTATTACGCTGATTTCGGCGCAAACCGTCGCACCACCCACCCAGGCGGCAGCTCCCGTTCCGGCACCCACATCCTCCGGCGACATAATGCGGGAAAGGATCTCAAAGGCAAAAGCCTTCATCGCAGTCAAAAACTTCAACGCGGCTATTTACGAACTAGAAAGTCTTCGCAAGGAAACGAACGACCCGACCGTACGCGGGGTTACGAACGTTCTGTTGATGAACAGCTACCTGGAGCAGGGCGATTACAAGCGCGCGCAGGATTTCCTCAAAGAATTTTACGATGCCCAGAAACCCAGCAAGCCGGACACCTCGGCCTTCTATTTTTCGATAGCCGGCCAGGTAGTAAGGGGAGCGAAGAACCAGCTCGAACGCTACCGCGCGCTTGGCCTTTCGGTTTCGGACAGGAACCTGCCGCTAGAGGCCGTGGCCGATATTGAGAAAATGCGTGAGACGCTCGAACTCGTCGTCGCGCAATCCAGAACGCTTGGCAAGGAAAAAACACGTACAGCGTCCGCGATGGCGATGATCGAGGAAGCCTCGAATACCCGCAGCATTTTGGCGCGTGACGATTACGACGCCAGGCGTTGGAAGGACGAGATGGCCGATGCGCGCGAAGAGATCGCGAATTCGAGAAGCGTAATAATGAACGCGGTGAACGACTCGACCGGGGATATCGTTGCGACGCAGCAGCCGGTGGGAACTATAGCAGCGAACATTCCGCCATCAGCCGATAATACGGAAACGAAGCTGCCGGAACCGGTTGTTTTTAAACCGGTCGCCGATTCGACACCACCTTCTGCCCAACCCCTGGGAACAGCTGTAAAACCGCAGGATGCACAGACGGCGGAAACAGGTAATAGAGAACCCGAAAGGCGCATCCGGGTGATCGGGGATGCCCCTAAGGAAGACAATACCACCGCGAAAACCGAGAATCCGCCGGAGGCAGCTCCAGAAGGCGCCAAGGAAACGTCGCCACTTGCTATAGGATCGCTCATCGCCTACGCCACAAAGCAGGCCCAGCCGATCTATCCCGTAGCGGCAAAGAACATGCGTATGACCGGATTGGTAAAGGTGGAGGTAGTAGTCAACGAAAGCGGCGAGGTCGCCGAAGTCCAGACCATGACCGGCCCTTCGATGCTGCAGGGCGCGGCGAAAGACGCTATCCGCAAATGGAGATTTAAACCGTTTGTCCGTGATGGCCAGCCGGTAAAGGCCACGGGTTTTGTTAATTTTAATTTCGCGCTGTAATGTGCAAAATAGACAAGCAGTTTAACCGGGCGGTGAATTTTTGAATTTACCGCCTTATTTTTTGTTTCTACCGACTATGGGCGTTCGATCATTCCTCTTAATTTTCTTTGCCGCGATGACAACCTTTTCACAGATGCCGAAAATAGAACCCGGCGTGCCGCTGGACCTTGCGAAATGGCGAGCGGCAAGATACTCCGATGTACGATACAAACTCGATCTGAAGCTCGAGAAAATGTCGCCCGTTCTAAAGGGAACGATCGAGATAAGGGTTAATGTCGACCCGACAGACGGAACCCCGGTTATCGGCGGCCCCACGACGACGGCTCGGGATGCAGGCAGCAAGACGGACATAGTTTTCGACTGGCGCAGGATCAAGGGCAAGGAAGATCTTTCGACCGTTTCAAACATTACCCTCAACGGCAGTCCGGCTATATTCGAGGACGCCAGCGAACATATTGTCATCAAGGATGCGCCCCCCGGCGAGAATACCGTGACGCTGGATTTTACCTCGCCCATTTTGACCAGCGGGAGCGCCATCACGCGGTACGTCGACCGGCAGGACCAAGGCGAATATATCTATTCGCTGTTCGTGCCTTCCGATGCGAGCACTGCCTTTCCGGTTTTTGATCAGCCGGACCTGAAGGTCCGCTTTACCCTATCTATAAAAGCGCCGCAGGACTGGAAAATTGTTTCGAATTCGCGGCCGAACGCGGTACAGCAGCTTCCCATTACGCATACCGAAGACTGGAAAAACAAGGTAATGATCATTCAGTTCGAGGAAACCAAGCCGATCAGTACATATGTTTTTGCTTTTGCAGCGGGCGATTTTGAGAAGTTTGAAGAGATCGATCTGGATGGTAAAAAAAAGGTGATCATGCGTAGCCCCGCAAATGGAACGTTAGCGGAACAGCCTTTGGATCCCGGTCAGACCCGCCTGGACACCGATGTTTACGTTCGCCGCTCGCAGGCCGAGAAATTCAAGCTGCATGCAGCCGAGGTCTTTCGTTTGAATGGCGAGGGAGTAAAGTTTCTCGAGAGCTATTTCGACTATAAATACCCCTTTTCGAAATACGACCTTGTCCTGATCCCGGAATTTCCCTTCGGCGGGATGGAGCACGCGGGCGCGACATTTCTAAGAGAAGAATCGATAATCTTTCCGCAGGAGCCGACGGCCAATAACTACATCTCACGCGCAAACCTCATCTTTCACGAGGCAGCGCACCAGTGGTTCGGCGATACGGTGACGATGCGCTGGTTTGACGACCTTTGGCTGAAGGAAGGCTTTGCCGAATTTATGGCGTATAAAACGCTCGAGAAGGTAATGCCCGAATATAACGCCTGGAAGATATTCTACGAGCGCAACAAGCAGGCCGCGTATTTAACCGATTCGACCAAGGGAACGACACCTATCTACCAGGAGATACCAAATCTTAGCGCGGCTAAATCGGCTTATGGCAACATCGTTTACCGCAAGGCGCCATCATTTTTGCGGCAGGCGGAGTTTTATATCGGGGTGGATAAATTTCAAACCGCGGTTCGAGTTTTCCTTAAGAAATACGAATTTAAAAATGCAGAATGGAAAGATCTAGTAAGTGAGTTTAATAAGGTCTATAGCCGGAGGGGTCTTCCTGAGTGGGCTGGGTATTGGGTCAAACAACCAGGAGTGCCGACAGTAAGAACCGGGATTACCGAAGGCCACTACGAGAGATCGGAGCCGGTAAGTGCGGACGGAAGTTGGTCTTCGTCATCATGGATGGTCCCTGCACTCGGACTCACTCTCTCCCCTCCTTTTGACGATTCGCTGTGGGCGTTAAGAATTAAGACTTTGTATAGATATGGACAGGAAATTGAAGTTACCGACAATCTCGTGTCCGGCAATCCTTACACCGATTACCTGCCGCGATTGTTCGATAAAAGCCGCGGTTTTAATAGACATCATCCTCTACCCGATCTAATATTTCCCAATTACCAGGATTATGGTTATGGCATCTTCCTGATGGATGAAAAGAGCAAAAAATATGTGCTCGAAAACATCCAAAACGAAAAGGATGACTTTCTCCGAACGATGATGTGGGGTTCGCTTTGGGACAGCGTCCGTGAAGCGGAGCTCGATCCGAACGCATACGTCGAGCTTGTGATCAAAAAGTTAGGCACCGAAAAGGATGAGACGACTGTTTCGACGCTGCTCGGGCGTGTCTCGACCGCCACGAATTACTATATTTCCAACGCGCAGCGCGACAGCTTTGCGCCGAGACTGGAAGAACTGCTTCTGGAGCGCCTCAAAAACGCTGTGGTGATGGGCCAAAAGCTTACGTTCTATCGCGCGTTTCTCAATGTAGCGTCGTCACCTGCCGCGCTGAAAACCCTTAAGGAAATACTGAAAACCGGAATGGAAAAGCCGCCGGTAAAGGAAGGTATCACACGTGCCATTCCTGCAAATCCGGCACTCTTCGGGCTGCCGCCGCTGAAGACAAAAGACAAATTCGATATCATTACGCGCCTTATAATTCTTGGCGACAAAGAGGCGGAAATCCTCCTTGCCGAGCTTGAAAAGATCGAAACCTCGGACGAAGCGAAACGTTACGCGTACGCGGCCAGGGCGGGCATCGTAACAAAAGAAAATAAGGCGAAATTCTTTAACGATTTCATAAATAACAAGGAAATATCCGAGAGCTGGATCGAAGCCGCCTTTGGTACGTTCAACTCGGTGCGTCATTCATCGCTGACCCTCCCGTATCTGGAGCGAGCACTTGCGGAACTGCCTAATCTGAAAAGAAACCGCAAGATATTTTTTGTAAACGGCTGGCTCGGCGCGTTTATCGGCGGTCAGCGCAATGCGCATGCTTTTTATACTGTCGAAAAGTTCCTGGAGGAGAATCCCAACCTCGACCGTGATCTCCGGCTGAAGGTACTCGAGAATCTTGATTTGTTGGAAAGGGCCTCAAAAATTCAGCGAAAGTTTCCCGATCGATGGCTGCCACCGAAGCCGGGGCAAACTGTCAGCAGGCCGCCCGATCCTCGGAGCGGTCTGGAAGACTAGGTCATTTGTCGTGAACACGGACTTCCATCAATTTGATCAAGAGCGGTCTCCTGTATTGGGTGTCCTCCATCTCCGGCGTTTTTGGACCCGCCAACTCGCCGCAATAGATGGAGAGCGGCTCCCGCCTGGAAACCATGAGCTTACCTGGGACCGAATATTGCTCGACGGGTTGGGCGTCGCACTGGAAGATACACGCCAATATCTCGGCTGCAAGCCTACGCTGGAAGAATTAGAGCGTTGGATCCTTTTAAAAAACGGCGGGGATATCGATCCAATCGGCATCAGGCGTATAAACGACGTGGTATCCGGTGCGGAATATGCCCGCGAGGTCCGGCAATATCTCTCGGCCGTGGATGAGATAGAGCCCGTCCTGAACAATGCGGACTTCGAATTCTGGGACGAACACGGCTATGTGATACTGAGGGGGGCGATCTCGAGAGAGCAGGCGGGCGCGGCGGAAGAGGCCGTTTGGAAACACCTCGGGATGAGGCGGAGCGATCCATCCACGTGGTACGGCAAGAAGATCGGCAAGGGCATAATGACCGAGCTGTATTATCACACGGCCCTGAATGCCGCGCGGACCTCGATGCGAATACGAAAGGCGTTTGCGCAGCTTTGGGATTCTCACGATCTATGGGTTACGACCGACCGGGCGGGGTTCAACCCGCCAGAGAGTGAACATTTTCGCTTCCCGGGGCCTGCGCTCCATTGGGATATGAACCTTACCCCGCCCTTTGAGTTTCGTACGCAGGGAATACTCTATCTTTGCGATACGCCCGCAGAACAGGGAGCGTTTACCTGCATTCCGGGATTTCACAAGCGGCTTGCGTCATGGCTTGAAGAACTGCCCGAAGGATCGGACCCGCGCAGGGCAGTAATGGATCTTGATCCAATGCCTATCGCTGCCAATGCCGGCGATCTTATCATCTGGCATCACGCGCTGCCGCACGGGAGCAGCCCTAATAGCGGGGCGTATCCGCGAATAGTACAGTACGTCAATATGTACGTAGCACGGCCCCGCGAACGGAGGCCGTGGAGGTAGCGGTGAGGTTTCCTGAAATTAGGACCCGGCAAAGCGGGTTCCGAATAAGCCTACGGCAAGCTCGGCCCAGACAAGGAAGAATCCTAATAGAATAGCCGCGCAGATCAGGAGCCGGTAAGCCCACGATTTGACAGTTCTAAGCACTATCTCGCACATTATGCCCGTGCCGAGCAGCAGGACGCCCATGATGGTGAAATCGAGCAGCTTCCAGTCCACATCTTTCGTGAACTGCATCGCGATTAATGGTATCGACAAGAGGATCGCTACCGCGAGGATAATGCCAACGAGTCTCTTGTTTTGAAAAGTCATAAATGTACTGTTATTTATCATAATTCCATCCTTCTACCTAATAATTATTAACGGCTGTTTAGCCGCGTGTATCTGATGTTTCGGAGCAGGGGGTTGCTGTAGTCGAAGCCGGTGACCTTTCCGTCTTTGTCACGCACGAAGCACACCACCAACTGGCTGATCATAAATGTATCTTTATCGACCGGCTTTAGTTGCAGTGCCTTCTCGGGATTTCGATAAAAGCGCAGGGTCAACCCGCCTTTTTCAGGCACTATTTCCATTACCGCACCCATCTCGCTGCTGTCGTATTGCCCGGCGAACGCGGATAGCTCCACAGGTGTAGGGGTAAAGCTTACGGCGCGGCGATATTTTATCGTTTCGCCCTCTTTAGCCTTAATCTCGAAACGATCCGCGGAGAGGAATTGGAGCTCGAAATCGGCCTCGGACATAAAAAAGACCGATTTGCGGCGGTTGCGAAAACGGTCGGCCGCGAGCGTGACAAGAGGGCCGCCGCCTGCGATGGCGAGAGTATTATTGTTTACCGCGAGAAGCAGAGGCTGGCCGTTCTGCTCGTTGAAAAACAGACCTGCGCGGGTGCTGAGGTCGGTAGGAGTGGCGCTGGGACTTGGCCCGGGTTCTCGCGCGGCAGGGGGCAGAAAAAGGTCAAATATTTTGCTGGCGTATTCGTCCTTCGCGCCGCCGTCAGCATTGCACATGAGTGCAAGGGAGAGCCCGTGATCGGGAAGGCGGACCGAGAGCGTGCTGTAGCCGGCAGCTCCGCCGCTATGCCACACAAGCTTGTCAGCGCCGCGGGTTTCCACCCGCAACCCACGCGCGTAGGTCACCTTTCTACCGTTATTTAAAGTTGCCGGTTCGTGAAGTTTTTCGGTGACAAATTTACCGAGCGTGCCCGCGGTCAACGCGTCGTTCCACATAACGAGATCGCTTGCCGTAGTGAGCAGGCCCCCGCTTCCACCGCGGTCGTTGCCGAAATACATATCGAGCTTCCAGGTGTTCTTATCCTTGCTGTAAGCGAGGGCGCGGTTTTTGATTACGGCGGTCATGTCATGGACGTAGGCGCTGTGCGTCATCTTGAGCGGTTCCCACAGGCGCTTTTGCGTAAATTCGGCGAACGACATCCCGCTCACACGCGCGACGATCTCCTTGAGAAGTTCATAGTTGGTGTTGGAATAACCCCATTCGTCGCCCGGTGCGAAATTAAGGCCGCGTTGACGCAGCGCCATTTGAATTGCGGTAGGGTCGCTCTCGAACAGAGATCTTAACGCCTGCCAGTCGCGAACGCCGCTTGTGTGGGTCAGCAGATGGTCTGGGGTGATCTTGTGGCCGGTGTCGGGAAGTTCGGGGATATATTTACGGACGTCTTCGGTAAGCGAAAGCTTTCCGTCTTCGACGAGCATGAGGACGGAGGCAGCAACGAACTGTTTTACCACGGAGCCGGCATCAAAGATCGAATCCGTGGTGATCGGAACGCTGCGTTCGAGATCGGCAGAGCCGTAAGCGCGGCTGGCGATCAGTTTACCGTTCTGCGAGAGGGCAACACTGCACCCGGGCGCGTCCGGTTTTAGCGAGC
>Ga0193752_1002613_pt1 | contig 13288 bp, 10 predicted proteins | sample H1c1metaG_FD_144924 | JGI IMG/M metagenome (GOLD analysis project Ga0193752, IMG submission 144924) | Soil microbial communities from a riparian zone of the East river system, Colorado, United States - H1c1 | ecosystem: Environmental > Terrestrial > Soil > Riparian zone | place: USA: East River... | reverse complement strand
AATTTCTTTTGTCGTAGCCACTGTGTTCGTCGTCATGGTGCTGCCGGTATTTAATTCGCTTACGGGCAGAGAGCTGATCATTGACAAAGCGCAAATACCGGAAATGGCTTTATTGGGCATTTCTCTTTTGCTCCTAAATACATTTATGGCAGGCGTTTATCCCGCTTGGATTTTATCAAAATTTAATGCTGTTGTTATTCTTTATAACAAATCAAAGTTCCGTTCAACAGGATGGCTCGGAAAAAGTTTAGTTGTGTTACAGTTTACCATTGCGATAGTCCTGATTGGCATCACAATGGTCTTTTATCTCCAGATGAAGTATATTTCTGGGCGGGAGCTCGGATATGATCCTTCTTCTATTATTGTGTTGCAACTGCCACCCCAACGGAATCCTGATGCGCTGGCCAAGATATTGCGGCAGAAACTTTCGTTCGAATCCTCCATTACGCAAGTGGCCGCCAGTGGTTACTGGGGCAGTGCAAATAAGGTCATTACAAACGGAAGCGTACTTGAGGCCACCATGTATCGGGCAGATGAAAATTACATTCCGGCATTGAAGATTCCTATGAAGGAAGGAAGGAACTTTTCTACTGAGTTTGCATCTGATTCCCTGCAATCAGTCATAGTTAATCAGTCATTTGTAAAAGCAGCCGGCTGGACAAGGGCGATCGGGCAATCTGTCCGATTGCCCGGGGAGTGGGAGGGTGAAGCGCAAATGAATGTCATTGGTGTCGTGAAGGATTATCATCATGAATCGCTGAAAAGCCCGGTGATTCCACAGGTGTTTGTGATGAGGCATTACGAGAAACTTGTGATAAAAGTTAAGCCCGGGAAAATAGCTCATACAATTGGGATATTAGAGAAGGTGTTCAGAGATAATGTTGTCAATAGCCCATTTCAGTTTGCTTTACTGACTGACACCATCGATCAGCAGTATCAGGCTGACCGGCAGTGGCAGCGTATCGTAACATACGCGGCAGTGGTTGCGCTATTTATTTGCTCGCTTGGTTTGTTTGGTCTTGCGGGCATTTCTTCCGGTCAACGCATAAAGGAAATCGGAGTGCGCAAAATACTCGGGGCAACCATTGCGGGGATTGTTGGGTTATTGTCTAAGGATTTTCTGAAGCCTGTGCTCATTGCGTGTTGCATTGCGACGCCTTTGAGCTGGTTGATGACGCGGCGCTGGCTGATGAATTTTGCTTTTCAGGTGGAGCTCCGCTGGTGGGTATTTCCGGGAACCTGTGTTTTTGCAATCGGTATTGCATTCGTCGTTGTCGGAATACAAACGCTTCGCACGGCCGTGGGCAATCCAGTGAAAGCGCTTAGATCAGAATAGACCTTCTCGTGCGCCTTTGGCCCAATATCTCGGCGAAATCACTGCCCTGTTGTAACAGGAACGATATCGCCTGCAAAGGTCTGAGTTACAATCTTTCCGTCCACGATAACGAATGTGTCTGTCGCATACTTAAAATCAAGGGTTGGTGTCACAGCCTTCCATACAATGTAAGCAACATCCCTGCTAACAACCGACTTGGTTACAGTCATGGTGGTGCCGTTTGCCGGAAGTGCTTTATAGGCCTGAACAAAATTCTCGCGAATCTCAGCAAGACCTTTATAGGCTCGGTCGGGTGTGATGAGTACGGATTCCTCAGTGTAATCAGCCATAACCCCGTCAAGGTCATTCCTCTGAAAAGTTTGCAAATGATGGTCTAGAACTTTTTTTGTTACCGCCTCATCAACCGTGAGTTTATTGGCAGCCGGACCACATGCAGCAGCGATTAACGCAAAGGCGAGTATTGAAACATATTTCATGGATGTTTTTTTAGCAGTGATATAGTACCAAATTACGTAGGTTCTCCGGAAGTGCCCCTTCATTGAGATAGATTTTCTCGTGTCATTGACTACTTTTTAAATTTTTAATTCTTCGGCAGGTCAATAAAAGGTTTCTTATTTTGTTCTGCGGAGTGGCAGCAGATGTTGGAGGAAACCACAAAAACCACTGTAATAACGGTTTCCTGGCGCTTAGGACAAACATGACATGCTAAAGAAATGATCAGATTTTTACATCATTAATAAATTTCGATCATGAAAAATGACGCGTCGGACAGACGGAACTTTATAAAACTTTCGACTTTGTCGCTGGCCGGGTTATCACTCCCGGCAGCTAACGCGTCGGCAAAGGAACCGGCTGGCCGGATGGCCGCCAATGGCAATACAGATCAGAAACTTAATATTCTTTGTGTTGGCGGTCATCCCGGTGACCCGGAGTTCGGATGTGGGGGCACCCTGGCAAAATACAGTGCTGCAGGGCATTCTGTGACGATTTTGTATCTGACGAGGGGAGAAGGGTGGGCAGGCGATAAGTCGTTGTCACACGAACAGGCAGCCGCCTTACGCACCAAAGAGGCGGAGACAAGCTGCAAGATATTGAAAGCAAAGCCGCTGTTTGCAGGTCAGATTGATGGAAACTCTGAGTTTAGTAAAAAGAGAAGTGACGAGATGACAAAATTGATTCTGTCGGTCAACCCTCACATCGTATTTACCCAGTGGCCGATCGACACGCATATGGATCATCAGGTGACTGCCTGTTTAACATTGACTGCCTGGGTCAACTCGCAGCAAAGATTCGATCTTTATTATTATGAAGTAGACACCGGCTCCGATACATACGGATTTGCTCCGACGGACTATGTCGACATCACAGATGTTCGGGAGAAAAAGAAGGCCGCGCTGCTTGCTCATAAAACGCAGGGTCCGCAGGAGATTTATGATAAGGACTTTCTGGCAATGGAGAACTTCAGGGGTCTGGAGGCCGGCGTAAAAGCGGCGGAGGCTTTTGTTCACTTCAAGACCAAGGCACAAAGAGCGACCATTACCGGGTTATGATAAACGGACCAATACGGCTTGTAATGCAATAATATTTTTAACAGAGGATATTTTATCTACAAAAATTGTTGTGCTCATTCAGACAAAAAAATTGACCCCTTCCACATTTCAAAAATAAACTAGCTTACAACTTAATAATCACTTGCGTAGAATGAGAAATCTACTACATCAGGCCGCTGTCACTACAATTCTCCTGGCAACCCTGCAATCCTGTTTATCCCCGGAATCAACTGATGCAAAGAACAAAAACGATTCAACAGCATTCTATACTGCCAACGACTTTACGACGATAAAAAAAACAGATGCGCATGTTCACGTGCAGGTAACTGACTCGGCATTCATCAATCAGGCGATAGAGGATAATGTTAATCTGTTCAGCATCGATTACGATGATGTGAACGAACCGCCTCCTATGGAAGCTCAGGAAGAATACGCATTGTTTCTGCAAAAGAGTTTCCCGGAACGGTTTCAATATGCCACAACCATATCCGTGAGAAAATTTAATGATGACGACTGGACAACACGAAATATTTCATACATACGCAATTCGTTGTCGAAAGGTGCGAAAGCCGTCAAGATTTATAAAGTGATTGGTATGAGTCTTCGCGATAGACAGGGTAAACTTGTAATGATCGACGATCCCCGTTTCGACTCCCTGTTCGCTTTCCTTGAAAAAAACCGCGTTCCTGTTGTGGGCCATCTCGGCGAACCGCGCAACTGCTGGCTGCCCGTGGAACAAATGACGGTTAAGGGTGATATTTCCTATTTCACACAGTGGCCGGTTTATCATATGTACAAACATCCTGAAATGCCATCCTATGAAGACCAGATCAGGGCGAGAGACAACATGCTCGCCAAACACCCTAAACTCACATTTGTGGGTGCGCACCTTGGTAGCCTCGAATGGAATGTGGATTCACTGGCCGCACGCCTCGACAGGTTTCCGAACATGGCGGTAGACATGGCCGCCCGCATCGTTCATCTTGAATTACAAGCGAGAGACAATTGGCAGAAACTGCACGACTTCCTTGTAAAGTATAACAACCGTCTGCTGTATGCAACAGATCTGTTGATCAATGAAGAGTCGGATCGCGCAGAGGCAGTAAAGTCGGCACATGAAACGTGGGCAAACGACTGGAAATTTTTTACTTCAGATGAGAAAATGACTTCGCCCCAGTTTGACGGAAGTTTTAAGGGGTTGAAGCTGCCAAAATATGTTATCGATAATATATATAGTAAAAATGCCCGGACCTGGCTCGGTGTTTTCAAAGGCGAATAATGAAATGGCCTGCACACGGAGACCGTTTTACCGATCGATCAACTTTTGAACTAAGAGTCCTGGAGCCGAGCCGATGCCATATCTGCTAATAAAAGAATTGTTCGGAAACAATCTTACCGTCTCTGGTTTCATACACGCAGATTTCGGACATCTTGGTACGGCCATTGGTAGTGGTAATATCCATGTCGAGCCGCAAAGCGAAAGCATTCCCGGCGACTACAGGTTCAGATAGTTCGACACTATGCATTTCCTTGGTCATGCCTGTAAATTTGTCGGCCTTCGCCAACATTTGCTGCTTTCCTTTGGTCACTTTTGCAAAATCTGGCGTTTCGATCGGTTCAATGCTGACGGCGTCGTCGGCATAGAGTTCCTGGAGTGCCCTGATCCATTCCGAGTTACGGCAGTAAGTGACGAGTCTTGAAGCAATTTCCTGAGGTGTCATGATGAATGGCTTTTGAAAAGTGGCAAGTTAAAAGGTATTTATGGTTTTAGGTATTCTCTCGTAGCATTAAACGTCCGGCAGACGGATGAGCGCATCAAAATTGACTTTCCAGATATCCAGTTCGAAGAGTTCGTCATGCTCGTCCAGGTTCAGGGAGGCGACGACTGCCACATGGTCTTCGTCTTTGAATTCGAGTTCATGTAGCGTGCGGCCGAACGTTTTGCCGGTGATAATTTTTCCTTCCGGGTAGAGTAGCAGGCTGCCCATGCCTCCATCGTCCATCGGCGCCACCATCAGGAAGTCTGACCAGTGGGCGCTGATTTTGCCTTTTCCCTCCCGGATCATGTAGGCAATAAACCGCAATTCCTGCTCGGATGGTTTACGTAACGCCATAGCTGCAAAGAAACGGTAATCCGTTTTAAAAGGCCTCTGGATTGCTAACGTTTCTCCGGTTCGCGCATTTCAGACGAAGACCGCGTCGGAATCTACTCTAAGAAGAGAGATAGATCTGCTGCATTTTCCACCCTGCGTTTCGCTCTCTTGCCTGCCTCTCTACTTTTCGTTCGGCTTTGCCAGCCGACTGAACAACAGTTTTCGTCCTCCCAAAAACCCTGTTGGTATAACGTTTTTGCTTCCGCCTTTGTGGTGGTATAGGTTTGGGCCTCAACCTAAAATTAAACGTTATGAGACTGCTGCTGCTAATTCTGCTGACTGTAACAACCATCTCTTCACAGGCACAACAAATAAACGGACTTGCAAAGAATGAGAATGGATCACCGCTTGGTGGTGCAACGGTCAGCCTGGTGAGATCAACCGACTCTTCGACTATGAAACTCGCTGTCACCAATCCCGATGGCGGGTTTAGTTTTTCCGGTGTAAAAGAGGGGAACTATAAGGTGACGGCCAGCCATGTGGGCTATAAGCCTGCCTTTTCTTCCACCTTCCTGGCGGGTACGACCGTGACGAACCTGCCGGAATTGAAACTGGTAAAACTTAGCGGGACGATGAACAGTTTAACCATTACAGCACAAAAGCGTATGGTAGAAGTGAAAGCAGACAAAACGATCCTGAATGTGGATGGCACGATCAACGCCATAGGATCGAACGCACTGGAACTTTTGCGGAAATCACCCGGTATTTTACTGGATAAGGATGATAATATCAGTATGGCTGGTAAAAACGGAGTACAGGTTTATGTCGACGGCAGATCGACTCCATTATCAGGAGCCGATCTCGCCAATTATCTCAAGAGTCTGCAATCATCCCAGATCGAAGCGATCGAGTTGATCACCAATCCATCTGCCAAATATGACGCAGCAGGGAATGCCGGCATTATCAATATCCGTTTGAAAAAGAATAAATCGCTCGGAACAAATGGTTCTATAAACACCGGATGGAATATTGCTACTAATGCGAAATATAATGCGGGAGCTTCCCTGAATTACCGGAATCAAAAGTTCAACATTTTTAGCAACTATAGTTTCGACTATGCACCTAACCAGCAATTTATTAAAATCAAAAGAACAGTACTGGACAGTCTTTTCGACCAGCAGGGAAGCATTCTGGATATCCGTAAGTCACATAATTTCAAGGCAGGCGCGGATTTTTTCATCGACAAGAAGAATACCATCGGCGTTATGGTAAACGGAATTATTTCTGATCCTTCTTCAGAAAGTTCCAGCAAGACCTATATTTCCAATACCACTACCGGCATAGTTAATCGAGTCCTGCTTGCCGACAACGACAACACCATGAAGCGACACAATGCCAACGTCAACCTCAATTATAGTTATAACGATCCCGAAGGAACCAGTTTGATGGTTAACGCTGACCGCGGTTCTTATGATCTGAACAGCGATCAGTTCCAGCGGAACAGTTATTACGATGCTTCCGAACAGGTAAATCTTGACAACGTAAACTATCACATGTTTTCGCCGGCTGAGATCCATATCAGTTCAATCAAGGCCGATTACGAACAAAACTTCCTGAAAGGCAAACTTGGCTTTGGCGCCAAAACTGCCTGGGTGAAAACAGACAACGATTTTCGCCGATACGATATCATTGGTTCCGCAGAAGACCTGGACAATGATCGCAGCAATCATTTTAAATATACTGAGACGATCAATGCCGCATATGCCAATTATAACCGGCAATACAAAAAGTTTATGGTGCAGATGGGTCTTCGCGTGGAAAAGACGATAACCGAGGGAATTTCTAGTGGCTTAAAGCAAAATGGTGCCGGGTATATTCCTGATGTCTCCTCATTCAAACGACCTTATACGGACTTCTTCCCGAGCGCCGCAATTACATTCAATAAGAATCCAATGAAGCAATGGAGCATAACCTATAGCCGTCGTATTGACCGGCCCGCATACCAGGACCTGAATCCATTTGAATTTAAATTGGATGAATACACCTTTATGAAGGGCAATATCAATCTGCGCCCACAATACACCAATAGTTTTGGTCTGAGCCATTCGTATAAATACAAACTGAATATTATGCTGAACTATAGCCATGTAACAGATATGTTTACCCAGCTCATCGATACGGCTGAAAAATCAAAGGCCTTTGTTTCGAAGAAGAACCTGGCCACCCAGGACATCGTAAGTATTACCGCTAGCTATCCATTCATGGTTAAATCGTACACACTCTTTACCAGTATCAGCAGTAACTATTCAAAGTACGAGGCAGATTTCGGAACGGGTCGCCGGGTTGACCTGGATGCTTTTGGCCTTACGCTCTTTGCACAGAATAGCCTGAAGTTTGCCAAAACATGGACCGCAGAATTGAGCGGGTTCTTTAATGCACCCACGATTTACCAGGGTACCTTCAAAGCAAAATCAATTTACAATGTCGATGCCGGCCTTTCGAAGCAATTTATGGACGGAAGAGTAATTATTAAAACCTCAGTGAGCGACATATTCAAATCCCTGAAATTCAGGGCGGTATCGAATTTCGCCGGGCAAGTTACCAACTTCAGTTATCGCCAGGAAAGCCGGCAGTTCAAACTGAGCCTGAATTTCCGCCTTGGTAACAATGGAGTGAAGGCGGCAAGGCAACGCGCGACCGGTGCAGACGAGGAGACAAAAAGAGTACAGCAGGGCGGAGGGTTAATTGGGAATTAAAGCCCGCCTCCCAGGATATTTTTATACACACAATTAAACTTCACAATCATGCTACACAAATTTTTATTGCAAAAATCGATGTTTATCAGTTTTCTGCCACTCGTATTGACATGTTGTTGATACATGTATGAAGAAATACCTTTTTCTTATAAGGCCAGTGATGCCCCACATGATGAAAGGCTTGCAACCAGCATAGTTTTTACTATGCCGGTTGCTTTAAGCTTAAGCGCTTCCAGCCGCTATACGCAGGTCATTTAAAAACTTAGAAGTTCCAAATCAAATAAAATGGGAAAGGTGATAAAATTCGGAGAAGATGTCGAAGGTTATAGTATCCCTGTATTAAATGAAAGAGAAATAAGAGCAGCCGCGGGAATACTGTTCGTTGCGATATTCTTTGCGTTTATACTAATCATATTCAGGAATGATTTTTTACTCATAAAATATGTTATCACTGCATTCCTTACCGATTTTATCATCCGCGTATTTATCAATCCCAAATTCTCTCCTTTATTAATTGCCGGGCGTTTGATTGTCAGCAATCAGCAACCACAGTACGTAGGTGCGGAGCAAAAAAAGTTTGCCTGGACAATCGGTTTAGTTTTGTCCACAGTTATGTTCATTTTCCTGGTAGTGGTAAACGCCTACAGCCCCATCACCGCCTTTGGATGCCTGACTTGTTTGATATTCCTGTTCTTTGAAACTGCTTTTGGTATCTGTGTGGGTTGTAAAATCTATTCCTTGTTATATAAAAATAAGATCCAATACTGTCCGGGCGAGGTTTGCGACAGGCGATCAAAACAGGATATTCAAAAGACCTCCGGGGTTCAGTTGCTTGTAATTTTCGTATTTATCGCATATATTCTCCTTACGATTTTCTTATTGAAGGACCAATTTGCGAAAAAGCCATACCAGTTGTTTGAAGTTAATAATACCAATAGACCGAAATAAAAAATACATTTAACATCAGGTACTATTCACGGGTCAAGAAAAAGAAGGTTAAACGGAGGTTTAGCGCCGCGCCTTAGCAACAAATCGGGATGTAAAATGGAAGTAGCAGGATGTTCAACAAATGCGGGCACTAAAACTTCAGGCCACACTTCATGAGATTTAGCGTACGATATAAATACTGGCATGTACTTATAGGAATCATCTGCATTGGTCTTGGAGGCTATGCCCTTTACTCATTAGTCGATTGGACTTCCAGAATGAGTGCCAATCATACCGAGTTGAAGCCGGTTGAAGATACGAAGGACTATCCGGAACACGGTCTTAGGATACTTCATGATTTCATCTATTACGTAACGTTGTTCTATTTCAGTTTGAACCTTCTCTATGACCAGATCAATACCCGTAGGAAGATCTTCTCGTATATCAAGGTGATCGTTATATTGTTCGTCGGGATTTGTATTTACAAGACATTTCTTTATTATGCTTTACCCCTCGCACTGCACAGGAAGCATGATTCGCCTTTGTCTGTCTGGCGTATTACCCTGGGAAATTATCTTCCATTCATGCTGGTGAGTTTTGTTTTTGCGTATCTGACCTATGTACGCGAGTCGTTAAAACAAAGACGGATACTGGAGGCACAGAAGCTCCAGCTCGAGGCCCAGATCTCACAGGCAAATTTCAATTTTTTAAAGGCGCAGATCAATCCGCATTTTCTTCACAATACCCTGAACTTCCTTTATGCCAAATCGCTCCCTTATTCTCCGGAATTATCGGAAGGCATTCTCACCCTAAGCGACATAATGCGGTATGCGCTGAGCAAAGGCAATCAAAAAGAGGGCAAAGCCCCCTTATTAGACGAGATCGAGCATTTAAACAACGTCATCAAGATCACCCAGCTTCGTTATAATAACCAACTAAAGGTCGATTTCGAGGTTTCTGGCGAAGTCAACGGCTTAACTATAGTACCCTTTGTACTGATTACTCTGGTGGAGAACGCATTCATGCATGGTGACCTGAAAAGTATAGACCATCCCCTCACTATTAAAGTAAATATTAGCGGCAACAGGCTTCATTTTTATTGTCGTAACAAGAAAAGGTCCGGACCCAAGCAGCTCTCTACCGGCATTGGCCTTGACAATATAAAAAAGAGGCTGGACCTCGCCTACGGCAAAAATTATCACTTCCTCGTGAAGGATGAACAGGAATTTTATACTACTGAACTAACAATCGATAAATTATGATTACCTGTATCATTGTTGATGATGAACAGCATGCGATAGACATACTGGAACATTATGCGAAGCAAACACCGCACCTGCAGTTGGTCGATACTTTTACCAATCCCATCGAGGCGCTGAAGCTTCTAACAACGCAACGGATCGATTTGATTTTTCTTGATATACAGATGCCGGAGCTATCAGGTATCGATTTTATTAAAGCTATTCACGGAAAAAGCAAAGTGATACTTACCACTGCTTACAGTGAATTTGCCCTGGAGGGATATGAGCTATATGTAGTGGACTACCTGATGAAACCCATCAGGCTGCCCAGGTTTTTATCCGCGGTTCAAAAAGCAATATCGCAAATGAATCCGGGCAACGAATCTTTAAAGTTGGACACTGAAGAAGATGATTACATCTTCGTTAAGACGGAATCGAAGGGGAAACTGCTTAAAATAAACCTGGCAGACATCGACTTTGTCGAGAGCATGAAGAATTATGTGGCGATCCACCGTGGCGGGCAAAAAACGTTGGTCTATACCAGCATGAAAGAGTTCGAGGAGCATCTCCCAAAAAAACAATTCATCCGGGTTCACAAATCCTTTATTATTCCTATTTCACGCATTACCGGCATCGAAGGCAACCTGGTTCGTTTGAAAAATGTTAACGTAGAAGTGCTGATCGGAGAGAGTTATAAGGCAGAATTGATGGAAATTATTAAAGGGAAGATGATCCAATAGTAATCCCTAAGATTTGTAAATTTCCTTTACCGCACCCAATACCAGATGATGCCCGGATCTGGCTGACAGCCTTCTTCTCCGCATCCGGCGCCAATCCATGGAGCCGGGCCCCATCCCTCGGTCGCCACCAGGCTGCCCCACCAACTGCCACTACAATCAGCGCTTGTGGTGATAAAACCGCTACAATCGGAATACCAGGGCATCCGCTGTTCGATGCCGGCGTCATTATATGTCCATGTGCCAAAACTGGTATTAAGGGTAATGTCGGTTTGGGAGTTGTCGCCGTTCAAAAAGGTGTAGTTGCCGTTTGCAGTCCATATACCGCCGTTGCTGTTTCTTGCAGCCGCATCGATCATATATTGAAAACCAGTGCCGCTCTTTTTGATATAATCCGCCCAGCCAACAATTGAGTAATTGGAGTTGATGCTGGGGCTGGTGCTGTTCAATGAAATCGCATTCTCATAGGTCCAACCAGGATTAGCTGCGTTACACATGATTAGTGTCCAACCGCCTCCATCTGTAGTCATGTCGGCATAGATCTGAATTGGTTCTCCCGCATTTATTTGAGGGTTTTTGATCCAGTAATAGCCGTCTGCGGAAGCAGGAAACGCCTGTTTTATTGCATATGCACTGCTGGATGCTGCGGACGCGGTTGTTCCATCGGCTAAAAGGTGACCTGTCCGGACCCAGTTGCTTGTTGTCCCGGTAAGCGCAAAATTTGTTAGTGTCCCATCATATCCATTAGGCGAATGGTCAGTCAGCGAAGTGATAGTCGTATTGTCGGCGCCGGCTAAGCCCTGATCGAAATTGTAATAAGCTACAAGACCCGTCTCGTTGCCTGTGAGCACGTTGTTCATCGAGCTGCGAATTTCTGATTCTGTTTTGGCCGTATTCCAGATGCGAAGCTCATCAAAAACGGCGTCCGCATAGGGATCGCCCCAGTTGCTTTTACCAATATAGCAGTTTTGCCTTTCCACGTTAAGTGCTTCCGGCACTTCGGCAGTGCCTGCAGCGATGCCGTTGATGTATATGGTGGCCGTATTTCCGCTTAATGTAGCCGCGATGTGCGACCACTGATTGAGCACAAGTGTTTGCGTAGCTTCAAACTGGCTTCCTTCTACATACAAGCCAGGCGCGCCAGAAGTTCCATATGTATAAGCTAAAAGGACGTTATCACCGCCCGCACCGTTGCCGAAATCGATCACCCTTGCCCAGTTTTCAAAACTTCGTGGAAATACCCAGCATTCAATTGTAAAATCTCCGCTAAAGTAAACGCCCGGTGCTAGTGCCACATAATTATCCACGCCATTAAAATCGAGCGCGTCGGCACTACCCGTAACTGCAGTGATCGGTGCTCCATGGTTATTTAAGCCTGAGATACCACGGGCCCCATTCTTATTTACATAATCTGATACGGTGTTTATGACTTGTCCGTGCGTGTTGAGGGCCTGCCCCATCGAACAGTATGCAACACATATCAAGAAGAAAATGAAAATGAGGCGTTTCATAAATAAATTAATAAGTATAGTCAAGCTGAATTCTATCTGCGGCGGTCAACGAATACGACCCATTATCTGCCGGATTGTATGTAAGCGTAGTGCCGGTTATGGTATAGGCTTTATTACTTATGCGGATTCCATTGACATACATCTTCACCTTACTGCTCGCCGCCGGCACGGCTGAAAGGGTGAACTCGGTTTGAGCAGGATCGGCGTCGAACTCGTCTGCAGCGTCTCTTACGGATGCTGCGGACCATGAAACAAATCCGGCGCCGTCCGTCGTCAGCACCTGCCCATAATTGCCGTCGGTGTTAGGGTAGGTAACTGCACCGGTCGTTAGCCTGCCGCTGGTATTCACCGCGGTTACGTCCGTGTTACCCAATTGAATCTTATTGGGTGCATCTACAATTGCGAAGTAGCCAATTGCAGTGGCATTGTCAAGGGTGCCGATGGAAGCATTCGAGGCCCGGCCAAGAAATGTATTGCGATTCCCCAGTGTAAGGCTATGTCCGGCTCCAGATCCAAGGGCGGTATTGTCATCACCGGTCGTGTTGATCAATGATTGCTGGCCGATAGAGGTATTGTCCCTTCCGGTGGTAAGCGACATCATGGCTTCTGCACCGACAGACGTATTCGCATTGCCTGTGGTAAGGCTGAGCATATTTGCGTATCCAACGCTTGAATTGTTGTCGAAGGATGTTCCGCTGTAACTGCGCATCGCAATGTAGCCAACGGCTGTATTACGGCTACCAGTACCCGAACCGAGCGCTTCGCGCCCGATGGCCGTGTTCTCACTGCCTTGTCCCAGACCATTGCCTATTGTTATACCATTGACAATCAGGTCGGAAGTAAAGGTTTTGGTGCCTTTAAACACCTGATCGGTGATGGTGACCAGGCCTTTTGAGGTATCGCTGGCATCTGGCAGGTTGAAGGTGTATAGCGGTCCCGAAGATGAGATGTTAAAATCGTTACCGAGCGTTCCCGTTTCAAATGCCGGAGCTGCGGCTGCAACCTGTGCCGCTACGTCTGTTTTTATCGCGTACGGCGATAGCATTGCAGCGGTGTCGGAAACATTCAATTTGACGGTTCCAAGATCAGCGATGGTATTTTGGTATGGCGACAGCATCGCGGCTGTGTCCGACATAT
>Ga0193752_1002612_pt1 | contig 13291 bp, 3 predicted proteins | sample H1c1metaG_FD_144924 | JGI IMG/M metagenome (GOLD analysis project Ga0193752, IMG submission 144924) | Soil microbial communities from a riparian zone of the East river system, Colorado, United States - H1c1 | ecosystem: Environmental > Terrestrial > Soil > Riparian zone | place: USA: East River... | reverse complement strand
CGGAAGCGGCCACCGCCGGAGCGGGCACGTTCACTTACAAGGTGTACGACGTCCTCGGGCGCGTGCGTTACGAAGTCGACGCTCGCAACTATGTGACCAGCTACGTCTACGACGTGTTCGGCAACAAGCAGCAGGTCACGCGGCACGCGGCCGCGCTCGGCTCGACGAGCACCTGGCAGACGGCCAACAGCGTCGTGCAGTCGCAGGTCAGCGTGAGCGCCAGCGCCACGGTCGATCGCACCATCACGTCGACCTTCGACCGTCAGGGCCGCGAGCTCACCGTCAAGCAGCCGAGCGTACGCAACTTCGCGCCCACGGCCAACGCGGCCGGCGGCGGCTATTACAACGCGCAGCCGACCACTGCATATCTCTACAACGCCTTCGGCGACCTGATCCGCACCACCGTGCAGATCAACTCCACGGAGTCCGCGGTCAGCTACGCGTACTTCGACCGCCGTGGCAACAAGACCGCGGTGCTCGACCCCGGCCGCTACCTGACGACCTTCGAGTACGACGAAACCGGTGACGTCACCCGCGCCGTGGAATACGCGCGGCCCACCACGGGCGCGGCCGATGTGGACACCTACGGCACGATCGTCACCACCACCGCGGCCGGCCAGCCGGCCGGCAGCGTCGACAGCTTCGCCGGCTACGACCGCGAGACGACGGCCGTCTACGACAAGCTGAATCGCAAGACCTCGGAGAGCAAACGCAACCTCGAGTACTCGAGCATCAGCGCCGGCACACTGAGCACGCAATACAACGGTGCGCAGACCACGACCTTCGGTTACGACGTGCTGGGCAACCAGATCCTGACGCGCTCGATCAACCCGGTCGATGGCACGTTCATGAACACGTACACCGGGTACGATGTACTCGGCCGCGTAGTCACCGTGGCCCAGCCGGTCCGCGACATCGGCAATGGACAGAATCGCCTGCCGCTCACGCAGATGAGGCGCGACGCGCACGGCAATCTGATCCAGCAGATCGAGTATTACTACGGTGGCGGAACGGTGCCCACGGACGGAACCGCGGCCACCGCGGCGACGCCGACACCGACGCGCGATCGCACCACGACCATGGTCGTCGACAACCGGGGCAACGCAATCCGCACGCGTGATGCGACCGATGCGGATCGCTACGCGTCGTACAACGCGCGCGGCGACATCGCCAAGGAGTGGCAGGTCGTCACGAACGCGATGGGCGCGGGAACGGCAGACGATGTCTCGGAAACTATCGTCAAGCTCTACCGCTACGACGCGGTGGGCCAGACCACGCAGGTCATCGAGTCGCAGCGATTCAACGGCGCGAGCACGGACACGGCGACCCGCGTCGCCGAGTACAACGCCTTCGGCGAGATCACCTACAAGTACAACGCCGGCACGGCGGATGCGCAGAAGCAGTTCTTCGACTACGACCAGGCGGGCCGCGTCTGGCGCAGCAACAGCGGGGACGGCGTCGACAAGGTCTTCATGTACGACCTGGCCGGCAATGCCACGCTCGAGCTGCGCAGCAAGGAGACGGACCTCAGCGCGGGACGCACGCTCGTCTCGCAGGGAACGTACACCTCCGCGCAGGGCGTGCTCGACAACGTCGCCGCCGCCAACCTGATGCGCACGGAAACCGTCTACGACGCCAAGGGAAATGTCGTGCAGCGGCGCATGCCGAGCTTCGATGTCGACAGCCGCTTCCAGCCGGTCGCGAGCGACATCCAGATCGGTGCGTTCAGCGGCGTGTCGTACGTGTACTTCACCCCGCCCAACTACCTCGGCGCCACCACGTTCTGGTACCGCGCGGCGGGCAGCAATGCCAACTACGCGTCACTGACGCTGCAGAGCCTGCCGGGTGGCTTCCTCGGCGCCAATGTCGATGGACTCGTCGCCGGTCAGACCTACGAGTTCCGCATCACCGCCGGATTCGCGGGCGAGATCCAGCCCATGGCCGAGTCGGTGGGCACGTTCCGCATCGACCGTTCCACGGTCACCACGTATGCGATCTCGCGCACCGCGCCGGACACCTCGAACGACGTGAACACGATCAGCGTGTCGGCCAGCGGTCCGCTGCCGATCACCAGTGCGCAGATCACCGACTCCTCCGACTGGTACAACACCGGGCAGCCGCCGAATGGCGGGCAATGGATCTACGACAACAAGGCGATGGTGTCCTGGCCGGCGATCGGCGCGGGCACGCGGGTGCGCGTGTACATCTCGTACCAGAACTACAACAACAACTACACGCCCGGGGTCAACAAGACTTACGACTCCGGCGTCGTCACCAATGTGTCGGGCGGTGGCGAGTTCATCTGGCCCACGCCGGATGCGACCACGGCCGAGCGCGGCGGCCTCTACCAGATCAACAGCGTCACCGTGTATTCGGTCGACGCCAACGGCAACAATCTCGCCATCATCCGGCAGACGGGCGCCACGGGCGGACCGCCGAAAATGATCTGGCTGGCACCGGCGAACACCGGCGTCACCGCGGTGTTCAAGTACAAGCGCACCGTCGAGTCGACGTTTGCCTCGGTGTCCGCGACGCGCGTCGGCGGCGACTTCCAGGTCGACGTGCAGACGCTGCTCACGGCCGCCTCGACCTACGACTACGAAGTCGAGCATTGGCTGAACGGCACGCTGATCGCCAAGAAATCCGGCCAGCTGAATTCCTCGGGCGTGGTCACCACGCGCACCTCGTCCGGCTCGATCGCGGAAGGTTCTCTCGACGCGTGGAGCCAGACCGTCGGCGTGCCGTCGGTCAACGGCCTGAGCATGGTGTGGGCGGCGCCGCCGACCACTTACGGCGCGGTCAGCGCCACCTTCGAGTACCGGCAGTCCGGCGCGAGCACGTACACGCCGCGCGCGATCACCACCGGCGCGCCGTGGAGCGTGTCGCTCGGCGATCTGCCGCAGAACGTGACGCATGAGTACCAGATCACGTACACGCTGGGCGGGCGCGTGGTCGCGCAGCAGCGCGGCACGTTCGTCGTGCAGTTCACGGCGGCCTCCACGACCACGACGGTCACGGGCACTGGCCTGGATAACCAGCCGACCCCGGTCGGCAACGTCGCGGTGTTGTCCGGCGTCAATGGCCTCTCCGGTGTGACCGGCGGAATCAACGATTCCTCCGATTGGTACTACACCGGTCAGCCGCCGAATGACGGCCAATGGATCTACGACAACAAGGTTCAGGTCGGCTACTCGAACGTCGGCAGCCAGCTGATCAAGATCCGCATCAACTACCAGAACTACAACAACAATTATTCGCCGGGTTCGAACACCAGCTACACCACCGGCGTCATCACGTTGCCGACCGGCGGTGAAATCGTCTGGCCGACACCGAACGCATCGTCGAGCACGCGCGGCGGCATCTACCAGATCACCAGCATCGAAGTTTATGCAGTCGACGCGGCCGGCAACTTTCTGGCCACGCTTCGCCAGACGGGCGCCACCGGCACGGCCGGTCCGCCGCGGATGACCTGGAACGCGCCGGCCGAGTCGGGTCTCACCGCGCGATTCTGGGCCAACGGTGTCGAACGCACGGTGACTCAGTCGGGAGGCACGCTGACCGCGGACCTCACCGGGCTGGCGTCCGGCGACTACAGCTACGAAATCGGCTACTACCGCTCCGGCGACCCGCAGAGCATCGTCTATTCCAGCGGCACGCTGCGCACCAATACGGTGACGACGTCGGTTCTCTCGCAGACCTACGGCAGCCGTAATCCGTCCTGGATCGGCGTGTCCGCCACCGGCAACACGGTCTCCTGGTCGCGCGTCGCGGACCAGGGCTCGAACATCGCGTTCGAGTACTGGAACGGCTCGAGCTGGGTTGCGCCCGGTGTCAACGCGGCCGGCGACAACACCAACTTCTGGGTCAACGTGCAGGGGCTCGCCAGCGGCACCTATTCGTACCGCCTGAGCTATTCGAATGGCGCCGGCTATCTACCGTACGTGCTCTCCACCGGCACCTTCTCGGTGAGCACCACGGTCACGACCAACACCACGGTCCTGAACCTCGGCGCGCCGTCGTTCAACCAGGCCTATCCGCCGACGCGCGTGACGCCGGTCGGCCTGTCGACGGACGTGGTGTCCTGGAGCTACGCCAAGCAGTACAGCTCCGGCGACACGATCACGTTCCGCTACACGGTCAACGGCACCACGTACACGGCGCCCGTCAGCGGTTCGGGCCCGGGCTACTCGGCGCAGATGTCGTCGCTGCCGTTCGGCAGCAACATGGCGGTGAGCTGGCGTCTGGAGTACACGCGCTCGGGCGAGACGCAGCCGTACGCGCAGGCCAATGGCAGCGCGACCATGACGGTCACCGGCACGACCACGAACCCAACGGTCACGGTGGTGTCGCAGAATGCGGTCTATCCGAGCGGCGTCGCGGAAATCTCCATGCCTTACGACCTCGGCGGTGGTTACTTCGCCTGGGACACCGCGCCGAACGGCGCGACGGTCACGTTCAAGTACAACGGCACGACGGTCGCGACCGAGGCGTATGGCACCGGCGGCAGGGTCAATCTGTCCGCGCTCGCCGCAGGCACGTACAGCTACGAGATCACGTACGTCAGCGGTGGCAACACGGTGGCGCGCGCCATCGGCAATTTCACCGTGGGCAAGCAGACCGGTGCGGTCACGGGCCGCACGCTGAGCAACTCGGCGCAGCGCGCTGACACCACGCTGGCGTTCACGCCTTCCATCGGCGTCACGACCCTGGTCGATCCGCCGTACGCGGTCTATCACCAGGAGTGGAGCCAGGTCATCGGGCCGGATGGCAACGTGACCGGCGGTTATGTGCTCAAGTACGGCGCGATGCCGTGGGCGGCCGAGAACACCTCGAACGCCGGCGGCTTCTACTACACGACTTTTCCGAACGAGCAGGATCCCGACGGCGCCTGGAGCCAGGTGCCGCAGGCTAACTACTTCTACGGCAACCGGCTGGCCATCACCGTGCCCGCGACCGGCCTCGGCGTCGATGCCAAGATCGAGTTCTGGCCGCTGTCGAACCCGGGCGCGGTCTCGACCGCGAAGGTCAGCAATCCCAACGGCGACGCCTTCGTCGCGGACATCCAGGGTGCGGGCGGCATCGCCAACGGCAACTACGGCTACCGCATCACCATCATCCGCCAGGGCGCTGCGCTGCCGCTCGGCGTGCAGGAAGGCACGTTCGTGGTGGGATCCACCAACAGCATCACCGTGGGCGCGAGCGCATCGCCCGCGCCCGTGGTGGCCACGCCCACCACGAAACAGAAGTTCGACCGCTGGGGCAACGTCATCCAGGTCACGGACGCGGCCAACAACACCAGCGACTATCGCTACAACGGCCTGAACCTGCTGGTGCAGACACTCGAGGCGCAGGACTACGTCTTCGACAAGCGCGACGCGGCGGGCATCAAGGCCATCGAAGGCGTCAACGTGCGCGCGGAGAAGACCAACTCCTACGACCTGCTGGGGCGCCTGATCGAAACCCAGGACGGTTACGACCAGGCCACCCGCGCCGGCTACAACGCCGGCAGCCAACAGGTCACGCAGCGCAATGCCGACTACGCGCGCTACAGCGGCGGCGCGACCGTCAGCAACGTCTACGACATCTTCGGCAACCTGATCCAGGTGACTGACGCGTTGGGATACCTGACACGCATGAAGTACGACCGGCTCGGCCGCCTCACCGAGGTGTGGCGCGAGATCGACCTCAACGTGTTCACCAACCGCACCGATGCCACCAGCACGGCCGTCGCGAACGCTGCGCTGGTGCAGTCGCAGTTCTACACCTACGACCAGGCGGGGCGGCGCATCGTCGAGACCAACGGCGCCGGCGAGACCATCCGCTATCGCTACGACTTCTTCGGGAACCTCACGCTGAAGCGCACGAACCTCGGCTTCACGACCACCTACGTCTACAACGTCGACGGCAAGAAGACGGCCGAGACGGACGCGCTGTCGAGCATCGCCAGCTGGAACTACGACGTCTTCGGGCAGTTGATGTCGCATGCGGAGTTCTCGAGCGTCGTGGCCGGCGTGGCCGTGACCAATGGCACCACGCTCACCTACACGTACAACTACGCCGGCATGCGGGTAACGCAGACGGGCGGCGGTACCAGCATCGCCTGGGCCTACGACCGTGGCGGCAATGTCGCCTCGATCACGGACGGAGCGGTCAATCGCAAGACCAGCTACCGCTACGACCTCGCGGGCCGCCAGGCGCGCGAGACCGTCGTGGTCGATCAGCGCCTGCACCAGGACACACGGATCACCTACGACAATCACAACCGCATCAAGAATCTCGACGATCCGGACTATCGCGAGCGCTTCCTCTTCGACGTGAACGGCAATCGCGCCTATGTGCTCGCGGTCTATCCGGACCACGAGCGCCGCGTGCTCGACGAGACGTACACCTACACGTACGACGAGATGAACCGCGTCACCCAGACGGTGACCTACCTGCGCGACGCGCAGCAGAATTTCATCACCGACTACACGTACAACGGGCGCGGTGACCGCGTCCTGCAGGTGGCACCCGGCACGCCGTGGGCCGTGAACGGCTCGTACTACAAGCTCGCGAACGGGTTCACCGCGCGCGTCGCGGAGCAGTACGCGTACGACGGCCTCGGCCGCCTGCTCAACGTCAATCGCAACCTGTACGACAGCAATCCGACCAACATCCTGCTGCGCAGCTACACCTACGACCTGGCGAACCGGCAGAAGACCGAGTACACGCGCAACGTCGAGAGCGCGACGGCCTTCGTCGCCCGCACCAGCACGACCAACTACGACGGTGACGGCCGCGCCACCTCGCAGACCACCACCAAGTCGACCAATGGCGGCTCGGTGGTCAACGAGTCGGCGGTGAGTTATGGCAGCGGTAGTTCGACCTACAACGGCACCACCTGGAGCCTGGGCTTCGACGCCGCCAACAACCTGCGCGGTTACGAGGTTCAGTTCTACACGCCCGGCGGCGGCACCAGCTACAAGACCACGTTCAAGACCAACTACCAGCTCGGCGACGGCTACCTCGAGCGTGTGCAGACTGCGACCTCCACCGGCTCGGGCGCGCCCCAGCCCGGCGAGACGGAGCGTTACTACAACGTCAACGACGAGCTCATCAAGTTCCGCGACCAGGCGGATGCGAAGCGCACGCGTTACTTCGTGAACAACCAGGCGGGCCAGGTGCTCACCGCCATCCAGACCGACGCGACCGACCAGAATCCGTACTGGAATTCGGCGATGGTGCGTTCGCAGGTGGGCAGCGCCTGGAACACCGGCAAGGCGCAGTATTTCTTCTACGCGCAGAACAACCAGGTCGGATCGTTCGGCCAGGCGAAGGAGGGCGCGCGTTACAAGGCGCACTTCGACGTCAACTCCACGCCGATCTCGGATAACTACCCGGCGGCGACTCCGTCGACCGTGGTCGCGCAGGCAGGCGACACGCTGCGATCGATTGAGGCCGTTCTCTTCGGTGATGCCTCGCTGTGGTACGTGATCGCCGAAGAGAACGGCCTCAGCGACGCGGACGCGGATCTTGCAGACGGCATGCAGCTGCGTGTGCCGAACGACGTGGTCTCGCTGACGAATACGTCGAACAGCTTCAAGCCGTACAACGTCGCCGACGCGCTCGGCAACGTCACGCCGACGCAGCCGCCGCCTCCGGCCCCGAAGGGCTGCGGCGTCATCGGCATGATCATCATGATCGTGGTGATGATCGTCGCGACCATCTTCACCGCCGGTGTTGCGGCGGCGGGATTCGGCGCCGGTCTGAGCACCATCATGGCATCGGGCGCGAGCGTGATGCTCGGCGGTGCGATGGTCGCGGGAACGGCCGTTGCTGCGTCCTCACTATCACTGGGTTTTATCGGCACGGCCGCGCTCGCGGGTGCCGTTGGCAGCGTCGTGTCGCAGGGCGTGGGCATCGCGATCGGCGCGCAGGACAAGTTCGACTGGAAGCAGGTCGGCATCTCCGCGATCAGCGCGGGTGTCACCGCCGGCTTCGGCGCCGCGGGTCTTGGCGCCAAGGTCGCCGGCTCGCTCGGCATCAAGGGCACGACGGCGGTCAAGTACGCGTCCGCGGTGTTCAATGCCGCCGCCGGCAGCGCTGTCACGCAGGGCGTGTCGGTGGCGGCCGGCCTGCAGGACAAGTTCTCGTGGCGCAGTGTCGCGCAGGCCGCAGTCGCCGCGCCCATCGCGAGATACGTGGGCGACACCGTGGCCGGGGCGATGGGCGGCGAAGCTGCGCTGCAGGCCGACGGTTACAACATCACCAAGTTTGCTTCCGACGCTGCGAGTCGTGTCGTCAGCGCGGGCGTGCGTGCCGCCATGGGTGGGCGCTTCGACGTGGTGCAGGTCGCCGCGGATGTGTTCGGGAATGCCATCGGCAATGCCATCGTCGACACGCTGGCCGCTCGCGCGCCGGCGGAGCGGCAGCAGCGCGTTCGCGAGTCCATCGCGAAGACGGATCCAGGCGCGCTGCCGGCCTACGACACGCTGATCGCGCGCGGTGCCACGCCGGAAGCCGCCAAGGACGTGGTCAGCAATCCGTTCACCCGCAACGCCGTATTGACGGCCCACGAAGCCGAGGGCCGCTTCTACCAACTGGTCGACGATGGCATGACGGCGGAGCAGGCCTGGAATGCGCCGCTGGAAGACGACGGTGATGACTACGTGCCGCGTGCGGCCGGCCAGGGCAACCTGGACCTGGACGGCGATGACGTGCCGGATATCCAGACCTACAACAAGACGACCGTGGGCATGGCCATCCTCTCGGCGGCCGGCGACTTGAGCGCGAAGCTCGAAGGAGTGCCGGTGGCCGAGATCGCCACCGCGGTGCGCCTGGCGTTGTTCGGTCCGATTGCGGTGATCAAGGACCTCGCCATGGGCCTGGTCATCGATGCCGTCGCGGGCAAAACGATCGAGGCCGTCGTGGACTGGACCACTTCAACAATGGTCGCGGCCGCCCACGACACCTCGTACGACACCGTCTCCGAGCTGATGGAAAACCGCGAGATGTTCGCCGACGGCGTCGCCGAGCTGGCGGGCGCCGCCGCGGGTTCCGACGCCGAGAAGCTGCAGCAGTTGCGGCAGCGCTCGGTGAACCTCGCCGACGAACTACTGCACGAGAAGGAGGGCGCCAACCTGCTGATCGAGCTCGCCGGCATCGGCACGTCGCTGTTCGGTCGGCGCGGTTCGGGCAAGCCGGAGTTGCACGTCGACGGGCCGAACGGCCGCGGTGGCATGGGCAATGGCCGGCATGGCGAGTACGACACGCGTCCGGACGTGGTCAATATGGCGCCTCCGGGACCACGCCCGATGATCGGCCACAACCGTGGCCCTGGCTACGAGCCGCTGGGCAATCCGCCGAGCGGATGGGGCCGCGGCCAGATCCCGTGTTTCCCGGCGGGAACGCTGGTGGCGACGCCGAACGGCCACCTGCCGATCGAAGATATCGTGTTGGGCCAGGAAGTCTTCGCCTTCGACTTCCCGACGCAGACGCAGCTCACGCGCAAAGTGGCGGCGGTCTATCACGGCAAGACCAACAGCTGGGTCGACATCTCGCTCGCCGACGAGACCATTCGCGCCACGCGCAAGCATCCGGTGTGGGTCCACTCCGAGCAGCGCTGGCTGCCGGCCGAAGCGCTCGAGATCGGCATGACCGTGACGACGCGCGATGGATCGCTGCGCATGATCGATGGGCTCGAGACTCATGCGCTGCGCGAACTGGCGCCGACGTTCAACCTGACGATCGAAGAGACCAACAACTTCTACGCCGGTGACGTCGAGCTCTTGGTTCACAACGACGACTCGCGCATGAACCGGCCTGGCTACTCGGTATACATGCTGAAGGATTCGTCCGGACGCGTTTACTACAGCGGCATGTTCGGGCCGAACCAGACCCTCGACGACGTCATCGCCCGCCACTCCGCCAACAATGACCGTTTCAACCAGTCCAATCGCGACACCATCCACGTCGTCAAGGACGATCTGACGTATCGGCAAGCGCGCATGCTGGAGCATGACAACGCGGTCCGTTGGCAGACTTACATTGGCAGGGACGGCGACAGTTACCGCGGCAATCGTCAATTCCCGATGAGCGATCGCAGCTTCTGGCGTTACTATCCCGCCGATGCATGCTGATCGAGGTCACACGCCGTGAGTGAATTGAGCAAAGCGCAAGAGCGTCATCGGCATCTGGTGGCCGGTCACCTCGACGACCTGTGGACGGAGGTCGAGGAAGATCTGGACGCCGAACCCGGTGTAGATGTCGTTCTCGGAGTGCTGGCGACCACGATCGAAACCACCCAAGAGGAGTGGTTCTCGAAGGCGAGCGGCCGGGACCTGCGTGGCTTCGAATGGAAGGAATCGGGCGGCCGGGCGCGTTCGAGCGTGACTGCTGCTGGCGCCGTTTCAGAGCTTGGTGATGCCGTGTTTACTCGCGCAGCAGATTTCCTCGGCGAGTTGGTGGCGCGGATCGAGCTGGACCTCGGCGACAAACCGACGCTCGAGCAGTTCTGCAAGTTGCTGGTCTCCGCGGCCGGCATCGCCGAAAGGGCCCGGGCGCTGGCGGCAGTTGAGGGTCTCAAGGCGAGTCTCGCCCGCACGGAAGCAGGTCGCGTGAAGATCCGGATCGGCGACATCGTGGAGATCCCCTCCGGAAGCGGTGGGGCTTATCGCGCCGTCGTCGTGGCTCGCAACAACATGGGAACCGCATTCGGGATTTTCGCTGGGCCCGGCGCCACCATGAATCGGTCGCCAAGACGCAGCATCCCGCTGGTTCTCTACTCTGGCGAACGCGCCTTGAAGGAAGGCCGTTGGCGCATCATCGGGCGCGACGAAGCCGCCCTCGCGGCTTTTCCCGCCGTGCCCGAGATCTACTATCAGAAGGATCTGGATCCGGGTAACCCAGAGCTGGGTGCGTTCGGCGGCGCAAAGGCGCCCGGCGGCGGCGCAATGCGCCAGATATCCCGCGAGGAGGCGCAGGAGGTGGGCCTCCTCGACGGCACGTACAACACCACCTATCTCGAGGATTTCCTCGTGCAGTGGCTCGATCAGAACCGCGCCCGGTTCTGGCCCGCGTTGAATTGACCGCATCCCTGCAGATCCAGCGGAATGACACCGCGGCCCAAAAGCGCTAACTAGACAATTTTCCACGACTGAAAGCGCTCACGTCCGCTTTCCAGCTTCGCACGTGCCGCGTCAGCACCTTTCCTGACGCAAAAAAATATACTTTTCTGTGTGAGGTTTTCCGGACTCGTGGCACGCGTGTGAAACGAGCGCTCCATGTTGCGGCTCTAAGTTTTTGATTCCAGCCGGATTACATTTCCACTGACCTATCAAGATTGTCTTGTACTCAGTCTCAAGACAACTCCATTTCTGCCCACTTCGATCAATTATTCAGGATTGACCCTAGAAACTCGTTCGTGATTTTCTCGGCGCCGTCGGAAGCGACCTCAGTCGTCGTCGAAGACACCAGTTGAATAACTCCCGCAAATCCATCGAAGGTTTAGCGGGATCGTCGAAAGAAAAAGAAGTCAAGGAGTGGTCAGGGATGGGCGATCTGGGCGGGGACATGGCTTTGTCCATGACCTCAGACATGTTGTGGACCGCGATCAAGCTGGCGGCGCCGTTGATCGGCGTCACGACCCTGGTGGGTCTGCTGGTCAGCATCCTGCAGACCGTCACGCAGATCCAGGAATCCTCGCTTTCTTTCGTCCCGAAGCTCATCGCGGCCGCCGTCGTGCTGCTCGTGCTCGGCGGCTGGATGCTGAGCGTGCTCAGCGAATACGCCATCCGCCTGATCGGCAACATCCCTAACTACGTATGACGCTGCACATCGACACCGTCTGGCTCATCGGCACCTTGCTGGTCGCGGCGCGCGTGGCGGCGGCGACGATGCTGACGCCGATATTCGGGCCGGCGCAGATTCCGGCGCCGGTGCGCGTCATGATCTCGCTCGCGCTGGCGGCGTTCCTGGTGCTGGCGGTACCGGTTGCGTTGCCACCGATCGACACGGCGACCGACCTCGCCATCGCCACGCTCGGCGAGCTGCTGATCGGCGCGAGTCTCGCCTTTGGATTCCTGGTGGCTTACGCGGCGACGCAGATCGCGGGACGCGTGCTCGACATCCAGCTGGGTTATGGCGCCGCGTCGGTCTTGAACCCGACGACGCAAACGCCGGCGCCATTGATCGGGACGTTGTTCGGCATGGCGGCGGTCGCCGTGTTTCTCGGCATGGACGGCCACCACGTGCTGCTGCGCGCGTTGGCCCTCTCGGTCGAGACCTATCCGCCCGGTACTTTCGCGTCGAACCTGGACCTGTCGGAGCACCTCAAGTTCTCGAGCGTCATGTTCACGTTCGGTCTCGCGCTCGCGGCGCCTGTCATGTTTTCACTGCTGCTGGCAGATGTAGCTCTTGCGGTGATGTCCCGCAGCATGCCGCAGCTGAACGTTTTCGTATTGAGCTTCTCGGTGAAGATCGTGTTGGGACTGATCGGCCTTGCCATGTCGGTGCAACTTTCGGCGGCGACGTTAACTGCGTTGTTCGAATCGACGTACCGTGTCTGGGATGGCGTGGCCGCCGGTCCGGGCTGAGGACCGACCAAGCGGTAAGCAGGGATGGCAGAACAAGAACAAAACCGCACGGAGCAGGCGACGCCTTTCAAGCTGGAGGAGGCGCGCAAGCAGGGCCAGGTCGCCAAGAGCCTGGACTTCAACACGATGGTGATGGTCTGGGGTTTGTTAGGCCTCGCCACGATCTTCGGGCCGTCGGCCTGGCAACAACTCGGCACGCTCTCGAGCGATCTGTTCGCGGGCTCGGCGAGCCTGTCGCTCGACTCGATCGGCGCGCTTGGCTGGATGGCGGCCATCCTGCGGGCATTCCTCGGCATCATGGGTCCGGTGATGGCCGTCGCGGCGGTGCTTGCGATCCTCGCCAACATTCTCCAGACGGGCCCGATCTTCACGTTCGTTCCGCTCAAGCCGAAGGGTGAACGCCTGAATCCCGTCGCGGGGTTCAAGCGCATCTTCAACATGAAGATGTTGTTCGAAGCGTTCAAGAGCGTCCTCAAACTCTGCATCCTCGGCGCCATCGCGGTGTTGTTCTTCGAGGCGTTGTGGCCGCAATTCGCGGCTGCGATGAGCCCGGACACGGGCGCGGTGCAGAGCTGGTTCTCGGGCAATGCGGTCAAACTGATGTTCCGCCTCGGGCTCGCGCTGCTGCTCATCGGTTTGCTCGACCTTGCCTACGTACGCTTCAAGTTCGGCAAGGACATGATGATGAGCCGGCGCGAAATGAAGGAAGAGGTCAAACG
>Ga0193752_1002611_pt1 | contig 13292 bp, 6 predicted proteins | sample H1c1metaG_FD_144924 | JGI IMG/M metagenome (GOLD analysis project Ga0193752, IMG submission 144924) | Soil microbial communities from a riparian zone of the East river system, Colorado, United States - H1c1 | ecosystem: Environmental > Terrestrial > Soil > Riparian zone | place: USA: East River... | reverse complement strand
GTACAGCGCGAGCAAGATGGCGTGTGCCGCGGCGCCAGCGCTAAGCACCTGCTCGATCTCGGGCACCTTGGGGTGCGCTTGCACGTGCGCAGCTACGACGATCAAGAGCGGCGCGCGCAGCGGGTTCTTGCGCGCCTTCTCGACCGCCTCGATCGGGCCGTTCGGCGCGCGTCGCTGTTGGGCGTCTGCGAGCACTTGGCCGAGCCGCGCGCGCGCGTCGCCGCGCACGAGGCAGAAGCGAACGGGGTGCAGCGCGGCGTGATCCGGCGCGCGCACCGCAGCCTGTAGCGCGAAGCGTAAGGTTTCGTCATCGGGCGCAGGCTCGGTCAGCTTACCGTTGGAAGCGCGGGTCGAAAGCAGCTCAGTGGCATCCATCTTGAGCGCCATGATCGCGATGCCGCGCACAACCACAAGCCCAGGGCGCGATTGTGAGCCCACGTCGCTTTCTGTAGGGCGCGCGCACTCACATCTTCGTGGGCTGGGCAAGACGAGCGGCCGACCGCACATGCGCGCTTGGCCCGTGTGCTAGGTTTGGCCATCGCTTGATGCGTTTGGGACGACGTAGTCGATGACTATGGTGAAGCGCACAGCCGTGAAACGAAACGCGGCCACCAATGTGTATCTGCCGACAGGGCATCGCCTCGGCCGATACGAAGTGTTGGTGAAGCTCGCCACAGGTGGACTGGCGGTCGTTTACATCGGCCGCGCGCAAGGGCTTGCGGGCTTCGAACGGCTCGTCGCGCTCAAAGTGCTCCACCAGAATCTCGCCCACGAAGAAGAGTTCGTGCGGATGTTCCTGGACGAGGCGCGGCTCGCTGCGCGCATCCGGCACCCGAACGTCGTGCCGACGATCGACATCAGCGATACGCCCGATACGGGCTTCTTCATCGTGATGGACTACGTCGAGGGCGATCACCTCGGCGCGCTGCTCGCCGGTGCACATCGAGCGGGTGGGCCACTGCCGTTGCCGGTCACGCTGCGCATCGTCGCCGATGCGCTGGCTGGTCTAGGCGCTGCGCACGACCTGCGCAGTGAACGCGGCGAGCTGCTCAGGCTCGTGCACCGCGATGTCTCGCCGCACAACATCATGGTCGGCAGCGACGGCGTCGCGCGCCTGACCGACTTCGGCGTGGCGCAGGCGGAAAACCGCTTGGCCCACACCCGTGACGGCCAGCTCAAAGGCAAGCTCGCCTACATGGCGCCGGAGCAGGCGATGCGCGGCAGCTGCGACGCGCGCTCCGATCTGTTCGCGATGGGCGTGATCTTGTGGGAGGCGGTCACCGGTCGCCGCCTGTTCCGCGCCGACAATCCCGGCGCGACGCTGACCAAGCTGCTGCACGACCCGATCATCGCGCCGTCGACGATCGATCCGGCGCTCGCGCCGCTCGATCCGGTGCTCGGGCGCGCGCTCGATCGCAACCCGGACGGCCGCTATCAGAGCGCTGATGAGCTGATCGACGCGCTCGAGCGGGTCGCGCCGCAGGTCGGTGGCTTGGCTTCGTTGCGCGAGGTGAGCGCGGTCGTGCGCGGGCTGACCTCGGAGAAGCTGCGCAAGGAGCACGAGCTGCTCGAGCTCGCGAAAGAAGCGCTTCAGCTGCAGCAAGGCGTCGTGTTCATGCGCGAGCCGACCGATGCCTCCTCGCACGTGACCAGCCATAGCGACGTCTCGATGGCGTCGATGTCGCTTAGCCGCTCCAAGGTGAGCGGCGTGTTTTCGAATGCCACGTCCACCGGCATGCAGGTCGGCACGCCGGGCGCACCGCCGCTCGTGCCGCCCCCGCCAGCGGGCGTGCTCGCTCCGGACAGCGCATGGGCCAAGCGCCGCACGCCGCGACGCGCAGCGTGGATCATCGGGGGGCTGGCGCTGCTCAGCGTGGCAGCGTTGCTCTGGTTGTGGCTCGTGCCAGCGGCACAGCCGATCGCGTCACAGCTGGGCGAGATCGAGGCCGGCGAGCAACGCGCGCCCGAAGCCGCCGCCGCGACCGTCCCTGCGGCGGCAGCGATTCAGCCTGTGCCCACCTTGATTGAGCCCGCACCGACTGCAATCGGCGTGGGGCCCGTGCCGGCTGCGACCACCGCCGGAGACCGAGGCGCCGGCGCGCGCGAGCCCCGGACGCCGCGACTTACGCGCCCCACGCGCACAGAGACCACCAAGCAGGCGCCGCTCGAGGACGACTTGATGGTCAATCCCTACCGCCGCCCTTAAGCGGCCCTTTCGCGCGATTGCACGCGGGTGCGATTTGTAAGCGCTTCCCGCGCGCGCACGTGCCGGACTATGATGGTCGGAGATGCAAGACGACTGGGAGGACAAGACCGTCGTCGCGACCAGCATCGCACCAGCGGCCCCGGTCACCGGCAAGCGGGCGCAGCTGGTCGTGTTGGCGGGCGCGAACGTTGGCGAGATGTACAGCCTGTTCGGCACGCTCAGCATCGGCCGCGGCCGTGACGCAGACATCCGCATTCAAGGCGACGGCATCTCGCGCCAACACGCGCGCATTCACGTGAGCCCGGCCGGCGTGGTGCTCGAGGATCTCGGCTCCACCAACGGCTCGTTCGTCAACGGCGAGCGCGTGGTCGACCAGTGCCCGCTCAACGACGGCGACAAGATCCAGCTCGGCGGCACGACGATCCTGAAGCTGACCTATCAGGACGACATCGACGAAGATTTCCAGCGCCAGATGTTCGAGTCCGCGTCGCGCGACGCGTTGACGCAGATCTACAACAAGCGCTTTTTCGTCGAGCGCCTGCACAGCGAGCACGCGTTTTCGATCCGGCACCGCGCGGCGCTCTCGCTGATCATGTTCGACCTCGATCATTTCAAGCGCATCAACGACACGTACGGACACCTTGCCGGCGACCACGTGCTCGCGGCGATGGCCAAGGCGCTGGCGCCGATGATCCGCAGCGAGGACGTCTTCGCCCGTTACGGCGGCGAAGAGTTCGTGATCCTGTCGCGCAGCACGGACCCGCCGTCGGCCGCGGTCGTGGCCGAGCGCGTGCGCGCCGCGGTCGAGACGACCGCCTTCGAGTACGAAGGCACCAAGATCACCGTCACGGTCAGCGTGGGTGTAGCGGCAGCGCCCCACACCGAGATCCGCGCACCCGAAGACCTGGTCGCCCGAGCCGATAAAGCCCTGTACGAAGCGAAGCGGGCCGGCCGCAACAAGGTCGTTATCGCTTAGGGGTCGCTTCCGGCTGTAGGATCAGGGCCGTGTTGAAAGAGCGCGACATCATCGCCGGGCGATACCGGCTCGACTCGCCGATCGGCGAGGGCGCGATGGGGTCGGTATGGCGCGCCGAGGACCAGACCCTCAAGCGGCAGGTCGCGATCAAATTTCTGTTCGTGCGCGGCGCGCGCGATCCGCAGGGCATGGTCGACCAGTTCTTGCGCGAGGCGCGGATCGCCGCGTCCGTGCAGCACCGCAACGTGATCCACACCGTCGACTTCGGCACGGTCGATGACTTTCAGCCGTTCATGGTGATGGAGCTGCTCAACGGCGAGAGCCTGGGCGACCGGATGGCGCGCGAGCCGCGGCTGGCGACCGAGCAGCTCATCCATATCATCAGCCTGACGCTGCGCGGCCTATCGGCCGTGCACGATGCCGGCATCGTCCATCGCGATCTGAAGCCGCACAACGTGTTCCTGCAGCGCGACGCCGACGCGGTGTATCCGAAGATCCTCGACTTCGGCATCTCGCGCAGCTTGAACGGCGGCCAAGAACGGCCGAGCGCGATCGCGACGACGGAAGGCTTGATCGTCGGCACGCCCGACTACATGTCTCCCGAGCAAGCGCGCGGCGAGCTCAACATCGATCGGCGCGCCGACATCTACGGCATGGGCGCGATCCTGTTCGAGGGGCTCACCGGCCGCTTGCCGTTCGTAGCCGAGACGATCGGCGACCTGATCGTGCAGATCGTCACCAGCCAACCGCCGCGCGTGAGCGACGTCGCGCCGCACGTGCCCAAGCCGCTCGTCGATCTGGTGGCGCAAGCGCTGTCTCGGAATCGCGAGCACCGCTTTACGGATGCGCGTGCGATGCGCCGTGCGCTGCTCGCGGCGGCGGAGGCGTCATTCTCGCGCGGTGCCCGGATCGCGGCCTCGGTTCCGCCCGCGCCGGTGCAAAGCGGGCAGGGCCTGCTCGCGCCACCGCAAGCCAGCGCGCGCTTTCAGGCGAGCGCGTGGGGCGACCTCGACAGTATGGATTCGCCGCGCATCCGCGATAACAATCCGCCGCCGCCTCAGCCCGTGCCGTCGTTCGCGCCTGCCAAGCCGCAACGCGTGGTGGCGCAACCCGGCGATCCGGCGCTCGAGCTGGCGGCCCCGCGAGCGGCGCCGGTCTCGTCACCGCGTGCGATGGCAGGGCGCGGCGAAGACGGCGTAGAGAGGAACGCGCGCGCCAAGGCCAGAGGCCGGACGCGCTCGGCGACGCAGGCCGAGAGCGAAGGCGATCTGCTCGACCCGCTGTATGCCGGCGCGGACGCCGGTGTTCCGGAGCTGGACTTCGAGCGGATCCGAAATGCCCAGCCGCGCCAAGCGCGCGAACGCCGCAATACCGGAGGTGCGCGCGCGCGGGCTGTACCGGCACAGCGCTCGAGCGGCGACACGCCCATGCTCGCGTGGCTCGTGCCCATCGCGATCCTCGCGTGGGGTGCATACGTGTTCTACGGGGCGGGCGAGATCGACGTCGGATCGCTCGGCGCCGAGCCTCCGGCCGCGGCCCAAGGCGACGGAAGCGCGCCGATCCACGCACCTCTGCGCGCGCGCCGTGAAGCGCCGGGCACAGCGCCAGCGCATCTGCGCGATGTCGTGTTTTAGAGCTGCGGATTTAGGGCTATAGAGCAGCGCATGTCCGCCGACCCCGGTTTCAAGCTGCACCCCTCCGATACCTTCGCCCCCCGCCATATCGGCCCGCGCGACGCCGAAATCGCGCACATGTTGGCCGCGCTCGGGCTGCGCTCGCTCGATGAGCTCGCGGAGCGCGCGGTGCCGGCGGCGATCTTCGATCCCAAGCCGCTGGACCTGCCGGAGGCGCTGACCGAGAGCCAGGCGATCGCCAAGCTGCGCGCGATCGCGGACCAGAACGTGGTGTGCCGGTCGTTCATCGGCATGGGTTACAGCGGTTGCATCGTGCCGCCGGTGGTCGGGCGCAACATCCTCGAGAACCCGGGCTGGTACACGCAGTACACGCCGTACCAAGCCGAGATCTCGCAAGGCCGCTTGGAAGCGCTGCTCAACTTCCAAACGCTCGTCGCCGAGCTGACCGGCTTGCCGCTCGCCAACGCGTCGCTGCTCGATGAGGGCACCGCGGCTGCCGAGGCGATGTACATGTGCCGCAGCACCGATCGCAGTAAGCGCACGGCGTTCTTCGTCGATCGCGGCTGCCACCCGCAGACCATCGCCGTGGTGCGCACGCGCGCCGAGCCGCTCGGCGTGACGGTGATCGAAGGTGACGCCAGCGCGCTCGATCCGGAGGCGCAGAGCTTGTTCGGCGCGCTCGTGCAGTATCCGGCGACCGACGGCGTGGTGCGCGACTACCGCGGGATCGCAGAGCGCCTGCACAAGGCCGGCGCGCTGCTGGTGATGGCGGCGGATCCGCTCGCGCTGACGCTGCTCGCTTCTCCCGGCGAGCAGGGCGCCGACATCGCCGTGGGCTCGACGCAGCGCTTCGGCGTGCCGATGGGCTTTGGCGGTCCGCACGCTGCGTACATGGCGGTGCGCGATTCGCTCAAGCGGCTCTTGCCGGGTCGCGTGGTCGGCGTGTCGCGCGATGCGACGGGCTTGCTCGCGTATCGCCTGGCGATCCAAACGCGCGAGCAACACATCCGCCGAGACAAGGCGACGAGCAACATCTGCACCGCGCAGGTGCTGCTCGCGATCATGGCCTCGATGTACGGCGTCTATCACGGGCCTGACGGCCTGCGCCGGATTGCCCAGCGCGTGGCAGGGCTCACGGCGCTCTTGCGCCGCGGGCTCGGGCAGATGGGGCTGTCGACCGGAGATGCGCCGGCGTTCGACACCTTGCACGTCGCGGTGGCGCGTGCCGAAGGTGACCGCATCGCGACGGCAGCGCTGGCGCGCAAGATGAACCTGCGGCGCTACGCCGACGGCAGCCTCGGCGTGTCGCTCGACGTGACGACGACCACGCGCGACGTCACGGAGCTCCTCGAGGTGTTCAGCAAGGATGGCCGCGCGCCGTTCGATGCTGCGAACGAGGCGCGCGCCGAGCAGGGCGTGCCGTTTCCCGCCGAGCTGCTGCGCACCGCGCCGCTGCTCGAGCACGAGGTCTTCCACGCGTATCGCTCGGAGCACGAGCTGCTGCGCTACATCCATCGCTTGCAGGCCAAGGATCTTTCGCTCACCACGTCGATGATCCCGCTCGGCTCGTGCACGATGAAGCTGAACGCGACGAGCGAGATGCTGCCGGTCACCTGGCCCGAATTCGGCAACATCCATCCGTTCGCGCCGGCTGACCAGGCGCGCGGTTACGCGGCGATGCACGCCGACCTCGAGAAGTGGCTGTCGACGATCACCGGCTTCTCCGCGGTGTCGCTCCAGCCCAACGCCGGCTCGCAGGGCGAGTACACCGGCTTGCTCGTGATCCGCGCCTATCACCTCGCGCGCGGCGACAAGCAGCGCAACCTGTGTCTGATCCCGAAGTCGGCGCACGGCACGAACCCGGCGACCGCGACGATCGCGGGCCTCGACGTGGTGGTCGTCGACTGCGACGAGCGCGGCAACGTGGACCTCGCCGACTTGCGCGCCAAGGCCGAGCAGCTCGGCGACCGCGTCGCGGCGCTGATGATCACGTACCCGTCGACGCACGGCGTGTTCGAGGACGACATCAAGGAGATCTGCAAGGCCGTGCACAAGGTCGGCGGGCAGGTCTACATGGATGGCGCGAACATGAACGCGCAGGTTGGCCTGTGTAAGCCGGGCGACATCGGCGCGGACGTTTGCCACCTCAACTTGCACAAGACGTTCTGCATCCCGCACGGCGGCGGCGGCCCGGGCATGGGTCCGATCGCGGTGGCCCCGCATCTCGCGCCGTTCTTGCCGAGCCACCCGGTGACCGGCGGCGGCGGCGACAAGGCGATCGGCCCGGTGTCGGCGGCGGCGTACGGCAGCCCGTCGATCCTAGTCATCCCGTGGATGTACATCGCGATGATGGGACCGAACGGCCTCAAGCGCGCGACGCAGGTCGCGATCCTCAACGCCAACTACATGGCCGCGCGGCTGCGCGATCACTTCCGCGTGCTGTACACGGGCAGCTCGGGGCTCGTCGCGCATGAGCTGATCCTGGACTGCCGCCCGTTCAAGCAGACCGCGGGCATCGAGGTCGAGGACATCGCCAAGCGCTTGATGGACTACGGCTTCCACGCGCCGACGATGAGCTTCCCGGTGGCGGGCACGCTGATGATCGAGCCGACCGAGAGCGAGGCGCAGGGCGAGCTGGATCGCCTTTGCGATGCCTTGATCGCGATCCGCGGTGAGATCCGCCGGATCGAGGTCGGCGAGCTCGATCGCGAGGACAACCCGCTCAAGCACGCGCCGCATCCGGCCCACGTCGTCGTCGCCGACGACTGGAAGCACGGCTACTCGCGCGCGCTCGCGGCGTATCCCGCACCGTGGCTGCGCACGCACAAGTTCTGGCCGCCGGTCTCGCGCATCGACAACGCGTACGGCGACCGCAACCTCGTCTGCATCTGCCCGCCCATGGACAGCTACACGAGCGGTACCGTTTGAGCGCTCACCCGAACCCGGGTGAGTAGATACGGGCGAAGCGCGCGGGATCTTTAGCGCCTCGGTTGCGGAGGTCTTGCTCGCCTTGGCGGATCAGCGCTTCGCCTTCCGGCCCGCCGATCAGCTCGCCTTTGCGCCATTGCGCGCAGGCGCGGATGACGCGGCTCTCGCCGCCCATATCGGCGTCGGACAGGATCGCATCGAGCCAGCGCAGTGTCTCGTCGTGTTGGCCGCGTAGATACGCGAGGCCGGCGCGCAGCATGCGGGCGTGATCGACGTGGCTCTCGAGCGCTACCTTGTCGATCGCCGCGAGCGCCCGGTCGGCTTGGATCAGCCGCTCGGAGCGATTCGCCTGGTGGCGCGCTGCCGCGAGTAGCAACCGCGTGCGTGCCAGCGTCGAGTCTGCGCGCCAGATCCGGATGCCGAACAGCGGCGACTTACGCAGCTGATCCTGCAGCTCGAGCGCGCGCACGTGATCGTCGTGCGAGTCGTTGTAGAGCGCGAGCGAGGTCTTTGCGAGCATGATCAGGATGTGCGTCAGGTCGTTCGGATCGCTGTGCACGTCATTCGGCGCGGCCACCGCTTGGCTCGCGCGCTCGACGTCGTCCTCGAGCAGCATGCGTGGCACGATCGCCAGGCGCAGGCGCGTCGAGGTCAGCATGTCGTCGCTGTCGTCGGCCTCGCGGATCCAGGCCTCGCACACCGACAGTTCTTCGAGCTGGCCGAGCTGCACCATCACGCGCGCGTTCAGCATCTGGCAGGCGCGCAGCTCCGAGGTGACGTTGGTGCACCGATCGCGGAATGTCTGCAGCGCCTGCGCAAACTCGAGCGCCGCAGGCTTGAGCATGCCGTCGTTGTGGTAAGCGAACGCGCGCGCGAATGCGACCCAGGCTTGGCAGCGCGGGTCGTCGTGATCGCGCGCGATCGCTTCGGCGGCCTGCAGCGTCTTGGGCTTGTTGCCGGCGAGCGAGCTGAACGCGAGGTCCACGGTGATGAAGTACGCGCACAGGCCGACGATCACGCGCGAGCGCTCGCCGGCCTCGAACGCCTCCAGCAGGTGCTGCAGCGTGAAGGCTTGAGCGGCGACCGGGCTGGCCGAGAACGTCGCTTGCACGACGCTCCACATCGCGTCGATCCGCTCGAGCGTCTTGGCCGAGATGTCGGCGCGGCGCTTGGGCTTGAAGTCGAGGCCGCGCTCTTGGAGCTTCGGCAACAGCTTGGCGGTCGCGTCGAGCGCCGCTTTACCATCCTCCGGGAAGGTCATGCCGAGCTCGGCGAGCGTCGGCGAGATGATATCGACGCCGCGCTTGTAGCGGCCGCTGAACAGCAGCTGCAAGCCGGCCTTGCGGCGTAGCGCCGGCGCATCCTCCGGCGGCGCGCCTTCGGCCGCCTCCAAGTACACCTCGGCCGCGCGCGTGCTGCGGCCCGCGCTGACGAGAGCGTCGGCCCATTGCAGCAGCAGCTCGTGCCGCCATGCCCCGTCCTCGTGATGGCGCACCGCGATCTCGTACAGGTCGGCGGCCTTGTCGAACGCGAGGCCCTGCATCGCCTGGCTGGCGGCGCGGATCGCATAGATGCCCGCGCGCGCGAAGTCTTGGGCGCCGAGCAAGTGATCGGTCAGCGCCTCGAGATCGGGCGCGCGGTTGCTCTCGATCGCCGTGGCCAGCCGCCGGTGCCAATTTCGGATCAACCCCTCCGCCATACGGCCGAGCACGGCGTCGCGGATGCTGTCGTCGTAGATCGCGATCGCACGTTCGTCGCCGGTGCCGATGCCGCGCACGAGGCGCGCTCGCCGTAGCTCGCTGAGCGCCGTGGCGAGGTCGACCTCCGCCGCGATCAGCTGCGCCACGATCTCGTCGCGCACCGGCCGGCCGGCGACGGCGACGAGCTCGAGCACGGACGTCGCGCTCGACGACAGCTGATCGAGCCGGCCGCTGAGCGCGCGGTCCAAGCTGATCTCGATCACGCGCCGGTCGCCGGGCGCGAGGCTCGCGCGCTCGGCGTAGATGTGCTCGACCAGCTGCGTGAGCAAATAGGGGCTGCCGCGCGATTCGCGCGCGATCGCCTCGAGCTGCTCGGTGCTGCCTTGCGGCATGAGCCGGCGCGCCAGCTCGACGCGCTCGTGGTCGGTGAGCGGGTCGAGCGCGATGTCGCGCATGTTGAGCGTCGTCAGCTCTTTGAGCAGGCCGAACAGCGTGGACAAGCACGCGCTACGGTCTTTGTCCGCGGTGCGGTACGTGCACACGATCAACATCGGCGGCGCGTCCGTGCCGGTGACCAGATCGGCGATCAAGCGCGCGCTGTCGACGTCACCCCATTGCAGGTCGTCGATGAACATCACGAGCGGCTCGCGCATCGCGATCCGCATCAGCAGCTCTTTGAGCGCGTGGGTCGCCAGGCGCCGCACGATGCGCGGCTCGCGCGGACCGCGCTCGCGGCGGCGTGCGGACTTCACCGCGTCCACGCGGCGGAGCACCGGGAACAGCTGCGCCAGCTCGTGCACGTCCTTCGGCATCACCTCGGCCGCGTCGGTCGGTGCGATCCGGGCGAGGTAGCGGCTGAGCGAGTCGATCACGCTGTCGAGCGCCTTGAACGGCACCATCTCGTGCTCGTAGCAGCGGCCCTGCAGCACGACCGCAGGACCGGCCTGCTGCACCGCGTCTAGGAAGCGCTCGACCAGCGTGCTCTTGCCCATGCCGGTCGTCGCGCGCACGAATACCACGCTCGGCGAGCCATCGACGGTGGTGTTGAACGCGCGCTGCAGCTCGCCGATTTGAGCTTCGCGGCCGTACAGCGAGGGATCGACGTCGATGTTGCCGCTCGGCCGCGACAACCTCCGCGCACCGCCGAGCGCTTCGAGGATCTCGTTGCCATCGGGGCGTTCGTCCGGATTGCGCGCGAGCAGGCGCATGCACAGCGCGTCGAGGTCGGCTGGCACTTCGGAGACCAGCTCCGAGGGCGGACGCGGATCGGAGCTCTGCTTGTGCCGCAGCACGTCCATGTACGAGCCTTCGAACGGCACCTGCCCGGTCAGCGCTTCGTAGAGCATCGCGCCGAGCGCATAAAAATCGGTGCGCTCGGTGACGCTCTCGCTGCCCGCTTGCTCGGGCGCCATGTACGCGGGCGTGCCCATTACGCCGGCTTCCATCGTGCCGTGCGAGTCTTGGTGCAGCTCGAACGCGATACCGAAGTCGAGCACCACTGCGCGGCCTTCGCGCGTGACCAACACGTTGTCGGGCTTGAGGTCGCGGTGCAGCTTGCCGGCGGCGTGCACCGCGAGCAGGCCCTCGGTGACTTGCCGGAGCACGTCGCGCAGCGCGTCGTGATCCTCGAGCGGGCTCGGGAAGAGCACTTCCATGCCGCGTGTGCGCGTGCCCGACTGCGGCTTACCGCCGCCTTGCTTGGTGCGGCGCGCGCTGTGCATCGTGTCTTGGGGCCGCCGGCCCGACCCGAGCAGGTAGCTCAGGAAGTCGTTGCCTTCGACGAATTCCATCGTGAAGAACCACTCGCGGCCGGCGCTGAACAGCTCGTAGAACTGGACGAGGTTCGGGTGGCTCACGTCGGTCAGCGCGCGGAACTCGCGCTTGAACCGGTAGATGCCGGACGGGTCGACCCGGCGCAGCGTCTTGAGCGCGACGCGCGTCTGGCGCTCGCGATCGAGGGCCAAATACACCGCGCCCATGCTGCCTTCACCGAGCTGGCGCTCGACGACGAACCGATCTGTGCCAAGCGCGCTTCCGTCGGGCAAACCGGCACGGGAGGTACTGCTCATGGCCCTGCGCATCCTACCCGAACCGCCGCTAACCTTTCGCGGTGTGCGGGTGTGAGAACGAGGATACCGGCAGCAATTGTTTTCAATGCGCGCGACTGCAATCGCACGTCGATCGGAACAGTTGGTGTCCTATGCCGGACTAAGGTCCGGGGCGATCGGCGGCGATGTTGGGCCGGTTTCGAGCACTTCCACGGCGTCGCCGACCCGGATCGATCCCAGGCTGCGGTGGATGCAGTTCTGGCCGAACCACGTTTCGTTTTCATGCAGGCGAAACGTGGCCAGCGTTGCCAAGGGCTCTTTGCCGCGCTTGGCAGAGATGGCATCGACCGTGGTGATGGCGCATCGGCTGCACGGCTTGACCACATCGATCTCGACCTCGCCGACGCGGAGCCTCTTCCAAGTGTCCTCGGCGAATGCCGCCGCGCCCTTGATCACGATGTTCGGGCGAAAGCGGTTCATCGGTACGCGCTCCTTGGCGCGGCCGTTGAGATCCTCGAGCGAGCCCTCGGTCGTGATCAAAATCGGATAGCCGTCGGTGAACGCCGTGAGCACACCGGGACCGACGCGCTTGGGGCTGACCTCGCGCTGTACATCATCAGCCCAGCGTACGAGGCGACAGGAACGCTCGAGCACGGAGCTGATCCAGCTGGCCGCGTTCTCGCCGCAGTCTTCGGCGGGACCGGTGAAGCCCCACACCGTGACGTCGCGCCGCTGGCCCTCGCGCCGCGTGTCAACTTTGAGCTGCGGCATATTCGGTGCAGTGACCTGCAGCGACGTCGGGCCGAGCTGCGGTGCGATCAACGCCATCCGCGGCTCGTCACGCTGGCTGAGAAAGCGCGAGGTCTCAGCGTCGACGACCATCAAGCGCCGATCGAAGCTCAAGCCCAGCTCGTCGAGACGCGCAGCCTTGAGATCGATCGCTCGGCACGACTTGATCGGATAGACGTGGATCGACGTGACAGTCAGCTCCGCGCTCATGCCACGGCTCCTTGCTCGCGCAGCGCGCGAATCTCGGCTTCGGAAAAGCCCCACGCCGACAGCCCGGCATCTGTGTCGGCGCCGGGATGCGATGGTGGCGCGGGTGCCGCCGCCGGCGTGCGGCTGAAGCGCGGCGCAGGCGCCGGCTGTTTGATGCCGCCGACCTCGACGAACGCCTCGCGCGCCGCGTTGTGCGGATGACGCGACGCATCGTGGATCGAGAGCACGGGCGCGACGCACGCATCGCTACCCTCGAAGATCGCAGTCCACGCCGCCTGCGTGCGCCGCTTGATCGTGTGCGCGAAGAGCTGCTTGAGCATCGGCCAGCTGGCGCGATCCATCTGTCGCGGCAGCGTGCTCGGGTCGATCTCGAGCTTCTTCAACAGCTCGGCATAGAACTGGGGCTCGATCGCGCCGACGGCGAGGTGCTTGCCATCGAGCGTCTCGTAGACCTCGTAGAAATGCGCGCCGGTATCGAGCAGGTTCTGACCGCGTTGCCCCGTGTTGTGAAAACCCTGCGCGGCGAAGCCGTGGAACATCGTCATCAGCAGCGAAGAGCCGTCGCACATCGCCGCGTCGATCACTTGGCCTTTGCCGCTGTGCTTGGCTTCGAGGAGCGCGCACACCACGCCGAACGCGAGCAGCATGCCGCCACCGCCGAAGTCGCCGACCAGGTTGAGCGGCGGCACCGGCGCCTCACCGGCGCGCCCGATCGCGTGCAGCGCGCCGCTCAGCGCGATGTAATCGATGTCATGGCCGGCGGTCTGCGCCAGCGGCCCCGTCTGACCAAAGCCGGTCATG
>Ga0193752_1002610_pt1 | contig 13292 bp, 12 predicted proteins | sample H1c1metaG_FD_144924 | JGI IMG/M metagenome (GOLD analysis project Ga0193752, IMG submission 144924) | Soil microbial communities from a riparian zone of the East river system, Colorado, United States - H1c1 | ecosystem: Environmental > Terrestrial > Soil > Riparian zone | place: USA: East River... | reverse complement strand
GCTGTAGCCGTCGTAGGTCTGCTCGGCGACGCGGAACCACAGGAACTGCTCGTCGCGGAACTTCTTCCAGTCGGGATAGATGCGCTTGAAGTGCGGGCTCTTGCCCTCCATCTCGGCATACACCTCATAGGAGGCCTTCTCGGCGGCTTCCAGCACGGCGCGCGGGAACGGGCGCAGCTGCGCGCCGTTCGCCACCAGGCGCCGCAGCGCCGGCGGGTTCTGCGCGTCGTACTTCGCCTGCATCCACTGGTTGACGTCGCCGCACGCGGTCTCGAACGCGGCCTGGTAGTGCTTGGGCAGCTCGGCCCACTTCTTCTCGTTCACCAGGCAGTGCAGCATCGGGCCGCCCTCCCAGAAACCGGGGTAGTAGTAGAACTTGGCGACCTTGTTGAAGCCGAGCTTCTCGTCGTCGTACGGGCCGACCCACTCGGCGGCGTCGATGGTGCCCTTCTCCAGCGCCGGGTAGATGTCGGGCGCGCCCAGCTGCTGCGGTACCACGCCGAGCTTGGCCATGATCAGGCCGGCCATGCCGCCGATGCGCATCTTCACGCCCTTCAGGTCGGCGACCGACTTGATCTCCTTGCGCCACCAGCCGCCCATCTGGCAGGTGGTGTTGCCGGCGAGGAACGAGAGGGTGCCGTAGTCCTTGTACAGCGGGGCCATCGCTTCCTTGCCGCCGCCGAAGTGCCACCACGCGCTCTGCTGGCGCGCGTTGCCGCCGAAGCAGACCGCGGTGCCGAAGGCGAAGGCCGGATCCTTGCCGAAGTAGTAGTACGGCGCGGTATGGCCGCACTCGACAGTGCCGGCCTGCACCGCGTCGAGCACCTGCAGCGCCGGCACGATCTCGCCGGCCGCGAAGACGCGGATCTGGAACTTGTTGTCGGTGATCTCCGCCACGCGCTTGCCGACCATGTCGGCGCCGCCGAACAGGGTGTCCAGGCTCTTCGGCCAGCTGGTGGTCATGCGCCAGGTAACCGTCGGCTGCGTTTGCGCGATCGCCGGCGCGGCGACCGCGGTCGCGGCTGCCCCTGCAGCCGCCTTCTTCAGGAATGACCTGCGTTTCATGCTACCCCCTCCTCACTATGGGAAAGCCGGGATTCTAGTCTCAATTCAGCCCTCAGTTCAGTCGGGCGCAGCGCGCCGAAAGCTCGAGCAGCGAGGCGCGCACGTCGTCGATATCGGGCGCATCGGGCTCCCGCTCGAGGTAGTCGGTGAGGTCCTTCAGCGCCGGGCGCCAGCATTCGAGCCGCTGGTAGAGATAGCCGCGGTCGCGAAGCTCGCTGCTCGCTTCCGGGGAAACTACCAGCATGCGGTTGAGCACCTGCAGCATGCTCTCGGGCTTGTCGGCCTCGCGGTAGATGCCTTTCAGGTTGCGCAGCACGCGCGACAGGATCTGGCGCTTCGAAGCCGGCTCGAGAAACTGCTCGAGCGGCAGATCGGCGAGCGGCACGCCGCCGCGCGCGTGCTCGGGCACCACGCGCTCCAGGCGACGGCGCAGCTCGTCCTCCGCCTGCGGCGCGCCGCCGGCAAACGGATCGAGCACCAGCGTCCCGCCGCGCAAACGCAGCCGCACCAGGAAATGGCCGGGAAAGGACACGCCCTCGAGCGGCAGCCCGATGCGCCGGCCGAGCTCCATGTAGAGGATTCCCAGCGTGATCGGGATGCCGGTGCGGCGATCGAGCACCTCGTTGAGATAGCTGTTGCGCGGATCGTAGTAGTCCTCGGTGTTGCCCCAGTAGCCGAGGTCGCCGTAGAGGAACTGGTTGAGCGCGACCACGCGCTCCTCCGCCTGGCCGGATTGCGGGATGCGCGCGCGCAGGCGGATCGCCATGCGCTCGATGTCGCCCAGGTAGCGCTCGAGCTCGAGTCCCGGATACGCGTCCTGCGCGATCATCAGGCAGGCGCGCGCCAGATCTATCCTTTCCTCCTTTTCGGAAAGAACCTCCCCGAACACCTGGAGCGCGGGCCGCAGTTCGGTCATTTATGCCGCGCTCCGGCGCGAGAAGTCGCGCGGCCGGAAGCCGAGCGCGGCGAGGCAGGCGGCGTAGACGGCCGCCCCGAGCACGACCAGTCCCATGACCGCGGGAACCTTACGCTGCCAGGTGTTATCCAGCCACCACGCCGCGCCGCCCATCGCGAAGTACAGCACGACGCACATGAGTCCGACCGCAACGACGACCTTGACCACGAATACCAGCCAGCCGGCCTGCGGCACGTAGATCTTCTCTTTTCTCAATACGATAAACAGGAGAAAGGCGTTCAGGCAGGCCCCCAGGCCGATCGCCAGCGCGAGGCCGGCGTGCTGGAACGGCCCGACGAAGGCGAAGTTCATGGCCTGCGTGAGGACCAGCGTCACCAGGCCGATCTTCACCGGCGTGGTCACGTTCTGCCTGGCGTAGAAGCCCGGGGCGAGGATCTTCACCAGGATCATGCCGACCAGGCCGATGCTGTAGGCGACCAGCGCCTGGCGCGTCATCCAGGCGTCCTCCGGCGTGAAGCGGCCGTACTGGAAGAGCGCCGCGACCAGCGGCAGCGCGAGCACCGCCAGCGCCGCGGCGGCGGGCACGGCGAGCAGCACGGTGATGCGCAGTCCCCAGTCGAGCAGCTTCGCGTACTCGACATGGTTGGCATCGGAGTGGTATTTCGACAGGCTCGGCAGCAGGATGGTCCCCACCGCCACGCCCAGCACGCCCGCCGGCAGCTCCATCAGGCGGTCGGCGTAGTACAGCCAGGACACGCTGCCGGTCTGCAGGAAGGAGGCGAACACCTGGTTGATGAGCAGCGACACCTGGCTCACCGAGACGCCGAACGCGGCCGGCGCCATGAGGAACAGGATGCGGCGCACGCCCGGGTGCTTCAGGTCGAATTTCCAGCGCGGCATCAGGCCGAGCCTGACCAGGAAGGGGATCTGGAAGGCGAGCTGCAGCAGGCCGCCGGCAAACACCGCCCAGGCGAGCACCAGCACCGGCGGGTCGAAATAGTCGGCGAAGAACACGGCGCCGACGATGAAGGCGATGTTGAGCAATGCCGGCGTGAGCGCGGGCACCGAGAAGCGGTTCCAGGTGTTGAGGATGCCGGCGGCGAGCGCCACCAGCGAGATGAAGAAGATGTAGGGGAAGGTGATGCGCAGGAGCTGCACCGTGAGCGCGTACTTGCCCGGGTCGGCCGCGAACCCGGGCGCGCTGACGTAGACGATGATCGGCGCCGCCGCCATGCCGAGCGCGGCAGTCACGGCCAGCGCCAGCGAGAGCAGCGTCGCGACACGGTCGATCAACCCCTGGATCTCCCCCGGGTTGCGGTTCTTGTGCTCGGCCAGGATCGGCACGAAAGCCTGGGAGAACGCCCCCTCGGCGAACATGCGGCGCAGCAGGTTGGGGATCTTGAAGGCGACGAAGAAGGCGTCGGTCACCAGGCTCGCGCCGAAGATCCGGGCGATGAAGAAGTCCCGTACAAACCCGAGTACCCGGCTTACCATCGTGAGGCTGCTCACGGTGGCCACGGCGCGCAGGAGGTTCATGATAAAATTCGCGCCCTCATTTAGGGACTTACGGAAACATGGCAAACATCAAGTCGGCGAAGAAGCGGGCCATCCAGGCGGTCCACCTCCGGGCGCACAACATGAAGCTGCGCACCGCGGTGCGCAGCGCGATCAAGAACGTCGGCAAGGCGGTCGCCGCCGGCAACAAGGACAGCGCCGCCAAGGTGCTGCAAGCGTCGCACAGCGTCATCGACCGCGTCGTGGCCAAGGGCGTCATGCACCGCAACGCCGGCAACCGCCACAAGAGCCGCCTTGCGCACGCTGTCAAAGGCCTGAAGTAAGACTCAAGCGGTATCACCAACGCGCTGCATTTCCGCGAGCTTGGTGCGCTCCGAGATGCGGCCGTTCCTCACCTGCAACTCGTTGTCCTTCGCAAAATTGAGCAGGAAGCGGTAGGCCATCGGCTCGACCGTCTCCAGCCGCTGGTCCACCACCACGCAGCGTACGCCGTTGGCCGTAATCGGATGCACGAAGGGCGAGTACGCCATGCGGTGGTCGCCGCCGAAGGCCGACATCACGCCGCACAGGCGCTCGGCCCAGTCGCTCGGCCGGAACCGTTTGCCGTCGAGCGTGATCCCGGTGATCACGAACTCGACCACGGCGGGACCTGCGGCGGCTTCTTCGGCCATTTCTTCATTATAGTGAAGCGCTAGTGGTCAAGCCCGCCAGCCGCATCCTGGTCATCAACGACGAGCACCTCGTCCTGCGCGAGTTCGTGAAGGGGCTGAACGCCGCTGCCCGCGCCCTCGACAATCCGCTGGGCATCTCCTTCAGCGGCGTCGCCACGGCCAAGGAGGCGCTCGCCGCGATCGAGTCCGACGGCGACCTGCAGGCAGTCCTGGTGGATGACACGCTGTACACCCTTTCCAAGAACGGCTCCAACTCGAAGAAAAAGCTGCAGATGTCCGCTCTGGAGCTCGTGCGGCGCATCACCCGCCTGCGTCCAGAGCTCGATGTCTACATCCTGATCGCGCAGGAAAAGGAGGACGACGTCGTCGATGCGCTGTTCGCCGAGGCGGTCGACGGCTATTTCTATCGCGAGGAGCGCGACTACCGCGGCATCTACCGCATCCTCAACGCGCAGATCCAGGAGCGCGCCCGCACGCCTTTCTACGACCAGCTCAAGAACTACGTCTGGATGGCGAAGGACCAGTGGCATACGCCGGGGCATTCCTCCGGCGAATCGCTGCGCGGCAGCCCCTGGGTCAACGACTTCTACGAGTTCATGGGCGAGCACGTGTTCGACGCCGACCTGTCGGTCTCGGTGCCGATGCTCGACTCGCTGATGGAGCCGACCGGCGTGATCGCCGAAGCGCAGGCGATGGCGGCGAAGGCTTTCGGCGCGAAGCGCACTTTCTTCGCCACCAACGGCACCTCGACCGCCAACAAGGTCATCTTCCAGACGCTGCTCGCCCCGGGCGAGAAGCTGCTGCTTGACCGCAACTGCCACAAGAGCGTGCACCATGGCGTGGTGCTCTCCGGCGCGCACCCGGTGTACCTCGACTCGGCGCTCAATAAGAAGTACGGGCTCTACGGCCCGGTTCCCAAGAAAGTCCTTCTACAAAGCATAAAAAAACATCCGGATGCGCAAGCGCTCATCCTGACTTCCTGCACCTACGACGGCCTGCGCTACGATCTCGCGCCGATCGTCGAGGCGGCGCACAAGCACGGCATCAAGGTGATCGTCGACGAAGCCTGGTACGGCTTCGCGCGCTTCCACCCGGAGTTCCGCCCCACCGCCCTGGAGGCCGGCGCCGACTACGCCACGCAGTCGACGCACAAGGTGCTCTCGGCGTTCTCGCAGGCCTCGATGATCCACGTCAACGACCCCGGCTTCCGCGAGCACCTGTTCCGCGAGAACTTCAACATGCATACCTCGACCAGCCCGCAGTACGGGCTCATCGCGAGCCTCGACGTGGCGCGCAAGCAGGCGGTGATGGAGGGGTTCAAGCTGCTGTCGCGCACCCTCGAGCTGGCCAGCGAGGTGAAGAAGCTGGTCAATTCGACCAAGGTGTTCCGCGTGCTCGAGCTCGGGGACCTGCTGCCCGAGCAGGTGAAGCACGACGGCATCCGCCTCGACCCGACCAAGGTGACGATCGACATTTCCGGCTGCGGCTACACGGTGGACGACCTGCAGAAGGTGCTGTTCGAGCGCTACAACATCCAGACCGAGAAATCGACCTTCAACACCCTCACCCTGCTCCTGACGATCGGCACCACGCGCTCCAAGGTGTCGCGGCTCTACGACGCGCTGATGCGCATCGCGCGCGAGAACCGCGCGCCGCGGCGCCTGGTGCAGACGCCGGACATCCCCGCCTTCACGAAGCTGCGCTTCCTGCCGCGCGACGCGTACTACTGCGGCGGCGAGCTGCTGCCGGTGCTCGACGAGAATGAGCGCGTCAACCGCCGCCTCGCCGGGCGCGTCTGCGCCGACCAGATCGTCCCCTACCCGCCCGGCATCCCGGTGCTGGTCCCCGGCCAGCTGATCACCCTCGAGGTCGCGCATTACGTCGCCAACCTGCTGCGCTCGCAGAAGCGCATGGAGATGCACGGCATCGTGCACGAGGGCTACGTCCCCTGCATCCGCGTGCTCAAGCCCGGCGAGGAAAAAAGCCTGCGGCGGCTCGGCTAGCGCCTACCCAAGGGCTTTAACCCCTGATAGGATTCCCGAAACGGCGGCCTTTGCCGCCGTTTTTCATTCGGGAGACAGCACCATGAGCCACGTCATGAACACCTACGCCAGGCAGCCGGTGGCGTTCGTGCGCGGCGAAGGCGTCTGGCTGTGGGACGAAGCCGGGAAGAAATATCTCGACGCCCTGGCCGGCATCGCGGTGAATACCCTCGGCTATGCGCATCCCAGGTTTTCGAAAGCGATAAACGACAGAGTCAAGAGCGGCGTAGTCCCCACCTCCACCCTGTTCCGCATCCCGGACCAGGAAGCCGCCGCCGACCGCGTCGCCGAGATCACCGGCCTGGACGAGGTGTTCTTCTGCAACTCCGGGCTCGAGGCGACCGAGGCGGCGATCAAGGTGGCGCGCAAGTACGGCCACGACAAGGGCATCGCCGAGCCGGCGATCATCGTCATGGAAAAAGCCTTCCATGGCCGCTCCCTCGCCACGCTCTCGGCCACCGGCAGCCGCAAGGTGCAGGCCGGCTTCGAGCCGCTGGTGCAGGGCTTCGTGCGCGTGCCGCTCAACGACCTCGACGCCGTGCGCCAGATCGCCGAGCGCAACCGCAGCATCGCCGCGGTGATGATCGAGCCGATCCAGGGCGAGGGCGGCATCAACGTCTCGCGCCTGGAGTACCTGCGCGACCTGAAGAAGGTCTGCGACGAAGCCGGCTGGCTGTTCATCTCCGACGAGGTGCAGTGCGGCATGGGCCGCAGCGGCAAGTGGTTCATCTACCAGCACGCGGGCTTCCAGCCCGACGTGGTGGCGCTCGCCAAGGGGCTCGCCTCCGGCGTGCCGGTCGGCGCCTGCGTCGTCGGCAACCGCGCGAAGGGCGTGTTCAAGCCCGGCAACCACGGCTCGACGTTCGGCGGCAACCCGCTCGCCATGACGGCGGTGATCACCACCATCGACACCATCAAGGAAGAAGGCCTCATGGCGAACAGCACGCGCGTGGGCGAGATCATTCTTTCTTCCCTGAAAAGCCAGATCGGCAACCAGGTAGCAGACATCCGCGGCATGGGCCTGATGATCGGCGTCGAGCTGAAGGAGCCCTGCGGCGAGTTGGTCGAGCACGCGCTCGACGCCGGCCTGGTGATCAACGTCACCGCCGACAACGTGATCCGCATGCTGCCCCCGCTCATCATGAGCGAGGCCGAGGGCCGCCAAGTGGTCGAGCGACTGGTGCCGCTGGTCAAGGCGTTCCTCGACAAGCGCGCCGCGGCCTAGGCCGGACAAATGAAGCTTCGGCATTTCCTGCAGTTCAAGGACTTCTCGCGCGCCGAGCTGGAGTACGTGTTCGCGCGCACCAAGTGGATCAAGACCAAGTTCAAGAAGTACCAGCGCTACTGGCCGCTGGAGGACCGCACGCTGGCGATGATCTTCGAGAAGCCCTCGACCCGCACCCGCATGTCGTTCGAGGCCGGCATGCACCAGCTCGGCGGCGCGGCGATCTACCTCTTCACGCGCGACTCGCAGCTCGGCCGCGGCGAGCCGGTGGAGGACGCGGCGCAGGTCATCTCGCGCATGTGCGACGTCATCATGGTGCGCACCTTCGAGCAGGACATCATCGATCGCTTCGCCGCCAACTCGCGCGTGCCGGTGATCAACGGCCTGACCAACGAGTATCACCCCTGCCAGATCCTGGCGGACGTGTACACGTTCATCGAGCACCGCGGCGCGATCAAGGGCAAGACCGTGGCCTGGATCGGCGACTCGAACAACGTCTGCAACACCTGGCTGCAGGCGGCGGAGATCTTCGACTTCAAGCTCAACGTGTCGACGCCGCCAGGCTACGAGATCGAAAGCGACAGGCAGTCGAAGAACCTGGAGTCGTTCGCCGACCCGATGGACGCGGCGAAGGGCGCCCACCTGGTCACCACCGACGTCTGGACCTCGATGGGCTTCGAATCGGAGAACGAGGCGCGCAAGCGCGACTTCCAGGACTGGATGGTCGATGCCGAGATGATGAAGGCGGCGAAGAAGGACGCGCTCTTCATGCACTGCCTGCCCGCGCACCGCGGCGAGGAAGTCGCCGCCGAGGTGATCGACGGCAAGCAGAGCGTGGTGTGGGACGAGGCCGAGAACCGGCTGCACACCCAGAAGGCCCTTCTCGAATTTCTTCTGCTGGGAAAAAAGAAATGATGTTCGGCATCGCCGACTACTGGGCCTTTGTCGTCGCGATCATCGTGTTCCTCGCGATCCCCGGCGTCGGCAACCTCGCCATCATCACCTCGACCAGCAAGGGCCGCATCGTCGGCGGGCTGGCGGCGACGCTGGGCGTCATCGTCGGCGACCAGGTGCTCATGTGGCTGGCCGTGGCGGGCGTTGCGGCGCTGCTCACCGCGAATCCGGCCGTGTTCGGCCTGGTGCAATACGCGGGCGCGATCTACCTCGCCTGGCTCGGCATCCTGATGATGCGCGCCAAGCCCGGCGACGCGCCGGTGCTGCGCATGGAGCCGCGCCGCTTCTTCCGCCAGGCGATGCTCATCACCCTCCTTAACCCGAAGGCGATCGTGTTCTACATGGCGTTCTTTCCGCTGTTCGTCGACCCGGCGCGGCACCAGGGAATCCTGACCTTCGGCGTGATGGCGGCGACGATCGCGGCGCTGACCTTCCTCTACTGCGCGATCGTGATCTCCATCACGCATTTCGCCGCCGACCGCATGCGGGCGAGCCCGCGCCTGGCCGTCTGGCTGAACCGGGTCGCCGGCACGATGCTGGTCGCCTTCGGCGTGAAGCTCGCCGTCGGCAAATAACCTAGCGCTTCTTCTTCGGCTCGCCGCCCAGGAGCGGCACCTCGCCGGGCGCCGAGTCTCCCAGCAGCCCCGCCTCGCCGTAGATGCGCAGCTTGTCGCGCGTGTCGGCGATGTCGAGGTTGCGCATGGTGAGCTGGCCGATGCGGTCGGCGGGCGTGAAGAACACTTCCTCGCCCTTCTCCATGGTCAGGCGCTCGGGCTTGTAGGTGAGGTTCGGGCTCTTCGTGTCGAGGATCGAGTAGTCGTTGCCGCGCCGCAGCTCGAGCGTCACTTCGCCCGTCACCGCCTTCGCCACCCAGCGCTGCGCGCTCTCGCGCAGCATCATCGCCTGCGGGTCGAACCAGCGGCCCTGGTAGAGCAGGCGGCCGAGCCGCCGGCCGTTCGTCCGGTACTGCTCGATGGTGTCTTCGTTGTGGATGCCGGTGACCAGGCGCTCGTAGGCGATGTGCAGCAGCGCCATGCCCGGCGCTTCGTAGATGCCGCGGCTCTTCGCCTCGATGATGCGGTTCTCGATCTGGTCGGACGCGCCCAGGCCATGCCGGCCGCCGATCGCGTTCGCTTCTTCCATCAGCTTTACGGGATCCGAGAAGCGCTGGCCGTTCAACACCACCGGCTGGCCTTCGTGGAACTCCACGCTGACGCGCTCCGCCTTGACCTTCACCTCGTCGCGCCAGAACGCGACGCCCATGATCGGCTTGACGATGGACAGGCCCTTGTCGAGGAACTCCAGATCCTTCGCCTCGTGCGTCGCCCCCAGGAGGTTCGAATCGGTGGAGTAGGCCTTCTCCTCGCTCATCTTGTACTCGAAGCCGGCCTTGGCCATGTACTGCGACATCTCGCGCCGGCCGCCCAGCTCGTCGATGAAGCGCTGGTCGAGCCAGGGCTTGTAGATCTTCAGCGCCGGGTTGGCGAGCAGCCCGTAGCGGTAGAAGCGCTCGATGTCGTTGCCCTTGTAGGTGCTGCCGTCGCTCCAGATGCCGACGCCATCCTCGCGCATGGCGACGACCAGCATGGTGCCGGTGACCGCGCGGCCGAGCGGCGTGGTGTTGAAGTAGGCGGCGCCGGCGGTGGAGATGTGGAACGCGCCGCACTGCACGGCGGCGATGCCTTCGGCGGCGAGCTGCGGGCGGCATTCGACCAGGCGCGCTTTCTGCGCGCCGTAGGCGAGCGCCTTTTTCGGGATCTCCGCGTAGTCCGACTCGTCGGGCTGGCCGAGGTGGGCGGTATACGCATAGGGGATCGCGCCCTTTGCGCGCATCCAGTGCACCGCGGCGCTCGTGTCGAGCCCGCCCGAGAACGCGATGCCGACCTTCTCCCCTTTGGGAAGCGTATTGAGGATCGCCGCCAAGTTTCTGCTCCAGTTTCCTGCGGTCCGAAAGCCGGAATGATACCCGGGAGCTAGAATGCCGCTCGTGCCGCCTTCATTCCGACTTCTCGCTATCGTCCTCACTGCGATTTCACTGCAATGCGCTGCGGCGCCGTTTGCGATCCAGCTCGGCGACGCGCGTGTCGCCCTCGACGTGCCGGCGGGCTTCGCCGACACCACCTTTACCGGCTCGCCGCGGCTGCAGGACATCGCCGAGTCGCTCATCTCGCCCTCCAACCGGGTCCTGCTCTTCGCCCTGAGCGACGGCGACCTGCGCCGCTTCACCCAGGGCGACGTCCCCGACCTCAAGCGTTTCATGATCGTCTCGACGCCCAAGGAGTTCGAGCGCGAGCGGGTCAGCGCCACGGCCTTCGGGCGCCTGACGGCAGAGCTGTCGCGCGAACTGGACCAGGCGCGCGACCTTGGCAACATCCCCGCCGGCGACGGCTATTCCGCCTTCCTCGACCGGCAACCGCCCGGGAAGGCCACCCCGCTCGCCGAGCTGGCGCGGCAGCCCGACGCGCTGTCCATTCTGCAGGGAACGCGCATCCCGCCTGTGCGCCGCGACGACAAGCCGCAATACCTGCTCTCGAGCACCACGCTGCTGCTGGTGCGCGGCAAGGCGCTCAGCCTGGCCGTCTACGTCTCCTTCGAGAACCCCGGTGACCCGGACTGGATCCGCGGCGCCACCCTGCGCTGGATCGAGGAGCTGAAGCGGCTGAACAGCCGCTAGCGCTTGGGCCGGCTTTTCCTCCTCGCCGCGCTCACCTTGGCCGCCGCCTCGCCGGCGCGCGGCAATCCGGAAGGCGACCCGCGCCCGCCCTATGCCGTGCGCTCGGCGCTCGAGCGGCTGCCGGCGCAGCGGCCCGGCACGGTGGACCTCTACGCCCTGGTCATCGGCGGCGACGCGGAGGAGGTCTTCCGCCGCGAGGTGGAGACCGTGCGGCGGGTGCTCGACGAGCGCCTCGGCACGGGCGGCCGCTCGGCGGCGATGATCAACGACCTCGCGCAGCCCGAGCCCGAAGTGACGCTCAACTCGCTCGCCTACGCGCTGCGCGCGATCGCCAAACGCATGGATCCGGAAGAGGACGTGCTGCTTCTGCACCTTACCTCGCACGGCCTGCGCAACCACGAGCTCTCGCTGCGCCATCCCGCGATGCCGCTTTATTCCCTGAGCCCCCTCTACCTGCGCTCACTGCTCGATGAGGCGGGCGTGCGCAACCGCGTCATCATCGTCTCGGCGTGCTATTCCGGCGGCTTCGTCGGGCCGCTTTCCACCGGCGATACGATGGTGCTGACCGCGGCCAGCGCCGACCGCCCCTCCTACGGCTGCGGCAGCGACTCGCAGATCACCGACTTCTCGCGCGCGCTGTACCTGCAGGCCCTGACGCGCACCCGCTCGCTGCGCGAGGCGGCGGTACAGACGCTCGACCTGGTCCGCGAGGACGAGAAGGCGCGCGGCTTCGCCCATTCCCTGCCCCAGCTGCGCTCGGGCGCCGCCATCGACGAGCGGCTGCGCATGATCGAGCGGCAGCTCGGCGCCCGCTAGTCCAGGAAGTCCTCGAGCGCGGCGACGAAGGTGTCCGGATCCTCGATCTGCGGGCAGTGGCCGCAGCCGCGGAGCTCCCGGAATTTTGCATGGGGAATCTTGGCCGCCAGCTCACGCGCCAAAGCAGGCGGCGTCGTGGCGTCCTCGCTGCCGGCCATCACCAGCGTCGGATTGGCTACTTCTTTCAACCTCCCGGAAAGGTCCAGCTTGGCGAGCGCGAGGCAGGCAGTCGCGAAGCAAGCGGGATCGGCGGCCGCCAGGGCGCGCTTGCGCTCCGCGACGACTTCCGGGTTCTGCGCGATGAACGCGGCGGGCAGCATGCGCTGGATGGCCGCGTCCAGCACGGCGCTCATGCCCTGCGACGACACCAGGCCGGCCATGCGGTGGAACGGCGCCCTTGCCGGCTCGGGGAATGTGGCGAGGGCAGGTGCGGCGACCAGCCGGTCGAAGCGCTTGCCATGACGCACCGCCAGCATGACCGCGAAGAAGCCGCCGAAGCCGTTGCCCAGAACGTCGGTCTCGCGCGGCAGCCGCAGCGCGGCGAGCACGGCGGCGATGCGATCGGCATAGCTTTCGATGTCGGCTCCCGCAGCCGAGGAGCCGCCGTAGCCCGGCAGGTTGACCAGCGTCAGCTTCCGCTTGCGCGCGAGCGTCGGCGCGACCCGGTCGAAGACCGAGCGGTCGGTAAGAAGGGAGTGCAGCAGAACCAGGTCGCGCCCCTCGCCTTGCTGCGACACGTCGACGCGGGCGCCGTCCACTTCGATGATGGCCATGGCATGATATTGCCAGAGGAGGCCCCATGAACCTGTTGCGGATTTTCATCCTGGCCGCGCTGTTGCCCGGCGCGGCGCTCGCCCAGTCCTTCCCCTCCAAGCCGATCCGCGTCATCGTGCCGTTCACGCCCGGCTCGGCCACCGACACGATGGCGCGCCCGATCGCCGACAAGCTCTCGACTGCGCTCGGCCAGCCGGTGATCGTCGAGAACCGGCCGGGCGCCGGCGGCACGATCGGCATCGCGGCGCTGGCGAAGTCGCCGGCCGACGGCTACACGCTCGCGGTCGTCTCCACCGGCCACGTGGTGAACCCCGTGCTCTACGCCAACATGGCCTACGACACGCTCAAGGACGTCAGCGGCGTGGCGCCGATCGCCGGCCAGCCCTGCGTGCTGGTGGTCTCGCCGCAGCTGGGCGTGAAGACGGTCAAGGACCTGGCGGCGATGGCCAAGGCGAAGCCCGGCCAGCTCAACTACGCCACCGCCGGCGTCGGCAGCGCCGCGCACATCTGCGCCGAGAAGTTCCGCCTGGCGGCCGGCATCGACGCGGTGCACGTGCCGCTCAAGGGCTCGCCCGAGTCGCTCACCGAGACCATGGGCGGCCGCACGCAGTACACGTGGACGCCGCTCAGCACGGCGGTC
>Ga0193752_1002609_pt1 | contig 13294 bp, 6 predicted proteins | sample H1c1metaG_FD_144924 | JGI IMG/M metagenome (GOLD analysis project Ga0193752, IMG submission 144924) | Soil microbial communities from a riparian zone of the East river system, Colorado, United States - H1c1 | ecosystem: Environmental > Terrestrial > Soil > Riparian zone | place: USA: East River... | reverse complement strand
CGAAAAGACCCTATAGATACCGTACCGGTGAATATTGCGGACTAATTGAATGAAGAAATTTCTGGCCATACTTATTGGTGTTTTTGGTATGATGCTGCCTGCCATGGCGGAACACATCAAAGGCGGCGAAATGTTTTATACTTACATCGGTCCCGGATCCGCTGCAGGCACATCCACGTACTCCGTCTCCTTAAAATTATACATCGATTGTAATGCAACCAGTAATGGTCAGCTTGATGAATCCATTTTATTCAGCATTTTCAATAAAACCAATAACAACCTGTTTGGGTCGCCTGTCACCGCGCCATTCACTGGCGAGACTTTTGCCCGTTTTGATCCGAATTCCAATCCCTGTATTGGCAATCCGCCAACGGATGTCTGTTACAGAATCAGGGTTTATAGTACTAACATCACATTACCCGACGCCCCGAATGGCTACACAATCGCTTTTCAACGTTGTTGCCGTATTGGCGGAATCGTAAACCTCGTTCAGCCAAGCAATGCCGTCGGAGCAACCTATTCCTGCGAGATCCCAGGTAATGCAGTTGTCGCAGACGCCTTCAAAAATTCCAGCCCCCGGTTTGCAACCAATGATGCAACCGCGATCTGTAAAAGCAGCATTTTTACATTGGATTTTTCCGCTTCTCAACCCGACGCCGGAGATTCACTTGTTTATATGCTTTGCAGCGGATTTTCAGGAGGTTCTCAGAATAATCCTATCCCGGCTACTGCAAGCACACCTCCATTCCGAGATCTGAATTATTCAAACCCATATGCCGGTAGTTCGCCGCTTGGATCAGGCGTAACCATAAATCCGGGCACGGGTGTGATTACCGGTATCGCGCCGGCAGCCCTGGGTCAGTATGTTATTACAGCCTGTGCATACGAATACAGAAAAGGCATACTAATTAATATACACAAAAAGGATATCCATGTCCGGGTATCTGATTGCATACCTCTTAAGGCCGCCCTTAAACCCGATTATTCATTCTGTGACGACTTCCTGGTTACATTTAAAAATGATCAGAGTAATCCGCCTGGCTCAGTGTATACCTGGGATTTCGGAGATGGCTCTGCACCGGTCAGCACGAATGATGCACAGGGCATGGTAAATCACCAGTATGCTGATACCGGTTCCTATACTGTTAAACTCAAGGTTGTTCTGGCAGGTCAGTGTGTGGATGAGGCAACCACTAAGGCCAATGTGTTTCCTGGTTTCTTTCCTGGTTTTATTACTCAAGGCACCTGCCTGCTATTACCGATTAAATTTATAGACACTACTGCTTCCGTGTATGGGAACGCAAACAAATGGCGGTGGAACTTCGGTGATGAATCAACAGCTGCAGATACGGCTCTCATATCAAGCCCTTCCTGGAAATTCAACTCTACCGGTATGAAAGATGTTGAGCTGATCGTTGAAAGCTCAAAAGGATGCCGGGACACCATTTCCAGGCAGGTGTAAGTACGCGATAAACCGCCGATACAACTTGCATTCAAAGATACCCTGATATGCAGCATCGATACGCTTGAGTTGCGTGCCACAGGTTCGGGCAATTTTTCCTGGACACCGTTCCCCGGAAACATGCTGAATCCAAACACTCCCACACCGCTGGTATGGCCAAAAACAACCACCAGCTACCAGGTAAGCCTGAATGAAAACGGATGTGTGAACACAGAAACGGTACAGGTACGTGTCGTGGATTTTGTAACACTTGATGCAGGACCTGATACAACGATTTGTTTAACCGATACCATCATGCTGAGGCCTTCAGGTGATGGGCTCAAATTTTCGTGGACGCCGGTTACCTCACTGGATAATCCGCTGATCAGGAATCCGCTTGCGTTTCCGGCAGGCAATATCACTTATTCTGTAACTGCCAGCATTGGCAAATGTAACGCCTACAGCGACTTATCAATCACCACGATACCTTACCCGAAGGCAAATGCCGGTAACGATACTATTGTATGTTACGGAGATAATGCTTCAATATACGCATCGATTGTCGGCAGCCGGTTTAGCTGGTCGCCTATCAGTACGCTTGATAACCCCTCGGTGCTGAATCCTGTGGCGTCGCCCCGGCAAACCACTATTTACACGCTCAGGGCTTACGATACGCTTGGATGTCCAAAACCGGGTATTTCTGACATCAAGGTTACTGTAAGAGCCAGGATCAATGCCTTCGCAGGAAATGATACTTCCATCGTTGTGGGGCAACCTCTCAAGCTCACTGGTTCCGGTGCACCGGCTTTCCAATGGTCACCACCAGCCGGACTGGATCAGCGTGATATTTCTGGCCCAATTGCGCGCATCAATGACAACACTACTTATGTTATGCGCGCATATACTGAGGAAGGATGCGAAGCTTTTGACACTATCAATATAAAAGTGTTCAAAACGCTTCCTGATATTTTCGTTCCGAATGCGTTCAATCCCGCCGGAACCAAAAACATGATATTCCGGCCGATACCTGTTGGAATTTCATCGATCGAATATTTCCGGATCTACAACCGGTGGGGCCAGCTCATATTCCAGACATCCCAGATCGGCAAAGGTTGGGATGGAACACTGGCAGGTAAACCCCAGGATGCCGGCACTTATATCTGGATGGTGAGCGGCAAGGACTACACTGGGAGGACCGTAACCAAACGCGGTGCAGCAGTGTTGATCCGATAGCTTTACACCGGTGCAGATAACTGCCTTTACATTCTTTATTTCTTTCTGCAACAAGATAATTTCCTGAACAAAATCTCTTATATTCATAGTCGGTTACTGATTTTCATCGCATGAATCCAACCTGCTGAATACCCGCACCTTTTAAATTCGTCTGAATTTGTTTTTGACACGGCAAACCCGGAAGGATGAACCTCCGTATCTATTCGTACGAGTGCATGAAAAAACTAACCTTAATAATTTGCCTGACGATTATCTGGATGCAACACATTCAGGCAAGGCATATTAAAGGTGGCGAGATTTCATATGAGTATTTAGGTCCCGGCATAACACCCAATTCGGACCGATTTGTAATAACCCTGCGTTTATTTCTTGAATGCAATGCATCCGGTCAGCAACTTGATGAAACAGCAAATGTGGGCATTTTCAGGATTGCAGATCAACAGGCTATATCAGGGTCGCCGTTTACATTTCCACTTACATCTGATCAGTTTATCAATATCCGTCAACCGAATCCCTGCATAGTAAATCCATCACCTGTTTGTTATCGGTTACGCATCTACGTTACCACGCTTGATTTGCCTAAAGAACCTGCAGGTTATACAGCTGTATTTCAACGATGCTGCCGGATCGAAAACCTTGCAAACCTAAGTCCCAATAATAATATCGGATCTTCTTATACCTGCAATATTCATGGCTCAAACTCAATACCCGCTGGAGAAAAGAATTCCAGCCCCTCTTTTGCCGTAAAAGATACCGTACTTATTTGCCAGAACAGACCTTTCCAACTGGATTTCGGTGCACAGGATAGTGATGGCGATTTGTTGACTTATGAATTTGCGAATGCTTTCAATGCGCCGGGCGGCGGCGGTGGCGGTATCATTGACCCGATCCCACCCGGTCAGATCGGTTTTGTAAGTTATGGCTCGGGTTTTTCAGGTAATGAGCCTCTTGGAAAAGGTGTAACCATCAATCCCAATACCGGGCTCATCGCTGGCCTTGCTCCGCGCGGTGGAGATTATGTGATCAGCGTAATTGTAAGTGAATGGCGCCATGGAATACGGATCAGCGATCACCGCAAGGATTTTAATATCAAAGTTGATGAACGATGCGATCTCGCTGCAGCCCTGTTAAAACCAACCTACAGCTCCTGTGATGATTTCACTTTCAGATTCCGGAATGAAGCACCATCCAGTTCCCTGATACATACATATAGCTGGGATTTTGGTACTGGCGAGGGTGCTGTTTCCACCCAGGAAACGCCCGATTACACCTATGGTGATACGGGTGTATACAACATCAAACTCGTCATCAATAAAAATGAACAATGCTCCGACTCTGCGAACTCTAAATTATTTGTTTACCCTGGTTTTTCCCCCGGCTTTCAAATGGCCGGTTCGTGTTTTCAGAATCCGTTCATCTTCACAGATACGACCCGGGCTAAATATGGTTCAGTAAACAGCTGGTCATGGAATTTCGGTGATGAAACAGCAGTCAATGACACCAATAATATCCGTAATCCTACCTGGAAATATCCAACCTCCGGGCTGAAACAGATCGTGTTCAATGTTGCTACCGATAAAGGTTGCGCTGCAACGATATCTACTGTTGTTGAAGTTAGGGATAAGCCACTGGTTAATTTACTTTTCCGTGATACACTGATTTGCAATATCGATACGCTGAAAATAGGTGCCTTGGGTAACGGCGTGTTTACCTGGTCACCCGGGTACAATCTCCTTAATCCGAACTCTGCTAACGCGCTTGTATATCCGCAAACATCTACCTGGTACCATGTACTATTAAACGATAATGGATGTATTAATACCGATTCTGTCCTGGTCCGGGTTGTAGACAAAGTTACTTTGTCTGTTTCGCCTGATACAACCATATGTCTCACAGACCAGGCACAGTTGAATGCTTTTGGAGATGGCTTAAAATTCAGCTGGTCTCAGCCTGCAACACTTGATAATCCATTCATCAGGAGCCCGGTTGCCAAACCACCGGGTTCAACGCTGTATACTGTTGATGCATCCATAGGAAAATGTAATGCATCAAAATCCGTCAATGTGAAAACGGTTCCCTATCCTTTTGCTGATGCCGGAAAGGATACAACGGTCTGTTTTGATGATACGGCTCATCTGCAAGCAATGATCAAAGGCAATCGTTTTGTCTGGACTCCAGCTAACACACTGTCAAATCAGGCCAGCCTGGACCCCATAGCGTTCCCAAGGAGATCAACAGTTTACCATCTCGCAGTGTACGACAACCTTGGTTGCCCGAAGCCGGGCGTAGACAATGTTTTGGTTGCTGTGAAAGATAAAATCATTGCCTTTGCCGGCAATGACACCTCAATCGTTGTCGGTCAGCCATTGCATCTCACGGGTACAGGAAGTGAACTTTTTGAATGGTCGCCTTCGTTTTACCTTAACCGGAATAATGTCGCCAGCCCTGTTGTGTTGTTAAATGACCACATGAGTTATGTGATGAAAGCTTACACCGAAGAAGGATGTTTCGCTCTGGATACTATCAATATCAAAGTATTTAAAACAAACCCTGATATCTTTGTCCCCAATGCATTTACTCCGACCGGTCGCAACAGGGTATTCAGACCATTGCCGGTCGGAATCAGGCAACTTCAATATTTCCGCGTTTTCAACCGTTATGGTCAGCTTGTTTTTCAGACCTCTGAAGTTGGTAAAGGCTGGGATGGAACGCTGGGCGGAAAACTACAACAAACAGGCACTTATGTGTGGACGGTCAGCGGTATAGATTATACCGGAAAATCATTGCTTAAGCGCGGTACCGCTATGCTGATAAGATGATAAGATGATCTTGTTAGGCCTTGTTAACGTATTTACAATTTGTATGAACTAAAGAATGAAAATGCAGATTCATTAACTTGCATCCCATACATTTTAAAATTATGGGCAAAATTGTGTTTGTTACCGGCGCTACTTCAGGATTTGGAAAAGCGATTGCAGAAAAATTTACAGCAAATGGCTATGACCTGATAATCACCGGAAGAAGAGGTGACCGACTTGAAAAATTTAGCAAAGAGCTATCCGAAAAAAATGGCGTTTCTGTTATGCCGCTGGTGTTTGATGTTCAGAAACGGGAAGAAGTTTTAAAAGTCATAACAGAACTGCCGGAAAGATGGAAGGCAATCGAAATACTGATTAATAATGCCGGCCTTGCTTTGGGCCGCAATTATTTTGAAGAAGCTTCTCTTGATGACTGGGAAACAATGATTGATACAAATCTGAAGGGATTGCTATATGTAACAAGGGCAGTTCTTCCTTATATGATTAGTGGGCGGGCCGGTCATATCATTAATATCGGGTCGGTTGCGGGGAAAGAAGTTTATGAAAAAGGGAATGTCTATTGTGCTTCAAAGCATGCTGTTGATGCAATTTCAAAAGCTATGCGGATCGACCTTTTACGGCACGCCATCAAGGTGACAGCTTTGCATCCCGGAGCAGCTGAGACCGAATTTTCAAAGGTGCGTTTTAAAGGCGATGAAGAAACAGCCGGTAAGATTTACGATGGTTACAAGGCCCTTGCAGCAGAAGATATTGCAAATGTTTGTTTTTACTGCGCCACCCTTCCGCCACATGTCTGTATAAATGACCTGGTCATAACCTGCACTGCACAAGCCAATTCGTTTACGACCTTTAAAGAGTAGTACATGTAATCATTTATGCATTAATATATATGATCATTTAAAAACCCTGTTTCGGGTTCAACCACCCGGAATAATAAAATGCTATAACATTTGCTGCTGCAATTCCAAATTTTTTTACAAACATTCAGAGAATTTTTTTAAAATAATTCAGGGATGTATTTCGTTATTAACGTCAGAAAGTGATCACTTTGATCTTTAAAAGCTATTGATTAGATTTGATACTTTAACACCCTATCCAATAAAATCCTAAATATGAAAATGACCCTTCGCAATGTGATCATTGCTCCTCTTTGTCTATTTTTTTCTACACAACTGTCTGCTCAAAGTGATGTAATCAAACAACAAGGTTGTGATGTCAAACCCTTCCAGATTTCCATTGACAGTCTGAAACAGATTTATTCCGACCAGGGATACAGCATTGTACGTGAGGCGTCGATGACCATGGAAAGCCAGTATGAGATGCCGATTGTAGTACCGATGAATGAGGGTACCTGGTACCAGTTTATTTTTATTGGCGATCCTGGATCTAAATTGTACGAAGTGCGTATGTTCGACTGGAGTGAGAAGCAGGTTGTTTACAAGAAGAACCAATGGGGTGAAGTAGACGGAAATATTATTACTTACAACTACGTTCCCAAAACTACCGAGTACCACATGATTAAACCGGTACAGGTTAATAAAACAAAAAAGAAACTTTGCGGATATGTTCTTCTGCTCAAAAAAACTTCAGCAGGACAAACCGAAACAGCAGGGAAATAATTTGTGGAGTGGATCTCCAATCCGCTCACTTGTGGAGTGGATCTCCTGATCCGCTAACTCCTTTGTATCTCTGCTTTTGGAATTGCAAATTACCTGATTAGAAACATCTACTATTAAATTCATTACCAGACAGCTTTGAAAATCAACGGATCAGGAGATCCGTTGCACATATCACTTTACTGCGCCAATGAAATTCTTATCTGCAAGCCTGCCCGCGTGGTTGTTATTGGTGGCGAGGTCGATATTTTAGGTTCCACTCTACGCTGTTCGAAATACAGTTTAATGTTTACCCGGTTACTAAGCACATAATCTATAGATGGATTAATGAAGATCACTTTTTGTCCAGCTGTCGGCAAAGCCTGAGTTTGATCAAGACGGCTGTTCGATGTGGCATCGTCACGCATACTGAGGTCAAGCCGGAAACTTGCATCATTCTGCATCGGTTTGCCTTTTATTCGGATAAAGGAAAAAGCGCCACGCTTACGGAAACCTGCACCAATCGTATACTCCGTAGACTTCGATTCGCTTAACTGAAAGTCGATCATACTCAAACTCACCTGGCGCGATTTCTTATAATCAAAAGAGAACGTCACCTGATTAGTGAACTGCATATCAAAATTGATCAACGGTTCGAAGCGTTCCGTAATTGTTATATTCGGCACCAGGAAGTATGGAATAAAACTACCGGTCAGTGTATCAATAAAGCCAGGATAGTTCCGTCTGAACGGGTCGTCAAACAGCAAGGCAGAATTAAAGCTGTTCATACTCAATGTACTGTTATAACCATGGCTCACCGAAAAGCTGCTGAATATTTTTTCAAAACCGGGTATGCGGTTCAACCCGTTATAAGTTATTCTCCAGTTAGGTTTCGGTAAAATACCTGAAAATGGATTTGATTTTATACTTGGATTATTTTGCTTTACAAGCGAAATACTCCTGGGATCCTTGTCGGTATATGCAGCAAGAAACGACGGCAGCAATACATCCTGAGCATACCGGCTGTATCCTTTATAAAAGCCATCCGATAAGAACTTCTCATTCGCCGGAAGATCCTGCCAGTACGGGTTTTGTTTTGCAAGTCTTTCAGACAAAATGATCCGGTTTTCTTCAAATCGTTTGAATGTCGCCGTTACCTCATTTGGAGAAAACTTATCGAACATCGTCTGGAACGAAATATAACTTACACTAAAACTACCGGCCGTATATGGATTTAATCTTACAAAATTTCCGGTAAATCCAAGAGTATCCTTATATAACTCACTATAAGTTTTTCCAAAGGTCTTGTCAAGATTCAGATCAATCGTGAGATCCCGTAAAGGAATAAGTTGAGCATTAATTGTTAACTTCTGGTTATAATCCTGGCGGTTCTGATAATTGAAATCAGGATCTCCAGTCAACCATCCCTTCTGAGCAAACCTGTTTATGAAACTCGTATCTGGTTGCTGGCCGAAAATAAAGCCAAGGCCAGGCGCATGCGATTTGAAATTCATACCAAGTATACGTGAACTATCTGTATAACCATAAATCGAAGCGCTGGCATTCTCAGAATAGGTTATAGTGATCCTCTTCAATGAAGTAAGCAGTCTGCCAGCAAACTTTACCACACCACTTAACTGTGGCGGGTCATTTTTGTCGCGGGGCGCTTTACTTTTTAGACTATCAGGACCTGTTGCACCCGGACCTGTAGGCTCAGGCTCTTCTTCCAGAGCACGCAGCCACCGCGATTTCGCATATAAGCGCGTAAAATCGAATTCTCCGGTTGCGTTTTTCTGTTGGGTGTTCGATAACGAATTACCAAACTCACGTGCTATCAATGAAGCGCCCAGCCAATCGAACGAAGCAACATAGCCCACCCTCACATTTGTCCAGTCGAGCAATGGAAGTTTTGCTGTTGGTAACGTATATGAAACATTTGCATTTTGCTGATACAGGATTGTTCTGCCACCTTTTAAAAAATTATCCCACATTTTGCCCCTTTCTCCTTTGTCAAGACGGCCGGAATCTTCGTCAATCCATGATTTGTTGACAGCTGTATAATCAATATTCAATGATCGTGTAAGATCCCAACGAAGATTATAAAACCTGTCGAAAGTAAAATACTTGTCATAGGTTTCAGGAATAAATCCTTTGGGTGTTCCAACACTTCTCGGACGGAATGAACCAAACTGCCTGTTCACGTCAGCTCGGAAACCTAACAATGAAGGGAGATAGTTAATATTCAGATCTCTGACCAACGACAACCAGTTCGATTTCGATTTAAAAGTCCGCTTGAGCGGTTCCCAATATTTTGGTGTGGCCACATAGTTGTAACCGAGCCCGGCCCGATGCCTGACCACTTCATTATTTTCAATTAAGGGATTATGTTGTTCTTCCTTATAATAAGAATAACTCACATCAACATTTTCTATACTCCACGGTTTCTGGATCTTACCCGTTGTATTGTTCTTTTTTACATTAGTGAAGTTCAAGGTGGTAATTGTTCTTACGTCAACCGCATCGTCCCGGATAGAATCTTTTTGTGACGATGGAGCAGATTTCAATTTATCCTTTAGTTTTATATCCAGATCATAAGGATCATACTCCGGTGTACTGATTGTTTTTGATATACCTGCATAAACGGGAATAGACATACCTGCTTTCTGTGGTAATAATTTGCCGAGTTCCAGGTTGGTGGCGACATCAAACTGGTTAAAATTATCCCTCGCCCGTTCATTAACTCTTTGTTCCAGTGTACCAAAACCAATGCTCCGTGTGCTTCCTGAAAGATATAAAGTACCCAGATCCGCAAGTTTAAAATCAACCCTGCCCAGTGCGGCCCATCCGCCTTTTTCATCCAGCTCTGATAAGCGCAGTTCATTAAACCAGATCTCCGTACAGGCTGGCGCAACACGGCGGTTTTCAACACCCAGGAAAAATATTCTCACTTCACCCAGGTTTGGATTACCCAGTATACCATATTCCTTACCATCATTGTCTGTTTCGCGATAAAAAGATCCGACACTTCCTGAATTGTTCCGCTGCACTTTTAAACGGGTGAGTCGTTGAATTTCAAGATTCATTTCGTTCTGCGATGGCCAGATAACAGCATCATCCGTGGTATTCCATGGCGTTATCTTCAGTGGAATTTTTATTTCATAGTAGTTATTGATAAGATCCGCTCCAAGACGAATAACGCTATACAATTCGTTATCCTTGACATCAGCACTTGACTTGATTGCTTCGGCATGGATAAAAAGTTCAAGTTTACCATACTGTCTAAGATCAAGATTCATCGTTTTGAAAACACCGCGTGATTCTTTCTGCACGAGGTTGCATATCTGCATGCTTAATGATTGCTCATTCAATAACAAATTCACATTGTTATTGCTTAGCTGTTGCTGACGAACAACACCCGGAGGCGTTCTATATTGCACGGGTGTGCGTGAACTGTTTTCTTCAACATTAACTGCCAGTTGGTTAAAAGTTGTTGGCGTATTATCAGGTATAGGGAGATATGTACCCGTAGTATCCAGCTCATAATTAAACCTTCTCCAGGTATTACGTACCAGTTCCAGTTTTGCAAAACGAAGAATTACCGAGTCTTCAAAACCATGGAGGTACATCCTGATGAAACGGATAGATTTAAAATCGGGTATATTACCAACCTTAAGCTGGTAATCAGCAATTGGAATTCTGAAGAGATACCATTTTTCCTGCATTCCGCCACTTGGAGTAAACCCGGTTGAATCTGTTATGAAATTTGTACCTACCCGGAACTGACTTGAACGGAGATCCACTTTATATTGAAAATATTCTTCCAGTTCATTCAATGTATTATCCCGGTTGAATTCTTCCTGGTCGGGATATAAAGTGAACGCATTTACAAATTCCTCACCGCCGCCTGCAACAGGTGAATTACCCTGCGGACTGTTTACGTTCTTATAACGGCCAAGTATACCTGTTTGTGAAGCATCATAAGTTGCATCGCGGTAATTTCTAAAATTATCATTGGCAGGATCCCGCAATGCCTGCTGATAAATTGCTGAACCGGCACCAAAATTTGTAAGCAACTGGTTCAGATACTCACCGTATTTTCTAACTTCCGCGACATCATCCAGACCATCAAGACCTGCATCCTGCAAAGGCCTGTCTGCCGGATCATTACTGAAAGCCTGAGTTACCTGAATAGGATTTCCTGGTACCTTTCCCCATTTTGTAGCGGAATCTTCGAGGGTTTTTGTAACGGCACCACTGATACCATTTTCAAAAAACCTCTTACCATCCTTAAGAATATCTTCTGAAATGTTACCGAGATTAAAATAAAGTTGTCCACCATTCACCCCAAGAGCCGGATTTTTAAGAAATGGATCCTGCAACCAGAATTCTATGAATTCAACGTTACCGGTTTCGAAATCTACCTGGTCGAGACCACGCATAATACCACCCCATCTTGTCTGAGGATTAGCAAGCTTACCATTCGCATCGACACTGCCTGCCCTTGCATCAAAATTATAAGGGCCCTTCTCAGTAGGATAATAGGCCATATCAAAAGTAACCAGTTGTGCCTGTCCGTAATCTGCTGTTCGTTGCGGATATAACTGTTTCACCTCCACGGCGCGGATCCTCGGGTCAGTAAAATCCTGATAACCCTTCACAGGGTTGTTAGCTCCCCGTTTATCCTGCAATACCGGTTCAATATTATACCAGGACACGCGCGCCCGGTTGAAACCATAAGGAAGTGAGTCGTGGTATTCGGCTTCGGGGAACAAGCCATTTCCTGCCGGTGTTGAGGCCAGCCCCCAGTTAACAAGCGGAAAACGGAGATCTATTGAATTGCGGGTTCCTTCAAAATCATCCACGAAAATAAGTCCGGCGCTACCTTTACCAATCTGCGAAGGGTGACCAGGCTTAAGGACCGCAGCTTCACCATAAGCCGTGATGGTACTCATCTCACGGGCGGTATAAAATGGGAGCTTGTCGAGCCACCTGGTAAGTCTTGGTGCTTCAGCCTTGTAACTGAAGTCAAGACCATACATGGTATTTTTAATCGGATCTTCGTTGTAAGAGGTTTTCGTAAAGAATGGCCTTTCGCCAAGGCGCACCATCGAAGCTCCTATACTGAACGACTCCTTGTCCGTTGTCTTGGCCATATAATCAAGACGAAGGCCCATAAAGTTTCTTTGCTGAATACCAAAACTGGCGTTGTTCTCGAACTGTACATTCACCGGAAGCCCTGCATTCAGGATAGCCTGGTTGATGATCTTCACCTGTCCAAGATTATAATCGATCGTATAATCAATATTTTCTTTCAGGATCTGACCACCGGCAGTGATAGTGACCGAACCTGGTGGAACATTAAACGCACCCAGTGAAATTTCGGAAGTATTTGAGCCCTTTGCCGAACCACTGATGATGTACCGGTCAAGATTCGCATATGTTTTTGCAATCTCTTTGATAGTATCGTACAGAGGATAAAATATATATTTATTTCTAATCTCAGGAGTGCTGTTTATAAAGGCGATCGTGTCAAGGTCACGACCGAAAGGCTCAAGCATGGGAAATATTATCCTTGCCTGCTGAGAGATCACTGTAAAACCTTCAATATAATCGAATACCCCATCCGGCAAAGGATCATTCCTGGAATTTAAGCGATCCAGGTTTAACAATGTTATCAGCGGCGCCCCAGGTTTATCACCTTCTGGCAGAAAACGCTTTTGACCAAGGCTGGGTTCCTCATATAAAACATTCAGCTTAAAGTCGGCCGGTTGTACCGATGATAAAGTATAGCCATCACGCGTTTTCAGCGCGTACACATTTTTCATCATCAGATCCCATATCGGCAGATTGGTTCGTTGAGAAGTGGCCTTTAATAATTTAAGGAATAATATCTTTTGCGTACCACTCACGGTTTGAGTGGTGTCAGGCGGAACATCCTGGGAAAATTCACCCACCTGGTAAATTCTTCCGTTGTAGCTATATTGATAAGCAACACCCAAAACCTCATCAGGCTGTAATGGCACCGATAAGGAAAGAAATCCAATCTGCGGATTGAAATAATAATCAGTCGGGGTCAGTTTACGCGCAAAGGTCTTTTCAAAATCCTGCACTGCGCGAAAACCCATTGAAGATAATTTGCTTGTTATCGATGATGGATTCCGGCTGCTTGGATCGTTAATGATATTTCGATACAATCCATTCACAGC
>Ga0193752_1002608_pt1 | contig 13296 bp, 9 predicted proteins | sample H1c1metaG_FD_144924 | JGI IMG/M metagenome (GOLD analysis project Ga0193752, IMG submission 144924) | Soil microbial communities from a riparian zone of the East river system, Colorado, United States - H1c1 | ecosystem: Environmental > Terrestrial > Soil > Riparian zone | place: USA: East River... | reverse complement strand
AGCAATCTTGCCAAAAATTCCGACCGGCGGGTCAAAGATGTAACCCAGGCGAGTTCGCGCCGCGCCGATATGCAAAAACAGAATGTTTTGATCGAGGTTCAGAAGGCCGAAGCTCAGATCGTGCAGATCGATCAGCAAATGGGCTATAAGGACAATGACCTACGCGCGAATACCGGACAGATCGCCCAGCTTGAGGCCAGGATCAACACGATCCCGAATGTGAAGGTAGCCCTTGAGGGCGTTACCTCACAATATCAATCGGCCAAGCAGTCTTATGACGAGATCCTGAAGAAGAAGAACGATGCGGAAACCATGCTGAACGCGGAAAAGAACCAACAGGGTGAAACGGTACGCGTGCAGGACCCGGCAAACATCCCGCAGTCACCGGTCGCGCCGAAGCGTGCGATGCTCACATTGGTCGGGGCCGGCGTCGGCCTCCTGGTCGGATTATTTCTCGCGGTTGCGTTTGAATTACCGCGGATATTCCGGATACAAAATATCGAAGACGCCAAGCACTACACGGGCCTGCCGGTCCTGGCATCGGTGCCGCCGCTTCTTTCGCATGATGAAAAGATCTGGCAGAAGCGTTCGCATTGGATGAGAGTTTTAACTGGGGTTGTTATCGCCATCGGCGTTATCCCGGTGATCGTAATGATCTTGCAGGCCACGCGGCTTTTCGACCGCCTGGTTTCATAAGTAAAAAGGGAACCGCGAAATTTACGCTGTTCCATCGAAAGAGAGGCAGAAAAATGTACAAAGAATTTTTCGGACTGGAAGACACTCCCTTCACACTGACGCCTGACCCGCGATTTATCGTGTTCACGCCGAGCTATAACGAGGTTCTCGCGAGCCTTTACTATGGCCTGGAAAACGCGAAGGGCTTGATTGTCCTGACGGGCGAGGTCGGCACGGGTAAGACGACGGCACTTAGATGGATACTGCGTCGGCTTGATTCAAGCGTGCTCGCAGCCTATGTTTTCAACCCGCGGTTGTCTATCGACGAATTCTACCAGCACGTTACACAGATGCTCGGCATCAAGGACTGGTCGAACAAATCCGAGCTGCTCAACGCAATGGGCAAGGTGCTCGAAGACCGCCACCGCCGCGGCCTGCGCACCGTGATCATCATCGACGAAGCGCACGAGCTGTCTGATTATGTCCTCGAGGAAATTCGCCTGCTGCTGAATTTTGAATCGGACAACGCCAAGCACCTGCAGATCGTGCTTACCGGCCAGCCCGAGCTGCGCGAAAAGCTCAACCAGGCAAACCTGCGCCAGCTCAAACAGCGCGTCGCGCTGCGCTGCAATATGCATGCGCTGCCCACGGTCGAAGAGGTCGAGCGTTATATCACCGAGCGTCTTCTTATCGCCGGTTCCGACCAGCCGAACGTTTTTACGCCCGGCGCGATCGATTTCATTTACCAGTGCTCCGAGGGAATTCCCCGCCAGATCAACAACCTTTGCGACAACGCGATGCTGGTTGGATATTCGGCCGGCGAAATGATCATCGGAAGGCAGATCATCGAAGAGGTCGCCGATAATCTCGACCTGCTGCCTCGCCATGACAACCTTGCCGCCGCCGAGGCCGCTACGGACGTACCCGCCGGACGCGTGTTGACCGCGGAGGCCCGGGAAGAGCTGTGGAACGCGAATTCGCGGGTCGAGGCAAGCAAGGCGAAAATGTTCCAGGCCCCCGAAAAGCCCTCAAACGGAAAACCGTCGAATGGGAACACTAACGGAAATACTAACGGCAAAAAGCCATCGTTCGATCTGGATGACGATATCAGCCTCGAAATTGAAGAGGTAGGCGGGTTTTATTAAATCCCTCGTGATCTCCCAGCTTAGAAAGATTACGGAGTATTCGAAATGAGTATCCTTAAAGCATTACAAAAGAGACAGGCCGAACAGGTAGAGGATGGCGAGATCGTATCCGCCGCGAACGTTGTTCAATTCGACAAGAACAGCCGGCGTGCGAACACCCCGCCCGAAATGTTTACAGACTCTACTCTTAAGATCGGTATGCCAAGTTCGGCGTTCAATGGGCAGTCGGATTCTAATGTCGGGATGGCACTCCCTGATTTGGAAACGAAAATTACTGCCGGGGCAACTTTGAACGCCGTTACCTTAGCGCCGTCGGCTTCACCGCGTCTGCATGACTTTGTCACGTGGAACGTTGAAGCCGACCGCGTTGAGCCCAGATTGGTCGCTGTCACCCATCCGAATTCAACATATTGCGAGGAATTCCGCAGCCTGCGTACCCACGTGCTGCACAAAAGCCAGAAGCAGAACCTAAAGTGCATCGTAATTGCGAGCATTAACCCCAGCGAGGGTAAATCCGTTACGGCCCTTAATCTCTCGTGGCTGCTTGCGCAGACCGATGGCGTCAGGGCGCTTATAATCGACAGCGATCTTCGTATGCCGAGCCTGGGTGATTACCTTGGTATCGAGTCGAGCACGGGCCTGTCGCATATCCTTGCCGGCGAAGCGACGTTAAAGGATTCGATCATAAGGCTGGAGCCCTCGGGCCTTCACCTGCTTCCGGGCGGCGAAGCCCGTAACGACGTGGCCGAGCTTATTTCCGGACCGAAATTCAGGGAGATCCTGCGCGAAGCGCGCGAGATGTTCGATTTTGTGATAATCGATGCGCCGCCGCTGGGTATCTTTACCGATGCCGCCGTGCTAATCGATCACGCTGACGGCGCGATGCTTGTCGTGCGCGCGAACAAGACCCGGTATGCAATGGTCGATCGCATCATGGAATCTCTTCCGCGTGATCGGATGATGGGCGTGATTCTGAACCAAAGCGAAGACGTCTTGGACGAATCTCACTACAACTACGGATATTACGCTAAGAAGCTGAAGGAATGAGGATGCCGTCCAGTGGCAATTCCTGGCTGCTGCGATGCTGATCTGCAATGGACGCAAACCGATTTAGCCCTAGAATAATTTGGCTTTTACTGGCCGACGCCGCGATAATTTACGGCGGCGTCATTCTGGCTATGTATATCCGCCTCGGGTTTTCGGGTTCCGAATACCAATTGAACGGTAACAACGGCTGGTACAAGATCGCTCTCGCCAGCCTTGTTTGCCTTTTGATCCTCTATTTTTACGATCTCTACGATTACACGGTGATGAGTAACCGGCGCGAGCTTATGCTCCGTCTTGTCCAGGCCCTCGGTATCGCGTGGGCGCTGCTCGCACTCCTGTTCTACTTCGTGCCGCCCCTGCTTATCGGTCGCGGCGTTTCGGTCATCTCGGTGCCGCTCGTGCTGGTGCTGCTGCTCGGCTGGCGTATCTTTATACATCTTCTTACCGGCCACCCCGATATCGGTGAAAAGATCCTGGTCGTAGGCACCGGAAAAACGGCTATCGAAACCGCCGAAGCCGTGTGGCAAAGGCGCGACGCCGGATACCGCATAGCCGGATTCGTATCTGAAAACGGGGCAAAACCGCAGGAAAAGATCGGCCAGTCGGTCATTCTCGGATCGACAAATAATCTCGAAGCGATCATCCGCGAAGAAAATATCGACCGTGTCGTCATCGCCGTTCGCGAGCGCCGCGGAAATTTCCCGACCGAGACGCTTCTAAAAATGAGCCTGACCGGCGATGTCTCGATCGAGGAATGCACGTCGTTCTTTGAGCGTGTAACGGGCCAGGTACACATCGACATGCTTCGGCCCTCGTGGCTGATATTTGCCGGCCGTAAGCAGCGCGAATCGCGGCTAACGGGCGTTATCCGGGAAATGATCCACCGCGGGCTCGCATTTTTCGGGTTGATCTTTTCGTTTCCTATAGCGTTGATAACCGCGATCCTAATCAAGCTCGAATCGCGCGGGCCGCTTCTTTACAGGCAGGAGCGTTTAGGGAAGAACGGCCGCGTTTTTAACGTGATCAAGTTCCGCTCGATGAAAACGGACGCCGAGGCTAACGGTACGCCCGTTTGGGCCAGCTCCAATGACGAGCGCGTAACGCGTGTAGGTAAGATTATTCGCAAGATCCGGGTCGATGAGATACCGCAATTCTGGAACATTCTGAAGGGCGAGATGAGCTTTGTCGGGCCGCGCCCCGAGCGCCCGCACTTTGTCGAGCAATTGGCACGCGAAATTCCTTTTTACGAGCACCGCCACCTTGTCGCCCCGGGCCTGACGGGCTGGGCGCAGATAAAGTACCCGTACGGCGCCTCGGTCGACGATGCACGAAACAAATTGCAATACGACCTTTATTACATCAAGAACCAGAGCCTGGCGCTCGATCTTGTCATAGTTTTCGATACCATCAAGACCGTGATCTTTAAGAGAAGCGGCAATTAAAGAATTATTGGATTAGAGCGGTTAATAGTCATTTTATCCACTCGCGGAGAGAAAAGATAATGATGAAGTCAGTAAAAAACTCAAGCAGCGTGATACTTATCCTTGCAGCGGTCATGGCATTTTCGGCCGGTCTGTTTGCTCAAACGCCCCCGGCGCTTAAGACAGATGACAAGGGTGCCGCAGGCGCTAAACCGGTCCCGACTGAGACGCCCGTACCGGGTGCAACCGGCGACGATATCGATATGACCTCAGCCGAGGCCCAGGCGATCGTACCCGTCTATAACAATTATCTTTCGGAATACCGGCTCGGGCCCAATGACGTGATAACGGTCGAAGTATTCGGCCAGTGCCCCGACTATTGTAAAGCGGGCATCACCGTGCCCCCGACGGCCAGGATATCCTACCCGCTCGTTCGCGAAGGCGTTATGGTTGGCGGCAAGACCGTCACCCAGGTAGCCGACGAGATCACTAAAAAGCTCGACGAGTTCATTATCGACCCCCAAGTTACCGTAACGCTCGAAAAAGCGATGTCGGCCCGCTTTAGCGTGCTCGGCAAGGTCGTAACCCCGGGTGTGCGCGTGCTGGACCGCAAGGTAAGCGTTTATGAGGCGGTTGTAGAATCGGGTGGTGTGGCCAAGGATGCCGATAAGAAGAAGGTATATATATTCAGTTACAGCGGAACGGGCCGCGTTACTTCGAAGCTGGTTAATCTTGCAGAGATCGAGAAGGGACGGGCTGACATGGTATTTCTCAACCCCGGCGACCAGGTTTTTGTTTCAGGAAAGGGTTTCACGTTCTCGAAGGTGTTGGATGTCATCGGCAAGATAAGCGCTGTTCGTTACCTGGCTCCCTGATCGTTTTAACGCTGAGGCTCTTTTTTATGAAGTCACGATCTAAAATAATACTGGCACTGCTCTGCCTGTTGTTTGTTCAGACGGCCCATGCCGGATGGGTAAAGCAAAACACGAAAACCTTTGCCTGGTTTAGAGACGTCTTTTTTCTGAAGGACGGCCGGACCGGCTGGGTCGGCGGCAGCGACGGGACTTTTCTCAAGACCTCCGACGGCGGCACGACCTGGAGTCCGGTAAAGAAATTTACCACCGATACCATCCACCAGATAGTATTTGCCGACGACCTTACCGGAATTCTCCTTATGGAGCGCGACATGTTCAGCCGCGGCAAAAAGGCTTCATCCTACCTGCTGAAAACCCTCGATGGTGGCAAGAACTGGGTGCCCTTCGAGTTTCCTGACGGAAGCCGCCAGCGCGTAACCAAGCTGCTTTTTAACGAGCGGGGCCTGGGGATGGCCTTCGGCGAATCCGGGCTATTTTACAGGCTGCGCGAGGACGGCCGCGATTGGGTTAAGATACCCGCAGCGATACATTATTTAATGCTCGACGGCGCCTTTACGGGCGAGAACGCCGGCGCGATCGTCGGCGGCGGGGGCACGATACTCTTTACCGAGGATTCGGGCTTTACGTGGACCAAGGCGAGCGTTTTTGGCGACAATACCAGCAAGCTCAATTCGGTGTTCTTTGTCGATGAAAAGGTGGGTTGGACGGTCGGCAACGACGGCAAGATATTTAAGACGACCGGCAGCGGAAAGCTTTGGCGCCAGCAGAACTCGGGCACGACCAACAACCTGAACGACGTCTGCTTTACCGACGCAAACAACGGCTGGGTCGTAGGCGACGACGGTACGATCATGCGCACCAGCAACGGCGGCGCGAGCTGGTACCCGGTTAATACATCCGCAAAACATCGCCTTGAAAAGGTGGTCTTTGCGGGGAAAACGGGCTGGGCGGTCGGATTCGGCGGAACGCTGATGCAATACGACGAGAACTCGACGAACGAAGCTCCGCAATCAAGGCCGGGCCTTCAGCGCCGGAACGGGTAAACAGAAAAGCTCCCCTCCTTGGAAAAGGAGGGGTGGCAGCCGCTTCGGCTGACGGGGTGGTTCGTTCTGCTTTCGTGTTGATTCGTGTGAATTCGTGGTCTCGTTTCCGTGCATCACGAAACAAATGAAATGGCATGGATCGGCCTACCAAACAGATATCTAAACGAGAGGCTACAAATAAACTGATCTTTTCAATTGCCCTCGCTTTAGCCAGGGGTTAACTTTTGTACCATTCCTTGGGCTTTAGCCCAACTTGTAAAGATTAGTTGAAGATTTCGTTTTGATTCGTGTAATTTCCTGGCTATGTTTCCACAGCTCGAGGAATATCAAAAACACACGAACCGGCATCGGTCGTTGAACTACCCGCTCGGCAAGTTACGAAGCCTGCCGCCTATTTTGTCGATCCGTCCAAACGTGATCTCATCTCTTTCAGCTTATCGATGAGTTCGTCGTTTCCTCCGTAACTTGCGGCCTCAATAGCGAAATCTATCTCCTCGACATTCGAATCGTCCAAAGTGATCCAAAGCACTCGATCGTAACCGTATTGGGCAGCATTTCTAACAAAATATACCCGGCCGTGATATATGTAACTGGCAACCGGTAACAAGATCGCAACGCATATCACAGTGATCGACATTCTGAAGACAAATGTGCGAATAACGGTTCCAAAAAACGCATAGGCACCCCCAATCAATACAAATGATAAAAGGACGAAACTGTAAACCGGGACATAATGGCTAAACGGGTCTCCCTTGATCGGACGGAAAAGCAAATAAACCGTGATGAATAATAGTACCCAGACTGTTATCAGAAATGACGGCCCCCGTTGAAGCAATTGACCGGTCTTGGTGTTCTGGTTCATATATCTCTCGCTAAACTATCGGGACTCGCTCTGGCGGGTCAAAACAAGAAAAGTCTTTCGTACTCCACTTGACTCCGCCTGACAATTTTTATAGCATACAAGTTCGCTCTTTTTTCGAAAAGGGCGCGTTTTTTTGACACGGATACCACGTGCGTAAAAGGTTTAACGGGCACGTACGTCAATTGGTAGACAGCCTCTCTTACAAGGAGGAAGTTAGGGGTTCGAGTCCCTTCGTGCCCACCATTTTGAAAATCAAGTTAGTTTCCTTTCGCGGAGTCGTAGTTCAGTTGGTTAGAACGCCAGCCTGTCACGTTGGAGGTCGCGGGTTCGAGCCCCGTCGGCTCCGCCACCTATTGTCAGTACCACCTGCGTAAGCAGGAGGGCAAAGAAAAAAGAAACCGTCAGTCATCGAGGCTGACGGTTTTTTTACTGGGAGCGCGGGCATCGCTGCCCGCAAGAACACCTCCCTCCGTACCTTATTGATTCGGGCCGCGCCGCGGACAATTCTCATGCTGCCTGCGTCCGGCACGGGCCCTGGCGCCGCTTAGGCGGTTGGCGGGCTTGATCCGCTGGGCATCGAGACACTCGTCGGACAGGTGGAATACCTCGGAATTCTTTGACGCAACCGCCCTGTCTTCTGCTACATTCGGGTCCACGGTATCGATCGTCCCGGCAGGCGAGGCTTGATTCTCGAACCATATCGGCGCGGTCCACGCGCGGTCTTCGTTATCATCCTCGTCGACCTGTATGACCTTGAAATAAAAGAACTGCGGTTCACCGCTAAACGCGACATCCTCGATTATTCCCGGGCCGTTACCGCTCCTGATCACCGAGCTGACCATTTGCGCTGCCTGCCCGCCAACCGCATCGCGCCACACCTGTATCTGGTATTGCGCGTTCGGCTCGTCGTCATCCGTTATCGTATAGTTGATGGATAGTTCCGAGGGCGACGGCAGCGGGGAGATAACATCCCCCATCAGGCGGTTATTTACCTTGAAGATAATACGAAGATTCTTGTCTTCCGTGGCGTAAACGTGGCGCGCCCTCATCGCGCCCAGCACATCGGCCTTTGTTAGCGAGTTGGCGACCACAGCCGTACGCGCCGTAGTTGCGTTGCCCCAATTCTCCTTGTGATTGTCCTGGTCGGCGGTCGGCGCAAGTTTGAACCCCGCGTTTAGAAATTTCTTAAAGGCCGTTTCGTTGGGACTCGCCGGTCGCTCATCCGTGCCGGTCCGCGTGCCCGGGCCGTTTATAATCTGGATCAGTCGCGCGTGCTTGCCGATATTCGTAAGCCACGCCGCCTGCGATGGAAAATCGTCAAGGCCGTATTCGTTCGTGTTGAGCTCCTGGCCGCTCTTGGGATGATTGAACATGATGATCGCCGCCTGTCCGCTCGAATCGAGGTTTGTTCCCAGGAACTGCGTCAATTGCCCGAACTCGCCTTTGGGGGTGGGGATCACCTCCCCGATATCGAAAACATTCATATGATTGCCCGTGCTGATGGTGGAAAACTCCTGCCCGTAGAGCGCGACAAAGCGTCCGTTTTCGGTCATCGCCGTGGCAGTAGGTATCAGGGCGCTGGCGGCCGGCCCCTTGTACAGTCTGGCATCCGCGCCGATCCCTATTCGGTCGGTGCCAAGCGCCTCATTGTGGTTGTGCTCGGTAAGGATAAGAAAATCGAGCCTTGCCGTGTTGCGCGCGTAAGTGAAAGCTTGTCTTGGGGTGCCCAGGCCGTCGCTATACGAGGTGTGGCTATGTAGATTACCGAAAAATACTCTTTCCTGCGCAAAAAGCACTTGCACGCACAGGAAATTAAGCAGCAAAAACAAGACGGTAAAACGATGCGATCGTGGTTTCATGGAAGATCCTCCTGTCGATGGTGTTAGAAACTAGGGTTTTCAATAATGTATGAACATTATCGGTGAAATATTACACGGAACGATCTGTTTTCGATAATTGAATAGAACTGGGGGAGCCTCGGGAAGTGTTTTTGAAGGATCGAATGGAGTCTGAATTTAAAAAACAAAAACCCGGCGGTTTTTACTACAAACCCTCCGAGCGCTCCTTCAGTTGCCTTAATTAAACGATAGTTTGCCTCAAAAGGGGGGCCATGTCAACACTTTTAAACCACTACATGAATAAACATTGTTTAATTGTTACGGTATAAGCAGATAACGGAAAAAATAATTTCCCGAGTAGGGGCAATGTCTGAAAAAACATGAAATGGAGACATTTGCCCCTAAGACTGCTTAAGTCCGCCTTAAAACTATTTAAAGGTAAAGAATACTGCGAAACTAAAAACTAGAATTACGAAAGTGGTAATAGCGAAAGCATTAACCAAACAACAACCGGTTTTAATTCGCTTAGAAGGGTCGCTGTGGCCGACAGCGGGACCGGGCTGCGAGCATCCCGGACACCCTTGTCCAGGGAAAAGACTCATGCCACATCTGCTACACATGGACATAGTGGGAATCTCCTAAAAGGTTGAAATGGGAAAAACATCGCCAGCTTACCACTAACAAGATCGGATACGCAACAGCAAACTCTGGGGATGCACGCAGAGTCCAAGGGTCATATTCGGCGCTGCCAGCGACATGGAACTAGATGCGGAAGTTGGAAGGTTTTCGATGATTTTTATGCCCCCAGAGAATATCGTTCCATGGAACGGAATGCACGGATTTCCGTATATCCAACCTGAATAATAGACTTACGCGGATTCGCGCGTTCCATACCGTGGAACGATATGGAACGAAAAGTTGGACGTAAAACCGGACGTAGTGTAGACTGCCTGTGTCAGTATTTTTCCAAGTTCCCGCACATGCGGATCGGCTCCCATTTCCCTTAATGACCGCCGGCCGGCCTGTAGCAGGAATAGTTCACCAACAATCAACTCAATTAAAGGGATATTCACAGGAGGAAATCTATGGCTGTAACTGAAACTTTGGTCCAATCCGTCGGTGCATTACCGATAACCGCTAACTTTAATGCAGAAGGTGACGGGCCCGTGACCTTTTTTGTCGCCGGGTCCGGCTGGGCCGGCGATGCCCAGCAGATCGGGATGGACGTTCTACTGGACGGCGAATCGATCGGGGTCTGTGTCGGTTTTACCAACGAAGCGGTGTCGCATAAAACCTTTGTGCCCATTTTCCTACCGGTAAACCTGAGTTCCGGCCCGCATACCCTGACGCTGGCGCCCCTTTCGGGAACCGTCACTGACACAAACGACAACTTTAACGTTACGCTTTTCTACTAAGCCATCCGCGACGCAAGCCCGCCTCGATCCCAGGCGGCGGGCATCTCCTATTAATGCTTGAAATGCCGGTAGCCGGTAAATACCATCGCGATGCCGTGCTCGTTTGCCGCCGCTATCGATTCCTCGTCGCGCATCGAGCCGCCCGGCTGGATGATCGCAGAGACGCCGAAGCTCGCTGCCTCGTCCACGTTATCTCTAAACGGGAAAAACGCGTCAGACGCTACCACGGAGCCATTTAACGGCAGCTCGAAGCGCTCGGCACGCATGGCCGCGATCCTTACGGAATCTACACGGTTCATCTGCCCAGCACCGACGCCTATTGTCCGGTTTTCATCGGCAAATACGATCGCGTTGGACTTTACGTGCTTGCAGACCTTCCAGGCGAGCAGCATAGCGCGGACCTCGGATTCGGTCGGCTTTCGCTCCGACGCGAACTTCAGATCGGCCTCGGTCACGCGGTAGAGATCCTTTTCCTGCACCAGCATCCCGCCCGATATCTGTTTATATTCAAGGCCGGCAGGCGGATGCGGGTCGATCCGCAGAACACGTAAATTCTTTTTTGTCTCAAAGATCTTCAGCGCCTCGTCGTCATAGGACGGGGCTATCACAACCTCGGTAAACACCTCGTTAACCGAAGCCGCTACGACCGCATCCACAGGCCGGTTGAAGGCCACAATACCGCCAAATGCCGACACGGGGTCGGTTGCCAGCGCACGGCGATAAGCTTCCTCGTTGCTAGCACCCACGCCAACGCCGGACGGGTTTGTGTGCTTGATTATCGTTACGGCGCGCTCGTCGAAATCCTGAACGAGGTTCCACGCGGCCTCGGCGTCCACGTAGTTGTTGAACGACATCTCCTTGCCGTGAAGCTGCTCGGCCTTGGCGATGCCGCCCGCCTCGTCGGTCTCGTAAAGAGCGGCCTTCTGGTGCGGGTTCTCGCCGTAGCGAAGGTCGGTGACCTTGGCGAGCTCGATCGAGGTAAACTCTTCGAATTCTTCAGTTTCGACGTCGTCTTCAATATCGTTGCGCTCGATAAATATCAGGTCGGCGAGCGGGTTGAGCGGTTCGAGATACTCGATGTCATTGTGCGGCAACTGACGCGCGAGATATGACGAGATCGCGAGATCATAGCTGGCGGTACGCGTGTAAGCGAGTGCGGCGAGCCGGGCACGGGTCTCGAGCGACAGCGATCCGCCGGTTTCCTGCATTTCCGTAGCGATATCGTCATATAGCCGTGCATCGGTGACCACTGCAACATCGCGCCAGTTTTTCGAGGCTGAGCGGATCATTGCCGGCCCGCCAATGTCGATATTCTCGACAGCCTCGGCCAACTCGACGCCTTCTTTCGCAACGGTTTGCTCAAACGGGTAGAGGTTTACGACGACTAGATCGATCGGCTCGATGCCGTGCGTTTCCATTGCCTGCTGATGCTCGGTATTGTCGCGCAAGGCCAGAAACGCGCCGTGGACCATCGGGTGGAGCGTTTTTACACGACCGTCCATCATCTCGGGGAAGCCTGTAACCTCGGACACATCCGTTACCTTTAATCCGCTATCGCGCAACGCCTTTGCCGTGCCGCCGGTCGAAATGATCTCGACGCCGAAGGACGCGAGCACGCCCGCAAAATCCGCTAAACCCGTCTTGTCCGAGACGCTTATCAGCGCCCGCCGTATCTTTCGCAATTCACTCATAGTAAGACCTTAAAAATAAAAATAGCGGCCTAAAATCGACCGCTTTCGCGTTTAATAAATTGTTAATTGGCCCGTTTTCTGGCCGCATCCCGCCTGCGAGGGCGAGATCGGCATACGAAATTCCCCGTATCACTCTTAGAAGAAGAAGCGTCCCCAAACCAGCAGGCTGATCAGAAAAGCCAGCGCATAGACCATGATTTTGATAAGACTCATAAATTAATTATCCTAAAAGGTAGAAAGAGCCTGAACAAACGCTTACGAATAAACTACCATTTTAGTTCCGTAAATAATTCGATGTCAAAACTCCGCGGTTCATTTTTACTGACGGCGCTCCTGCTGATGATGGCGGCAGTCCTCTCGCGGGCGCAAATGGTCGATGTGCGGATAAATATAGGTGAGGCCGGCGTAATCTGCGTCGAAGGAAAATGGACGGGGCCAAAGACAAAAAACTTCTATTTTTTGCGGGAGCGCGGCGGGGTCGATATACCGGGAAATCGGGTCAGCGATGTTGTTTTAAGCAATGAAAACGGGACGCTCATCCCTGCCCGGCAACTGGCTGCAGGGGAATACCTTGCCGAAAGCGAGTTCAGCCGATGGAGTTATAAAATTAAGCCATCGGTTAGTAAAAACAGTGATGGTGCGCATGTTTCATGGCTTGGATCGGACGTCGGGTTACTGATGCTTGACGATCTGCTGCCGAAATTCGGGGGTAAACCGGGGCCGGTTTCCGCGAGTCTTTTATTCAATCTTCCGGCGGGTTGGGAAACCAGGGGCGCAGATCAGAAACGGGCCGATAACACTTGGTACATCGAGGACACGGAAAAGGCGGTCCTATGGATCGGAAAGGGTTTTCGAACGGTGGCGGTAGATGAAAGGACCCGCCTGACGCTTTCGGGAGAGTGGCGTTTTAAGGATGACGAGGCGGTGGGTATGGTAAGGGAGATCTTTGCGGAGTATGAGAAAGTGTTCGGCACACGCCCGCGAGTTCGGTCGGAGATAGTGCTTTCAAAATTTCCCACGGCGACAAGGTTCGGTGTCTGGGAGGCGGAAACGCGCGGTAGGTCGGTGACGATATTATCCGGCGATATGCCGTTTGAGGCGCAGTCTGTCCAGCTATTGCACGAGCAGCTCCGGCACGAGATATTTCACCTCTGGATACCGAACGGTGTTAACTTAAGCGGGAATTACGATTGGTTTTACGAGGGATTCGCGCTTTACCAGGCCCTGAGGACCGGCGTCGCCGTAAACAGAATTCGATTTACCGACCTGCTTGACACCCTCTCG
>Ga0193752_1002607_pt1 | contig 13303 bp, 9 predicted proteins | sample H1c1metaG_FD_144924 | JGI IMG/M metagenome (GOLD analysis project Ga0193752, IMG submission 144924) | Soil microbial communities from a riparian zone of the East river system, Colorado, United States - H1c1 | ecosystem: Environmental > Terrestrial > Soil > Riparian zone | place: USA: East River... | reverse complement strand
AGCGCCGCGCCGATCGCGCCCGCCGAGCTGGCGTTGGCGAAGATGCCGATGCCGCCGCGCACCACCGCGCGCGGTGTGCGCGACTGCCCGAAGAACGCCGCGATCTCGTTCGCCGATCCCGTGGTCCACGAGAAGCCGATGCGCGGACTGAAGGCGAGCGGCGTGGGCACGTGATCATTGCGTCGTCCGAACGCGGCTTCGATTGCGGAGTTGAACGCGGGCGTCGTGGTGTAGTGACTTCCGTCGATGCGCACGCCGTACTGGATCTGCAGGTCCGTGGTGCGGCGATAGGAATCGCCGAGGGAGACGGAGCCGGTGAACTGTCCGGTCGAGCGCTGGCGTGCGGCCAACGTGCGCGTGAACGACGCGGGAACACCTGCCTCGAGATCGGTGAGCGAGTTGTAGAGGAAACTTCCCAGCAGGTTGGACGACTGGTCCTGTGTGCTGCCGCTGTATTTCAGCTCCGTGCTGAGCTTGATGCGGTGCTTGTTGCCGTCGTCGAACCAGGAGAGCGTGTTCTGCACCGAGCTGCCGATCGAGCGATTCCGGGAGCTGAGTCCCTGATTGCCGCCGAAGGTCAGCGTCTGCACGCCGCTTCCGCCGTCGTCGAAGTTGGAGTTCACGCGCACGCGACCAGCGGGTAGCTCGAGATACGGCTCACCGTGATCGCGCGATGTGTTGACGCCGATCGACGTCTCGCTCAGGAAGAGCTTGAGGTAGCCGCTGTGCTTCCCCTGAAGTCCGCCGCCCCAGTTGAAGCGGTCGCCGCTCGCCGACGACAGCTGCGTTGCTGCGCCACCGACAGGACTTTGGCGCGCCCAGTTGCCGTTGACCGTCACGTTGAACGCATGTCCCTGCGACGACGACGGCGGATTGTAGTCGAAGCTGCCGAACACAGTGCCATTGTCGCTGACGCGCGTGGTGTGCAGCGGTCCACTCGCCGTCGGCACGCCGCGCTGTTGCAGGATGCCGAGGAAGCGCGCGACGGAATCGAACGCGACGCCCGACGTCTGAAGTCCGAGCGCGTTGGTGGTGAGGAGGCTCTGGTTGTCGCGCGAGTTGCGGCCGAGCTGATACGACACGTTGTAAAACGACTTGTTCAGCACGATCGGACCAGACGCCACGCCACCCAGCGAGACGTTCGTGTATTCGGTGCCGAGCGCCTGCGCAGCGCGGTCGCTCCACATCAGCGGCGGTGCGTTAAGCACGATGGAGGAGCCGCGCGTCCTGAAGTTCGAGCCGCCGCCGGTGCGGATGTTGAGGTTGCCCCCGCTGAAGCCGCCGCGCGAGACATCGTATGGTGACGTCGAGAGCGAGCTCGAGATCGACGCGTCGCGCGGCAGCCCGTTCGCGCCGAAGCTCACGCCGTTGAGCGTGACGCTGTTCTGGTCGGCGCCGAGTCCGAGCACGGAGAAGCCGTCTGCTGCGCCGTCGAGGCCGGGTACGAGCAGCACACCAGGAAGCGACGCGGCCATCGCAGCGATGTCGCCCTGTAGTTCGGGGGGCAGGTTGGTCGGACTGATGGAGCGTTCCGTGCCGCCGACGTCAGGCGTCTGTTGATTGCGATTGACGCGCTGCTGGACGACGGACGTCGTGACGATGGTGTCGAGCTGGATGACGTTGAGGCGTGCGTCGGCGATCAGGACGTCTTCGTCGGCGAGTCGCTTGACCTCGAACTGACGGAAGACGTAGCCGATCCGTGCGAACCCCATGATGTAATCGCCGGTGCCGCCGGGAAACGCGATCTGGAAGTTGCCCTGATCGTTGGTGCGCGCTTCGCGGGTGACGTTGCCGGGAATCGACGTCGCGGTGACGCGCACCTGCGCGAGCGGGAGGCCCTCGTAGTTGGTGACCTTGCCGCGAATGACGTCTGTCTGGGCTTTCGCCGAAACGGCACTGGCGACGATCGCGACCAATGCGCCGACGAGCGTGAGGAGATGACGCCGGATGGGCGCAGCGAGCATGAGTAGGGTGGCTCCGGTGGGATGCTATCTCAAATTAGACACCCGAACCGCCAGAAGGGCTGGAATTAAGGTTTGTCACGAGTGCTGACGTTCGCGCCACCTATACGAAAGCGAGATTGGGAAGAGGCAGAAGTCTTCTTCCGCATTTTCCTCATCTTGCTTTTCGTTGCACGACGGGAAGAAACCGAAGGGAGCGGATTTGACGGATTTTACGGAAACTGCCGGATCAAACCTCGGTCGGCATCGTGCACCAATCCAGGTTGAGTCGCGACAACGAAGATCAGTTTTTTGCTTTTTGAGGGGCCCGGCCCCCGCGAGCGGAGCTCATCCTCCTCTAGGAGAGAATCCGGCCTTTATCCGTCAGATCCGGAAAATCCGCCCCCTTCGGTTTACGAGCCCCGGCGCACCGCCACTAGACGCAACCAGGTATCTCGCCAAGCCGATGGAAAATCGCCAGCCCCCGCTCCCGCGCCACTGACACCATCAGATCCGCCCCGGCAGACGCCCCACCAACCCGCAGTACAGCATCGCAGTGCTCCAACAACCTCTCCGCGATGGGATGAAAGATCTCGTCAAACGCCGTATCCCCAACGCGAGTCGAACCCGCCAGCGCCACGAGCGGCAACGCCAGCCACTCTCCGACCACCGGCACGTGCCCAGCGCGAAACAGCGGAAGCGCGAACGCCTCCATCGCCCGAACATTCTCGGCCATCCGATCCGGGTCGTCGCCGGTGCCGGAGCGATACGGTCCGGCGACGAGAATCATCATCGCAGCGCCTGGATCACGGGAAGCTTCGATGCACGTCGAGCCGGGAAGAAGCCACCCACGACGCCCATCACGACCGCGAACACAATACCTGAAAGCAGCAGCGTAGGTGTCACCCGGAACGCAAACGCGATCTCGCTGAAGCTCGCCCAGTTTGTCGTGCTCGTGACGACGCCGTTGATCGGCAACGCCAGCAGACACCCGATCAACCCACCGATGAACGCAATCACCGCCGACTCGGCAAGGAAACTCGCGAGCACGCTGCGGGGATGGAAGCCGAGCGTCAGCAACACGGCAATCTCCGGCGTCCGCGAGCTCACCGCGGCATACATCGTGTTCACCGCGCCGAACACCGCGCCCACAGCCATGATGCTGGTGATCATGATCGCCAGGACGCGGAGGATGTTGCCGAGCAGCTCGGACTGGCTCGCGTAGAACTCGGACTCGCGATGTGCGTCGACCTGAATGCGCTGATCGGCGAGGAAGGTGCGCTTCACCTCGTCGAACGACGCAGGGTCCTTGAGGCGGAAGGCGACGTCCTGAAAGCCCTGGCCGCGAAAGACGTTCTGGAACTGCTCGTTCTCACCCCAGATCTCGGATTCGAAGCTCGATCCGTTGGCCGTGAAGCGACACACGACGTTCCAGTCGCGGTTGGCGAAGCGCAGCACGTTGCCGACTTCGACGTTCGCGAAGCGGCCCGAGAGCTTGGAGCCGACGCAGATCTCGCTCTGCCCCGATGCGAACCGACGTCCTTCGATGACCTTGATGTTGCGCCGGACGTCGAACGCCCTCTCCGACACGCCGCGTGCAACCACGTTCGCCACCGAGTACACATCGCCACCGGGGCGCTGCAGGTTGATGACGATGTAGGTCTCGGGGCTGATCATCGGCTTGCCATCGGCGCCCACGGCGATGTGTGGCGACGCGCTGATGATGCTGACTGCCTCGCGCGGAATGCCGCTCGACATCTCGCTGTCGGCGCCGCGTCGGAGCAGGAGCACGTTGTCCGACGAGCCGGTCTGCACGAGTGCAGCGACGAAGCCGTTCGCGAGCGCCAGCATGGCGACGAACACCGCGACGACGAGCCCGATCCCGAGCGCCGTGAGCGCCGTTGAAACGGGACGTTGCCTGACGCTCCGGAGATTGTAGATCAGCGGGATCTTCATTCGACCCTCCGCAGCGCCTGTACGACAGGAAGCTTCGCCGCCTGCCATGCCGGGAAGATGCCGCTCGCCACGGTGAGCAGCAGCGCGACGGTCGCGCCGACAGCCAGCGTGCCACCGGTGACATGGAAGCCGGGAAGGAAGCCGCCCTCGCCGAATCCGGTGACGATGGGCAGTAGCGTCGCGGCGCCAAGTCCGAGAAATGCACCCGTGAGCGAGATGACAGCGGCTTCGATGATGATCAATCCGAACACTCGGCGATCCGAAAAGCCAACTGTCTTCATCACGGCCACTTCAGACGTCCGCTCGCGCTGATTCATCATCATCGCGTTCGCCGTGACGAGAAGGATCGCGAAGACGACCGCCATGCCGATTGTGCTCATCAGCAGCTTGACGTTGCCCCACATGCTCGCGAAGCCAGCGGCGAACGCCTTCTCCGTGCCGGTCTTCGTCGGTGCGTTCGAATTGCGGAACTGGTCGTCAATGGTCTTCATGACCACCGGTGCCGCAGCGGGATCGTCGATCTTCAGGATGTACCAGCCGGGCGTGACGCGATCGGGATACTTCTCGTAGAGGTAGTCGTAGTGGAACATGAACGCGTCGTCACCGTACTCCTTCATCGCCGGGTGGTAGATGCCGCGAATCGTGAAGGTCCAGTCGCCGGGGAAGATCGTCCCCTGAATCGTCACGTTGTCGCCGACCTTCCAGCCGAACGCGCGCACGAGTCCCTCACCGACAATCGCTGACGAGCGCTCCTTGAAGAACGCCTGCTTCTGATCCTCGGGAATCGAATACTCGGGGTACATCCCCAGGTACGTCTTCGGATCGACGGCGAACTGCGCGAAGAACTTCTTGCCGTCGCCATACTTGCCGCCAAACCAGTTGGCCCACGTCACCGACTGCACGTGCGGCACCGACGACAGCCGGTTCGCATAGCTCATCGGCAATGGGATGACGAACGCCGTCGAATTCTGCACGATGACGCGCTGCGCGCTGCTCACCTCTGATCCCGACGCGAGCGTCGTCGTCACCGTGCGCAGCGACGCAAAGAGGAAGAGCGCGAGCGCCACGCTGCAGATCGTGAGGATCGTGCGCAGCTTGTGCCGCATGAGATTCGCGATGACGAGCGGAAGGAATTTCATCGCGTTGCTCCCACGCCGCCGCTGGCGCCGATACCGTTGCCCGCCTTCACTCCTTCGCGCTCGAGTAGCACGCCCTTCTCCAGATGCAGCACCGTCTTCGCATGCTCGGCGGCCTTGGCATCGTGCGTCACGATCATGATCGTCTTGTGGAACTCTTCATTCAGGCGACGCAGCAGCTCGAGCACCTCTTCGGAGCTCTTTGCATCGAGCTGACCGGTGGGTTCGTCGAGCAGGATGAGCGTCGGATCGGCGACGATGGCGCGCGCAATGGCGACGCGCTGCTCCTGTCCACCCGAGAGTTGCCGCGGGTAGTGGTCCACCCGGTCCGCGAGTCCGACGACGCCGAGCGCGATGGCGGTTCGTTCGATGCGATCGCGCTTGTTGAGGTTCGTCAGCAGCAGCGGCAGCTCGACGTTTTGCTGCGCGGTGAGCACGGGCAGCAGGTTGTACGACTGGAAGACGAACCCGATGGTGCGCGAACGCCAATCCGCGAGCTGCGACGCGGTCATCTTGCTCACCTCGGCCCCGGCGACGCGCACGCTTCCACTGGTCGGCTTGTCGAGCCCGGCGACGAGGTTGAGAAGCGTCGACTTTCCCGAGCCCGACGGCCCCATCAGCGCCGTGTAGCTGCCTTCCTCGAAATCGATCGTGAGGCCGGCATAGACGTCAACCGTTTGCGCTTCGCGCTTGAACGACTTGTAGACGTCCCTGATTTCGACGAGTGCCATGGGAGTGGTGGGTGTAAGGATTTGTCATCCCGCGCGAGCGACAGCGAGTGTCGGGACCTACTGTGTGTCACCAATAGCCGGATATAATCGCGACGACAGTAGGTCCCGACATGCGCTTCGCGCCTGCGGGATGACAGCACACTAGGGGACCTTCACTTTCATGCCTTCACTCGGCGCATCGACACCGCCGACGAGCAGTTGCTCACCGCCGTTCAGCCCCGAGCGAACTTCGAGAAATCCTGCACTAACAGGCCCGGTCTGCACCACGCGCCGCGTCAGGTGGCCATCGCGAACGATCCACACGACGCTCGCGCCGGCGTCGGTCTTCACTGCCGCCGAGGGGACGCGAATCACGGCCTTCGGCGCCGCGCCTGTGGCGAGTGTCTTCTCTTCCAGGAAGTCCACCTTCGCGCCCATCTCGGGAAGGATGCGCGCGTCGTGATCGAGGATCGACACCTTCACTTGTACGGTGGCGCGCTGGCGATCAGCCGTCGGCACGACCTGTCGCACCACGCCACGGAACGACGTATCCGGATAGGCGTCGAGTGTGATGCGCGCCGGCGCAGCGCCGCGAATGCGCGCGATGTACGCCTCGTTGACGTCCACCTCGACTTCGAGCGTCTGCAGGTCGGCGAGCGTGACGACCGCACCGCGCGTCAGCCCGCCTCCCACCGACGGCGCCACGACCTCACCGACTTCGGCGTCCTTGCGCAGCACCGTCCCCGAGAACGGCGCACGGATGATCGTGTTGTCGTTGCTCGCTTCGGCCATGTGCAACCCCGCTTCCGCCGAGCGCTTGCGCGCCTGCGCTGCGGTCAGTCGTGCTTCTGCCTGCGCGGCGCGACTCGTTGCCGTTTCCAGATCCTGCTGCGAGATGAGATTGGCGTTCTTCGTCCTGATGTCGCGGATGCGAGTGGCGTCGCGCACGAGCTGCTCGTGATCGGAACGGGCTTCGATGACGCTGGCGTCGGCCGACGCGATGTTCGCCTGCGCCTGGGAGACGGCCGCCGCGTAGTCGGCATTGTCGAGCCTGGCGATGACCTGGCCCTTCGTCACGATCGATCCTTCGCTCACGCCGAGGTATGCCAGCCGTCCGGCCGTCTTGGCGGAGACCGATGCCTTGGTGCGGGCGACCACATAGCCGTTGGCGGTGACGCTGGTGGCGCCGCCAGCCGCTGCGCCGCCGCCACCGGTCGCGCTGGCGGTCACGACCTGGACCTCCGGGGCGGAACGCGAGCGCACCATGGCGACGCTCGCTGCGACAACTATCAGCGCGACGACGAATAGGATCAGATTGCGTGCAAGCGCTCGCTTCTCGGGAGCCGAGGGTGCGTCGCGATTGATGCGAAGCTTCGAGAGGTCGGCGGGGGTGGTCATGGGGGCACGAATGTACCGATTTCGAGGTGTGCTGTCGACGACGATTACGCGGAGCGTCCTCTTTCGGTTTCCGGTCGAAGAGCGAATTTCAACTCGTTGTCGTCCCGAGCGAAGTCGAGGGACCTGCTTTCTCGCTGTCGTCCCGAGCGAAGTTGAGGGACCTGCTCTCTCGTTGTCGTCCCGAGCGAAGTCGAGGGACCTGCTCTTCCGTCGTTCTACCTACATGGAGCGATACTGATGCGCTTGACCAGAGTTGGCATTCTTCTCCTCGTCGCGACGGCGGCTTGCTCTCAAAACCCGTCGAGCACCGGCACAGTTACACCGATGGGACCAACCGTCACCATTGGTGCCGGAGCACTCTCAGGCGCTGTTGACTCGAGCGGCGTGCTCGTCTTCCGCGGCATTCCGTACGCCGCGCCGCCCGTCGGTGACCTTCGCTGGCGAGCGCCCATGCCCGTCGCGAACTGGTCGGGCGTGCGCGCAGCGAATCGACTCGGCAAGAACTGCGTGCAGGACCAGATCTACGGCGACATCGACCCATTCGCCGCCGGCATCTCGGAGGACTGCCTCTACCTGAACGTGTGGACGACCGACGTGAACGCGTCGGCCAAAAAGCCGGTGATGGTGTGGATCTATGGTGGCGGCTACAACGCCGGCTTCGGCGACGAAGCGCGACACTATGGCGCGCGACTCGCGCAGAAGGGTGCCGTCGTCGTGACGCTCAACTATCGGCTCGGCGTCTTCGGTTTCTTCGCCCACCCCGCGCTCGCTGCAGAATCGCCGAATGCGTCGGCCGGCAACTATGCGATTCTCGATCAGGTCGCCGCGTTGAAGTGGGTGCGCGACAACATCGCGCAATTCGGCGGCGATCCGTCGCGCGTCATGATCTTCGGCGAGTCGGCCGGCGGGAGCAGCGTGGCATCGCTGATCACATCGCCGTTGGCGAAAGGTCTCTTTCATCGGGCCATTCTCCAGAGCGGCAATGGCATCGGCGGCATGCGACGCAAGGACTCCGTCTACGCCGAAGGTGTTGCCTTCGCGACTCGGCTCGGTGCGCCGAATGTGGACGTCGGCAGCATCGCACGGCTGCGCGCCATTTCCACCGATTCCTTGATGCGCGCCTCGCGTCCTCCGGATGGAAAGGGCGGCTTCACCTTCGTCTTCTCGCCGAGGTTGGTGAGGGATGGTTGGGTGTTGCCGTTGGCGGTGGATTCGGCGGTGGCGCAAGGCAAGGCGAACGTCGTTCCAGTCATCGTCGGTGCGACCGGCGGTGAGGGCGATGCGGCGTATGCGTCGGCACGTGCATTCGCGCGGCTGGTCACGGCACAGCGAGCACCAGCGTACTTGTATCTGTTCACGCGCGTCGGCGACGACAGCGTAAACCAGAAACGCGGTGCGTATCACAGCGCCGACATCACGTTCTCGTTCGGTCTTCCCAAGCCCGTCATCGAATCGGCCGGCCACACGTCGTACGATGCGGCGCTCGCCGACGCGATGAGCGACTACTGGTTCTCGTTCGCCGCGACGGGAAATCCGAACAGCAGCAAGCGTCCGCAGTGGCCTGTGTACGATGCGAGCACCGATGCCTACATGGAGCTGGGACCGCACGTCGTCGCGAAGAGTGCGTTGCGTCGCGCGGTCTACGATTCGATCGATGCGGCCGGTCGCCTGCGTGGCGACGTGCGGCCGTAGACATCACACAAGGGAGACGCGACGATGGGCGACGCGAAAATGGACCGGCGAGAGTTCGTGCGATGGGGCGCTGCCGGCATGGTCGCCGGGCGATTCGTCGTCCAGCCGTCGCGACGCGACGACCGCATTCTCGGTGCGAACGACCGCATCACCATCGCGCTCATCGGCGCCGGTCGTCAGGGACTCGGCGACCTTGGCAATGCGATGCGCAGCGCGGACGTGGACGTCGCCGCCGTGTGCGACGTCTTTCAGCCCAACCTGGCGAAAGGCGCCGCGATGGCGCCGAAGGCCGAGCAGTTCACCGACTTTCGTCGAGTGCTGGACCGCAAGGACATCAACGCGGTGATCATCGCGACGCCCGACCACTGGCATGCGGCGCAGACGATCCTCGCGTGTGAGGCGGGGAAGGACGTCTACGTCGAGAAGCCGATCAGCGTCGCCATCGGTGAAGGACGGAAGATGGTGGAGGCCGCGCGGAAGCATAGTCGCGTCGTGCAGGCGGGAACGCAGCAGCGCTCAGGCAAACACTTTCAGCAGGTCGCCGAGCTGGTGAAGGGAGGGAGGATCGGCAAGGTCACGCAGGTGCGCACCTGGAACTTCGGCAATGAGTCGCCCGAAGGAATCGGGTTCGCGGCCGATACGGCCGCTCCAGCAGATCTCGATTGGGACATGTGGCTCGGACCCGCGCCGCAACGCCCGTTCAACGCACATCGATTTGGTGTCGATCCAGTTCGATGGTCCAGCTTTCGTTGGTTCTGGGACTATGCGGGCGGGATGATGACCGACTGGGGCGTGCATTGGCTCGACATCGTGCAGTTGGTGATGGGCGTCGATGCGCCGACTTCGATCAGCGCGATGGGCGGGAAGTTCGTGCTACAGGACGACCGTGAGACGCCCGACACGCTTCTCGCGACGTTCCTATATCCCGGTTTCGTCTGCACATATGAAAATCGCACCGCCAATGGGGGAGCGATCAGCGGGAAGACGAACGGAATTCTCTTCCACGGCACTGATGGCACGCTCTTCGTAGACCGCCAGGGCTTCGAGATCATCCCGGAGAAGCGAAAGACCGGCACCGCGACGGTCGATCGCACGCAGTGGCTGCAGGTGGAGAACAGCAACCAGCACCACCAGGATCACATGATCGACTTCCTCGACTGCATCAAGTCGCGGAAGACGCCGGTCTCCGACATCGAGATCTGCCATCGTTCGACCACAACGGCGCTGCTCGGTAACATCGCCTACCGCACGGGTCGTCGCATCGACTGGGACGGCAAGGGCGAGAAGATCGTCGGCGATCGCGATGCGTCGCGATATCTCGAGCGCGAGTATCGTCGTCCGTGGAAGCTGTAGCTGTTCGGGGGCCGTTCGTTCGCTGTGAGCGAGGTGAGCCAGCGTGTCGAAAGTGAGCAACTACGTACAAAGATTCTTCCGTCATGAGTGAAATGAGCGGCACGTCATCTGCGCGTCGGCATGATGTCACCGACAATGCGGCCGATGACAACTGACTCATCCTTAGGTCACACTCATGCGGATCACAGCAGCACTCGGAGTATGCGCGCTCTTCGCGTTCGCAGCATGTTCTGACGACACCACGAACAGCATCACGGCACCGAGCACGAGCATCAAGTGCGACGCGGACAATGGCGGCCTCACGCTGCCCGCAGGCTTCTGCGCTGTTGTCGTCGCCGACTTGAAAATGGATGGCCAGCCCGCGCAAGCACGACACCTGATCGTCACGCCGAGCGGCGACGTGTTCGTCACGATCAACAGTCCAAATAACGCGAATCCATCGTTCGGTATCGTCGGTCTCCGAGACCTCGACGGCGACGGACGCTCCGACCAGCAGTCGCAATTCAGTGCGAACCTCGGCGGCAGCGGACTCGCGTGGAGTGACGGGCTTCTCTATTTCGGCGCCAACGACCGTGTCCTTCGGTTCAATCTTCCGACTGGCCAGCTCGATCCGACGGGCAATCCTGAAGTGGTTGTCTCCGGCCTTCCGAACACCGGCGATCACATCAGCAAGACCCTCGTGCTCGCGAATTCGCAGACCCTGTACGTGAACCTCGGCTCGATGACCAACTCCTGTCAGGTTGCGAACCGTCAACTGCAGTCGCCCGGTATATCCCCATGTCCCGAGTTGCCGATTCGCGCTGGCGTGTGGGTCTTCAATCCGGCGGGCACCAATCAGACGGAGGCGAGTGGACGGCAGTACGCCACGGGCTTTCGCAATCTCGTTGCGCTCGCCGTGAATCCCGCGAACAACGCGCTATACGGCGTGCAGCAGGGCAGGGACATGCTGTTCGAGAACTGGCCGCAGTTCTTCGACGTCGATCATGACGCCGTGCTTCCCGCGGAAGAGTTCGTGCGCATCGCGGATGGGACTAACAACGGGTGGCCGTATTGCTATTACGACGCGGTCTACGCGATGAAGAAGGTGCTCGCGCCAGAATACGGAGGCGATGGCACGAAGGTCAGCGGCGGTACGTCACCGGTTGATTGCTCGACAGTGAATCAGCCGCTCGCTACTTTCGGCGCGCACTGGTCGCCCGATGGAATGGCCTTCTATAACGGCACTCAATTTCCTGCGCGCTACCAAGGCGGCATGTTCGTCGTCTTCCACGGTGGGTTCGATCGCTCTCCCCTTCCGAACGAAGGCTTCCAGGTGCAGTTCGTGCCCATGGGCGCGAACGGTGCGCCTTCAGGACCAGCCGAAACGTTCGCCGACGGCTTTGCGGGCTCGAGTGGCCCACTTCCGGCGAGCGCCCTTCATCGGCCAGTTGGCGTTGCCCAGGGACCGGATGGATCGCTGTATTTCTCCGACGACACGGGCGGGCGAATCTATCGCGTGATCTATAGAGGCAACTGAGCTCTATCGCGCCCGATTCTTCAGGATCTTCACGAACGACCGACCGCGTAGCTCATCGATCGAGAGCCCGGTCAGTGCGAGCGCTTCTTCCTCCGTGATCGCAGCGGAGTTGACGCCACGGAGGAAGAAGTTCAGTAGTCCCTGACCAGTCGCGGCGTCGTCGAACACATCGCCGACGAGCGTCGCCTGCGCGGCCTTGTTGACGAAGTTCGACAGACGCGCTGCCGCGGCATCGATGCCGTCGAGGAAAAAGGCGTAAAGCGCCGCGTAGCGCGTCACGATCTGTGCTGGATGCAGGTCCCATCCCTGATAGAAGCCGCCGACGAGCGAATGCGTGATGTCGTCGAAGTGGAGCTTCCACGCCGCATGCACACTCGCGCGATTCTCTTCATCCTGGCGCGTGCTGAGCACGGCACCCTCGCGCGGACGGTGAATCGGCACCGGCATCACCGTCGTCGAGCCGTCGGAAAGCCAGATCCCCGTGCCCGCGAGCGACACCTGCATCACATCCTTCGCGAAGTCGCACGCCGGATGACGCATGCGCTGATGCGCCGCGGTGATGTTCACACCGGCCGTGTAGTCGTACGTGCCAAAGTGCGCGCCAGTGAGCCGACCGTCCGACGCGGCCGGAATGCGCGGCAGCAGCGATCGTCCTTCATGGTCGAGCACGATCTGCGGCGTCTCGACCATCACCTCGAACTTGAGCGTCCCATCGGGAAGCTTCAGCGATCGTTCGAGCCGGGCCAACTCGGCCACGATGAACTCGACCTGCTCGATGATCACGACCTTCGGCACCGTGACGACGAAGTTCTCGGGCAGCGTGCCCGCGCGCTTCACCAGCTCCGTGAGCACGATCTCGAGCGTCCGCATCGAGCGCACGCGAAGCTCTTCGTTGAGCGGCTTGATGCGAATGCCGATGAATGGCGGCAGTGATCCTTGCTGCATTCCGACGGCAAGTGCTTCGGCAACTACTGCGGCATGTCCATCCTCCTCCGCGTCGGGACGATTGCCGTAGCCGTCCTCGAAGTCGATGCGGAAATCTTCCACCGGTTCGCGCTGCAGCTTGTCGACGACGCGCGCGTGGATCTTCGCCAGCGCCGGATGGTTCTCGATGCCGACCGCCTGACCGAGCGACTTGGCATCGGGCGCGTATTCGCGGAGTGCGCGCATGGCGATGTCGCCGAGCTTTCGGGCGGCGTCGGGACTGAACAGCTGCGCGCCGCCGTACACCGTATGCACGGGCTGCCGCGAGCCTGCTTCACCCGGGAAGCGCGCCGCGAAGGCAAGGTTGGCCGCTCGCAATGCTTCGACAGTTCCAGCAGCAGGCATCGTCATCATCCGTTGTAGATCTTTCCGCTCTTGATCCGATAGCGCTCGAGCACCGCTCGCGCTTCGGGGCGCAACACGTCGCGCACGATTGTAATACCGCGATCCTCGAGATACTTGTACGACGCGGGGAACACCGGGCCCTCCTCGAAGTTGAGCCGCGAGGCATCCTCGCGTCCTGCTCCGTACACGACGCGCCGCACGCCACTCCAGAGCGTGGCGCCGAGGCACATGGCGCATGGCTCGCAGGAAGTGAAGAGCTCGTGAACGGGCATG
>Ga0193752_1002606_pt1 | contig 13304 bp, 17 predicted proteins | sample H1c1metaG_FD_144924 | JGI IMG/M metagenome (GOLD analysis project Ga0193752, IMG submission 144924) | Soil microbial communities from a riparian zone of the East river system, Colorado, United States - H1c1 | ecosystem: Environmental > Terrestrial > Soil > Riparian zone | place: USA: East River... | reverse complement strand
ACCACCCTGCGCGGGGTCATCAGACCAGTCCGCCGTTCACGCCGATTACTTGGCGCGTGATGTAGTCCGCCTCGCGCGACATCAGGAACGCGACGACACCCGCGACTTCCTCAGGCTCTCCGACGCGACCCGCGGGAATCATTTTCAAAGCCTCTTCGATGGGCGCGGTGGCGATCATGTCGGTGCGAATGAGTCCGGGGGCAACGCAGTTGACGGTTATCTGCCGGCTCGCGAGTTCGATGGCCAGCGCTTTGGAGGCGCCAATAATACCCGCCTTGGCGGCCGAGTAATTCACCTGGCCGCGATTGCCTGCGACGCCGGACACGGAAGATAGAGTCACGACGCGGCCGGGCTGCCGGCGGCGGATCATGGGCATGATCAGCGGTTGCAATACATTATAAAAACCGTTCAGGTTGGTGCTTACGACCTGGTCCCAGTCCTCGCCCGTGAGTGCCGGAAACGCGCCGTCGCGCGCTATCCCGGCGTTGCAGACCACGCCGTAGTACGCGCCGTGCGCGGCAATGTCTGCCGTCAACGCCGCGGCGCAAGCGGAGCGATCGGTGACGTCGAAGTGCAATACACGGGCGGTGGCGCCCGCGCTGGTGAGATCCGCAAGCATTGCATCGAGCGCGGGCGAGGCCGTGCGGCCATGAATGACCAGCGTGTATCCGGCTTTCGCGAGGCGGAACGCAATGGCGCGACCGATGCCGCGGCTCGAACCGGTGACGAGAATGGTGTCAACCACCGGAGTCTTCCGGCGGCGGCAGGAACGGCCGGATATCGCGCGGCCGATAGGCCTTGAGCGTGCACTCGGCGATGCGCTGTCCCTGCGCACTCAATGTGCAGTCGTACGCGGCGAAGTCTTCCTCGTCGCGCAACGCAAGCCGCGCTTCGACGACGAGTTTCGTACCGAACGGGATGATCTCGAACGTGGATCCAGCCATCCAACGATAATAGCGCGAGCCGATCAGCAACCCGATCGAGGCTTGCTCTCCGCGCTGCGCCTGCTCGATGCCGGCGAACGCGGCGGCCGCCTGCGCCATGTACTCGATACCCACCCAGCCCGGGACGCCGTGCGCGTCGGTGAACGTGCTGGTCGGGCGAGTCGTGAGGCTGGCGCGCAGCCAGTCCTCGCCATATTCGTCGATCGAATCGAGCAGGCTCATGGCGCCACGGTGCGGCACCAGTTCCTCCACGCGATACGACAGGCCCAAACGCAGCATTGTTAGTTAGACACGGCAGGCTTGGTGTCGATGGTCAGCGAGTAGTCGAACTCGAAGTTCACGAACCACAGGCGTCCGTTCCATGGATCGGCCGAGGCGTAATGCACCTCGGCGATCAGCGCCGCGCCGCGCTGCAGGCGGCGCACGCCCGCGAACGGTTCGGTGACCGTAAGACCGGCCTGGCCGAACGCGGCCTGCACGGCGGCCAGTGGCCACAACGCGAGCTGTACGTCGGCGAGCACACGTTCCGGATCGACGTTGTCCGGAACGAAGGCGCTCCTTTGTGCGCTGACCTGCGTGCCGTCCCAGCTGGCCGTGAAGAGTCTTTGGCCCGTGGCGGTGACGCCAACGACCTTGAGACCCGCGGCGTCGAGCTGGAGCGCGGTCGACAACGTCAGCGCGCGCGCGCCATAGATGGCATGGATCACCTGCGAAGCGCTGCGCGCACTCAACGCGGCCGGCGACGCGAGCGGGATCTTTGCCGTCTCATGCGTGGTCCGCGTCGCGCAGCCGGCGAGCAGCAGGGCGAGACAGAGTGCCGTTCGCGATCGCATCACCCGGCACCATCCTGCCGCGGCTTCGCAGCCACAGCGATGAGGAACGTAAACGCGACACCGAGCGCGACTGTGATTCCGATGGAGCGCACGAAGGGCACCGAGGAAAATCCGAGCAGGCCGAATGATATCAGCGTGGTCGTCATCGACAGGAACACGGCGAGCACCGCCTGCTGGCTGCGGCCTTCGCGCAGGATGATGGCGTAGTCGACGCCAAGTCCCAGCACCAGCAGCAGCGACAACACATGGAACAGATTCACCGGTTCATGCAGAAATCCGAGCGTGGCCAGTGTGAGCGCGAGACCGGTCACGGCCGGCAGTGCGGTACGCACGGCGGCAGCGCTGCGATAGAACAGCAGCAGGCAGGCCAGCATCACGCCGATCACGACCAGCATCAGCCAGCTCGCGATGCGCCGGTATTCGCCGAGCACGCTGGAGATGTCCGCCACCTGGTCCACGTAGCGCACGCCGGTGACGGACTCGACCGCCGCGCGCACGGCAACGGGTGCGGTGTTGCCATCGAGCAGCACCACCGCGGCGTCGTCCGCGCCGAGCGCGCCTAACCACAGATGGCGTACCGGGGCCGACAATGGACTCGTCGACCACAGTTCGGGAGTGAGCATCTTTCCGCGCGTCATCGCGAATTCCGCGCGTCGCGTCGCGATCACGCGCGGCGCGAAGCCGAGTTTCTGCATCACGTGCGTCAAGGCGCCATCGTCGCCGTAGACTTTCTGTTCCAGTAGTGCGCGGTCATGCGCCTGCCGCGCCAGCGAGACCAGGCTCGGGCTCACACTCAGGTGACCCTTGATGTGGCCGTCGCGCTCGAGCGCGGCGAACACCGGATCGAGCGCCTCGAGACGTTGCAGCACGAGCTCGGGAGTGGCGGCAGTCACCAGCACGAAACGCGTGTCGAAGCCCACGCCTAACAAGGTACGCACGCGCTGCTCGGCGGCCACGAGTGCCGGCGGCGGGCGCTGCAGTGCGCGCACGTCGTCGCGCGGCGCGAGCAGCGACAGTCCCCAGATCGTCGACGCCAGCAGCAGCGCCCCCAGCGTCCAGTTCGCCGGACGCGGCAGGATCGCCGTCGCGTGGACCCCGGCGAGGCGCCCCACCCAGCGCGGCACGGGCCGCGGCGGATGCGTGCCTTCGAGACGCAGGCGCCGGAACAGGACGCTCAAGGCATCGAGCGCGCCCGGGTAGAGCAGGATCACGATCGCGCAGGCGGTTGTGAGGCCCACCGCGGAGAACAGCGCGATTTCGCGCAGCCCGGGAATCGGCGCGACTAACAAGGTCAGGTATCCGGCGACGGTGGTCGTGCAGCCAAGGATCAACGCCGGCACGATATTGTGAGGCGTCGTCTCGCCCGAGCGCGCCGGCATGCGATTGACGAAGTAATGCAGCGCGTAGTCGACGGATACGCCGATCAGGCTGGTGCCAAATGTCAGCGTGAGGATGTGCACCTGTCCGAACGCGAGTTGACAGGCGGTGATCGCCGCCAGCGTCGCAACAGCCAGTGTCAGGAGGGTCACCAACAGCGGCCGCAGCTGGCGGAACACGAGGATGATGAGCACGATCACGGCGAGCAGGTCGACACCGCCGAAAGTCGCCACTTCCGCCTGCGCCTTCGATGCGGCCGCGGCCGCGTGCAGGATGACGCCGGAGCCGGCGATCACGGCGTCGCCCGCCACAGCCGTCGCCGCGGTGCGCGCCGCATCGATAGCGGCGGTCACCCGCTCCTGCGTGTCGGTGCGATACGGATCCTGGCCGGTGGTGGCGCGCACCACGGTCCAATGCCGGCCAACGCCCTCGACCACGAGGATGTCGCCTTGGAGCCGCGCCTTGCCCGAGCCCGGCAGCGCTTCCGCGAACGCCGCCGAGTCCAGCCCGAGCGGGTCGTCGGAGATTCCGAAAGGCCGCGTGAAGCCGAGCGGTGTGTACGCCGCGCGCAGCGCATCGCGTTCGAGCGCCGGCAGGTCGTGTTCGAGTTGCTCGCGCTGGCGGGTCGACAACAGCGCCCCGCGGATCGCACGCTCGGCGCGCGCCGCGGTGATGTAACGGTCGTCCACGACATAGTCGACACGCGCGAACGCCCGCGACTGCGCCAGTGCGTGGGAAAATGCGAGCCCGGTCGCGCGCAAGTGTTCGCGCCCGGCCGTGCCGACGACGAACACCAGTTCGCGGCTGGAACGATCGGCGAATCGCTTGACCGCATCGAGCTGCACGCGGTTCTCGGCCGTCGCCGGCAGCAGCGCGAGCAGATTGGTCTCGATGCGCAGGCGCGGCGCGATGACGCCCACGAATGCGGCTAACAAGATGACGACGCCGGCCAGCGCCAGCCAGAAACCCGTTCCGCGCCCGGATGTATGCGTGACGTCGGTCACGGCATCAGAAGCGGCGGCGTTCGTCCGCCGTCATTCCCGCCGGGTCGTACTGCACGCCCTGCAGTACGATTTCCGAGCGGTCGCCGTTGCCATCTTCGAGCACCACGCGTTCGACGCTGGCACCACCGCTCACGATCGCCTGGCGGAACACGCTGCCGAGCGCCTCGGCGCGGGGTTTGAGCCCCAGCACCCAGCCGCCGCCGCGCGGCTCGCCGTACAACTCGAAATCGTGCGACAGCGCGTCGAGATCGAGGGCGAACAACGCAAAAAACACCCGCGAGACAACCGCCAGCGCCGGCTGCTCTGAAGCCTTGATGCTCAACGTGACGCCGCCCTCGTCGCGCTGCGTGATGCCGGATTCCGCCATCAGGAACTGCGAATCGAACGGTAGTTCGGTGTGCCACTCGATGCCGGCGTCACGCGCGAACAAAAACTTGCCGGAAGATTCCAGCGGGCGGGCGAGATCGGCCAGATACCGGCGCTGCACGAACTCGCCGCGCACCGCGCGGGCTTTTGCGAGCGACGCCGCCGTTGCGCGCGTCAATTGCGCGAGTTCGGGTGCCTTGGCGGGATGCGAAAAAACCGGATCGGCCGCGGCGCCCGTCGTCGCGATGCCGGGTGTCGCGGCCAGCAACAAGGCTAACAACCCGCGGCGCGCGTATCTCACTCCACCCCCAGGCGTTGAAAGATGATCCCGGGCGAGCGCAGGCACATCTCGTGCGTCTTGAGATCGACCGCGACCTGGATGCTGGTGCCCTTGCACACCCGCAGGCCGCTGACCGAGTCCGTGACCAGGTAGTCGATGCGCAGCCGGTACTCCCACTCGCGCAAGCTGGCCTTGATGGCGAGCTTTTCCGCGAAGCGTGCGGCCTTCACGTAACGCATGTGCAGGTCGATCACCGGCCAGGAATAGCCGGACAGCGCCATCTGGTCGTAGTTGTAGTTGAAGGTTTCGAGCAGCGCACAGCGCGCAATCTCGAAATACTTGGCGTAGTTGCCGTGCCAGACGATGCCCACGGGATCGAGATCGTGGAACGGCACCTGGACGGTCACGCTGTGAGTCTTGAGTTCGTTGTTAGACGTCATGAACGGAGATTTCGCGCGAGCAGCACTGGCAGCCGCCACAGCATGCCGAAGAACAGCCGGGTATGCATCCACGAGATGCGCACGTTGTCGCGCCACATCTTGAAGTGCGAGACGCCGTCGATGGGATAAGTGACCTGCGTGGGCATCGACACCACGGGCATGCCGGCCCAGACCGCGCGCACCAGGATCTCGGGATCGAACTCCATGCGGCTGCCGAAACTCGCTCGCTGCGCGAGGTCGACGATGGCCGCAAGTGGATAGACGCGAAAACCGCACATGGCGTCCTCGATGCGCGTCGACAGGGTGTTGATGCGCACCCACAGCGTAGTCAACTTGCGGCCGATGCGGCGCGCGGCGGGCGCGCTCGCATCGAACACCGGCACGCCGGTGATGATCGCCGTGGGGTTGCCTGCCGCGAGCGCCGCCATGCGCGGAACCGCCGCGAACTCGTGTTGTCCGTCGGCATCGATCTGCAGGGCGTGCGTGCAGCCGGCGAGATGTGCGGCCTTGAAGCCGGTGAGCACCGCGATGCCCTTGCCGCGGTTCACCGGGCAGCGGATCAACGTGAGCCAGCCGGATTCGTGCGCCGCGATTTCATCGAGCACCGGCGCGCAGCGCGCGTCGCTGCCGTCATCGACGAGCCAGCATTCGTAGCCGTGGATTTTGAGGGCCGCAACGGTGTGACGAATCGCGTGCTCGTGATTAAAGAACGGAACGATCAGTCCCAGCCGCATCATCCGCGAATTCTATGCGTCCGGTCGCGCAGGCAGTACCGCGTCGCAAATAGGTGAACGCGACGCTTGAGCCGCCGGGCGCGCGCGTGAGATCGAGCGTGAGCTCGACCGGCGGCTGCACGATGGCGAGAAATTTGAGCGCTCGCAGCGCCAGAAAATGCGGCGGCAGCGCGAACTCGGCGCGCGCGATGCGCACCGCCCAATCGACCTGCGCGACCGCGGGCAGGATGGGCAAGCCTGGAAAATGACCGTCGAAGGCGGCGAGCTCGGGCGTTACGGCGAGCGCGATGCTGGCGAGCTCGTTACCGTCAACGGTTGCGCGCGTGCGCCGCGTTATCGTTGGTAACGGGGCGGGCGGCGGCGTCACGCCGCGGCGGGCTTGTTCTGGACGAGCGCGTGAATGGCGTTGACGGCGTCGCCGACCGTGCGCACGTGGCGGAACTGGTCGGGCTGGATCTTGCGGCCGGTCAATTCCTTGAGGCGCAGGATCAGATCGATGGTGTCGATGCTGTCGATCTCCAGATCGTTATAGAGATGAGCTTCGAGGGTGACCTGCGAAGGCTCGATCTCAAACAGCTCGTGCAGCACCTTGCGCAGCTGCTCGAATATTTCTTGTGTTGATTGCACGATCCCATCCCTACCGACGGCGCAAATTATATCGAATCGTCGCGCCGCGTCAGCTTTTGAGCCGTGTTTCCTGTCGCAATTTCCGCTTGCTGTCGCGCGACGTTGTCTTCAAACCACTGCGCGAGCGCCTGGGTGAGATGCCGGGCGGCGAGCGAATGGGCCTCGCCGGAGGCGAGAAACGCAGTAATCGGGATGGGTTCACCCACTGTGACTACAAAATGGGCGGTCCGCGAAGGGACCCGAAACCACGCATTTCCCTTGAATAACGTGATGGGGTTGCAGGTGATGGTCACCGGGCGCAGCGGTACGCGGGCGGCGAGGGCAATCTGGGCCGCGCCGCGCTGGAAATTGAACGTTTCCCCAGGCTTCGTTCGGGTGCCCTCCGGGAACACCATCAGCGACCGGCCGGCGCCGAGCGCAGCCTCGCAGGCCGCGATCAGTCCTTCGCCCGTGGCATTGCTGATGTAGCCGGCCCAATACACCGGCCAGCGCAGGAACACATTGCGCCACAACGCCTGTTTCACGATGCAGTCCACTTCGGGCATGAGCCCGACCAGGATCACGACGTCGATGAGCGTGGGGTGATTGGCAACGACGAACTGGCCGCGCGCCGCGAGCCGTTCCCGGCCGTGCACCTCGCAGCTGATCACGCCCAGTGTCGTCATGAGCCGCAGGAACAGCCGCATGCAAAGCGATACGGCTCGCTGCACACGCGCTATTCCGCGCCTTCGGTCAGTAGTCGACAGCCGCAGGATGGGCCACACCGTGAAACCCAGCAGCACTGCGCCGAGCCCGAAACAGACGAACGACAAGCCGGTGCCGAAGATGCGCCAGATCCGATTCGCGGTCCCGCTCGGCGGCAGACGCGTGTCGGCGGACTCATTCAAGAGCGTACGTTCCCTCGATTTCCACCAGCAATTCGCGCCGGCAGATATCCGCGCGCAACACCAGCGGTTCGGCTTCCACCGCGAACAGCTGACGGATCCGGGGCATCAATCGCGCGTAATCCTCGCTATTGCGCAGGTACACCTTGAGCGATTCGAGCCGTACACGGGAGGCGCGCGCGCCGCGCGCGTCGGCCTTCATGGCGCTCGCGACCAGAGCTTCGAAATTGCGCGCGGTTTCTTCCAACTGCGCCTCCGGATCGCCGATGTGCAGACTCTCGTGGCCCACGATGCTGGCCGTACCCGAGACCAGCAGCTGGGCGCCGCGGCCGTTCGGCACCAGCGCGGCGCGCGCGAACATCGGGCTGCGCAGACCGTAGCGCGGCGGATACAGGGAAGCGCTCATCTGCCGTGGGTTTTCGATCTGCGTTCCCGGCTTCCGCCCGGCCAGGCAACACAACACGAATCCGCCCGTTTCACTGCCGAGCGCGCTGGCGGCCGGCAGGTTCTGCTCGATGCCGCTCGAGAGGCCCACGGCGCTGTAACGGCCGGCGTTGAAGCGGCGGTAACGCTCGGCTTCGCCAACGCCGCCGGTGATGTCGACCAGGTAGTTCCAGGCGCGCAACCAGTACGGATAACCTCGGCTGCGCATCAGGTGGTCGAGGCGCAGGTAGCTGGAACGAGTCAATCGTTCGACATCGCCGCAGCGTTCGCCTGGCACAACCAGGCTCGCGAACAGGTAATCGCCATCCTGCGCGTAGCTGAATTCGCCGAACGTGCCCGTTTCGACCGGGGCATCGGTGCTCCAGCGCTCGACCCGCCGGTCGCCACCGAGCAACGGCAGCGCCACCGGAATGTGGCGCGGATCGCGGTCGGTGCTGCCATCGGTTCCGAACTGAAATTCCGCCAGCGTGCGGCGGTTTTCGGGCTCTTCTGCGAATGAATGATGTACGTGCAGCAAAGTCTAGAGTCCCAAAACTGCACAGTCAGGAAGGTTCATGCGATCATTCGCGCCCGTCTGTTCCGGTGGAAATTTGATGATGTCCGAGCCCAGCGGCAGCGCGTCCGGTACCCCGCGCATCGCCCCTCATCCCCTGCTGAAAAGCTATTACGCGGATGAGCCGGGCCGCAAGCGCCGCGTGAACGAGATGTTCGACGTTTCGGCACCTCACTATGACTGGATTACGGGCGCGATGTCGTTCGGCACCGGTCGCTGGTATCGCGGCGACGTGTTGAAGCGCCACGGCGTCACCACCGGTACGAAGCTGCTGGACGTGGGATCGGGTACCGGCGTCATTGCCGCGCTTGCCCAGGAAATGGTCGGCGGCACGGGAGTTGTCGTTGCGGTCGACCCCAGCGAGGGCATGCTGGCCGAAGCGAAAAAGGCTGGCGTGCGCGATACGCGCGTCGGGCGCGGTGAGCAGCTGCCGGTGGGCGATGCCGAGTTCGACATCCTCACCATGGGATACGCGTTGCGCCACGTCGAGGATCTGGTGGTCACGTTCCGTGAGTATCTGCGCGCGCTCAAGCCGGGCGGCAAAGTGCTGCTGCTCGAGATCACGCGGCCAGAAGGGCGCGTCCAGTACCAGATGGTGAAGTTCTACCTCAAGCACGTCGTGCCCGCCGTGACCCGGCTGGTGCGGCGCTCGCCCGAAGCCGAGAAACTCATGCGTTACTACTGGGACACCATCGAGGCCTGCGTGCCGCCGGCCGAGATTCTGGCGGCGCTCGAGACCGCCGGTTTCACGGACGTGAAACGACACGTCCTCAACGGAATGTTCAGCGAGTACTCTGCCAGCAAGAGCGGGGCAGCCGCGTGAGCACACTAACTACCGACGAGCGCCAGATGGCCGAGGTGATCGTCACGGCGCTCAATCTCGAGCACATACAGGCCGACACCGTCGATCCGGCCATGCCGCTATTCGGGCAGGGCAGTCCCGGCTGGGGGCTCGATTCCATCGACGCGCTCGAGATCGTGCTGGCCATCCAGCAGAAATACGGGGTCGAGCTCAAGGCGGATGACGCCTCGGTGACGAAGGCGTTCGCTTCCCTGAGCGCGTTGACCCGCCTCGTGGCCGAACGCCGCGCGGCCTGATCGCCCCCCGGTCGTGAGACCTTCCGCGCGCGCCCTGATCGTCGCGCTGTCCTTTGTGGCGAGTTCCGTGCTCATCCATGTCGCGGTCATGGGCGCCAGGCCCTGGCTCGAATGGCTGGCACTCGCCTCCCTGGTATTCGTACCCTTCAGCCTGCCGCTGATCGCGCTGCGCTTCCGCGCCTGGATGGCGTTCATTTTTGTCTGCGCGAGCCTGTGGTTGCTCGTGCAGTACGGTGGCGGCCGCCCCCTGCTCTATCTACCGTCGATACTCATCCCGGCCGCGCTCGCCTGGTTTTTCGGGCGCACGCTGCGCGCGGGGCGCCAGCCGTTGATCACCGCCGTGGCGCTGGCCGCGCGGCCGGCGACGCCCGACTACCTGCTCGCGTACTCGCGGCATCTGACCGAATTGTGGACCGGGATCTTCATCGCCATGACGCTTTGGGATCTCGCGCTCGCGCTGTTCGCGCCGCGCTCGGCGTGGAGTTTCATGGCCAACGGCGCCAACTATCTCGTGATCGGCGCCGCGGTGACATTCGAATACCTGTTCCGCCGCTGGCGCTTTCGCGACTACGAGCACCCGGGGTTCGCCGAGTACCTGAAGATCGTGGTCAGCGCCGATCCGCGCCGGATGCGCGGGCCATGACGAGCCTCGCCTACGTGACTCCCGCGCCGCAGTCCATCGCCGCGTGGCGCGCTGGCGCCGCCGTAACGCGCGCGCAATTTGCGCGGCACGTGGAGCTCACCGCAGACGCTCTGCCCGCGACGCGCTGGATCGTGAATCGCTGCGCCAATCGTTATCACTTTGCCGTGGCGTTCCTGGCCGCCTGCCGGCGCGGCGCGACCAATCTGCTGCCGCCGGGCGCGGGCGCGCAGGCAACCGCCGAGTTGTTAGGCGGTTTCGACGGCGCCTGGCTGCTGGAAGACGCCGTGGTCGAGCGTGCGATCGTGGAGGCAAAGGCGCGCGCGGCCGCGCCGCAACTCATCGACGCGCCGCAGATCGAAGGCGACCACCTCGCCGCGCTGGTGTTCACTTCGGGCAGCACCGGCAAACCCAGGGCGCACGAAAAGCCCTGGCGGGCGCTGGCGATGTCGGCGCGCTACTGCCGCCTGCGGCTCGGCGCGCGCGCGGTCAATGTCGTGGTCACCGTGCCGCCGCAGCACATGTACGGGCTCGAGACGTCGATTTTCACGTTGCTGGCGGGCGACTGGGCGCTGCACGACAGCCACGCGTTCTATCCGGATGAGATCGTAGCGGCGCTGCGCGCAATTCCTGCGCCGCGCCTGCTGATTACCGCGCCCTTTCACCTGCGCCACCTGCTCGCGAGCCGCGTCGAGCTGCCGCCGGTGGATCTGGTGCTGTCGGCGACGGCGCCGCTGTCGGCCGAGCTTGCCGCCGAGGCCGAGCGCCGGCTCGGCGCGCAGCTATTCGAGATCTACGGCTGCACGGAGGCGGGCAGCATGGCCACCCGGCGCACGGCCCACGAGGAAATCTGGACGCCTTATCCCGACTTGAGCTTCAGCGTGAGCGACGGCGCGACGTCGGTGCGTGCCGCGCACCTGGCGGGTGAAGTCGCGGTCGGCGATCGCGTCGAACTCGCGCCGGATGGACGCTTCACGTTGTTAGGCCGCGACGCGGACATGATCAAGATCGGTGGCCGGCGCGGCTCGCTCGCGGACATCGCCGCCCGCATTGCCGCGCTGCCCGGCGTCACGGACCAGGCGGTGTTCATTCCCGGCGAAGGCGAGACCGCGCGGCCGGCGGCGTTGATCGTGGCTCCCGGGCGGCGCGCGGAAGATCTGCGCCGCGAGCTCTCCGCGCGACTCGACGCCGTGTTCGTGCCGCGGCCCATGCGGATCGTTGCCGCATTGCCGCGCAACGAACTCGGCAAATTGCCGCGCGAACGTCTGCTCGAGCTGCTCAGCCAGAGCGAGAACAAAGGCCTCAGCGATGGCGAATGAACCGTTAATTGGTTCTAAGTTGGAGCTGACTGCGCCATTGGACCACCCGTGTTACGCCGGGCACTTCCCAGGCAACCCGGTGGTGCCGGGAGTTTTGCTGCTCGAGCTCATCGTCCAGGCGCTCGGCCGCGGCGCACCGCAGACCGTCACCAACACCAAATTTCACCGCGTGTTGAAGCCCGGCGAGCGCTTCGCACTCGAATGGAAATCGTCGGGCGACAGGTCGACTTTCCGTTGCTCGCGCGGGACCGAGCTCGTGGCCGAAGGCAGCCTGGAATTCGGCTCGCCGTGAACGCACCCGTCCAATGGCAGGCACACGACGAACGCGGCAGCACACTTGCGTTGCGCGCGCTGCGCTTCGCGGCGCTGCGGCTGGGAAGGCGGGTGATCCGGCCGGTGCTCTATCCCATTGCGCTGTACTTCGCGCTCACGTCGGGCGTCACGCGGCGCGTCTCGCGTGAGTACCTGGCGCGGGTGCTGCCGCATCCGCCGCGGTTTCGCGATGTGCTGCGGCACATCTTTTCGTTCGCGAGCATTTCACTGGATCGTGTGTTCCTGCTCGCCGGCGCCTATCCCTTCAAGGTCGAGGATCACTACGGCGCCGGCTGCATGGAGGTCGCGCGGCAACGCGGCGGGCTGCTGTTTCTGGCGCATTTCGGCAGCTTCGAGGTGATGCGCATCGGCGCGATCAAGCGGCATGACCTGCCGCTGCGCATCGTGCTCGATGTGAACATTGGCCGCCGCTTCATGGCGGCGATGGCCGAGCTCAATCCGCAGGTGGCCGCCAGCATCATCGACTCCTCGAATCGCGGCGTGGACCTGGTGCTCAAGGTGCGCGAGGCGCTCGACGCCGGTTCGCTCGTCGGACTGATGGCCGACCGTGCGCGCGAGGGTGATCGAACGGTGCCCGTGAATTTTCTCGGCGGCACGGCGTACTTTCCCACCGGGCCCTGGCTGCTGGCCGCGGCGTTGAAAGTGCCGGTGATGCTGGTGTTCGGCATCTGGCGCGGCGGCGATCGCTACGAGGCACACGTGCAAATGCTGTCCGAGAAGATAGAGCTGCCGCGGGCCGCACGCGACGCGGAGCTCGCACGCCTCGTGCAGGACTACGCCGACCGGCTCGCGGTGGCGGTGCGCGGCGCGCCCTACAATTGGGTCAACTTCTTCGACTTCTGGGCGCGATGAAACCGCTCGCAATCACTTCTTATACGGTGACGAGCGCGCTGGGCGCAGGCCGCGCCGCACACATCGGCGCGCTGCGTGCCGAGCGCACGGGCCTGACCGAGCAACGCTTCGAGGACTCGACCCTGGCATGCTGGGTCGGCGCGGTCGCCGGCGTGGAATCCGGCGCTGTGCCACGGGAACTTGCGCCTTTTGATTGCCGCAACAACCGGCTCGCGGAACTGGCGCTCGCGCAGGATGGATTTCTGGACGCGGTCGGCGCGGCGCGCGCGAAGTACGGTGCGCGCCGCATCGGCGTCTTCATCGGCACCAGCACCTCCGGCGTGCGTCACACCGAGCTCGCGTACCGCGAGCGCGCAGCCGCGGCCAGCGACAACTTGCCCGACTGGTTCGACTACCGCACCACGCAGTGCACCTACTCCATCGCCGAATACACGCGGCTGCGCCTGGGACTCACCGGCGTCGCGTCGGCCATTTCCGCCGCCTGCGCATCGAGCGCCAAGGTGTTCGCGTCCGCGGCGCGCGCAATCGCGGCCGGGTTCTGCGACGCGGCGGTGGTCGGCGGCGTCGACAGCCTTT
>Ga0193752_1002604_pt1 | contig 13312 bp, 11 predicted proteins | sample H1c1metaG_FD_144924 | JGI IMG/M metagenome (GOLD analysis project Ga0193752, IMG submission 144924) | Soil microbial communities from a riparian zone of the East river system, Colorado, United States - H1c1 | ecosystem: Environmental > Terrestrial > Soil > Riparian zone | place: USA: East River... | reverse complement strand
GCTGCTCTTTTGCCGCGGGCGCGATCTCGCGGCTGCCAAAGCGCAGCTTCGCCGTCATGCGCGAAGGCTAACTATTTCTGCCGCGGATTGCGCAGCCCGGCATCCGGCGGCCGCCAGCCGGAACGCAGTGCGCTCACCGTATTCGCGAGGCTCTGCGCGGCGTTCTCCACCTGGGCGAAAACGTCGGCAGCGGCGTCGAGATCGTCGTGGCTGGTGGCGTAGGGGCGGTAGTAGCCGATCAGCGTGTCGACGGAGGCCGCGGCGCCGGCCTGGACCAGCTCCATGCTGGTGAGCCATTGGGTGAGGGCTTCGCGCAGCGACTCGTGTCCCTGCGAGTCGCCGTGCGCGACGACCGCGAAGGCGCGGCCGGCGAGGTGGCGCGGATAGGGCCAGCCCTTGAGCTCGAGCGCCTTGGCGAGCGCCGGATCCTTGCCCTGCGTGGTGGTCGGGTCGGGGTTGCCGCCGTCGGCGCACACCAGGCGGTCGATCATCAGCTTGAGGCTGGCGGGTGCCTCGATCATCAGCTTGAGGCTGGCGGGTGCCTCGGACCAGTGCACCGGGCTGATGATCATCACGCCGTGCGCCGCCACCCAGCGCGGGTAGATCTCGGCCATCCAGTCGTTGGTCTGGCCCATGGCGTGGTTGGGATAGCAGCTGCACGGCCAGTGGCACAGCGGCATCGCTGTGGAAACGCAGGCCTTGCAGGGATGGATCACTTTGAGCGGCTCGTCGGCGAGGTGGCGCAGCTCGAGCAGATCGACCTCGAAGCCGTGGTGCGCGATCAGCGTCTTGCGCGCATGCTGCGCGAGGCGTGAGGTCTTCGAGATCTCGCCCGGGCACGAATGCTCGCTGCGCGTCGAGCCGCTCACGATCAGGATGCGCGAGGCGGACGATGGGTTTTTCTGTTGTTCCTCGGCCTTTCTTATCGCCTGCCGGGTATTCAACCAGTCCACGGAAATCTTGTACGTGGGGTCGGCGAAAGCCGGGCCAGCCGGCTGCGTGCGCGGCGCCTTGCGGTACTTGATGTAGCCGTCCCAGGCGCGCTCGCAGATCTTCTCCAGCTCGGGCTGCACGTCGTCGAACGCCGGGTCGAAGAAGCGCTCGAAGAAGCGGCGCCGGAACTCCTCGCGCGTCAGCGGGACAAACTTGGTTTCCTTGCGCACCGCGGGCTGGGTCATGACGGATCCTGGCGATAGAACAGCTTGAGCTGATCGTACACGTCGGGGTAGCGGCGCCGCGTCTCGTCGGGCCGCTGGAAGAACGCCTCGCTGATCACGGCGAAGAATTCTGCGGGGTGCTCGGCGGCGTACGGGTCGAGCCAGGTGTCCGTGCCGCGATCGAGGGCGTCGCAGAAGCCGCGGTAGGCGCCGGCGAACGCCGCGCGCCAGGTGTGATGGTCCATGCCCGAATGCAGCGGCGGCATGCCGTTCGCCGCGCCGCTCAGCATGTCGAGCTTGTGCGCGAACTCGTGCAGGACGACGTTGATCTTCGGGTCATGCGCCGCCGCATCCCAGGAAAGCACCACCGGCCCGCCGGGCATCGCCTCGCCGGCGAGCTCGTCGTCCCATTCGTGCAGGACGCCGTCCTCGTCCACCTCGCTGCGCCGCACGCGGAAGTCGCCCGGATAGATCACGATCCCGCTCCAGCCGGAATACCAGGCCAGGCCGAGCTCGAGAATCGGCAGGCAGGCCTGGGCGGCGATGGCGACGCGCATCGTATCGGTGACTTGCAGGCCGTGTACCCCGGTGAACTGCTTCTCGGCGAGGAACAGCAGGGCAAGGGTGCGCAGTTTCTGGCTGTCTTTCCTGCGAATGAATTCCAGGTTGGAAATGGCGGCGTGCCAGACGCTCTCGTCCATGCGGTGCTTCTTCAGCACCCGCCTGCGGCGCCAGTCGGTTATCCAGCCCATGCGAGACCGTAAAATACAGCATGGTCACCGTCGTCAGGCTGCACCCGCAATCGAGCGCCGCCGCGCTCGGCCCGGTAGCCGAGGGGCTGTCGCAGGCCGATCGCGCGCTGCTCGCGCGCGCGCTCGATTTCGCCGAGCCGCTCTACGCCGGGCAGGTGCTCTCGACGGGCGAGCCGACCTGGGCGCATGCGCTCGGCCTCGCCGGCAACCTCGCCGCCATCGGCCTGGACCTCGCCGCCATCGGCCTGGACGCCGCCGGCCGCGCCGCGGGCCTGCTCTTCGCCGCGCCCAAGCACCTGGACGGGGTGGACAAGCTGCGCGAAACCTTCGGCGCCGAGATTGCGGATCTCGCCGCTGGCGTCGAGAAGCTCTACCAGCTGCGCGTCGCCACGCGCGACAGCCCTGCCGAGCAGAACGAAGTGCTGCGCAAGATGGTCCTCGGCATGGTCGAGGACGTGCGGGTAGTGCTGATTCGCCTGGCGAGCCGCACGCAGACGCTGAGGTGGTTCGCGAAAAATGATTCCGCGGAAAAGATCGCTTACGCAAAAGAGACCCTGGACATCTACTCGCCGCTCGCCAACCGCCTGGGCGTGTGGCAGCTCAAGTGGGAGATGGAGGACCTGTCGTTCCGCTACCTCGAGCCGGAGCTATACAAGCGCATCGCCAAGATGCTCGACGGCAGGCGCGTCGAGCGCGAGCGCTATATCACCCAGGCCATCGCGACGCTCGCCGATGAAATCAAGAAGCTGGACATAAGGGGCGAGATTACAGGGCGCCCCAAGCATCTCTATTCGATCTGGAACAAGATGCGCAACAAGGCGGTCGATTTCGAGGAGGTCTACGACGTGCGCGCGCTGCGCGCCATCGTCCCCGAGGTCAAGGACTGCTACGCCGTTCTGGGCGTCGTCCACAACCTGTGGACGCCGATCCCGCGCGAGTTCGACGACTACATCTCGCGGCCGAAGGGCAACCTCTACCAGTCGCTGCACACCGCGGTGATCGGACCCGGCGGCAAGACGCTCGAGGTGCAGATCCGCACCGAGGCGATGCACCGCCAGGCCGAGTACGGCATCGCCGCGCACTGGCGCTACAAGGAGGCAGGCAAGCCGGTGCGCGCGCAAGGCGCTTTCGAGGACAAGGTCGCCTGGCTGCGCGAGCTGCTCGCGTGGCGCGACGAGATCGCCGATTGGGGCAAGACGAGCAGGCAGGCGCGCCTCGACGACACGGTCTACGTGCTCACGCCGCAGGGCAAGGTGGTCGACCTGCAGGCCGGCGCGACGCCGGTCGACTTCGCCTACGCGCTGCACAGCGACCTCGGCCACCGCATCCGCGGCGCCAAGGTCGACGGCCAGATGGTGCCGCTCGATACGCCCCTCGCCAGCGGCCAGCACGTGGAGATCGTCGCCGCGAAGAGCGGCGGGCCGTCGCGCGACTGGCTCAACGCCGAGCGCGGCTTCGTCAAGACACACCGCGCGCGCCACAAGATCCGGCAGTGGTTCAACCTCAAGGCGCTGGCCGAGACCGTGGCGACGGGGCGCGCGAAGGTCGAGAAGGAGCTCAAGCGCATCGGCGCCGCGCGGGCGAACCTAGAAGAGCTGGCGGTGCGGCTGGGCTTCAAGAAGCCCGACGAGCTGTTTGCGGCAGTGGCACGCGACGAAGTGAATCTGCGTCAGCTGCGCGTCGACGCCCCGGTGGCCGAACCGCAGATCGAGAAGAAAAAGAAAACCAAGTCCTCGCAAAAAGGCAGCGTCCTCATCGTCGGCATGGATAGCCTGATGACGCAGCTCGCGCGCTGCTGCAAGCCGGTGCCGCCCGACCCGATCCGCGGTTTCGTCACGCGCGGCAAGGGCGTCTCGGTGCACCGCGAGGACTGCACCAGCCTGAAGCGCCTCGCCGAGCGCGATGCCGAGCGCCTGATCGAGACCGCCTGGGGCAGGGGCGAGGGCAGCTACACCGTCGATATGACCGTCACCGCGGCCGACCGGCGCGGCCTGCTGCGCGACATCGGCGACGCGCTGGCGCGCGAGAAGATCAACGTCAGCGCGGTGCGAACGCAGAACCGCGACGAGCTCGCCTTCATGCGCTTCACTTTCGAGATCGCCGACCTGGCGCAGCTCAAGCGCGCGTTTACCGCGGTGCGCGCCCTCAAGGGAGTGATCCGGGTAGCCAGGGGCTAGAGGAGAAGCGAAGTGCCGGCGATCAGAGCGCCGATCATGGCGCCCGCCAGCACGTCGCTGGGGTAGTGCAGGCCGAGCACGACCCTCGAGCCGCGACCAGCAGCGTAAACGGCACGAGGAGCGGTGCAAGCCAGGGGTAGTAGGCGCTCGCCACGAGGGTGAACGCGACCGCGTGCAGCGTGTGCCCCGACGGGAAGCTGAAGGCATCGAGCGGCGGCGCGCCGCGCGCTATCACGCTCAGCACTTCATAGGGGCGCGGCCGCAGCGTGCTGCGCTTTACCGCCTTGTAGGTCAGCGTGCAGACGATGCCGACCAGCGCCATGTGCAGCACCGCGAGCGCCGCGCCGCGGCCGTACTGCAGGAGCAGGGCGAGCAGCAGCGAGTACCAGAAGATGCCGTCGCCGAGCCAGCTTACGGCGCGAAAGGAGTGCAGCAGCGCCGAGAAGCGCAGCGCCCGGTTGAGCCGGACGCAGACCCGCCTATCCCAGCGCTGGATGAAGTCCAGGGCGTAGTGAATTTGCGACATCGAGCAGCACCGCTTCGAAATCCCCGGCGATCCGGTCCCAGGTGATCGGTTCGGCCGCCGTGCGCGCCGCGCGCCCCAGTTCGCGCGCGAGCGGCAGGTCGCGGGCGAGGCGCACCGCCGCGGCGATGAAGGCGTTGCGCTCGTCGAAGGGCGCGAGCAGCGCCGAGCGCTCGTGCACCAGGTGCTCGCGCGCCGCGGCGTAGTTGTAGGCGACGATGCCCAGGCCGCTCGCGGCCGCCTCGAGCGTGACGTTGCCGAAGGTTTCGGTGACGCTGGGGAACAGGAATATATCGCCCGAGGCGTAGTGCGCCGACAGGGCGCCGTTCACCAGGCGGCCGGCGATGACGTAGCCGACGTTGCGCCGGCGCAGCGCCTCGGCCATCGGGCCGTCGCCCACCAGCACCAGCTTGATGTCCGGCCGCGCGGCGCGCATTGCCTCGTAAGCCTCGATCACCAGCGGAAAGTTCTTCTCGGGCGCGAAGCGGCTGACGCACAGCGCCACCGGGGTTTCCTCGGTCGCGCCCCAGCCCGCGCGCAGCTCGGCCGAGCGCTTCGCCGGCGAGAATACCGCCGGATTGACGCCGCGGCCGACGACCCGCAGGCGCTCGAAGCCGTCCTTGCCGAGGGTTGCGGCGAGCTCGGCTGTCGGCACCATCGTGCAATCGGTACGGTTGTGGAAGCGGCGCAGGTAGCCCTGCACCGCGCGCGCGAACCACGAGAAGCCGTAGTGCTTGCTGTACGCATCGAAATTCGTATGGAAGTCGGTGGCCACCGGGATTTCAAGCTTGCGCGCCGCGGCGAGCGCCGACCAGCCGAGCGGGCCCTCGGTGGCGATGTGCACGAGCTCGGGACGGCGCTCGCTCCAGGCGAGCTCGAGCGAGCGGCGCGAGGCGAAGCCCATCTTGAGCTGCGGGTAGCGCGGGATCGGGATGCCCTTCACCAGCAGCTCGTCGAAGGCGCTCTCGAGCGCCGCCTGGTCCGCCTCGTTCTGCCGCGGCCGCACCAGCTGGATGTGGTGGCCGCGCCGGCGCAGTCCCTCGACCATCAGGCCGACGGTGCGCGCTACGCCGTTGACCTCGGGCGGGTAGGTTTCCGTGACCATGGCGATGCGCATGCCGGGCGCAAGCTACGCCCGCCATGTGACGGTACGGCTACGGTTTTATGAAAGAAGTATTAAGAGCCAGACGACGGCGGCGTTGACCAGCGAAAGCATCACCGCGGCGCTGCCGATGTCCTTGGCGCGCTTGGCCAGGCGGTGATTCTCGAAGGAGATGCGGTCGACCGCCGCCTCGACCGCGGAATTGAGCAGCTCGACGATCAGCACCAGCAGCAGGCAGCCGACGAGCAGCGCCCGCTCCACGCCCGTGCTGCCGAGCCAAAGGGCGACGGGCGCGAGCACCATGAAGAGAAGCACCTCCATGCGAAACGCGTCTTCGTGCCGCGCCGCGGCGGCGAAGCCCTCGAGCGAATAGCGCGTCGCATTGATCACGCGTCGCAACCCGGTCTTGCCCTTGTGCGGGCTTTCTTCCTGCGGAACGGCCGACATGGGCCCGGAATCTATCACTTACGACGGAGTCGCGAGCGTGAACAGCAGCTCTTCCTGCGCCGAGCGGCGGCGGCCGCGGCGCGGCTTTTGCCGCTCGTAGGCGCCGTCGGCGGACATTTCCCAGGCCTGGCAGTTGTCGTCGAGGTAGGGCTGCAGGCCCTCGCGGATGACGCGGCGCTTGAGCGCCGGGTCGAGCACCGGGAAGCACAGCTCGATGCGGCGGAAGAAATTCCGGCTCATCCAGTCGGCGCTCGCCAGGTAGACGTCCTCGGCCCCGCCGTTGAGGAAGTAGAACACGCGCGAGTGCTCGAGGAAGCGGCCGATCACCGAGCGCACGCGGATGTTCTCCGACAGGCCCTCGATGCCCGGCTTGAGCGCGCACACGCCGCGCACCACCAGGTCGATCTTCACGCCCGCGCCGGACGCGAGGTACAGCTCCTCGATGATCTGCGGATCGAGCAGCGCGTTCATCTTGGCGATGACGCGGGCAGGCTTGCCGTCGGCTGCGAGCTTCGCCTCATTGCGGATGGCGGCGACGATGCGCTTGTGGAGCGTGAAGGGCGACTGCCAGACGTGCTTCATGCGGCTGACGCGCCCGAGGCCGGTGAGCTGCTTGAACACCTCGTTGACGTCGGCGCACAGATCCTCGTTGGCCGTCATCAGCCCGAAGTCGGTGTACAGGCGCGCGGTGCGCGGATGGTAGTTGCCCGTGGCCAGATGCACGTAGCGGCGCAGCACCTTGGCGTTCTCGGTTTCCTCCCGGCGCACGATCAGCGACATCTTGGCGTGCGTCTTGTGCCCGACCACGCCGTAGACCACGTGGGCGCCGACCTCCTCGAGTCGCGCCGCCCAGTTCATGTTGACTTCCTCGTCGAAGCGCGCCATCAGCTCGACGACCACCGTGACTTCCTTGCCCTTGCGCGCGGCGTCCACCAGGATCTGCATCAGCTCGGAGTCGGTGCCGGTGCGGTACACCGTCTGCTTGATGGCGATGACGCTCGGATCGTCGGCGCTGGTGCGGATGAAGTCGACCACCGGCAGGAAGGACTGGAACGGATGGTGCAGCAGCACGTCCTGCTTCTTCAGCACCTCGAACAGCTCGCCGGTGTCGAGCGCCGGCGGCAGGCCGGGCTGGAACGGCGGGTATTTGAGATGGGGCCGCTCCACCTGGTCCGGCACTTCGCGCAGGCGGTAGAGATTCACCGGCCCCTCGACGCGGTACAGGTCGGCATCTCGCAGGCCGAACTGCTGCAGCAGGAACTCGACCATGCGGGCGGAGCAGTTGTCGGCTACTTCCAGGCGCACGGCGTCGCCGAAGTGGCGGTGCAGCAGCTCGCCCTGCAGCGCGGTGTGCAGGTTCTTGATCTCTTCCTCGTCGACGAACAGATCCGAGTTGCGCGTGACGCGGAACTGGTAGCAGCCCAGCACGTTCATCCCGGCGAACAGCTCGCCGATGTGCGCGTGCAGGATCGACGACAGGAACACGAACGCGTACTCGGCGCCGGCGATCTCCTGCGGCAGGCGGATGACCCGCGGCAGTGCGCGCGGCGCCTGCACGATCGCCGCTCCGGAGCTGCGGCCGAAGGCATCGCGCCCCTCGAGCTCGACGGCCAGGTTCAGGCTCTTGTTGAACACGCGCGGGAACGGGTGCGCCGGATCCAGGCCGATCGGCGTCAGCACCGGCAGGAGCTCGCGGAAGAAATACTCGCGGATCCACTGCCGCTGCACGCCGTTCCAGTCCTCGCGCTTCGGAAACAGGATGCCCTGGCCGGCGAGCGCCGGCAGCACCGAGTTGTTGAGCAGCCCGTACTGCTCGGCGACCAGGGCGTGCGCTTCGCTGCTGACCGCCGCAAACACCTCCGCCGGGCCGGCGCCGTCGGGCCCCAGCTCGGGCAGGCCGAGCTTGATCTGCTCCTTCAGGCCGGCGACGCGGATCTCGAAGAACTCGTCGAGGTTCGACGACACGATGGTGATGAAGCGCAGCCGCTCGAGCAGCGGCGCCGACTCGTCGGCCGCCTGCGCCAGCACGCGGCGGTTGAACGCCAGGATGCCGAGCTCGCGGTTGAGGAACTGGGTCGGGGGAGGAATTCTTCGGTTCACGGGGGGAGCCTGCAATTTTACTGCCCCAGGGAGAAATGAAAGACGAAAACCGCGGGTGAAATGTTCCTGTAATAGTCGGCCGTTAGCGTCAACCGGTTGTGAATTCACACACTTCGACGGAATACGACGAGCTGATGGCCCGGGCCCACAAGCTGGTGGTGCAAATGGGCGAGCACGTCCGCCGCCAGGTGGACGATGCCGTCGAGAGCCTGGTGTCGGGCTCGCCGGCGCTCATCAACCAGATCCTGCGGCACGAGGCGGTCGTCAACCAGCTCGAGCGCTCGATCGACGAGCTCGCCGGCCAGATCATCGCGCGCCGCCAGCCCACCGCGGGCGACCTGCGCTTCGTGCTGGCGGTGGTCAACATGACCACCGACCTGGAGCGCGTCGGGGACGAAGCAAAGAAGATCGCGCTGCAGGCGCGCAGCATCTTCTCCGTGGGCAGGCCGGCGCAGCCGCGCACCAAGGAGGTGCTGCACATGGCGGCCATCGTCAAGGAGATGCTGACCGCGGCGATTGCCGCGCTGGAAACGCTCGAGCCGCGCGCGGCCATCGCCCTGGCGCGGCGCGACGAGGAGTCGGACCTGGTATTCCAGGGCGTGCTGCGCCAGCTGATCAGCTTCATGATCGAGGACCCGCGCACCATCACTACGTGCCTCGACTTCCTGTTCGTCGCCAAGTCGCTCGAGCGCATCGGCGACCATGCGGTGAACGTCTCCGAGCACGTCATGTACGCGGCCACCGGCCGGGACGTGCGGCACGCTACCGCGGAGGAGAAGTCGGTGATACCTTAGGCGGGCGATGGCGCGTCACGACACGCTCGCCGCGGTCGACCTCGGCTCCAACAGCTTCCACCTGCAGATCGGGCGCGTGGTCGACGGCCAGATCTATCCGCTCGACGCGGTGCGCGAGGTGGTGCGCCTGGGCGGCGGCCTCACCGCCGACAAGCGCATCGACCGCGCCACCCAGGCGCACGCGCTCGAGACGCTCGCCAAGTTCGCCGAGCGGCTGCGCGGTTTCCCGCGCCCGGCGGTGCGCGCGGTCGGCACCAACGCGCTGCGCGTGGCGAAGAACTCGCCGCAATTCCTGCGCGAGGCGCGCGCCGTGCTCGGCTTCCCGATCGAGGTGATCTCCGGCCGCGAGGAAGCGCGCCTCATCTACCTCGGCGTGGCGCATTCGCTGCCCGCCGCCACCCTGTCGAAGAACGAGCGGCGCCTGGTGTTCGACGTCGGCGGCGGCTCGACCGAGTTCATCATCGGCACCGGCCTGGAGCCGCAGCTCACCGAGTCGCTCTACATGGGCTGCGTCAGCTACAGCCTCAAGTATTTCCCGCAAGGCCGCATCGAGAAGTCCGGCATGAAGGCCGCCGAGCTCGCCGCGCGCCAGGAGCTGGCCGGCATCGTCGGCAGCTATCGCGGCACCGGCTGGGAGGAGGCGGTGGCTTCCTCGGGCACCGCGCGCTCGATCGAGAACATCCTGCGCGAGAACGGCTTCGCCGAAGAGGGCATCACGCGCGACGGGCTGGAAAAATTGAGGACCATGCTGATCAAGAGCGAGAAGGCGGACCCCGATCGCATCGCCGGGTTGCGGGCCAACCGCGCGCCGGTGCTGCCCGGCGGCGTCGCCATCATGAGCGCGGTATTCGACGAGCTCGGCCTGGAGAGCGTCAAGGTTTCCGATGGCGCGCTGCGCCACGGCGTGCTCTACGACCTGCTCGGCCGGGTGCAGCACCGCGACATGCGCGAGGCGACGGTGGCGCAGTTCATGCGCCGCTACCACGTGGACGCCGCGCAGGTGGAGCGGGTCAAGGCGTTGTCGTTGAAAATCTATGACGGGCTTTCGCCCGGGGCCGACCGCGAGGACGACGCCGACCGCACCATGCTCGAGTGGGCGGCGCGCCTGGCGGAGATCGGCCTGTCGATCGCGCACGCGCAATACCACAAGCACTCCGCCTACGTGCTGTCCAACGCCGACATGCCGGGGTTCTCGCGGATGGAACAAGCCCGCCTCGCTCGAGTCGTGCTCGCGCACCGCGGCAAGCTCGGCAAGGTGCAGGACGCCGGGCTCGACGGCGGCGACTGGCGCCTGGTGTTCGCGCTGCGCTGCGCCTCGCTCATCCTGCGCAGCCGCACCGACCTGAAGCTGCCGTTCCTTCGCGTCGCCGCCGACTCCGGCGGCTTCGCCATCGACCTGCCGCAGTCCTGGCTCGATGACAACCCGCTGTCGTCGGACGCGCTCGAGTCCGAGGCCGGCCACTGGAAAGCGGTGGGAATGAAGCTGGATGTCGGAGCGCTCTCCGACAAGAAGGTGTCCGTACTGAAGTTGAGCCGGTGAATCTCCGGCTTTACTACAGCAGGTCCGGTGAAATCGCCGCCCTGAGCACGACCTGGGATTCCTCGCCGCGTTCGCGGCTCGCCATCCAGCACAACGCGCCCTTCTTCAGGCTCCAGTCGGCCTTCGAGCCCGACACCAGGTAGGCGACCGCATTGCCGAGGTCGGGCTGGTGCCCGACCAGCACCACCGTCCCCTTGTGGTCGGGCCAGCCGGCCGCGCCCAGGATGTCGGAGACCCCGGCGCCGGGCGCGAGCCGCTCGACGGTCTTGATCTTCTGGCCCAGCGCCTCGGCGGTCTGCTGCGCGCGCACCGCGGGGCTCGCGAGCAGGGAGAACTTTGCCGGCAGGCGCTGCTGCAGCCACTCCGCGACGCGCGCCGCCTGCTTGCGCCCCTTGCCGGTGAGCGCGCGCGCGAGATCCGGGCCGCCTTCTTCGGCTTCGGCGTGACGCCAGAGGATCAGGTCCATATACCCCGTAGTATAAAATTCGCCTTGTTACAGCAGGCGCGTAGCTCAGCTGGTTAGAGCACCACCTTGACATGGTGGGGGTCGTTGGTTCGAGTCCAATCGCGCCTACCAACATTCCGACCGGATGATCTCGACCCTTGCGGTCTACAACTACCGCTCGCTAAGAGAGCTGGTGGTGCCGCTGCAGCGGCTGAATTTGATCACCGGTCCCAATGGTAGCGGCAAGTCCAACGTCTACCGGGCTTTGCGGCTCCTGGCGCAAACCGCGCAGGGACGCGTCATTCCGTCGCTCGCCCGCGAAGGCGGGCTGCAGTCTACGCTGTGGGCCGGGCCGGAGAGCTTTTCGCGCGCCGTGGTGCAAGGCGAGCACCCGGTCCAGGGCACTACCCGCAAGCAGGCGGTCAGCCTGCGCCTGGGCTTCGCCGGTGCGCAGTTCGGCTATGCGATCGACCTCGGCCTGCCCGCGCCTTCCAGCTCCGCGTTCTCCCGCGACCCGGAGATCAAGCTCGAGTCCGTGTGGCACGGCGAGGTCCTGCGGCCGGCGGCGCTCCTCGCCGATCGCCGCGGCCCCCTGGTGCGCAGCCGGGCGCAGAAGGCGGACTGGACGGTTGTCACCCAGCACCTCGCCACCTTCGACAGCATGATGACGCACTGCGCCGATCCGACGAACAGCCCGGAAATGCTGCTGCTGCGGGAGCAGATGCGCGGCTGGCGCTTCCACGACCAGTTCCGCGTCGACCTGGAGGCGCCGGCCCGGCTGCCGCAGATCGGCACGCACACCCCGGTGCTGGGCGATGACGGTTCGGACATCGCGGCCGCGTTGCAGACGATCCTGGAAATCGGCGATCCGCAATCGCTCGCCGATTCGGTCGAAGACGCATTTCCGGGCGCGACGGCGTCGGTGAGCCATTCCGATGGCCGTTTCGAGGTCGAGATGCGCCAGCACGGGCTGCTGCGGCCGCTGCGCGCCGCCGAGTTCTCGGACGGCACGCTGCGGTACCTGCTTTGGATCGCGGCGTTGCTTACGCCGCGTCCGCCGGCCTTGCTGGTCCTGAACGAGCCCGAAACCAGCCTGCATCCGGACCTCCTGCCCGCCCTCGCCAGGCTGATCGCGCGCGCGGCGAAGGCTTCGCAGGTTCTGGTGGTATCGCACGCGCCGCGGCTGATCGCGGCGCTGGAAGAGATGCGCGACTGCAATTCGATCGTGCTGGAAAAGCAGCTCGGCGAAACCCGCATCGCCGGTGCCGAGCCGCTCGACCGGCCAACATGGAAATGGCCGTCCCGGTAGGATAGAACCATGAAAACCCGCCTGCCAGCGCTGCTGCTCCCCACCCTGACGGCCGGACTGGCGCTCGCCGCGGCGCTGGCGGCTTTGCCCGCCGGTGCGCAGACCTATCCGTCGAAGGCGATACGCCTCATCTCGCCGTTTCCGCCCGGCGGCAGCGTCGACGTCGTCGGCCGCCTGCTCGCGGCGAAGCTCTCCGAGTCCCTCGGCCAGCAGATGGTCGTCGACAACCGCTCCGGGGCCTCCGGGGTAGTCGGGACCGAGGTGGTGCTCAATTCGCCGCCCGACGGCTACACGCTGCTCATCAACACCATCCCCTTCGTCACCAACCAGTTCCTGCTGCCGCGCGCGCCGTACGACCCGCTGCGCGATTTCGTCTCCATCTCGGTAGTCGCGTCGGCGCCCTCGTTCGTCACCGTGCATCCGTCCGTTCCAGCGCGCTCGGTCCAGGAGCTCATCGCGCTCGCCAAGGCGAAGCCGGGCCAGCTGTTCTACTCCACCGCCGGCGTCGGCACCAATCCGCACATCGCCGGCGAGCTGTTCGCCCTGCTGGCGAACGTCGACATCGCCGCCGTGCACTTCAAGGGCGGCGGCCCCGCCGACACGGCCGTCATCGCGGGCGAGGTCCAGGCCACGTTCGGCAACGTCTCGCAGCAGATCGGCCACGTGAAAGCCGGCCGCTTGCGCGCGCTCGCCGTCACCAGCACGAAGCGCAATCCCGCGATGCCCGAGCTGCCGACCGCCGCCGAGGCGGGCGTGCCGGGCTACGAGTTCGACACCTGGTTCGTGGTCGTGGCGCCCCGCGGCACGCCGCGCCCGGTCGTCGATACGCTGCATTCCCATATTCGCAAGGTGCTCACCCCGCCGGAGCAGGTGAAGTTCTGGCAGGAGCGCGGGCTGACCGTGGTCGCCGGCACGCCCGAGGAAGCGGCTGCGTACCTCGCTAGCGAGGTACGCAGCCGCTTCCTC
>Ga0193752_1002603_pt1 | contig 13312 bp, 9 predicted proteins | sample H1c1metaG_FD_144924 | JGI IMG/M metagenome (GOLD analysis project Ga0193752, IMG submission 144924) | Soil microbial communities from a riparian zone of the East river system, Colorado, United States - H1c1 | ecosystem: Environmental > Terrestrial > Soil > Riparian zone | place: USA: East River... | reverse complement strand
ATATAGTTGTACCGCTAAAATCTAAAGTTTTACTTTGTTTCATGGTTTCTGTTTTAATGTGTTTATGAAAGAAGCTTCAACTTAAATTTACACATTTGCAGAAACCATTCTCATACATGAGACCTGTTCGGAGTTACTGAAGTCCATCAGGGCCCATCAATCCCTAGCACAACATGAATACCTAAAAAAGCCGATCAGGGAACTAAAAGCCGATCAGGGAACTAAAAGCCGATCGGAGACAACAGCAGAGAGCGGCAAAACGAAACGTATTAACCAGGAATAACAGTGGCAAATCAAACCAACCGAAAGGCTCATCCGGCGAAGTTTACAACCGGGTGAATGCCGTGAACATGCGTAATCAACCTTTTACATTCACAGATCATTGCGAAATAAAAAACCAGTCCCGAAAGAGACTGGTTTTGATATAAAAGAGATTATTAACTAAAGAAGAGTTTATTTACTCAGCGCCGGTTTAGGTTTATCAACTTTCGCCGTTGGAGCCGAAGCATCTGGTCTGCCTAAAGGCTTGTTACGTGCCAGATCAACCAGTAATGGTGCAGCAACGAAAATGGAAGAGTAAGTACCTGTCATTACACCGATCAACATCGCGAAAGCAAAACCTCTTGTTACTTCACCACCTACCAGGAACAAAATAAGTATGGTAAGGAATACAGTGAAAGAAGTCATAACTGTTCTGCTCAGTGTCTGGTTGATCGCGCGGTTCACGATCACATGAGAGTGTTCACCCTTCATCAGGCGTGTGTCTTCACGGATACGATCATAAACAATTACCGTATCATTCATTGAGAAACCAATTACCGTCAGGATCGCAGCGATAAAATGCTGATCGATTTCGAGCGGGAACGGAACTACATTTTTAAGGAATGAAAAAACTATTAACGTTACCAGTACGTCATGCAGCAATGCGATGATTGTACCTACTGAATATCTCCAGTCGCGGAAACGGATAAAGATATAAAGTGTGATAACCAGGATTGACCAGAAGGTTGCCCATAAAGCACCTTTTTGTAAGTCATCCGATATAGTTGGGTCAACCTTTTTAGTTTGTTCAATATACCTGGTAGTTGCAAAAGTTTCAGGTGTGATGTTCGAAGGCAGGAATGGTTTCAGACCTGCATATAATTTTTGTCTTACCTGGTCGTCAGTAGCAATGCCTTCCTGGTTGATCAGGTAATCAGTTGTGATATCAAACTTGCTGTTTGAACCATATGTTTTGATAACAGGGGATGAGCCAAATTCTTTTTCAAGTGCTTCGGTCAACTTTTCCTGGTCTTGTGGAGCATCAAACCTCACAATGTAACTACGGCCACCGCTGAACTCAACTCCTTTTTTAAAGCCGTTGAATAATGCAGCAACACCCAGGATAGCAATTATTACAGAAAGAACATAAGCATACTTCCGGTATTCAATGAACTTGTAGTTCGCATGTCGGAAAATTCTCTTGGAAAAGCTTGTGAAATATTTGAAGTGACGATCTTTCTTGGTATAAAAATCTGTAATTAACCTTGAGACCAGGATACCGGTAAACAGGGAAAGTAACAAACCGAGGATCTGCGTTGTTGCGAATCCAAGCACTGGTCCAAGTCCATAAATTGCAAGGATAATTGCTGTAAGCAAACTGGTGATATGCGCATCCAGAACCGGTGGCAATGAACGGCGGTAACCGATCTTAACAGCCTGGTCATGTGTACTGCCTTTGGCAAGTTCTTCCTTAATACGTTCAAAGATGATAACGTTTGTATCAACCGCCATACCAATGGTAAGAACAAGACCCGCAATACCTGCAGCAGTCAGTGTTGCATGCATCGCGCTCAGAATACCAACCGTGAAAAGCAGGTTAAGTATTAAGGCAATATTAGCTACAATACCAGCGGTATTGTAGTAGATGATCATCAAAACAAAAATCACCAGGAACGAAATAAGGAACGATAATAAACCGCCCTGTACTGCTTCCTGTCCTAGTGTTGGTCCCACAACCTGCTCCTGAACGATCTTTGCAGGTGCATCGAGTTTACCAGCCTTAAGTATGTTGGCGAGATCCTGCGCTTCTTCAACTACCAGCTGTGTATTTGCGCCGGTGCCGCTTCCCATGGTGATACGTGAATTACCACCGGAGATCTTGTCGATAACATTCGGTGCGGAATAAACGATATCATCGAGAACAATAGCTATTGATTTGTTTTTATTCTTTTCAGTCATCCGTTCCCAAGTGCGGGCGCCGGAGTTTGTCATCGCCATGGTAACATTCACCTCGTTTGTGATCTGGTCAAATTCCTGGCTGGCATTTTCAATTGCTTCACCTTCCAGCTCAGCACCTTCTTTGCCAGGGATTGTTTTGATTGCATATAATAAAAGAACCGGAGAAAGTTTTCCTGTTTCGTCTCTGTCCTGCTTGCCCCAAAGGAACTTCGCATTTGCAGGGAAATTATTTTTTGCTGCAGGCAATCTCAGGTATTCATTGACTTTAGCAGTGTCGCTGATTTTTGCAAGACCGATATAAGGATAGAAATAATATTTTCCGGTTTCAGGATTTTGTTGAGGTACTGCGGGAGTCAAAATACGGAACAGTGGATTGCTGCCAGCACTGGTATCTGCAGTTTTGAGAGAATCGGCGATACCTGAAGTTGAGTCCTGTTGTTTGGTTGAAGAGAACAAATAAGTGTCAAGTGCTTTATCAGCATTCTGCAAACCTTGACCAATGTCTGCAAAAGTATAAACTTCCCAGAACTGCAAATTTGCTGTAGACTGTAAAAATCTTCTTACTCTTTCAGGATCTGTTGCTCCTGCCAATTCAACAGTAATGATACCCTTGTTTTCATCAAGACTGATGTTTGGCTGTGCTACACCAAATTTATCGATACGTCTTCTGAGAACTTCAAAAGTCTGAGCCATGCCCGCATTAGCCTGGTCACGGATATAATTCAACACCTGTGCGTCAGATGCATTGATGGTAAGTTTATTACGGTTTGTATTTGCGAAAAACGGAGCGAGTTTAGCGCCAGGATTCTGATCGTTAAATGCAGCTCCAAAAAGATCAATGAAGTTTTGATCACTGTTTAGCTTTCTTCTTTTGCCTTCTTCGATTGCCTTTAACAGCACCGGGTCTTTAGGGTTATTCGATACACCTTTGATAAGACCATCAAGAGCGATATCAAGTGTCACGTTAATGCCACCCTGCAAATCGAGACCAAGAAGCAATTCGCTTTCTTTTGATTTCTGGTAAGAGTTACCCCACCATGTGATTTTTTGATCTTTGGTGCTATCCAGTAATTTTGCCAGTCTTTGATTAACCAATGTGTTAACCGTGTCCTGGTATAAAGCCTGCGCTTCTTTATTGCCTGCATATTTTTGCTCAGGGGCGGGATAAAGTCGTTTAACCTGTTGTATAGCTTTCGCCTTCATGGCCGATTCATGTTTATTCACGAACCATGTAAAGGAAAGCTGGTAGCCAGATATCAGGATCAGCAGAACAGCAAAAATACTAACCAGTGCTCTCATCGCAATTGTTGTTTATTTTTTTAAGGTTGGCAAAGATAGGGTTTTCAGGAGAAGAAAAACCGTTATGATTCCGGTTTCACCACAATAATAACGGATTTCAGGGCTGGCGATTAAAACGCAAATTGGAAGGTTGTGGTATGTAAACGACCGCATTCTGATAAAAATTACCAAAGCGGTAGTCCGAAATCTGAAACTGTTCCTACCTTTGCGTTCTTCATTAAAAAATAAAGCAAAGAAGCAATGCAGTTATCTTCCAGATTACAGCGGTTCAATGAACCGGAAACCCTGAAAATGGCCAAACTTGGCCGGGAATTAAGAGCAAAAGGAATTGATGTTATCGATCTCAGTCTCGGCGAGCCCGATTTTGATACCCCACAGCATATAAAGGATTCAGCCAAGAAAGCAATTGATGATAACTGGAGTCACTACACACCTGTGGCTGGTTTTGCGGATCTGCGGGAAGCAGTTTGTACAAAATTAAAACGTGATAATAACCTGGATTACAAGCCCGAAAATATCCTGGTTTCCACCGGGGCCAAGCAAAGCCTGGCAAATGTGATCATGGCAATCATCGACAATGGCGACGAAGTGATTATCCCGACTCCATTTTGGGTTACTTATTCAGAACTGGTCAGGATCGCGGAAGGAACTCCTGTTTTTATCCGGTCTAGTATTGAAAATAAATACAAAATAACACCGGCCGAGCTGGAAGCTGCCATTACACCTAAAACAAAACTTTTCATGTTCTCTTCACCATGCAATCCAAGTGGAGCAGTTTATACGAAGGATGAACTGGAAGGCCTGGCAGAGGTTTTCAGAAAGTATCCTGAAATTTTTATAATCTCCGACGAAATTTACGAGTATATCAACTATGTGGGTAAACATGAAAGCATTGCCCAGTTCGGGGACCTGAAAAATCGTGTAATTATCGTAAATGGACTCAGCAAAGGTTTCGCAATGACCGGCTGGAGACTTGGTTATATCGCTGCCGATCCGATAGTTATAAAAGGAAGTGAAAAGATCCAGGGACAATTTACAAGTGCTACCTGCTCAATTACACAGCGTGCGGCAATTATCGCTTTAACGGGCGATCTTGGTCCTTCTCAGAAAATGGCGGAAGAGTTCACAAAGCGCAGGCAGAAAATGCTTGAGTTGATGGGAACATTACCAGGCGTAACCTGTATGGAACCAGATGGCGCATTTTATGTTTTCCCGGTAATGAAGGCTTATTATGGGAAAAAAGTTGGTGACCAGGCAATCAGCAATTCAGATGATCTTTCCATGTATCTCCTGAATACGGCCCATGTTTCCAGTGTGTCTGGCAGTGCATTTGGCGAGCCGGATTGTATCCGTTTGTCGTTTGCCAACAGCATGAAAAATATTGAGACAGGTGTTGCCCGTATAAAGAAGGCACTAAGCGATCTGAAATAGATATTAATGTTGTTTATTTGAGAATTATCCGGGAAGGGCGCAATCGTATGCGCCCTTTTTCAATTATAACTTTTCCCTTACCTGTTTTCTAAGGGATTTTACTTAGGGTAATCTAAATCTTTATCCAAGAAGTCACTATTACCTGAGAAGTTTGAAGGGAGTGAGGGGGTAATACATGCATCTTTGCTCTACCAAAACAAACTGCTTAAAACAAAAGAAAACTAACTGAGCAGTAGCCCCTTAACCTAAACCTTGAAAGTTTCCGTCCGGATCCCTACGTAGAAATTTGCTGATTCCGGAAGCCGGAACAAATCAAAAATTTTTGCCCTTAAAACAACCAACATTAACCGATCAGTAACCAAAACCAACTTACTGAAAAACGACAACCCGTCAGTTTTCAACTAAAACTAACTGATTTTTCAACCCAAACTAACAAGCCAAACAGCCCAAACTAACAAGCTAAACAACCAAAACTAACCAGCCTTACCCCTGAAACCCCTAACCCCCTTACATCTAACCCCTTAACCCGGATTTCTAATCGTAGACTATTAACAGGCGCCTCTAACGTCATTGTAACCCAACCGCAGATTTATGTAACGAGATTCCCTGCCTGAGAACGGCGGGGAATTTTATTTTTAGATAATGCCGAAACTTTTGTCAGGCGTTCTGATCTGTCACATCCAGGTTGCTATGAAGTGGTGTAGATTAGGGAGTAACTCCAGAATGGCATAGAGTCCCATCACCAGCCAGAGGTTTTTTGAACGCCGCCAGATAATTGCGATGAATAGTGAATTGATTGAGATGATCCCTATACAAATTGCCAGCGAACTTAATTCACCGGGATAATGACCCACCTCATGTTTGTCCGGAATTCCTTCTTTTAAATAAAGTGGGAGATGAGCGAGTCCAAAAATCAACAACGAAACGAGCATCCCGCCAAATTTTGAATTGAGACCAATTGAAAACCGGGACTGCATCAATGCCCTGAAAAAAAAGCCGTAAGCCAAACCAGCTTTAAAGAAAAGAATAACAAACAAAATTGGGATCGCGGTAAATAAGGTTCCACGGGTGTATTCCCCTTCCCATAGTTGATCCAGTTCTTCATTGAAATAATATTGCAAAATAATTATGGCTGTAGCAAGAACCAGGAATGTTATGATATTTTGCCGGGAGAAAACATGTTTGAATGGTATATGAAGACCCGCTTCCCTTAAGGTAAAACCATAGATAAAACGATAAAGACTGAATGGTATCACAAAATAAAAGACGACTTCTTTTAAAGCGTCCAGCAAATACAAGGTTTTAGGATTATCTGAAAATGCTGCAGACAAGCCCCGGCCTAAGAAATGGTCCCCCCATGAAATATAAATTATTATATAAGCGATCAGCGCTAAAAGTGTAATCCATTCCCGGTAAAAAAATGGCTGACTTGATACCGCTTTTCGCGACTTGAGGGAAATAAAATATGCCAGGAGAGGTAATATCAGCGTATAAGAAAACAGCGTAGCCAATAAATGAACGGTAGGGTAGCCCGTCTTATACAGATAAACGATAGATCCAACATACAGAATGGTGAATACGACGAAATACGATTTTCGTGTAAAACTGAACATGTTGGTTATTTTGAACGGCTAACAAGGCCGCCCTTCCTGCTATCCACATTTATGCCATATTTTCCAGAGCCCTGTATTATCCACCTGACAGTGATGGTACCCATGCCCGGTATATTATCAACTTCGATCGTTTGCGGATTTGTTTTCTGCTCCGTGGTGATATTAAGATCACGATTCTGAACAACCATTCCTGCTATCACATTTGCCCCCGTTATGTTGATATAATCAGGTCTTTCGATTTTGTATTTCGTATCCTGGCTCGAATGCGTTGGCATGATCCGGCGGTTCGCAATTACTACGGTGATTTCCTTTAAACCATCGCCGAGATCTTTTTCGGTAATTGAATCAATTTCAAGTTTTGGAGTATGGTAGCAATGATAAATGGTGAACGCCATGTTACGGTGTGCATCGCTTTCGAGAAGGAAACCAGGATGAGTCCGTCCAAAGTTCTTTTTAAAACCACCGATTTCTATCTTTCCGTACTGTGGGTGATTAAATTCATGCCAATCTACAAAGGCATCTTTAAAAAGGAGATGTCGGTTGAATTCACCTGATGAAGGATCCTGCGGATCACGGGTAGCATCTTTGTTAAACATAAGGTAAGGTGTCCATAATTCATTCGAATATGTATAGATGCCGCGTCCACCATAAAACCAGTCAAGCTCTCCACCATAGGCTGAATACAAATCTTTATAAACAACCAGGTATTTATAACCTGGTATCAGTTCCTCGCCTTTCTTAGCAATAAAATCATAAACACGAACATCCTGCGCGTTGTAAGTACCAATGTCTTCCTGGCCCCCGGGTCCGCGTAAGATCATTCCACCGGCATTGTGATATGATTGTGCTGCAGCGATATTCGGATGTTTCATTACGAATTCCATCACAGCACGGTTCTCCGGCAAACTGAATGGATATTTGAAAGCACCGCCCTGGATATAATTCGGCTGCCATCCCCATCCCCAGTCGCGGTTTGGATCGTATTCAAAGGTGTAACCATCCTCATTTACCAGTCCATCCCCATCATTGTCAATACCTTCAAGGCCGAGGATTTCATAATCACCTCTCTGATCCGCAGGTACGGTTATCATTCTGGAAGGATCATTTGGATCTGCACGCAGATTACCATTGGCATTTTTTCTTCGCATGTATAAAATTTCCTTATCTCCATCCAGATCATCATAACCATCTTCATTAACCAATCCATCACGGTCATTGTCAACCGGTATAACACCGGAGCGGGGAGAGCTTGCAGTATTGCCTTTATGCATATAGCTGTCGCGTCCATCAGGATTAATACTTGGTACGATATAAAAAATTTTATCAGCGAGCAGTTCTTGTATAAACTTTGTATCAAAAAAAGATTCTGTGAGATACCAGGCAGTATACATTGCGAATTCAGCACCCTGGATTTCATTTGAATGGATGTTGCCATCAATATACATGGCAGGCTTTTTTGAAGCTGTGCCTTTTTTGTAATCAGTGATAGACAGGCACCATAAATCACGACCTTCAAAGGATTTTCCAATAGATTCAAGTTTTGCAAGATCCGGGTAGGCCGCGGCAATCTTCTTACATATCTCGGTGATACCTGCATGATCATAATACTTGTTCCAGCTTAAAACAACCTTTGGATTAGCGGGGCTGCCGGCAGCTTTGAATATCTGATCAGCATTCTGCGCGGGCACCGGCAATGCGGAGATGACAGCGATGATAAAGGGGAATAGTGACTTTCTGAATTGTTTCATGTATTATCAGTATTATCAATTTGTTTCCATCAATGCCCGGATCAGTAATCGGGGCATTGATATTTATAATTTTATCTCTTGTCTTTTTGTTCCGGTTGTTGGAGAACCTGCTTCTAATGTAATGGTACCTGAACCTTTAACCAGCCAGGTTAATTGTTGCGAACCAAGGCCATCCAGGTTATTGATCAACTGGGATTTTTTGCCACTGATCACGGTTTGGTTATTGGTGGTTTCAAGTTTTACATTCACCCTTTTAAGCCAATAGTTTTTTTCGCCAAGTGCCGAATTTGCCGGCAGTATTCCTTTGTTTGCTATCGTTGCCGTTATCCTTGTCAGACCACCATTCACCTTCTCTGTCTTCAGATTAAGTATGTCAATTTCGGGCTGAAGTCCTGCAAATTTTATCAGAAAAGTCGTATGTTTTTTCGTGATTTCCGGCACAAGTTTAAATGGTGGATTCACCAGCACAAAAGGATCGATACCCCCTAATTCAACTTTCTGACCGGGGAAATCGGGATGCTGAATTGGTTTCCATTCAGTAAAGCTGTTTGTAATGCCCTGCTGTGTTGCAAACCGGAGATAATTTGCTACCGGATCATCAACCGTCAAAGCCTTTTCCTTCTTCGCAGTATCAGCTTTTGCCTTGGGGACAAACCAGCCCGGTGTACCGAAACTAAAACGTCCAAAATGATAATATCCCCATGATAACAAGTCACCGCCAGTACCGGGATTTTTTGGCGCGTCTTTCATCGCAGTTATTTTATTATACAGCTCACTAACAATCGCATTCACCTTTGTATCAGGTTCCAGGTAACCGGCCACCAGGCGTTGTGTTGCCGTTGCAGCATTATAGGTAATAGGGGTGGAGAGATTATTGTCAGGACCAAGGCAAATCAATGCATAGATGTTCGTGCTATTGTATAACACATCCAACAAAGCTCTCGATTCAATTTCAGAAACAGCAAATTCTCCTGCGCCCTTAGTGAAAGATGGATGTTTGAATGAAAGGTTTTTGTTGATAGCAACACCACCTTCTCCATCTTCATTAAATTCACCGTCTTTATCATTGTCAATGCCTTCTGCTATAACAAGGTATTTTCCTTTTTCTCCTTTATTGAGATCGGCCTTTATTAAAACCCGGGCATCATCAGGATGGGTGATAAAAGTTCCCAGTGGAGATTCGATTCTAAGCCAGTTAATTTTTCCATTGCCATCGAGGTCATCAAATTCATCTTCACCTGTCTTGCCATCACGGTCATCATCAGTCGAAGTTGAATTGCCCAGTCTTTCATATTTAAGCTTTCCAAAATATTGCTCCATCGCATCTGGACTTATGTTCGGAAAAATATAATAAGTGGTATTGGCAATTAAGGTTTTGATAGAATCTGAACCCGCACCCTGTACAAGTTGTTCAGCAAAACCTATTGCGAGTTCTGTTCCAAGCAAGTGATTGCCCTGAACACCGCCAACTACGGCTATGGCTGGTTTTGCTTCGGTTTTACCTGTGCCGATTGTTATCATCCAGATATCCTTGCCACCGGTTGTTTTTGCTATTGATCTTACAGAAGCTAGCTGTGGATTTGATTTAGCCAGTGCATTTATCCTGGCAGACTGTTGCTGTGAATTACTGTAGTCAGATTGCGCCTGCATTACGTACCCGCATATCAATGCCAGTACAGAAGCAGCTAGTCTTTTGATCATGTAGAGAGTTTAGCCGATAAATATAGGGAAATATTGAAAGCGGGAATAGTTGTTCAGGGGTTTTGCAAAGAAGCGTTTCTTTCGGTTGATTCCGAAGCGTTTCTTTCGATAGATTCCCTGATAAACAATTCATGCAGTTTTATGACCTGCGGTATTAAGAGTTGAATCTCGTCATTATATACGATGAAATCACAAAGTTTCATTTTGATATTTTCATCGATCTGCCTGTTCATCCTGGCAATAACCTCGTCCCTGTTTGATTTATCACGGGCCATGGTTCTTTGCAGCCTGAGTTCGTATGGTGCCGACACACCGATCACATAATCAAGTGCTGCATATGAACCGCTTTCGAAAAGCAGGGCCGCTTCTTTTATTACATATGGTGCCTGCTGAACACTCAGCCATCTGTCTGCGTCACGGATGGTTGCCGGATGAACCAGTGAATTCAGCAGTTCAAGTTTGGCCTTATTGTTAAATACCTGCGCTGCAAGGAATGAGCGGTCAAGCCTGCCATTTTTATATGCCTCTTTGGTAAAATGACGGGTGATCATATCAATTACTTCGGGATCGCTGTTCATGATCCGTTTGGAAGCATCATCGGCATAGTATACAGGTACGCCCAGTACAGCAAAAATTTTTGCTACTGTACTTTTGCCGGAACCGATTCCCCCTGTAACACCTATTTTGATCACCATTATTTAAGTGTTAAAAAAATGATTTAAGTGTTAAAAAAAATGCCGGCGAATTGCCGGCATTAAATGTATACAATAGTGTAGTATTATTTAGCTGGAGCGGCTGGTTTGTTTAAGTTTGTTGTCCATTCCATTGAAATCGCACTTTTTTCGATTTTCATATAACTACCGGGACTGGTCTCAATCATAATGGTGCCATCTTCGTTTACCTTGTTAACTGTTCCATGTATACCGGCAATGGTTACGATTTTATCTCCCTTTTGCATATTCTGCTGAAACTGTTTTGCGAGCTTCGCTTTTTTTGCCTGGGGACGAATCATAAACAACCAGAAAACGAGGATCATTCCTCCTAACAACAATAATTGAAAAGTTCCTGCGGATCCTCCTGCTGCCTGTAAAAAAATAGCTAGTGATGTCATTTTTGAATATTTATTATTAAACGAGCTGCAAAATTAGGTAAAAATTATTCAGCTTTTCGCTTTAACTACCATTACATTAAAGCTCAGTGTGTGCTGACTTGATTCCTTAGTATTGGCAGTTACAGTAATTTCTTTGTGTTGCTGCCCCTCCCTTCCTTTGCTATCAAATGAGGCTGTAATATCTGCTTCCTTACCAGGAGCTATGGGTTCTTTCGGATAATCTGCCACTGTACATCCACAACCCGGAACAACTGATTGCAACACAAGCGGGGCGGTTCCTGTATTCTTCAAATGGAAGCTGATCTGCAGTTTTTGTCCTTCATTGATGGTACCAAGATCTTTTTTAGGTTCTATCCATTCTATGCTTGTAAGTGCATTGGCGCCAGGTGCGATAATTGCGTCCTCAGCCGGTTTATCCGGAGTATCCTTGCAGCCTGTAAATGCGGAAGCTAATAAAAGCAAAGCGAACAATTTTTTCATGATTGCTGATTTATCTGGTGTTTTGATGGCTTTTTACTTGTAGGCGATCTTATGCATCTTTTCGTCTTTCACAAGATCTTTGTGGATGTTATCAAGAATACCGTTTACAAAATGGCCACTCTGTGGGGTGCTATATTCCTTTGCGAGGTCAATATATTCGTTGATAGTTACTTTTGGAGGAATGGTTTCAAAAAATAAAAACTCGCAAACACCCATGCGCATCAGGATCATATCCAATGCAGCTATTCTCTCGGGATCCCAGTTTTTTAATTTTGGTTTGATGTATTCCATGGTCAGCTCTTTTTTAACAAGACTGGTTTCCAGGAGTTCCTTTGCAAACAGCCATTTTTCGCGACTTACCAATTGCTGAAGATCCGCAGTGGCCGGCTTGGTAATAAAATTCAGAACAAGCAGGTTCATCATTTCACCATCATCATCCCAATTATTAAAATGTTCTTCTACAAAACTGGTGAAATGCTCATTCGGGAGCATGAGATCTGTAAAAATATATTCGAGAATTTCCTTTTCTGACTTCTTTTCTCTGCCCGGAGCATTAATATAAGTCGCATATACTTCTGAGGAAGCCAGGTCCAGGTAAATCTTCTTTAAAAGATCAGGATTGGAAATATACTGAGGCTTCTCATCTTTAATGGCTTGTTGATAAGAGGGCAATTCCAGGATCTTCCAGAGATATTCGTTCCCGGCGATTTTTGTATTAATGGTAAGATCTTCAGCGGAAGGGAGGTGTTTTGAGGCCTTGTTGCGGGCATGAGTCTCGGAATACCGGGCAACTTCTGTTAAAAAGTGTACTAAATAGATAAATAACTGACGGGACTGATCGAACTGTTTTTGGAGTAATTTGACTGGCTCACCTGGTTTAAGCTGTTCCTCCAGGGTTTCAATCGAATAAAGCATTTGCATCACTTTCACCCTGATATTTCTTCTACTGATCATTTTAAGAGCTTGAATTGAAGGTGCAAAACTAGTAAAACAACACAGTATTCGCAATGATTATTTCAAAGCTATCGCTGTTTTAACAATTTCGGGATTTCTAATGGACCTTGGGTGGGTATGTCCGTGCAATTGTCGACGAGTACAATTAAGCAACAGTTCTGTTTCATTCCTTCGCTCCGTTGGGAGTGGGATGGTGCTTTTGTTTGGCTGTGTCCCGTGGTTAGTTTCATTGTTTATGCCAGTGGTTGCTGTTGTCTCCGTTCGGCTTTTTGTGCCTTGATCGGCTTTGTCAGGGAATCATCAGGTGGTAGCTGGTGTTTGGCCCTGATCGGCTGCAGTAACTCCGACCACGGTACGAAGGCCAAACAAAAGCACCATCCCGCTCCCAACTCACTCATCCATTTGGGGAATATGCGACCAGTCATAACATTTCTTACTATTCCTCCATTGCTGGTTTTCTAGTTGGCTTCATTGCCGGTATCATCAAAGCATCATCCGTAGCGCCAATCACTTTGATCAGAATAAATCAATGGGCTAAAGTTCAGGATCTTCATTTGTCTGCAGCGCTCACCTTCAACTATAGTGGTAAAACCCTAACTAGTGAAACTGCAACCAGCGCGGTTTGTAACCTTGAAACGCTTTAACGTTGCAATCAGATGATCAGCCATTCTTTATTATCTGCTCGTATCAATGGTAAGCTCCAGTTATCAGGTTGCCGGGGAATTGAAGGCGGTGTGGTTCATTACAGATAAAGA